>Ga0315309_1000406_pt1 | contig 26054 bp, 26 predicted proteins | sample TDP4_MG_FD_203080 | JGI IMG/M metagenome (GOLD analysis project Ga0315309, IMG submission 203080) | Freshwater sediment microbial communities from Lake Towuti, South Sulawesi, Indonesia - TDP4 | ecosystem: Environmental > Aquatic > Freshwater > Lake > Sediment | place: Indonesia: South Sulawesi...
GCCTTACGGTGTTGCGATCGATTCCGCAGGCAACTACATAGTCGCCGAGCAGGGCACAGATGTGCTTTCTATGGTTACTCCTGGTGGTGTTAGAACCCCGATATTCGCGTTCGCGCCAGCCACCGGGCCTTTCGGTGTTGCGATCGATTCCGCAGGCAACTACATAGTCACCGAGTGGATCACAAATGTGCTTTCTAGTGTTACTCCTGGTGGTGTTAGAACCCCGATATTCGCGTTCGCGCCATTCAGCTGGCCTTACGGTGTTGCGATCGATTCCGCAGGCAACTACATAGTCGCCGAGGGGAGCACAGATGTGCTTTCTAGTGTTACTCCTGGTGGTGTTAGAACCCCGATATTCGCGTTCGCGCCAGGCACCGCGCCTGCCGGTGTTGCGATCGTGCCACCTTCTCCTGCTCCTGTGGGAGGCGTCTTGACGCCTGTAGACAAGCTCACCGTTCTATCGCCTTACTTGGTCTTGCTGGTGCTGCTTGGAGCCGCAGTCGCGGTAGTCGCTGTGAGAAGAAGCCGTAGGCCCTAAACAGGATCCATGTCCATCCTCTTTATCTTGGCTTGCATTTGACAGCGCAAGGCTTACCCTAGACGGTGAATAGTCTAGGACTAAAAGCGTGGGACGAAACATCATAGGGAATGTCCAATCCTGAAACGCCTCCATTTTGTCTACAGCACACGAGTCTGCGAATTCGGCCCATAGACATTTTCATGGAGTTCCATGCGGCACCGAGCACTGTCAGCGTGAGTGCCACGTTCCATTTACACGTCGAAATTCCTAGTTCCACGTTCCTGTGACACGTCGATTTTTCCAGTTCCACGTCCCAGCCCAAACAGGCTCCTTACCTATATCCCCGCACCAAGTGACCCGACAACGACGACGAAAACACTCCCCTTCATGAAGATGGTTCACCTCTAGACCCTCTCAGCAAGAGAGGCGGCCACAACTATGATCAGGTGGGCTCTCAGAGCCGCCAACAGCCTCTTATATCAAATCAGGAATCGATTCCCACATGGATCTTGAATCGCTACATTTCGCTCACGGGAAATTGGGAGAAAGCTGCAAGCTCCTAATGGATGAGGAAAGAGGTTTACCTCATGCGGTAAAGATGATTGATGCAGCTTGGAACCTTGCGAGGCAAGGGCAACTCACCGGTAAGCGTTCCATATTGCTTGCTGCGTACTCTAAGTTCACAGATGAGCTGCTCAAGGCGGATGAGTTCGCGAGAGTCATCGAAGAGAGCAAAGAGCTTGCGACAGAGATGTATTCTAAATCAACGAAATTGCCTGAGACCAAGACTAAGCAGAAGATCGAAGTCAAGAGACTTCAACATCAGTTCGAGCAGCTGATCAATTGCTTCGATGACGCGCAGAAAATGTTGAGTAGGGAAACGAGAAGGCTTGAACTGCTGAGGGACTACATACTGGCGGTTCAGAGTCAGTTCACTGACGCAACGATGGTGAGGTTGTCGCGCATTGGACTGATCATTGCGGCAGTCGGTGTTCCAGCAGCAATAGTTACGATTCTAGCTGCGTTTGGGCTTGCCCCCTAGCATCACCGACCTTGTTCGGGCGGATTCTTCTCCTAACCGTCAGGGGCACGGACGAAGGGCCATGTTCATGGACAATGGACAGGAGCAGGAGGGGGTAGTTCTGTGTGTGTGCGCGCACCAGCCTACCCACACACGACGAAATGATGCTTGACCCTTATCTGCGTCTGCGCACCAAGAGATCCTACGACGACGAACGCGTCTTCAACTCCTCTCCTGCTCCTGACCCCTACTCGCTGAGGAAAGGGATGCTTCTGGCACCGGGACTAGTGAGCAATATTCGGCCTACGGGTTTTTCAGATGCCTCGACAAACAATTGCTTGGAGAAAGGATATGAGCTGAGAAGAGATTCTCTTGTTCCTGCAGGACCAAGGTTGGCGCATCTTCCTAGTAGGGGGATCACTTGGTGGTTGGATTGCTGGTCTTTCTCTAACCTATACGATTCTCTTCAATCGGCTCCAGCTCAAGATTCATCTTGGCGACGTGCATATTGACAGAGATCACGGCCTGATGGATGTGAAGATCAGGATCAGAAACACGAGTCCCCGAAGAGACACATCAATCGAGTCCATCCATCTCGGAAACACAACCACAGACGTACACGAACGACCATGGTCACCGAGGATATTGTGGCTGCGCGAAGCATCTTCAGTTATGGAAAAAAGGGTTGAGAAGCTCGAAGAAGTGGGTCGTAACATAAAGATCCGGGCCGGCACTACAAGAGACTTCGAAGCACGATTCTCCCGTCCGGGGTTCGGGCAATTCATGCCGCTTCGTTTCGAAGGTCGATGGCGGAGGTATTGGCCAATGAAACTCGTGGTAGAAACCACTCACAGGGCCTTCGTCATTCCAGTGCAATTCCCCGGGGGCAGACAAGCCGCTGATAGTGTTCGAGATTGGTTCTGGAAATCGTGGTCCTAATAGATGACCTCGGATTAGAGCCACTACCTTGGCAAAAGACTCGCTGACAAAAATTCACAGACTTGAAAGGACAGGAGAACAAGTACTATCGTCGCCGAATCTCTACGGGGGAGCGTCTACGTCCAAACCATAATCAACAGGGGAACAAGCTCCTCGTCGCACACCGAGACACGCCAAGATTCATGGGTCTTCTAGTTTCCTTATTGCCTTGTCGAGCATCGCTGCTAGCGTGCAACTCAGACGGTTTTGGTAGTTGGATTGGATTGTTTGCCAGCGCAGGGAGCCGGCCTTGAACTATGAGAGCAGAACTTCAGACTGACTCAAATGCTTTCTGCTTTTGCCCTATAGTAGTTGGCGATTGTCCGACGTAGGTCGACGCCAAGGGACGCTTTTTTCTTCTGTCTGTTTGCCTCGGGCCTGGCCGCCTTGATCAAGACTGTCTCAAGAGCTGCAGCAATGCGCTTGTCCTTTGTCCCATACATGCTGAACTCATGCCATTTCCCTTTTAGCCTGTCATTCAAATGTTGTTGAAGTCTGTTAGGAAGCTGCTGCGCTTTACCAACGTAATAGATTGTTCTGATATTTCCCTTTGTTCTATACAGCGCATATATGCCCTTCAATCTCGTTCCAAGTCCAGCTGCCTGCCAAGCTGGTTGTTCCGCAAGTTTTCGCAAGCCCTCTTTCCTGAACCACTCCGAACCCAGAGCTTCGAGTCTTTCGACATCGCCCTTTTCATAATGCCAGGACACCAGTTTGGCTTCGCGGGTTTTCTTTCGCCCTCTCGCAATCAGTTTTCTCGGCTTCAGCCTAAGGCCAATATGTGGTACTCTTTCAATCCGTCGAGATTTGACCAAGTTCTCTATCGAACGATTGATTGATGCCTTGTCAAGGGCATAGCGTTGAGCGAGGCTGTCGACTAGTTTGCTGTGGGGAAGAGGACCCTGTTCAAGGACTTTTCGTATGATCCTCCGAAGACTCCTCTTGTCAATTTGCTTGTTAGGCATGAAAAATGAGTAAGTCACAGTGAACCTTTAGAGGTTATCGACGCCCAAGGGATTTCTTTCACTTCAAAAGAGCTGCCTATTGCGTTCTCCCAGCCAGCACTATCGCGAACTATGGCCTATCTTGGTCTTGGCAGAGCTCATATTCTGGCATCCTAGAGTGACAGGTAGTCCTCGTATCAAACCAAACCAGACTCGCCAGGTCGGGTTTGATTCCTTCCTGGGCCAAAACCGCTCACCTCTTGTCTCGGTCTAGGTCGCTTGCCGTCATGGTCTTTCCACAGGCGCCACAGTAGAACCGTGTCTCATCCGAGTCCGAGAACTTCAACAACGCCACCGGGACAGGATGAGGACAGATCTTCGCGTCAACCCACGGCAACGGTGGATAGTCTCTTGGACGCGTTTTCCTCGCCATCAGGCTCGCCTCTGTTGTCGTTCCTCGGGTAGTCGGCTTGTATACGCGGTGGCTATCTTGTCGTGAGCTATAATGAGGAAAGGCGGTTGACGGTACCTCGGTCAGACTCGTCGGTGAAAGAGATCCGTCGGCTCAATCGCCTGTTTGAGCCTTGATGCAAATGTGACAACTGCTGGTTCTCACTTCCGCTCAGTCAAACTTCTACCGAAAGTCTGAAACGCTGAACGAGCGACATGATTCAGTAGCGTTCGGAAATTCACAGCTCGCCTGTCTGGTGTTCACTGCCTTCTGCCAGCCTTGGATACTCAAATATGCCCTCACTGCAAACATGATGCTCAAAGCGAAGAGGAGACTTGGCCAAAGAACAACGTTCACCAAGGAAAGTCTTGACCATGGAGCCGCTATCTTCTTGCTTTCGGCTCCCCCACGTCGCTACTTGGGCGAGGCATAAAGCGAAGTCAACGAGGTCGTCCGCTGGCTCGGCGGCAAATGGTTCAGAGGCAGCAAGCCTCCAGACGGAGCATGGCGAATCCCGAAGTGATCCTCGAATGGTAGGCCGTCCGCCGTGTGTCCGCTGCCTTGAATGGGAGAAGATTCCTTACGCGATTTCCCGCAGCCACCTAACCCCTCGCGGCCGCGGCAACTTTGACCTTCCTACACGCTTACTACTGTTGTTGCTAGTACAATTACAACAATAAGGTGTCACTATGTCACCGGAGCACTAGTACCATAGTGACAAGCTTTATATCACGTACAAGGCGCTTGTACGAACTGGTAAGCGACTCCTCCCCGGGCGTCGCTTGCGATCGTCGCATAGTAATGTCTGCGTCTAATGCTGTGTGGCTTCTTTTACCTTCGTTCGAAGCTCCTTAGCGGATAACACCTCAACCTCAACCATATGAGAGATTGCTTCGGCGGTTGCCTTTGACTTTGGGCCTATGTATACCATGGTGTCACCGTCCTTGACCTTCTTCGTATCCTGTAGGGAGCTGAATTTCTGGAATGCAGCCCCACGAAGCAACGCATAGTCTGCCAGATCAAAGTACGGTTGCATTGTCGTTATCATTTCACGGAATTTCTCCTCGGTCGCGACGCTTTCTGGGACCACTGTTGCCAGTTCATCAACCAAGAGAAATGCCATCGGTCTTGCGAGATGCTCGGCGGTTTCGATACATTGGTCCGCGTACCACGCATACTTTGACACAGTACCAACATCTAGATACCGAACTTCAACTTGAAAAGGGTATTCAGCCCAGACGGCCTTCACATTATCCGGCAGGAGTTTGAGTTTGGACTGGTAGAGCTTCACGTCAGTAAGAAAGGCCATCATGTCAGCGCTGCAGATGTACGGATTACACTCATCGCCGTGTGGAAAAACTCTCGGACCTCTGGGAGCGAGATCGTCCCAGGCTGAGGTCAGCTTACAACCATCAAACCCGTCGATGTGAATTTCGGATGCGGGTCGAGGTATTCCGAAATATGACCAGGCAGTTATGTAGGAGAAATGGGGACCGAGCTGACGAAGGAAAAGTTCGGTCTTTACTTCTCTGCGGGGACACTTGTATCCACCAACCTCAGTATAAGGGAAGGTTGCTGGAGGTCTTACAACATACGAAATGAAGACGGTCGAGATACTGTCGCCTGCAGATTGTATCAGCTTGTCACAGAAGGGTGTGGCTTTCCTTGGGCCTAGGATTTGCTTGAGTTCGGCTGAAGAATAGAGTTTCTTTCGGTATGGGAGCTTGAAGTCCTCCGCTAGTTCCTCGGTACTTTTCACGAACTGCTCCTTGAATCGCTGATGGTCAGGAATGAATACCCCTGCTCCCAGTGGAGTGTAGAAGAAAGTGGCCTTCCTCAGTTCGCCGCCCGATTGAATCATCTTCGATCGGGGGAATTCCTTGGAGTCAAAGGCGGCCACTGCCAAGATGTCTCGAGGGAATATGTAGTAGGGCCAGACTTAGTGTTTTCTCCCACCGTGATTTTGTTCTCATTGTTTCTCTTTCGGTCCTTGCTTTCCGCTCATAGCGTCGACTGTGATGCGTACGATTGCGACGTTTCGTACGGCTTCTTCATCGCCCGCAAGGCGACCGAGGACGGTCTCTGGCTTGGGCTCGTGCTTGCGTACGAGGAGTTCGAGGAACAGAATCGAGCGCCACTACGGTCATTTCTTGAACCGCCGCTGTCTCGGCGAGTGAATCCGCCATGACGAGTTGTCTCTCATCGTCCTGGAGCGTATACCCTTTAGGCGAGAGGTTCTATTCCACTTCAAACTGCTCGGCGGGTTCGAGGGTTGCTTCAGCTGGAATATCGCCACCTCGCAGCGGAGTACGTTGAACTAGTGAAAGCACACTTCGGCGACCGCCTGGTCTCATTATGTTTCTTCGGATCTGTGGCAAGAGGCGAGGCTTCGCCTGAGAGCGACATGGACGCGCTGGTAATCGCGGACGGCCTGCCGAGGGATTTCGGGTCACGGATTCGCGACACGAACAGTATACACGAGTCCCTCAAGAAGCGGCCAGCATACAAGAGGCTTCGCTCGGAAGGGAGAAGCGCTCTCATATCAGACATCTATCTGACTCAAGACGAAGCGCGGTCCCATCCCCCGATCCTTCTGGACATCGCGGACCACGGACTGATAGTCTATGACAGATCACAGTTCCTGGCAGAGGTTCTTCGCGAGATAAGAGAGAAGCTGAAGATGCTTGGGGCGAGAAAGGTCCTCGCCAAGAAAGGATACTACTGGGTTCTCAAACCAGACGCCATGCCCAACGAGGTCATCGAAATATGAGAAGTGCCAGAATGGCGAAGGATTACGCCGAGAGAGCAACGTGGGTTCTAAAGGAGGCGGAGCAAGCGTTCGGCGCAGCAAACTACGCGATCTCCGTCAGGAGGTCACAGGAGGCTTTGGAGCTATCAGCGAAGGCCGCCCTGAGAAGGCTGGGCGTCGAGTACCCACATGAACACGACGTGAGCGAAGCCTTGGACACCATTGCAGGTCGGCTTCCAGACGATCTGAGACAACGATTGGATGAGATTAAGGGGCTCCTAGCTGAGCTGGCGAGGGTCCGAGGACCATCACTATACGGATACGAAGTAGAAGGTATACCTGCAAGCGAGGTGTTCACGACGGAGTACGCAAGGCAGACGCTTGACAAGGTCAAGTTGATTGTCGACCTCTTGGCGAAATTCGCCACGGACGGAACGTGACTTCTTTCTCACTGTTTCTCTTTCGGTCCTTGTTTTCCGCTGATAGCGTCGACTGTGATGCGTACGATTGCGACGTTTCGTACGGCTTCTTCATCGCCCGCAAGGCGGCCGAGTACGGTCTCTGGCTGGCGTTCATGCTTGCGCACGAGGAGTTCGAGCCCGCGGCGTTTCTCAGCGAGGTCTGTGACTATGTGCGCTTGTCCTTCTAGGATTAGTGAGCGGTAGGCGTGGTCGCATTCGCCTTCGACGTAGCCGCGGTCCTCGACGACTGTCACGCACACTCGCGGGTTCGCTTTGATGATGTCCATCTTTCGGCCTTCGGCGGCGCAGTGGAACCATAGCTGACGCGCTTGCGGTTCCCAAGCGAAATCCACCGTGAACAGGTACGGCTCGTTCTCCAGACAGCATGCGACCGTCATGATCCTCACCGACGCGAGGACCTGCTCAATCTCGTCGTGGTCATTCCATTCCTTGTCGGAGCGGCGGAGATGGTAACGTTTCATGGCAGGGCATCCCTTGGATGTGTACGAGGTGCCTCGGATCGGTTGCGCCGTGGCACCGGTCTCGGCGGTTTCCTCATTCTACCGATTTAACATGTTCTAGGCCGTTCAGGCGTGAGTGGCTCGTCGCGTATTCTTTCGGTCTTTGTTCCGTTCCCGACGCCGCGAACTTCCGTGATCGGCCTCAATGGTATGAGGTGCACTGCGCCATCTTTCTCGATTAGAACCAGCCTCTGGCCAGGCTGAAGATTCAGCTTGGACCTGACATCCTTGGGAATGACGACTTTGAAAATTCAGGTCGTCATTCCACGATCCGTCTGAAATGAATGCGCTGCCAGCGTGGAATGCCTAGTGTGATCAGGACCCCTCTTTGAGGCATCTTAGCTAAGGCTAAAGACAGGAAACCCCCGCAAATAGAGCAAGGTTAGTCCAAGGGGGGATCGAATTGAGGCAGAGAGCGCGCGACAAGCTTCCCCAAGATGTCGAAGAACTGAAGGCCATCCGCAAGCTTCTGATTGCTTCTTTGCTAGTCTCAGGTGTCGATGCGCCTACTATTGCTAAGATCTTACGGTACAAGAGCGCAAGTTCAATCACGAACGAATTTCCGGTGAGAAGACTCCAGAAGATATTCGACATTTGGAGGACGAAGACAAGCTAAGTCTGCAGAACCTGAGGGTACCGACAACGCTGAGTGGAGGTCTCGATCTCTGGCTTCAGCCTGAGGTGAACATGTAGTCTTTGACGCGGTTGCCGTCGATGTCCAAGAGCACGCCGCGGAGGATCCGCTCGGCGTACTCGGAGCCTGGGTTCATGCAGACCGTTCGGCCGATCTTGAATGTGCCTCTTGACTCGTGGATGTGGCCGTGCAAGGCGAGCAGCGGCTGATGCGTCTCGACGGCGTCCCTGACGGCGGTGCTTCCCGCCGGCGCCATCTCGAAACCTCCGCCCGGCTGAACGGACGGCCTGAGGTCCTTGTCAAGCTTCGGCGCCTGGTCGATCGTGGTATTGTACGGCGGGCAGTGGAGGTTGAATATGCAGCGGTCCATCCGCTGGACTTGAGCGGTCATCGCCGCGATCTTCTCAGCCAGCTCTTCCTCGGTTATGTCTCTTGGGCAGTTCCACGGCGTCATGTTGCTGTACCCGCTGCTGATCATCTCATGCTCGTCGTCTATCATGACGACCTTGCCTTCCGGGTAGACTACGTACTTCGACGATTGAATGATCGGGTCGATCGCGAATGTGTCGTCGTTTCCTGGGGAGATGTAGCACTTTACGCCGGAGCCTTTCAGGCGCTCCTCCGCGAGCCTGACCCAGCTGCTCACCGAGTCGCGCATCAGCTTCGAGAAGAGCGCGTCCAGTCTCTCCTTGTCGGCCAGTATCTCCTCAGCCTCGCGGCGGGGCGCGCGGTGGGTGTAGTAGCCGATGGCGCGTATCCTCTTCTCGACCGCTTCGACCTCAGCCTCGCTGCGCATGGTGAGCTGTTCGCCTAGGAGCGTCGCCGTCCACTCCGTTGCGGATTGCGCGACGATGGGGATTATCATCTTGCCGGTTATGTCTCCGCCTAGGATGAGCGTGTTGGGTTTGTACTCTTTGGCGGCGGCGAGGAACTTTCTGTAGCAGTCTTCGGAGCCGTGGATGTCGGTTGCGTAGAATACTCTGGTGCGAGCCATCAGAGTTAGGCTCCGTTCCTCATGAGGTTGTTACCCAAGAAAAACGGGGGCGGGTAGGCGTGGGGTTGCACGCCTACTCTGGCGGAAGCTGCTTGAACGAGAGTTCCAGCGGTATTCCTCGGCGGTGGTACAGCGATGAGATGTAGTACAGAACTATGCCCAGGATGAAGAGGCCTATCGTGAACTCCATCGTGGTTGGGCTTATCGTCCCGACCATGGCGGGTGAGATGCTCGCGTAGCCGATCCAGATCGATATCAGCAGCGTAATGAAGCCGAGTATCGTGATCAGCGGGACGGGCCCAAGCTTCATCTTGACGATCTTTGGCGAGGCCTCGAAGATGTCTCTGCGTCTCCACGGGAAGATCATGCCCGAGATCGAGCCTATGGCTTGCATGATCATCCAGCCGAAGACCGCGTAGGCGAAGAGGCTCAGCCACGGCGTGTAAAGCCACAGGCCAGTCATGATGATCGTGACGACGCTGACAACTATGAGAGCAACGTACGGTGAACCGTACCGGGAATCCACCTTCGAGAGCGCGGTTGGCGCTACCCGGTCGAACGACCATGCGAAGAGCAGCCGTACGCAGACGAAGATGTACGTCATCGAGGATGAGAGCGTCATCATCGCGAAACCGAAGATCGCGACGCCGTAGACGAGCGGCGACTGCGCGGCGAACCTGAATAGGTTCTGGAAGAACGGCGGGTACGCCAGCTTGTATGCCGGGTCGCCTGTCCCGAAAAGGAAAGCCAAAGAGCCGATGAGCTCGGGCGACATGACGTAGTACGTCGTCGCGTAGATGAACCACATTATCACGCCGAAGAGTATGACGCTTACCGGTATCGCGATGAGCTGAGCCCTGTGGACTTCCTTGATCTCGCCGGACATGTAGATTGACGAGTTGAAGCCTAGGAAGTTCATGAACGTGAACGCCAAGCCCAGCAGCGTCGCGGACCAGACCATGCCGGTCGGGTATCCGCCTGCGGTCGCGATCGAGATGACTTCGTCATAGTTCATTCCCGACTGCGCGTTGAAGTTGGCTTTGAACCCCGCTGAGCCGGCGTACAGCAGCGCGGCAATATAGGTCACTACGCCTATCACGATCAGCACGAAGAAGACCCAGAACGCGTTGTGTGAGGCTTTGGCTCCGCGCGAGATGATCGCGGCAGAGAATAGGAAGAAGATCACGGCGAAGGCGAAGGTGAACTCTGGAGTCACGACCGCGGCGGCTAGGTCCGTGTAGCCCCCTACTTCGAGTATCGGGCCCAGCGCGTACTGCGTGAACCATGGCATGTACGAGCCGGCAACGCCGAGGATGGCCACGAAGAAGAAGAAGTTGATGCTGAACCCTAAGGCTGGATGAAGAACGCGGCTGACCCAGATGTAGTCTCCGCCAGACCTGGGCATCGACGCCGAGTATACCGCGTAGAACAGGCCGATCGGGATAGAGATCAGCGCGGAGACGATGGCTGTGATCGGCAGGTCGGTCCCGGGATACGTGAGCAGCGCCCAGATGCCGTATACGAACACGGCGGTCGGCGCCATGAAGACAACGTTATAGATCATCGCGTCCCACGCGGAGAGTCGCCGTATCAGCCCCGAGGTTTTCCTTGCGTAGACTAGCGGTTGCCTGCTTGTGTCGCTCAAGAATGATCACAGCCCCCTTTTTCGCGCCCCCATTTGACTTAAAGCTTGGCACGAAAATTCTCGTGTGTGCGTAATCTACGATGTATGATGGAAGCGACATAACATCCTGCTCGAAGTCATTTTGCTTCGTGATCAGGCCGAGTTGAATCTACGGTCGCTGCTTCTTAGCGACCACAACTACAGTGCCGATGCAGCCGACCAAGCCGATGACCGCTAACCAGGGCGAAAGTAGGGCGAAGGTGTTCACTGGTTGGACGCAGCCGCCGACGGCTGGGCAGCAAGTGCCGGCAACGTCAAACGGGGCCGAACCGATTTCTATATCGGTCTGATCTGGTATGTGTACCATCACTTTGACCGTGTAGTGACCGCAACTCGCGGACTCGCTGACATCGAACTGGCAATCCAGAGTACCGTCCGGCTGTATATTACCGCAACTGCCCCCGACTACGAGTCCATCAGGAACTGACGAGAGAAAGTTGATAGGCGGGCCATCTGACGAGATAAAGAGGATGGGGATCGCCTCAACGGTAAGGCCCCCGGATACGGACCCTACAGTAATTCCGGACACGTGAACTAAGATCCCTTCCGCGTTCGGGCAGGCTGCCGCTGGAGTCAAAGTGGTAACCGTTCCATCTGCGAAGACCGGTGAGGCGCCTGCCAACGCGACGACGAGAAATACTATCGAGATCGTCTTCAAACCAGCCAAAGACTCCATCATTTAACGCTCTAGGATCTGCCGCCCACAAATTATAATACGCTTTCGAGACTGGCGCTTCGAGCCGGCGAGATGCCTAGGACTGGCGCTTCCTACCAACTATGGAATTTCTACGATGAATACCGAGACGCTCTTAGACAGACAACGACCTGACAGGAGCGCGAGGTTCAAGCATACTTCGTAAGACTAAAATGTGAACCCGGAGACCCGTAGACCGACCTGCATTGGCACCAAGAAAGATGAGAGCGATTCGGTTCTACGAGCCTGGAGTGTTGAAACTGGAAGAGGTAGATTTGCCGACAGTGGGCTCGGAGGAAATACTTGTGAAGACCGCAGTGACTCTGACCTGCGGAACAGACGTGAAGATGTACAAGAGAGGGCACCCCTACGCGAAGCCCCCGCTGATCATCGGTCACGAGTTCGCGGGAGTTGTCGCTCAAGTCGGCGAGGATGTTCAGAAGTTCAAGGAGGGCATGAGAGTCGTAGCGGCAAACTCGGCGCCCTGCAATACTTGCTTCTTCTGTAGAAGAGGAAAACAGAATCTCTGCGAACATCTGAACGAGAATGTCATAGGATTTTCGTGGCCGGGTGCGTACGCCGAGTACGTTCGTGTTCCCCCGCACATTGTCAAACAGAATACGCATGAAATCCCGAGGCACGTTTCTTTCAGACAAGCTGCAGTCATCGAGCCACTAGCCTGTGTCGTCCATGGAATTGAGCTGGCAGAGATCAACGTCGCGGATACTGTCGTCGTTATCGGCGCTGGCCCGATTGGTCTTCTTCATCTGCAACTCGCGAAGAGAAGCGGGGGTCGACTCATGGTGTCGGATCTTTCAAGGCAGAGGCTAGACGCTGCACGTGTCTTGGGTGTCGACCATGTGATCGAGGCAGGTAAGGAGGATCAAGTCAAGAAGGTCAAGGAGCTGACAGATGGGAAAGGAGCTGACGTTGTCATAGAGGCTGCCGGTTTGCCAGAGACTTGGGAGAAGGCCGTTGCGATGACTCGGCCGGGGGGCACTACGTTGCTCTTTGGAGGATGCAAATCTGCTACGACTATCACAGTCGACACTGGTACATTGCACTATGGTGAGTTGACACTAAGGGGAGCGTTTCATCACACGCCTTCATGCGTCGAGAAGGCGCTCAATTTGATCTCCTCCGGGGCGATAAGAACGGAGGCGCTTGTCAGCCAAGAGATGTCGTTGGCCGAGGTTGCAAATGCCCTTGATCTGATGGCGAAAGGCGATGCCGTCAAGGTCGCGATACGCCCAGACCTTTGAACCAGAGCACCATTTGAGGAGGCGTGTGATTGTCGATGAACCATGGGCAGTCCCGGCCGAAAGCTTAAGGAGAACGTGTTTGGTCGAACTTCCGACGGGTTGGAACCGCTATGTACATCGTGAATCTGGAGCAGAAGAAGGAGTTCGAAGCCCTATCAAAGGAAGGAGCCGAGAGAGTAAGGGTGAAGTATCTCATCCACAAGAGCGCGGGCGCAGAGAAGTTCTTTTTGCGCTACTACGTCGTGGATAAAGGGGGACACACGCCGCTCGACACACACGCTGGTGAGCACGAAGTCTTCATAGTGAAAGGCAGAGCTCGTGTCAGGGGAAGCGACCGCGTGTATGAGGTAGGGCCAAAAGATGCGATATTCATAGGTTCGAACGAAGTTCACCAATTCGTTAACATTGGCGATGAACCGCTCGAGTTCCTCTGCGTGAGAGGGGCCGACGAACTGTACACAACGGGGACACCTGCTCAGCCCAGATGAAAGTACCAACGAGCCTTCGCTAATATTTGCCGGCTTGCGGTGTACCATCAGTTCGATACGACAACGACCTTCAAAGAATCCTTTGCACTAGCCGCGCACTGTATCGCCTCACCGGTCTCCTCAAGGCTGAACTTGTGCGTTACGAGAGGCGATAGATCCAATCTGTCCGAAGCCATCAACTCGAGTGCGGCATTTGTCTCTAACTCTGTGGTCGAGTAACTCGGAATAATTTTGATTTCGTTCAGGAAAACCTTGCTTACATCGTAGGAGACCATCGCGCCCTTGTGCGGAGCACCAAAAAGAAGGACGACTCCTCCTTTCCTAACCAAATCAATCCCCTGGAGTATTGCCTGCGGTGTCCCTACTGAGACGATTGCCCAATCGGCTCCTCTGCCATCAGTATGCTGTCTAACCAGCTGAACAACCTCCTGAGTTTGTGGGTCGAAGACAGCTGTTGCGCCCAGCTTCTTTCCGGCTTCACGTCTGAAAGCGACAATATCACTTGCGAAGATCCTACCTGCACCGAAAATCGCGAGTAGTCGAATGTGGGTGAGCCCGATTGGCCCGCAACCTATCACCATAAAGTCATCTCCAGGCCGTATTCGGGCCTTCGACAGGCCTCTCACGCAGCAGGCGGTTGGCTCGATGAGCGTCGCTACTTCGTATGACAGTTGACTGGGCAATTTGAGAATTGCACCTCGCTCCACATTAGTTCGTGGCACCTTGAAGTACTCGGCGAATCCGCAAGGTTCGATGGTTGTCTTGACAAAACTCTCACACATGGTGTAGTCGCCCCGCCTGCAATAGTGACAGACGTAGCACGGTACATGATGATGAACGAAAACGCGATCACCATTCTGAAAGTGTTCGACCTCTTTGCCTACTTCGACAATTTCCCCGACGACCTCGTGACCTAGCATTGGAGGGGTGATATGCAGACCTCGAACCTTTTCAATATCTGTGCCGCAGACTCCGCAAGCCCGCATCTTGACGACGACATCTCCGGGACCGGCGGTGGGAACCGGACGGTCCTCTATCTTCACTTGGTTTGATCCTACCGCAAAAGCGGCCTTCATGGTAATTCATCCTACTCAGATGTCGAACTAGCAATATAACTCCAATACGAAAGCTCAAGAGACTTGGTGTCGGATCGAATGTTCACGAACCGGAAGGGCGGACATTTTCTCCGGAGCCTAGCCTTGCCTCCATGAATGCAGTGGATGGCGTCAGCCATTTCTTGGGCAAGCTCATCCTTTGGGCATCAGGGATAGGCATCTTCATAGCGACAGGTTTGGTTTTCTTCCTCTTGGTAGCAGTCGGCAGGGCGGCATCAGAGTATTGAAAGCGACAGGCCGTACTCAGAGACTGCTTCTGTTGGAGAGCGCCACACTCCTCGGAATCGTGTCTACGCTGCTCACATGGCTTGTCTTTCGCGTTCAGCCATTACCGTGCCCTTTCTTGTACTTCGGGTGTTGCCCGGCAACAGTCGTTCATAGAGGCTTCCCCTTGGCATGGGTGACTCAGATTGATTGGCTTGGGCATTGTAGAGACTGGATGTTCGTTTGTCCTCCGATCACGCAGCTCACAGTGGATTGGTTCGGGCTGGCGGTTGATCTCTTGTTCTGGACTTTGCTCTGCTGCTTGGTCTCTGGTGGGACTTGCGTGTCCGCCGACACCGAACCGTCGGAGAAAACGGCTAGAAACCGAACAGAGCCTCAAGAAAACAGGTTTATGTGAGATTCTTCCTACACCAGCAGCCTTCGATGTGGAGGAACTGCACCGCAACGATCAGTGAGCAAGTATGAAGAGTATAGGCAAGAGGCCTGCAGAGAAGATGACGCAGCAGGGCGACTGCGTCTTCGGGCCGAACGTTAAGCCGGTCGCTTCAGTTGCGCCTGGCGAGGTGTTCGAGGTCGAGGCATACGACTGCTTTGCGGATGCTGTTCGGCCTGAATGCGACCTGAACGCGTTCCTTGAGTCGGGGGAGGAGCTGTTCGAGAACCCGGTCACGGGGCCGGTCTACGTGGACGGAGCGGAGCCTGGAGACACGCTTGTCGTTGAGATCCTGGGCATCAAGGTGGGAAACCGCGGTGCCACAACAACCGTCCCGGGCTTCGGTGTCCTAGAGGGATGGCTCACGCAGACTCCCGCGATATCAAAGTTCAGCGAGATCAGAGACGGCACAGTGGTCTTTCCGGTGTCGGAGGGTAGGTCTGTGAAGTTCCCGGCGCGACCGATGATCGGAACGATCGGAGTGGCGCCAGCAACAGAGAGCATCGCAACGGTGACTCCGTCAAGACACGGGGGAAACCTCGACACGCGGTACGTGACCGTTGGAAACCGCCTCCATTTGCCCGTCAACGTCAAAGGAGCGCTCTTCGCGCTCGGGGATCTTCACGCCGCGATGGGAGCCGGAGAGGTCTGCTACCTCTCGCGAGTTCCCTCACTGGAGCCCTTCTCTTTCTGTTCCTGAGGCAGAGCGTTTCCCAGATGGATGTTCCAACGAGACAAGCTTTCATGGCCCAAATCTTCAACGATCAAGATAGAGTCTCAGCCAATGCGATCACGAATACGTTCAGAAGCGTGAGTAGCATGTTCGGTGCGCCGATCAGTGGAGTAGCTCTCGAGATGGGTTTTGCCTCGGTACCGCTCCTAGCTGGGGGGTCATCCAAAGTAGTCTATGATCTATCTATCTTCGCATCGTATAGAAAGCGAACAAGATGATTAGTCTACATAGCTAGCCGTTCATCTATGATTCGTAGCCGATCAAGTTCATCATGATAGCAGAAAGACCCTCCTGCGAAGAAGCACCAAATAGCGTCTACTCGTTGACCGTCATCTACACGGCGAAGGCAAACTCTGGAGTCACTACGACCGCGAGGTTTCAGTGCTTAGTTTGTATCCTTGTGTTCGGGATTTCTTGCTGTCGGTAATTTGAACCTAGTGAGGAAGTAGCCGTTAAGTCGCCCGACAAGAATACCGAAGAAGACAGGTTCGGCCGGTATCGTGCATTGGAATCTCAAGCCCGGCACCGGCCTGGACCGTCTGGTTAATAGTCTCGGCCGGATTACACGTGTTCGAATTGGACAATTGGACCCGAACTCTTGGAAGCGTGAGAAATGATTCGGAGGTCTCAAATCATCGACTTGACTCATGAAATGTTCGTAAACATGCCCTCGTATCCCACTCTGCCGTCCTTCAAGATCAAGTATCTGAAGCTCGCCGCCAAAGATGGGTCTACAGTAAGTCTCATCACAAATATGCACATGCATATGGGCACTCACATAGACTTCCCATCTCACATCATCCCTGACTCGAAGTGTCTAGAACACTACACATTGCAGGATCTTTCGGGCGAAGGTGTCGTCATAGATCTCAGCTACAAGGAGGAGGGCGAAGAGATAGCGGAGAAAGATCTCCTCAACTATGCCAGGCATATCAGGAGAGGAGAAATGCTATTCATGTTCACTGGCTGGTCGAGAAGGAGAGGTGTCACCCCCGCCTATCTCTTCAAGTGGCCCCACCTAAGCAGGGGTGCAGCCCAATTTCTGGTCGGGAAGCGGCCGAAAGTAGTGGGCACAGACGGACTTAGCATCGGAGGCTGGAGCGGTAGAGGCGTGGTAGGTCCGATCGCAAAGACACCGTCGCGAATAATTCACAGGATGCTGCTGGAAGCTGGAATCCTCATCTTAGAGGAAGTTGCGAACCTCCATAAACTCCTAATGCGTAGGAAAGTAGCAAGATCGTTCTTTTTCTTGGCTCCGCTAGCCGTCAAGGGCGCCGAAGCTTCTCCTTGCAGAGTGATCTCTATCCGGTCCGATCTCTGAAGTACGTAAGAACCTTCTTCCCAAAGAAATCTATGAACTTGTTTTGATCTGGACTAGTGCTAAGGAATTCTACCTCTCTGACACCCGCATTTAGGTACGACTCGATTTTCTTTATCGCCTCTTCTTCCCTGGTTACTATGAAACGTGTCTTGATCACATCCTCCCTTCGTATCAACTGAGCTCTTGCCTCGATCTCTCTCGGATCGTACACCTCAGCATTGAATATGCCAGGCACCATGGTAGCGTTCCAGAACCTGCAGCCTTCGACCGCCCTTTCGAAGTCTTCGTCGTAGGAGGTTACGATGTGGACCATCTTCTTGACCTCGTCCGCGCTTCTGCCTACGTCTCTAGCTCCCCTTTCGAGAGCAGGAAGTAGTTCAGACTTGAATTTTCCCTCGAAGACGCGGCCGCTCGTTAACAGTCCGTCGGCATACTTGCCGGCTACATATGCGGTGGATGGTCCGTTAGCGGCAACGTACAGTGGGATTCTGCCTCTGGGTTTCGTGTACAAGTTCGCCTTTCTAAGTCGGTAGTATTTTCCCTCAAAATCTACGAAGCTATCCGTCCACAGTCTTCTAATTATCACCGCGGATTCTTCGAGTCTGTTCAACCTCTCTCTATAGGATGGCCAGCGCAACCCCAGCGGCGCCTCATTCATAGCCTCTCCAGTGGCCAAGCATAAGAAGACGCGGTTCGGATACATAAAGCTCAAAGTCGAAAAAGCCTGGGCAACAAGGGCCGGGTGGTACCTGAGCAGAGGCGGCGTGACCGTGCCTAAGGCGATCTTCCTCGTCCTCTCAGCCGCTGAAGCCAACCATACCCACGCGAAGCCAGACTTCGCATTCGTGTGAGCCCAAGGATGGAAGTGATCACTACTCCAGACCGTATCGAAGTTGTTCTTCTCAGCCCTCACAGCAAAATCCAGCAGTTCGTTAGGGTCATACTGCTCGTGCGCTGCATAGAAACCGAATTTGCATGTCACCAAGTCTTCTCCAGCCGGGCGCCCGAGACTATCGCACAAGTCTGTGAAATGAATTTTGTGATTCACGCCACGGATTCTGACATATCACGACATATGGCACATTCGTGAGCTCACATATCAGACTGTCCTTGCATGAAGAAACGAAGGGGCATCGCCAAACTGCAACGCTGGTGCAGACCAAGAAGAGGGAGCCCAAAGGGCGGGTGAGGTGCCAAACGTCATGGGATAGCACAAATTCGCATCATGAATCTCATGTAATAGAACGCACTTGGTTGTTGGGAGCGGGGTCTCTGCTGAGCTATAGCAAAACTACGGATCCATTCTGTCAGCGAGAGGAGCAGGCGCGGGACGAGTGCGTTTCCTTAAATATCCTTCGAACCTCACCAGCTGACCCGGTGAGCCGATGGAGACAGCGCTGAAGCCCAAGCATGTTTCACTGGACCTTGGGAAAGGCGTTCTATTGCCCTCGACATTCACGAAGCGGAAGCTGAAAGATCTGGACAGCTTCTTCGCTGACAGGCAAGCCACGGAGACCATCTTGAATTCCGGTCAAGACCCGATCATCTACGAAGTGTATGAATGTCTACAGCCACAAGAAGTTGGACACCTGAACTTTGGCACAACTATTCTGTATCCAGGCAAGATTGGAGACGAATTCTACATGACAAAAGGACACTTCCATGCAAAGGAAACGTCCTCGGAAGTCTACCTAGGACTAGCGGGGAAAGGACTGATTCTACTCCAGTCAAGGACCGGCAATTCAGAATGCCTAGAAATGAGCAAGGGAGACGTGATCTATGTCCCTCCGGGATGGGGGCATCGAACAGTGAACGTAGGAGCGGAGAAGCTGGTTTTCTACTTCATGTATCAAGCTGATGCCGGGCATGACTATGAAAGTGTCCAAAAACAAGGCTTTTCAAAACTTGTCGTTGAACGGCGCGGCATGGTCGAAGTTGTAGACAATCCGAGATTCGCGATCAAGACTTGACTTTCTGCGTTGACGCTTGGGTTCGGCTCGCTACGCCATAGGCGCGTGAAACCTGCGAGGCGCTGCACTTCACAGAAGGACACACTCGCATCATCGAACTCTAGTAGAAAGGAATTCGCCTCATGACTCAGGGTCTAAGCCAGTATCTTGGTTCCAGGATTCAATATGCCGTTCGGATCAAAGATTCGCTTGATTGCCCTCATGAGTTCAATTTCCTTCTTCGAGAGGCAGACTTGTAGCTTGTCTGTTCTGATCTTTCCAATGCCATGCTCGCCTGTTATGACACCGCCAGCTTCTATGGCAGTCTGGTAGATTTCGTCTCTCAGCGCCTCCGTATGTTCCGGCACAGCCCCTCGTCCCCTCATTATGTTGATGTGCAAGTTGCCGTCACCGACGTGTCCCAAAACGGGTAAGAAAACTTCGTCTCTCTCCGCGATTTCTTCTAAGGAGCGCATCACCCTCTCCAACTCAGTGACCGGCACGGATATGTCCAGAATGTCCACCGTTTCGCTCTTCAGGGCGAAATGGATGTTGCTTCTTATTCTCAGGACTCTGTCCTGGTCTCTCTTTGACTCAACGTAGATCGGTTCCAGGCTTCCGTTCTGTCGAGATATCTCCGCTATCTTCACGCATTCTGAAAGTACATGATCCCTGCCCGTCTCCGCTACTATCATGATTAGGTAGCAATTTCCTTGGCTGACTGTCCAGGTTTCACCGATGTGTTTCGCAGTTCTCTCCATTAGATGTCTTTCAACATACTCCATTGCGAGCGGTGCGCCTACGTCTCGCAGTATCTTCGGTACAGTCAATAATGCATCATATCGGTCGTTGTAGGGCACAATGATGGTCGCGGCTGCCTCAGTCTTTGGGTACAGTCGCAGAGTTACCTCGGTTATGACAGCGAGCGTTCCTTCGCTACCTATTATGAGTTGCATCAGATCGTAGCCCACGTTGTTCTTGTGCAATCGGCCGCCAAGCTTCAGTATCTCTCCGGTTGGAAGAACCGCCTTCATCCCTTTGACCTGGTTCCTCATCACTCCATGCCTTACCGCTCTTGACCCCCCTGCGTTTGTAGCGACGAGCCCGCCCAGCTGAGCATTTTCGTCGCCAGGATGAGGCGGAAAAGATAGCCCGGACTCGCTAGCAGCATTCAGCAGCTGCTCGAGGGTCGCTCCTGCCTCTGCGATAGCCATCAGGTTATCCTTGTCAATCTCGATTCGGTTCATCCTCTCCATCGAAAGAACTACGCCATTTCGTGTCGGGACGGCTCCGCCCACGAGGCCTGTTCCACCGCCTCTCGGGAAGACTGGAATGCGATGTTTGTTCGCAAGTTCCAACACAGACGAGACTTGTTGAGCATCAGCCGGCCTGACTAATACGAGATCATCTGCAGGCATGGGTCTCACGGGCTCAGGGCATTCATCCACCAAGTAGTTCTGCATCCTGTCTCTGTTGGCTATCAGATGATCCTCACCCACAATGTCTTCAAGACCTTGCACTACGAACTTGTCCACGGCATGATCCAGCTTGAATTACGAATAGTCTGGCGTATGATGTTCTCTGGTAATGCATCAGGTTTTCTATGTGCGACAGGACGAAAGCCCAATCGTTTCAGGCCCCACCTTCTGCAGTCGGTGCTCTTTGGATGGCTCTGTCAGAGTGAAGATTGTCAATGGATCCCGCGGCGCCGCCGGCACGCGGCTCCGCGGCCTATCGCTGAAACATAGCATGTTTTTTTAGGCCGAACCTGGCGACTATTCAAGAGATCGAGCGGTTCGTTAGGGAAGGTGGAGCGGGGAGGGTTCAGAGATGAGGGCAGGAGCAGGCGTTATGATGCCGCAGGACGTCCTAGCCAGAATGGAGAGGGCAGGCATCATTCCGGTCGTGGTAATCGAGGATCCCAGCAAGGCACCGCAACTGGCTCGAACTATCATGGACGCCGGCTTGGACTTGATTGAGATAACCATGCGCACCTCGAGAGCCATGGAAGCGATAAGGTTGCTAAGCAAGGAATTCCGCGAACTGCTGGTCGGCGCGGGCACCGTATTCTCGGTCGCGGCTACGAAGGAAGCCTTGTCCGCTGGAGCGCGCTTCATAGTCTCGCCTCACTTGGACGAAGAGCTCGTCACATACTGTGCAAGAAAGAACGTCGTGTCTATTCCAGGCGTATTCACGCCGTCGGAGGTTCAAAGAGCAATAAAAGCCGCAACAACGGGCGCGCCACGAAGAAGCATCAAAGAACTTCCTTTGGTGATCAAGGTATTCCCCGCCTCAACCGGGGGCCCAGGCCACATAACAGCAATGAAAGCCGTGTTTCCAGACGTGAAGTTCATGCCTCTTGGAGGAGTCAACGCAGGCAACCTTGCGGAATACATGAAGGCCGGAGCATGGGCCGTGGGAGGCACATGGATCTGCAAGAAAGATCTCATCGACTCCGGCAATTTCGCCAAGATATCAGAACTCGTTAAAGAGGCTTTGCAGATCATAGCGACCGCTAGGAAATAGGATCTGCTGGGTTGAAACCTGGACGATCGAGAGCCTGTTCAACAGCACTGAAAATGTGACTGTGTGACTACTGATTCTACTCCGACGACGACGGGCAATTCAGAATGTCCGAGGGAACATTGGCGGAAGACGGATGCATTACCACGAGGAGGGCTCGCGAGGAACTGTGAATCCAACATCTCTCAGACTGAGGTTTTCATCCTCAGCTTCTGGCTGGACAGGACCTCCCTGTTCACCACATAGTCAGGTATCTCACCGCGGAGGACTTTGGATATGTTCTCTGCTGCTATGCAATCCATTCGCCTTATGGCCTCAACGGTATACGCGCCTATGTGAGGAGTCATTATGATTTTCTCGACGTTGAACAATGGAGATGAAAAGTCAGGAGGTTCCGTGTCAAAAACATCCACTGCTGCTCCCGCTATTCGCCCGCTTCGCAGTGCTTCCGCCAATGCATCACTGTCTACGATTTCCCCTCGGGCTGTGTTGATGATATACGCGCCTTTCTTCATCAGTGCGATTTCCTTTCCGCCAATTAGTCCTTTTGTATCAGGCGTGAGGGGGACATGGATCGAGATCATATCTGACTCGCATAGGAGGGTCTGTAGCGGAACGAATGACAAGCCCAGCTCCTTTTCCAAGTTCGTGTCTCTGTGTCTCTTCGTGTAAAGGATGTCGATTCCGAATGCTTTGGCTTTCTTTGCGACCTCCTTTCCTATGGCACCCAAGCCTATGATGCCTAGCCTTTTGCCCGCCAACTCTTCACCCACAAATTTGAGTCCTTCCCATCTCTTCGACTTCAATGACAGATCGGCGCTAGGGATTCTCCTCAGCATCGCTAGCATCAGTGCGATTGTGTGCTCGGCAACTGCCGTCGTGTTCACTCTAGGGGTATTAGCCACCACAATTCCGCTGTCAGTCGCCGCTTTGAGATCTACAGAGTCGACGCCTATTCCATGACGACTCACAACCTTCAATCTGCTGGCGGCGTTAAGGACGTTGGCATCACATACGTCGTTGCCAAGCAATGCTGCATCTACCTCTCGGAGATTTTCTCGAAGCTCATTCGAGCTCAACGCTCTGCCGTAAGGATTTGCTACTATCTCCCCCTCCCTTCTGAGGAGTTCAATCCCGTCATGAACTATCTTGCCGAACGAGCGTGAGGCAACGAATATCTTGGTCAATTGTAGCCCCGTTCCGACGGACTATGAGACGTCACATTTAAACATTCAAGCGGTCTTTCAATGCCGGAATGAGATCATGATTGCATTCCCTTGCTTCTCCCAGAACTGCCAGCGTTTCCTTGTCGGCTCTGACACCTTCCGCACCTCGTTTCTCTCGATCATAGGATTCCGTCAATGACACGTGGATCAACAGGCCGTTTCTTGATTGCGGATAGAGCATCTCCTCCAGGCTCTCCGCATTCTTCCCAGCAACTCACGAAGCTTTCCCCAGTGCTATGAGACCCACTTTGGGTCTCGCTATCCTTCCCTCGACGATGAATGTGGAAGAAGAATGGCAGGCAGACATGATTTTCCCCTCGAGGTAATGGCTGCTGTCTCTATGCAGATGGGTTTTACGGATTCATACAGACTTTTAATGCTCTTCCGGATAGAGCTGCCTCAAACGCTTTGGACGCGTCGTCCAAGCTAAACCGGTGAGTTACAATCGGTTTCATGTTGAGTAGTTTTCCAGAGGCAGCGAGCCTCACGGTTTGATAGAACTCGTATGGCGTGGATGCAAATGAGCCTAGTACAACAGTCTCCCTGTAGTGAATGATATTTGCATTCAGCCTCACACTCTCTTTTCCTTTCTGCAAACCGGCAAAGAAGCAGACGCGCCCTCCTTTACTCAACAATCCGAGAGCTTGCTCTAAGGCGGATCGGGACCCAACCGCGACGATGACCACATCTGATCCATGTCTCTCCGTAGCCTCGAAGACTCTGGAAGCAAGATCTTCTTTGGCGGGATTCACCGCCACATCCGCTCCAAAATCGACTGCTGTTTGTAGTCTTTGTTCACTGATCTCGCCCACGATCACTTTGGAGGCGCCGAGAGCTTTGGCCATTACTGTATGCATGATTCCCATCGGCCCTGCCCCCATGATTGTAACCGTGTCGCCTGCTCCGACCTTAACCAAGGTCTGTGCGTGAAGGCAACAAGAAATCGGTTCAATCAGCGCCGCCCCCTCGTAGGAGACGTTGTCAGGTATTTCACAGACGGCGCCTGTTCTAATGGATTCGAACGGGATCAGGAGGTGTTCGGCGAAGCCTCCATCAACGTCAAAGCCGAGTGCACGTCTTTCATCGCAAAGCTGATGCCGTCCGGTGACGCAGAAGACGCATCTTCCGCAGAAAATGTTCGGGTTCAAGGTGATCCTCATTCCGGAATCGTAGCCTTTGACCTTCGATCCGATTTCTTCTATGTCCCCCGCGAGCTCGTGACCGAGGACTCTGGGAGGCCTCATTCGCCCGTTACCGTAGTTATATGAGCGAATGTCGCTTGCACATATCGTCGCTGCTCTCACGCGCATAAGAATCTCGTTTTCTGATATTCTCGGTTTCTCAACTTCCTCGACTCTTAGGTCTTTGGCACCATAGAGTCTAACCGCCTTCACGAGAATACACCGGGGGAATCAAATACAGCGCTAATCCATTTAAGGTTAGTTTGAACTGGTCTGTCGTGCTATGACATATTGCACACTCATGAGTTGAGAGAGTAAATTACACCTGCATGAGGTAACTTAGAGACATTGTGAGGCTGAGACGCTGATGCATACGAAGACGCGGGGAGGGGGCGTCAGTCAACCGGATCTGCATGGCAGCTCAGATACATCGGAGAACCTTCTATGATTCGTGGAGGCGGTACTGCCAACACGGCCTAGACGGATTGAAGCCGAGGTCTAGTAGGCCGCATAGCATCCATTGAACGCCAAGCCGAGTAGTGGACGAGGTCACCTCGATCAGACAGAAGATGGGCTGGTGTCCACACGGGACAGCTGGATACCTACGCATGCAAGGCACGCAAGTAGGACACATGAGCGTCTACAGGATCCTACTCTCCTCAGGCCTAGAGCCAAGCGAACCTACAAGCGTTGGCAGCGGAGGCGTCCAAACAGCCTATGGCAACGTGAGCTGAAGGTCGTGGACCCGAGATGGCGCATCACCATCCTAGACGATCACTCCAGATCCCGTAACCGGCTCCGAACGCTTCAATGAAGGAACCGCAGAGAACGCCATCTGGCTACTGGACCAGGCCATCCATGAATACGCGAAGCCAGAGCGTCCACACATGGCGTTGGACTATTCAACACCAGCAGCGTCTACCTCGAAGTGTGCCGAATGTCATGGGATGACACCGTTAGTTTGAACTGGCACGCTAACAATATCAATTCCATTGTCAATCAAACGCTAGGGGCATATCGTTGAGAGAAGTTGGCATCTGTTTGGTAGGAGTTGGTCGGGCAGGTACCGTTCACGCAAGTAACTATGCATTCAACCTACGAGGCACGAGAATTGTAGCAGTCGTTGACGCGAATATCGATGCCGCAAAGACGTGCGCCGAGGAGACTGGAGCCAAGTTCTACTATTCAAATCATGAAGATGCTCTAAGAGTCAACGAAGTAGACGCTGTCTGCATCTCGACGCCCACTTTTACGCATGCGAGAATGGCGATCGATGCAGCGGAATCCGGAAAGCATGTATTCTGCGAGAAACCGATGGCGCTAACATTGAAGCAAGCTGACGAAATGATTTCCACAGCGAAGAGACAGCATGTGATACTGCAAATCGGGTTTATGCGCAGATTCAGCCCAGAGTTCCGAGCGGCAAAGAGACAGCTTACAGAAGGCGCAATAGGGAAACCGACGCTCATCAAATCCACTGGAAGAGGCCCCGGTTTACCGCCAGCTTGGGCTTGCGATCCTAGAACCAGTATCGGAATGCTTGCTGAAGTCAACAGTCACGATTTTGACACGGCTAGATGGCTTATGGAATCTGAGGTGGAAAGACTGTATGCAGAGGCTGAAGCCTTGGTCGCTCCGGAACTTAAGGAAAAATATGAAGATTTTTACGACAGGTCTGTGGTTGTTCTGAGATTTCGCAACAAGGCTTTGGCTATGATTGACGGGGCCTGCCCAGTCAAATACGGTTATGATTCTCGGGTTGAGATACTTGGTACAGAAGGAGTCATGCTTGTCGGCGACCTGAAACATCAGGCAATCGTAACTTGTACAAAGGAAAGGGGAGCATACTCTTCGTTCTTTCCTAGTTGGAGAGACAGATTTAGTGAAGGCTACCTAGAGGAGGATAGACATTTCGTTGATTGCATCGTAAACGATAGAGAGCCTCTG
>Ga0315309_1000407_pt1 | contig 25981 bp, 20 predicted proteins | sample TDP4_MG_FD_203080 | JGI IMG/M metagenome (GOLD analysis project Ga0315309, IMG submission 203080) | Freshwater sediment microbial communities from Lake Towuti, South Sulawesi, Indonesia - TDP4 | ecosystem: Environmental > Aquatic > Freshwater > Lake > Sediment | place: Indonesia: South Sulawesi...
CCATACAACGTTGGCGTACTCGGTTACAATGACTTCTTTGGAGACAAAGGTGCCGATATCGGAGTCAAAATACTGAACAAGTGGATCAATGGAACATTTAAGATTCTAGTCGGGCAATGGACCGCTGTCCTCAATGCGCCCTCGGAATATATCAGCATCACCAGCATCCCTGTGATAATCGTTATAGTTGCCTGCGCAGCCTTCTTGGTTGTTGTTCTGATCATATACGTGAAGAGAGGAAGACAGAAAACTGTGCGGAGTCACGGAACTGTCCCTGTAATAAAGCTTTCCTGACGTTTCAGCGTCCTTGAGTAACAAGACAAAGTCGGGAGGGGCCTCCTAGAATCGACAGCCTGGAACAACTTTACCTTTTTCTCTTGTCATAAGAAGAATCGGCAGGGTGATCTCTGACGGCTACTCAATGTTCCTACTGCCTAAAGGTTCTCACTTTGTTCCCTCATAGCTTTTCCAAGGGTGAGGTTACCCCCCACTCTTTCAAGTTCTCTCTGACCTTGTTGTCAATCTTCTTGTTTGTCAGTTTCTTTATCTGATTGGGCTCATATGAACCTATATCCATTATTATCTCTGTTATGTGCTCTGGTGGCGTTACGTCGAAAGCTGGATTGAAAATCAATACTTTCCCACTTTCCAGCCTACCCCCAGTCGTTATCAAGCTATTCGGAGGCCACTCATTCAGCGCGTTCGCGGAGATGATCCCACGCCGTTTCTTGTCCTGCGCCTCCAGCCTGTAGGGATATGTGAACTCGTCAATGTTCCTTTCCTCAATGGGTATATCCTTGCCGAACTCTGTATCAAGGTCTATCGTCGAGTAGGATGTGCAATAGTAGAAAGGAAGCCCATGTTCGTGAAATACCGAGGCTGCATCAGCTGATCCTATCTTGTTTGCCACTGATCCATCCCTAGAGACTCGGTCCACACCTAGCATAGCCTTGTTCAGTCCGTACTTATGAATAGCTGCATTAGTCATACCATCGGTTATTGCGATGACAGGCAGTCCACAACGTAGCGCTTCCCACACAGTGAGCTTGAAACCTTGAGACCTAGGTCTTGTTTCATGGGAAATAAGGGTAAGATCCATTCCATCAGCGTAAGCCTCCTCAATGCCACATGTCGCGTGCGCCCCATAGGAACCAGCTAGCCCCGCGTTACAGTGATGGAGGATTACGTCTCCATTCTTGAGGTGTTTTCTAATTTCTCTCCTTGTGCATGCATTCAGTGCCAAGTCGGATGCCAATATGTAGTCGGCTGTTTCTCTAACAACTTGAACAATGTCATCGGTCTTCATACCTTTGCCAACAGCTTTCTCTGCGGCTGCCATTGCCAAGTTTACTGCCCACGGCAGTGGCTGTGCCGTAGGTCTCGTGTTCGCGATGAATTCTGCCTTTGGCTTGAGTTCTTTCATGAATGTCTGAGAATTGCCATTTGATTGAGCGGTATTAACTGCAGCCAATAGCATGCAGTATCCGCCGGCGACACCTATAGCTTGACTCCCGCGAATGATCATTTCTTTGATCCCGGGGTCAGCAGCCTGCTTCCATTCTTTGGTTCTCCATGTGGTGACCTCAAAGGGGAGCTTAGTCTGGTCGAGGTAGACGAGCTCATCATCTTCATGTTCATAATAAATGGTTAGAGGAATGTGAGTCTTCTTGTGAACGTGTATTCCGACCTCTTCGTCGTATTCCAATCCAATCTTCTCAATTACGTTGTCAGCGACGGTGGGCAAGGAACCTGTCCCTCCGGTGACGACGCTTTTGGCATCGAACTCGCACTCGACCGAGCTGATCGCGTCTTCTAGTTCTAAAGTCATATTTTCTTATTTCCTTTAAACCTTCCGATTAATGAGCCTTATACACAAGTTAAGCAAAAACAAGAACCGATATAGAGGTCTACTCTTCTTCCTCTTCGGTTTTCCCTAGCGCTAGTTCCTCAAGCTTCTTGAGTGCCTTCTCTAAGTCCTTTTCCAGGTCTCCTTCAACCATCTTTGCAAAGCTCTCTTGCTCGGAGACTATTGTTGTTCTCCTCCCCTTGTCATAAGCTCCTTTCACCAGAACATCAATCGCCTTTTCAGGCTCCTTTACTAGGACTGCCTCTGTTTCCTTGGGAGCGGGTATCCCCTTCATCCTTACCAGCTTCTCTCCCATCATCTTGATTCTGACGAGTGGTGTAGAAATCGATATACCTTCCTTTACGGACGAGAGTATCCCTCCTAGTCTTCTTTTTTCCCTGAACATTTCGAATATGATGTGAGAGACTGACAATTCGCTCATGATAGACACGGGTTTCTCGAGTTCAAAAATCAAATCATAGTTGTCATTTATGTACTCAACTTCTCGCTCTGTTTTCCCCGAGCGTAGACCGTTTATCACCTTCTCCGCTCTTTCTTGAGCGTTCTGTTTCTCAAAAACAAATAACTTTGATGCTTCGCCTGTGCTTAATCCTGTGATGAAAGTTATGAAGAACACAGCCGTATCAGCAGGTGTTGCAAGTGGATGATAGGATCTCCACTCAGTTACGATGGGTTGAATAAACCCCTCGACGATCTCATTGACTTTCCCCTGGAACTCAAGGGGCGCCATAGAATCAATGTTACCCCCATTCCCATCCAATCCAAGTATCTCAATTGCCCTAGCCACATAGGAAACAAAAACTGACCAAAGAAACTTGTTCCACAGCCCCTCCTTCTGGACTGACAGAAGTTCGACGCCGCTAATGTCCCCATAGATCTTGTCAATAAACCTGAGGTTCTCTTGGACATCCGCTCTCCCACTATCCTCAAGCAGCTGCAACAGGTAGGCGGTTTGACGCGACGTCTTAAACTTCTTAGATAGTTCGTCAAGCAACTTCTCCGGAATCGGTTCAAGTTCTATTGGTACCTCTTCTACCGCTTGCTCTCCCTTCTCCTTTGGAGCGCTTATCCTACCGATTGCAAGCAACTCATGCCTAAGGCTCTCGTCGTCTTCCATCGTCTTCCCAACTTCTCATGTTTTTCATGAATTCATCGGTAAACGAGTATCTTCGGCTGGTTCTGGGGAGTCATAATCACGGTACATAGGGGATAGAATTGAGAAATAAACGCTCCGCTCGCCGATCTGCAAAACGTCACCACCCATTACGATCTTCCCAATTTCAAAAGAATTGCTTTAAGTCTTCCTTGCGTCTCATCCAAAAAGAAGAGGTGTAAGTGTTTGGTGCTAGAAGCACCTAGGGACGCAACGCTCTCGATCCGTAGTGTATTCTCTCACATCTGCGCAGTTTTCAGGGCGTCCTTGCATTCGCAACCACGTTCCTTGGGTATTCTCGGTATCACGCTGAAAAGCAACTTGTTGACGTTCTCAATGTTCTGCTTCATCGATCTTACAACCTGCTCTGCTGTAACAGGTTTCAAACCGTACACATCGGTATCCGTGGGCATCGCTATATTAGCAAAGCATATTTCTGCTTCCCTAGCGAGGGCACACTCGGGATAGGCTGTCAATCCGGGACAAGGAAAACCATTATTGTTTACTTGCCTTTCCGACGACGTCCCACCCCTGCCCCTTGTAGAAAAGGGACTCTGCTCTCGTCGAGAACCTTGGTCCTTCGATACAGACGTACTCAAATGTGTCATGGTCCTCAGAGACTTCTCTGGCGTGGATCCTCATCCCGAGTTTGGTCGCTGTCTCCACAATTGTCTTCCGAAGCTCAGGGCAGAAAGGGTCAGCAAATGCCACGTGCCCCACGACACCTCCCTCAAAGAACGTTTGATTCATTCTTGGCGCAGCAGTGAAGCTCACGATCTGGTCGCACACGACGAACTCTCCTGGCTTGATTCGTTCTGGTTGTAGGCTTCCGACTGCGGCTGGGCTGATTATTCGTGTGACTCCGAGTGCTTTCATTGCCCATATGTTGGCTCTGAAGTTGATTCCGTGTGGTGGTATCCGATGTCCTCTTTGGTGTCTGACTATGAAGGCTACTTTCTTATCGCCGACATATCCGACTATCGGGTTGTCGCTTGTCGCTCCGTAGGGTGTGTACACTTTGTGTTCCTTGGCTTCCTTGATTATCTTTGGATCGTAGTTGCCTGAACCTGCCATCACTCCGATTTCGGCACTTTCGTGCGGGTCTATTAAACCAATCATGCATTTCTCTCTCCATTTTGCATTAGAGGCGTACTAATGTACTTTTTCGATCAAACTATGATTGCTTGTGAATGTGGGTGCCGAATATTTATTGCTATCGCTACAAGGAAAGACTTCTTAACGCCGCAAACAGACTCAACAATCAAAAAACAAGCGGTTGAATGCTTTTTCACTCAGGCAACGGGCACAACCCCTTGTGAACCGCTCTATAAATAGTTCTTGCAAGTAACCTAGCCAACCTGAGCGGCTCGGGGATGCTTCCTTGTAACGTAAACATGTCCAGCAGTCTTACAGCCTCATCATGATCGATACCGAGTTCTCGATCAAAGATCTTATAGCCTGTGCGAAGTAAGACCTCACTCCTTCCAGAGTTGTTGTTGAAGACTTCCAGTCTCTGTTGCCAGCCATCCGGGAAATACTCCTTGAAATACTTCTCCAGTCCTTCGGACTTGTCATAAGTAACGCAGATTAAAGGCAGATTTAGAGTCTGATGAACTCTTCGCAGATCGATAACGTTGAACCACGCGATAACACATCCATTCAGCATCACTAGGTTGATATCGGCTCTACCTAAGGACTTAAACAGTCCAATTACGGCATCGGTGGAATCCATCCCACCCACGGTTACGCTTGTTACGGCAAATCCATCGATCACCATATCTTTCCTCATAACGATCCCGGTAATAATGGACTTCTTGCCTACGTATCTTGAGAAACTCTCTGCGATTCCTAAGACTCTTAACCCCTTCTTGAAGGGATGCAGGCGCAAGAAACACTAACCCCCACAATGTCATGAAAAACGGGCTACTCTCTCATAATCTGGCAGAAGCAAGGGAAGAGCTTGTATCCCTCCGATCGAATATGTTAGAAGCTCACCATATAAGTGCTTGGAGTGGCTGCCCTCATCAGGAAGCATACATTTATATTTTTATATCTCTATTCATAGAGTAAGTAGGGATAGTGGGCGGAAGGCGGTCTAAGTTTGCCAACGCACAACGTTGATGAAAGCAAGGTTGAGAGACTGAGAGGTTTACTGGGAAACCTTCCTCAACTTGGTATTCGTTTCTACATGGTTGGCACCAAGGAAGGGCTGAGCGTGGTTAGCGATACCACTGCCGACATGCCTGACCCCGACCTGCTCTCAGCCGCCACCGCAACGATGGTTTCGACCGGTGATTTCCTGAGTTCGAAGTACAAGGAAGGCATAACCAAAGAAATGGTAGTGCGGGTGGAGGGCGGCTATATCCTAGTATTCAGAGTAGGAACTGGCTTCAATTTCGCAGCTGTTGTTGGAGAAGTGGATAATCTTGATTATTACTTGGACATACTAAGGAAATACTGCGGCGCTATTGAAGAAGTACTGATGTCTGGCGAAGAAGAGGTTAAGGAAGTTGAAGAGATTCTAAAGAAGGAACTTGAAGTGATTGGTGTTCCTACAACGGACGCTCAAGTAAGAGAGCTTGAAAGCAAAGTCAAAAGCCAGACAAAGGCGCCGAGCAAGGAAACCTCTCTAGGCAAACGTCTGCCGCCCAAGAGGAAGAAGACTGGCTAGTGAAGACCTCAAGAGATTGGTCTCTCATATACATCGTATATTGATGAACCGTTTTTGCGAGTTCATACGCCTCTAATTGCTGGTTCCTGTGGTCACTCGTGCGTCTTTATATTGTCTGAGCTGCTATGCAAGGTAAGGAGGCAGACTCGAGAGGTAGTCTCCGCAGGATATCGAGCTATAGCTTTATGAAATACGAGTGTTTCTCACTGTCCGATCGACTTGTCAAGTTTTGTGAGTCTCGCAACTCTATAGAAATCTTATTAGAGGTCGTCATGCTACGTTACTCTTCGAGGACTTATTTAGAAGTGCTTAGGAATACTGCTATTGGGAGTGATGTAGTTGGCGGTTGCGGCGCCGACGGAAATAATCACAGAACTGAGCCCCTCCGAGTGGTTCATTAGAAACAGGAATATCGCTGGCTTCGACAATGCGGCCAGGGCCTTGTACACTGCAGTAAGAGAGCTTATAGAGAATGGACTCGACGCGTGCGAAGCATCTAGGACTCTACCAGAAGTAATAGTTGCACTGAAGAGGGAGCAGCAAGACAAGAAAGATCCAACAGTCTACACGTTGCGCGTTGAGGATCATGGAATTGGTGTCGCACCAGACTCTGTTCCTACGCTGTTTGGCAGAATTCTCACAGGCACCAAAATGGCGCTAAAACAACATAGAGGACACTTTGGGCTCGGAGGAAAGATGGCTTTTCTATACGGGCAGGTGACAACCCAGTCACCCATAAAGGTAATCACTTGTCGCGTGAACTCCCGAAAAGTAGCCGCGTTCAGTCTAAAAATAGATGTTCAAAAGAATGAACCCGTAATACTTGAAAGGAAGATAATTCCAATTTCCAAGTTTCTGGAGGCTCGTAAACCAACGGAGCCCGTGAAAGTTGACAAACGAAAGCAAAGTAAATCCTCTAAGAAACCCTCTAGGAAACCTTCCAAGAAAGAAGATCTATGGCATGGTACAGTAACTGAACTCTCTCTTATGGGAGACTGGCAGAGGAGCAAAGGAAAGATTCTTGAGTACTTCAAGAGAACGGCAATCATAGTGCCATATGCTAATCTCACATTTGAAACGCCAGATGGCGAGGTCCACAAGTACGATCGTGCTACTAAGTCACTACCAGATCCGCCTGTCGAGATACTTCCACACCCTCACGGCGTAGACACAGAGACACTTGCCCAGATGATCAAGATCTCCAATGCCAAAACGCTGAAGGAATTCTTGATAAAGAACTTCCATAGGGTTGGAGAGAAAACTGCGGAAGATTACCTTAAGTTCGCGGAGTTACAACCCAAGAAGAACCCCAAGAAACTAGCGAGGGAAGAAATGGTCAAGTTAATGGAGAGCATGGAAAAATACGATAAGTTCCTGCCACCAGATCCAAAGTGCTTAAGCCCGATCGGGGAGGAGATACTTCAGACAGGCATTAAGAAGGAGCTATCACCCAACTCTGTGACGGCAGTAACCAGGTCCCCATCGGTTTACAGTGGGCACGCGTTTGTTGTAGAGGTTGGCTTGGCCTATGGGGGACAGATTCCAACAGGCATGAACCTCTACAGGTTCTCGAATCGAATTCCTCTCCTGTACGACGAAGGTAGTGATGTTACCTCAAAGGTTGTTAGGGAACTTGACTGGAGAAGATATCGCATTTCCAATGAGATGCCAATAGCCATCTTCATACATCTATGCTCAACAAAGATCCCGTATAAGACAGTTGGAAAAGAGTTCATTGCCGAGGTTGACGAAATAAAGCGAGAGATAGATCTTGGACTGAAAGAGTGCGCCAGGCGACTATCAATATGGCTAAGCAAGAAGGAGCGCTCCGAATACGTAGCAAAAAGGATGACGCTCCTAAAGGATTTCTACACTTTCATTGCTTCCACACTCGAAAAATCCATTTCACGTAGAGTCGATATCAACAAGCTATTCGAAAACGAGAAGAACCACGTTGCCCCCGTAACTGTCCCCGCAGCAGATAGAGGTGAAATTTTTGTCAACGGAAAGCCTACCCTCCAAAAAATTGCAGCCACGCGTGAAGAAGGAAAAGCGTAAACCCAAAGAAGAATTGAATTCAGCCTTCACTTCAGAGACCGTAGTCTCTCTACTCAAAGGGTCTCTGGCCAAGGTCGCAGACCAAATTGATCAAGGGATCTTCCCGGCGATAGAGTACTACAGTGCCTCGAAAAAGAATGTCGAGTACGCAAAGGACAAAGGCTACGTATCAATTGACAACACTGTGTCCGCGATCGATGGTAGCCACGTCACAAGCGCGAAAATGCTTGCAATGGTAACGTACGCGCTGGCACGGTTCAGGGAACATATAGACAACAATATGTCCATGAGCTTAAGGGACTTCTACTACTTATTCAAAGTAAAAGAGATCATTGATCTGTTTAAGATAGGCGATCAAAAGGAGACCGACTCCATTATTAACCTATCCGAACGAATCGTCAGACTCCAGAGGAGGTCTGTTCCAAGAGAAGAGTTTGGTGTCGTGTCGTCTCCGAAGGGAACCTTCTTCGGCGACATCACCATCACGGACTCCAGTGGTAAGCGAGTTCGGTGCTCCGAAGTTGGAGAGTGGGGTTACTTCATAAGTAGCCGACCTTTCGACATTGTTATCAACGAAATTAACATAAAGGCGGCAGTATTCGTCGAGAAAGAGGCATTTGCACGAAACCTGATTGAGCTCAAATTGCCAGAGTCACTCAAGATCGGCGTAGGAGCACTATTTGGGCAGCCTGGTAGGAATATGCGGGGGTGGATAAGGCGGTTAGCTGATGAACAAGTTCCGGTGCTTGTCCTAGTAGACCTATCACCTTGGAGCCTCCGCATTTTCTCCACAATAAAGAACAACAGTATCGAACTATCCAATATCCGGGGACTTGCAACTCCAGAGGCTAAGTTGATCGGGCTGCATACATCAGACTTCTTCGCACCCAACGGCTTGCTTAAGGGGATATCCCACGCCCTTGAAGACTTGGATGAACAAGACCTCAAATGCGCTATCCAGAACCGCAACGTTCCAGCAATAAGTCAGGATGAATTTCTCCGTGGAGAAAACGAGAACATCATAGAGAAGAAAAAGAAGGGTGAACTTGAATCATTCAAGGCATTTGGGGTATCACTGAAGGCTCTCAAGAAAAAGTACAGTGACTACATTACGCAGAAGATCTCTGAGGCGGGCGTCAAACTGTAGCCTATCCGACTCTTTATCATCGTTTATTTGAACTGCGTCTTTCTTCGCTGGTTGGCCGCCGAAGGGCGTTTCTCGATCAGACTGGAACAGTTTCCGAAGAGCAGACAAATTGGGTTTTAGCGAGGTCCAATCATTTGGGAGCGGTACTAGTATCGGGAACCCCTGGAACAGGGAAGACGACGATCGCCAAGGAACTAGCTAGACGTATGTCATACAACTTCATAGATATGGGAAAACTCGCAGAGAGCGAACACATTTACTTAGAAGAAGATGCCGAAAGGAACACTAAAATCATCGATGAGCGAAAGTTGGCGAAACGCATAGAAGAAGAGATAGCCGTAACAAAGGGCAAAATCGTCATATCCAGTCACTACGCAGAGATAGTCAACCCAAAACTGGTTGACAAGGTAATAGTCCTGAGGACTCATCCAGACAGACTCCGAGAGAGACTCAGTGAACGTGGCTGGTCAGACAAGAAAATCAAGGAGAACCTCGAAGCCGAAATATTAGGCATCTGCTCGTTCAATGCTCTAAGGAAATACGGGAAAGGAAGAGTCTACGAGATCGACACGACAAAACTGTCACCAGACGAGACTCTGATGACGGCATTAGAGATCATAGGATCTAACGGCAGATCCTACATTGTTGGTTCAGTCAACTGGCTTGCAGAACTAGAAAAGGAGAACCGGCTTAGCTTGTATATGCGCTAGAAATAGGAAGGAATTATCACTCGCTTGATGACTCCTTGATCACTTTCGTCGGGTTCGCAACTCCTTATCTATCCTAGCCAAGTTTTCGAGTCTCTTGTACACTGGTGGGTGCGTAGAGAAAAGCGTGTTCAAGCTTAGAAAACTGTTCTTCTGCTTTCCGACTTCCATAGTCTCCGCTATTACTTTGTCACTTAGCATTCCCCGTTCCCTAAGTTTCTCAACGTCCTGTTGGGCATTAACAGGATCCGCTATGAAGAAAGCACGTAACCCCATTCCCTCTGCTTTGCTTTGGGTTAGTTTCGTAGAGATCTTCACCAGAGCACTTTGTAGACTCTTAGGATTCTCTGTTGTTGTTGCCGAATATCTGTCAGCATAGAATTCCCGTGTTCTGCTCACAGCTCTCACTATCATCATGAAGATAACGTAAACCAGCATGGAGAGGACTGCGGCTATCAAAATCAGTGCTCCCGCATTATTCTTGGAACTGCGTTGCCCTCCAGAGAAGTATGCCGACATAAATGCTACCCTGGCTACGAGGAATGCAAGTAGGGGAAGGACGCTGAGAACCATTATCACCATGTAGTCCTTATGCTTAATGTGCCCAAGCTCGTGCGCTATTACTCCCCGTGTCTCTTGTTCATTGAGCGTGTTCATCAGTCCTTCTGTGACTGCCAACGTTGCGCCTTTCTTGGTTCTGCCGAAGGTGAACGCGTTCGGCTCTTTCATCGGGCATATAGCTATTTTGGGAGTAGGCAAGCGATCCTCTTGAGCCAGTTCTTGAACTGTTTTTTCCAGCCATGGGTTCTCTCCGGGTTTCAGGTATCTGAGTCTCATGGCTCTTCCAACGACGCTTGGACCTATCAGGTACTGGATCAACACAAAGATAATCGTCAAAATGAATGGGACTAAGAGTGGCCCCATGAGGGCGTTAATGATGGTCACTAACACCATGTCTAGAACTGGGCCGATTATTGGTATTAGTCCTATGAGCGGGATGTGAGACACGCTGACTAGCTGTGCACTCGGCAAATAGGGCTGTAAGAGGTAAGTGATACCCCATACGAAGAGGAAGAAAACTGCGGCAGATAAAAGTACGGCAAGATACATTCTCAGCTTTAGTCTAACCAGGGTCAATGCCTGTCCTCCTTAATAGGAAACTGGCACGAGCTCTATTAAATCTTTTTGTTGATCTAGTCAGACGCTTATCCCCCGTAATATTAAAACAATTGAGACCTTTCATCTTCCAAAGAGTTATCAGAACCAATGTAGACATTCTTAGAAACAGAAGACGAAGCATATATGTATGAAGAGCTTGTTCTTGGACTCGTCAAACAGAATTTGAGCTACGTTATTCGCGTGGAGACGAGAAGATGCAGGTGAGCGCCCTTCCAATGGAGCTAAAGTATTGGCCGATAAGAAGATATATGGATATACGTAATCGTCAACATGAATGGATAGAATGGCGGTCCCATAATAGCGTTGATGAAAAGTATCAACGCTTGTTCCAACGATGGGCCAGTGAACGGTGTCAATCCTATGAGTGAAATCTTTGTTACGGTGATGATTAGGAAGCTGGAAGATGACGATTGTAGGAGATAAATTGCGCCTCACACGAACAGGAAGAACACCATAGATGACATCAGAAGAGCAATGAACATTCTCATTTCTGGTCTAACAAGTGTCAACGCCAGACTTATCCTTGTGATGATATCAGCACACTGCCCGTCCTAAACGTTTTGATGTTCGAACTTAGCTTTCTCCCCTAGTAAGATTAAAATAATCAAGATAAACTCTTAATCAATCCAGTTCAGCAAGAAGATAGACGGTGCCCCTATTAAGATGTCTCTCTGGCATTTACTTCACGTTCAGCTACTCAATCAGAAATGAACTCCAATTATCTGATGGAATAGATTGTTCTCACATGTCACTGCAGTTGCAGCCTTCTTAGCTATTGCATACGAGGTTGGGTCTGCCGATGAGCATTCCGATGGAGATGTTTAGTCCCTCCACAGTGGCTGTGGTGGGCGCATCAACGAATCCTGACAAGATAGGTAATATTGTTCTACGGAATATCCTTCAAAGTGGCTATAGAGGAAAGGTTTTTCCGATAAACCCGAACGCCTTGGAAATCTTGGGTTTAAAGGCCTACGCGAGAATATCTGACGTAAATGAGCAAGTTGACCAAGCGATAATAAATATACCTGCCAAATCCGTTCTGGAGTCTCTAGTCGAGTGCGGGGACAAAGGCGTAAAGAGTGTTGTCGTGATCAGCGCAGGATTCAAAGAAGTTGGATATGATGGGGCTCAGCTCGAGAAACAATGTGTCGATGTATGTAGAAAATACGGAATGCGAATGCTTGGACCAAACGTAGTTGGATACATAGACACTTGGACGCCAATCAACGCGACCTTTGCCCCCAAAATGGCTCTGAAAGGAACCATCGGTCTTGCTTCACAGTCAGGCGCATTATGCACTTCCATACTCGACTGGTCTCGGCAAGCTGGAATAGGATTCTCAATGTTCATTAGTGTAGGAAACAAAGCCGACTTAACAGAATCCGACATGCTCGAAATCATGTCTGCAGACCCAGAGACCAGAGTCATAGTAATCTATATTGAATCGGTCGTAAACGGACCAAGATTCCTTGATGTTGCCCGAAGAGTCACCAGAAAGAAGCCAGTAGTCGTACTCAAGTCAGGGGTTTCGGAAGCGGGTGCACGAGCAGCTTCGTCGCATACAGGTGCTCTAGCTGGCAGTGATGTAGCAGTTGAAACTTCCTTCAGCCAAATGGGTATTCTGCGTGCTCACTCGCTTAGCGAGCTATTTGATCTTGCTATTGCCCTGTCCTCACAGCCAGTTCCGAAGGGAGACAGACTCGCTGTGGTCACAAACGCTGGTGGACCAGGCGTGTTAACCGCTGACGCAGTTGAGACACATGGGCTGAAAATGGCGTCGCTAACTCCAAGAACGATCACAAAGTTGCGTGAGAATTTATCTCCGGAGGCAGCCGTCAATAACCCGGTCGACGTTGTTGGTGATGCGAACATTGATCGTTACTCTTTTGCACTTAGAACTGTTCTAGACGATCCGAACGTTGATAGCATGCTCGCGCTCATGTCTCCCGTTGCGGTTCTACCCCCGGAGAAGTTGGCCGAGTTGCTGGTATCGGTGAAGAAAGAGGGTATAGACAAACCGGTCCTCAGCGTGCTTATAGGTGGGGATACAATGCAGAAGGCTCACGATCACTTGATGGCGGCGGGAGTACCTTGTTTCACATTTCCAGAAGATGGTGTGCAGACAGTTCTTGGAATGACAAGGTATGCCAGAATCTTGAGCCTTCCGACTGATGAGAAGATTCCAGGGTTTATGGTAGACAAAGACAAGGTAAGAATGATCATTGAGGAAGCTCGAAAAGACGATAGGGCGAGCTTGCTTGGCTATGAAGCTATGGCAGTGGTGGAGGCCTACGGGATAAATGTTCCAGCGACAAGACTGGTCATGACAAGTAAACAAGCCGCTGAACTGGCTGAGGAGATGGGTTACCCGGTGGCTCTGAAGGTCTCCTCTCCTCAGATTCTGCACAAGACCGATGTCGGTGGAGTTAAACTAAATCTGAATTCTCCGAAACAGGTTGAAGAGGCCTTCACCAGCATAATCGACCTTGTCTCATCAAGATTTCCCGAAGCCAGAATATACGGTTGCGACCTGCAGAAGATGGTCAAGCCAGGCTTCGAACTGATAATGGGTTCTACCAGAGATCTAGTGTTCGGTCCGCTGATCATGTTTGGACTGGGGGGGATCTTTGCAAACTTCTTGAAGGACGTTTCATTTAGACTTGCGCCGCTCTCAAAGAGAATAGTTGGAGAGATGATAAGTGAGACAAAAGCCTACACGATACTCAGAGGAGCTAGAGGCGTGAAACCCTACGACATTGAATCGATACAGAACATTCTACTTAGACTCTCCCAACTCGTAACGGATTTTCCAGAGATAACTGAAGTCGACATAAACCCCGTGTTCGCGTACCCAGCTGGCGACGGATGCATAGCCCTTGACGTAAAACTGATAGTGAGTGGAAAATCAACCTAAAACGTAAAAGAAAAAGTAATCCTATATGTGATGAAGCAATTGTCCCAAACGACTGAAACGGAAGTGTGTTAGTGATGGCGAAATCTCTCTACGTAGTTTCGGCCAATGAATTCAGTGGAAAAACCGCTATCTGCCTAGGCCTAGCTCTGAAATTCAAGGAATTAGGAATGAAAGTTACATACTTTAAACCAATAGCTCCCGCGATCGGCACAATAAGAACGGGTTCTCCCTATGACGATGACGCTGAGCTAATGATCGAATGCCTCGATCTGCCTCATCCTGTGGCCACAATCGTAACAGGCTTTCTGGAGCGCCGATACCTAGACAAGGTCTCTCCTGAGAATCAGAAGTCATTGCTGAAGAAAATGGATAAATCCTACAGCGAAGTCTCCAAGGACGCAGACATAGTAATAATCGAGGGGTGCAGAAGATTCCGAGACGGAATAGCGCTTGGCCTCGACCCGACAAGCCTTGCCAAGAAATTTGACGCTAAAATGGTCCTCGTTTGTAAGGGGGGTGAAGATACCGTAGCTGATAAGACTCTCATTGAGAAAATGGTGACTGATCTAAAGGGTGTGGAGCTGATTGGCTGTATTATTAACAATGTCCCCAGGACAACAATAGCGCGCGTCGATGGAGTAATCAAGCCTATTTTGGAGTCCAATGGTATTAGGGTTCTTGGCGTAATACCTGAGGAGATTGGTCTAACCGCGCCCTCGGTAGCGGACATTCAAGAAACGCTCCAAGGAGAAGTACTTACTGGCGAAGAGAACTTTGACAGAGTGGTTAGACACATATTGGTGGGGGCCATGACGTCCAGCTCGGCGCTAAGATTCCTGAGGAGTGTAGATGACAAAGTCGTTATAACAGGCGGCGACAGATCCGACATCGCCTTACTCGCACTTGAGACAGACACCTCGCTTCTCGTGCTGACAGGAAACATGTACCCAGATGTCCAAGTAATCTCAAAGGCAAAAGAGAGAAATGTTCCGGTGATACTAGTTAGTGAGGATACGTACACGACAATAAACAAGATCGAATCAGTTGCAGGGCGCATAAAATCAGGAGACAAAAAGAGGATCAATCTTGCAGTCCAGATTACCTCGACCAACGTGGACTGGAAACATATTCTCGCGTCGCTTGGCTTTGAATCGTTTGCGTAAGACCTTCCTGACTTCCCGTAGTCGATCAAGGATTCAGGATTCGTTTGACTGCTATTATTGAAAGAAGTGTTTGATTACAGATACCGTTAAGCTTGATTATCTTATCCTCAACCTTTATTTAACTATTAAACGACCAGTTGCGTGTCAAAGTCCTCTCAAAAGCAGAGTCAACAATCTTGAAGTTCTAATAGCAACGGGGAGGTAGAACACCGTGGCTGAAGCCGCTGTTTCCATAGAGAACCTAACAAAGAAGTTCGGGGATATTGTTGCAGTTGACCACATCAACATAGACATCAAGAAAGGAGAGATATTTGGTCTCCTTGGACCGAACGGCGCGGGGAAAACCACGACTATCCGGATGCTTTGTACCTTGCTTGAGCCAACAGAAGGGACAGCCAAAGTTGCGGGTTACGATATTAGGAAACAACCTGCAGAGGTGCGACGTAACATAGGTGTCGTCTCTGAAGGAGTCGACCTCTATGGTGACCTGACAGCTAGAGAGAACCTGATTCTATTCGGGAAACTCTTCGGCGTTCCCAAGAAGATCTTGATGAAAAAGATTAACGATCTCCTTGGTTTTATTGGACTCACAGATAGAGCTGATGACCTTGTATCGACGTTCTCTACTGGCATGCGAAAGAAGACTCTAATAGTATCATCTCTGATTCACAGCCCCAAGCTTCTGTATCTTGATGAGGTGACTAGTGGGCTTGACCCTCAGACGGCTGTCTCAGTAAGAGACTTGACTCGTCAGCTGCGGGACCAGGGTATCACCGTACTATGGACAACCCATTACTTGGACGAGCCCGAAAAGATCTGCGATAGGATTGGGATCATATACGACGGACGAATTCTTGCACTTGGAACCCCAAAGGAGGTAAAAAGCGTAGCATCCATTTCTGTGACAATAGAGATGACTCTCGATAAACATCCAAGTCGAGAGTGCTTGGATTACATAAAGAATCTCGATGGAGTAATAGCTGTTAGGTCAAGTGGGACGGTGCTGAACACGACGGTGCACAACCATGAAGCCTCACTAGGTCGCATAATTGAAAACCTAAACACCAATAGAATTAAGATACTCGACATAGCAAAAAGAGGGTCGTCACTTGAGGAGGCATTCCTCAAACTCATCGCTGACGCTTCAGCAAAGGAATCAGGAAAAATAGAAAAGGAAATAGAGCGCCTCCGCAAGGAGATCATCGAGGCAATGGACAAGATCAAGGTAGAGTAAAAGAGAATTCTTATCAATTCCTTGGTAGAGGAGAAACAACCGGCTTCATGTCGGATGAGTAGGTGTTGAAGGCTTGGGTCGCCGCAGAGTCGCTGGCACGATTTACGACATATCACTAATTGGTAGGAAGGAAGTCCGCCAACTCTGGCGCGATAAAGCCAGTCTGACGCTTACGTTTCTAATACCTGTAGCGATACTCTTGGCGTTTGGACTTACAATACCATCTTCCTCCTCACTTGCAGCTGCAGATGTTCCAATCCGTGTCACGGTATGTGACTTTGATAATACTGCACTGTCACATGACTTCGTAACAATCTTGGGGAACTCAACCTCATTCGACTTAACACTTCAGGGCGACGCTAACAAAGCAAGATCCGACGTGGAATGGGGAATATACTCGGCTGCCATAATAATACCTGAAGGATTCGCGGTCAACCTAACTCGCCGCCCCTACCCGGCGAACATAAGCATCATTGTGATCGAGGATGATTCAAAGTCGTTCATGGCGGAGATGGTTGAATCAGAGGTTGCCAATGCAACCCAGATCTTCATGAAGGCCATTGGACTCGAGTATAAGGCGAACGTGAAGTTAACCGAGGATAAGCTAAGTGGTAGGGATCTAACATTCCGTTCGACGACAGCCGCCCCAGTGATGGGTATTGCGCTAATTTTCGGGTGCTTTGATGACGCGGCGGGTTCCATGGCTAGAGAACGAGAAAGAGGAACCTTCAGCCGTCTCCTCCTGACTCCGATCAACAGATTCAGCATATTCATGGGGAAAACTATTGCAAGCCTGATACTAACCGTAGTAAGGACATCTCTGCTCCTCTTGGTCTTGGTCTGCTATCTGAATTTGACAATAGTGGGAAGCTTACTGCTCGTGTTCCTCATCGCGCTCCTTATTGACACGACAACGGTCGCACTTGGGTTTGCAATATCTTCAAGAGCAAAGAGTACAAGAAGCGTGGTAATAGCTCAGATCGCCATCATGATACCATTGATCTTTCTCACAGGAGTCCTGAGACCGCCAGAAGCCATGCCTGAGTACGCAAGGGGGCTAGTCAATGTAATTCCATACACATACGCGAATGATGCATTCAGGCGCGTCGTCAACTTGGGGCAAGGGATAGAATTCATCATGAACGACATAATAGTTCTTCTTGGAGCCACAGTCATCCTGTTCATCATAGCCGCAGTAATGATGAAGAGGAGCATAGTCTGAGGCAAAGGAGACCGGGGGATCAATCCATTGAATCCAATTGGAGAAGTCTTAAGAAAGGGTCGCAACGCCAAACGAGTCATCTCAGTTGCGATCGTGTTGGTCATGCTCACAGCCTGCGTGGCGCTAGGCGAGAGCAGTTTTCCCAGTGAAACAAAGCCAAATCCTAGGTCCACTCCAAAAGTCATAGCGGTTGGAGGGAATCCCTCTTGGGATGTGGTTGGCTCAATGATCCTCTACAGAAATGATTCTGAAGCTGGTAACCGGTCATATTGGATAGCACAATCATTCCAAGTCAAGAAACCTTCTCCTATGTCGAGTGTCCTAGCTCTCGTGGTCTACGTATGGTTGGCGAGAGATCTCCCTCCGAACTCTTCTTTCCCAGCGACAGTTGACAACGTGACGGTTTCTCTAACAAATGCTACAGCGAATGGAATGCCTAATATCGACAATCCTATTGCTAACCAGACGATCAGCCCACAGAACATATCGGCGGCAGGTCCGTATCCTCAAGGCATAATGGAAACAAATAGTAGTCTCGCTGTTCGGCTTCAATTCACGACATCGAGTCCACTTGGTTTCAAGGAGGGAGAGTACTTCATCTTCCTGTGCCGTAAGAACTTAGGAGACAATGACGACTACCATATTGGCTACGCATATTACTGGGCAGCATCAAAGCTCGACCTTTACTACGGAGGAGGAAGTTGGGTTCTCGACAACAACGGTGAATGGAAATCCTACCCCAACGACATGTGTTTTCTCTTAATTGAGGTCACATATCCGTGAAAACCGCGAGATCTCAAGGGGTATTTGCAGCTTTCTTCTGTAACCATCGCTTGCTCTTGGAGATTCCCCCTAATGATTAGTAGCTGACTTTTTTCCATGTCTTGCGTCGGTGCGCCGGCCGCCCGTTTGGGATAACGGGCAATTCGCAATAATTGGTGATAGAACCGGTGAGCGGAACATATATATATCCAGAAATCGCTCAAACAGCGAGGGTCCTCTAGATGGCAATGACTTTATGTCATTCGAGACAGAATCTGTTGCTTTTTCATTCAAAGAACCATCTAGAAGAGTGACCTAGGGTAGAGTCGGTTGCGCAGTTTTTCTGCCAAGGCCGACCTTGATTCAGCTAGTGAGAGTGAGACATATGAAAGCATTTGTCGAGTCGCCCCTAGAAGAGGTATTGGAAAATGCCAAGACCTCTCTAGAAGGTCTCACGTCAATCCAAGCTTCTAAGCGCCAAGCAGAATACGGACCGAACGAAATTCCGCATCGGACAACCCACACCTCTTTTACACGGTTTTTTGCCTATCTTAAGGACGGGTTTAGCATTCTGCTGTTGATTGCGAGTTTTCTGTCATTTATCAGCGGAACACCTGTAATTGGGGTTGTTATTCTTGGAATTGTCATTGTCAATGCATACGCTAGCGTTCTGCAAGAGGTCCGTGCGGAGAAGGCCATGCAGGCCCTCAAGAACTGGGTGCCTGAATATGCAAAAGTGTATCGCGACGGGCGGCTCCAAAAGATGCCTGTCCGAGACTTGGTGCCTGGCGATGTGATATCCCTGGATCAGGGGGATCGAGTTCCTGCTGATGCCCGGCTCGTGGAAGCCTACGATGTCTGGGTAAACAATATTCCTCTTACGGGAGAGGCTGAACCGCAACCCCGTACCGCTAGTGCTGCAAGCATCCAGAACAGCTCCTTCCTCGACGCTCCCAACCTTGTTTTTATGAGCACAAGTGTCGTACGAGGAAGTGGAAAAGCTGTCGTCTTTGCCACGGGAGCAAATACGAAGTTTGGCGAGATAGCAGGTTTGACGCTTGAAATTAAGGAACCTCCGAGCCCATTAGAGAGGGAGATCGCCGCCACTGCCAAATGGGATCTCATACTTGGTCTGCTTGTCGGGATAGCGTTTTTCTTTATTGCGCTGGTTTGGTTGCACCTTCCCCTCAATACAGGCATTCTCTTCATGATCGGGGTAATTGTTTCTCTTATGCCAGAAGGACTTCAGCTAACCGTTTCCTCTGCCTTGGCAATCAACATGGTGCAAATGGCGCGACAGAAGGTACTAGTCAAGAGGTTGTCTGCAGTACAGACCCTAGGTAGCGTCACAGCCATTTGCACTGACAAAACAGGGACTATAACAAAAGGAGAAATGACTGTTCGGAAGCTGTTTGCCGGGAATTCAATCTTCAATGTTTCGGGCTTAGGATACAGTACTGATGGTGAATTCTCGCACGAAGGCAAAGTCGTCACACTTGGCAAATACGAGGCATTAGACAAACTTGTTGAGACCGCTGTCCTATGCAACTCGGCGAAGGTGGAACCTCCTCCAGAATCAAAACCTGGGAGAAGCTGGACCATTATCGGCGACACTTTGGACGGCTCGCTACTTATTGCGGCGGTGAAATACGGACTCGACATCAAACGCATGCGCGACGAAAAACCAGTATCACACATCATTCCATTTGATTCCGAACGCAAGCGTGCGGCAACGGTGCACAAACTCAAGGATAAATACTTAGTCTGTGTGAAAGGCGCCCCGTACAACCTGTTTCCTGCGTGCACAAAGGTCCTAACCGCGAATGGGACCTTGGAGGACTTCACCCCAGAGTATCGCACTCGTGTAGGAAGAACCTACAAAGATTTCGCCAAGGACGGACTACGCATCATCGGATGCGCTTACAGGGAATTGCAGAATGGGATCTTCTCTGCGAACCAGAATGTTGAGCATGACCTGATCTTTGTTGGGCTAATCGCGATATACGACCCGCCACGTGCTGAGGTAAAGGAAGCAGTTCAGATCGCAAAACAGGGCGGCGTCGAAGTCATCGTTATCACGGGAGATTCGGCTTTCACAACAGAAGCCATCGCATCGGAAGTAGGCATAATAGAACCAGAAGACAGTCGCATGCTTCGCGGAGAAGACGTAGACAAGCTTAGTGACCGCGAAATTGCAAAACAGGTTCACGATGGAAACCGCATTTTTGCTCGCGTTTCTCCAGAGGAGAAATTCCGTATTGTCAAGTCTCTTAAGGATGCTGGCGAGATCGTGGCGGTTACAGGCGATGGGGCGAATGACGCTCCTTCACTGAAAGAAGCAAATATCGGGATCGCGATGGGTGCCTCGGCTACGGATATTGCTCACGAAAGCGCGGATCTAGTCCTCTTAGATGACAGCTTTGCATCCATAGTGAGAGCGGTCGAGTCTGGGCGAGCGATCTACGATAACATCCGGCGTTTTATCATATACGTGTTTTCTCACAACTGGGCGGAACTCGTTCCATTCTTCTTGTACACGTTCCTCGGTATCCCACTACCATTGCTTGTGATGCAAATCTTGGCGATCGACTTGTTCATAGAAATCTTCCCCTCGCTCGCAATTAGTCGAGAACCAGCAGAACCAGGCATAATGAATAAACCTCCGCGGAGCGTTCAACAACACCTGTTTGATGTCAAGGTCCTATTCCGGTCTCTGTATGTGGGGCTCATCATCGCTGCTGGGGCGATGTACGGGTGCCTAACCACCTGGAGCGCTGGCGGATGGCATTTTGGGATGGCACTAGATACTCAGGCTGTTGTTTACATTAAGGGAACCACGATGACATTTGCAGGCATAGTTCTAGGGCAGATGGCCAATGTCCTCTCATGCCGCACAAATAGAGTTTCCATGTTTCGTCTTGGATTGTCGCGGAACAAGTGGATCTTGTTGGGAATAGCGGCTCAGGTTGGGATTCTTGCCACCATCATTTATCTGCCGTTGTTGCAGCCAATCTTTGGTACGACGGCCCTCGGTGTTTCGGACTGGGCATACCTACTCTTAGTCACGTTGAGTGTGGTCGTTGCAGAGGAAGGACGCAAACTCGTGATCCGAGGGTTGAATAAATGAGAGAAATATTCTTCACTTGCCGAAGCCCATGAAATCAGCAGCATTTCACTTAGCAGTCCCAAAAGAAGTTTACGGAAGAACTAGAATCACATAGCGCAGTCAAATGGATAACTTCTTTGTTAAGTCCAGTCCGACTTCGGTGCTCTCTATTGAAACTTGTCCTTCAGCCATCTGACATATCTCCGGATTCCTTCTCTGACATCGACTTGAGGCTTCCATCCTAGCATCGTAATTTTCTTCGTATCCAGCAGCATGTCAGGCACGTCTCCGATCCACCCCTGCCTGCCCCCAGTATAAGTGAACTTGACGTTGGGAATCTTGAGTTCGTCGACGACTATCTTGGCTATTTCGTTTACTTCGAGTTTTTCGTTCGATCCGATGTTGTAAGCTCCAAACCGCCCCATGATTCCTGCCTTCTCAGATGTCAACAGGGTTGCCTCTACGCAGTCCGTTATGTAAAGATATGACTTGACTTGCTTTCCATCGCCAAGTATTTCGAGTATATTCGGGTTCTTCCTAAGTTTTCTGAAGAATTCATAGATGACTCCATGGGTTGACCTGGGACCAAATATGTTCGCGTAGCGCAGAGACACGCAACTCATGTTGTAGCAGGACGAGTAAGACATCATGTAAACTTCGCAGGCGCTCTTTGAAGCTCCGTAGTTGCTTATCGGCGCTATAGGGTGATCCTCAGGCGTAGGAATCACAGTAGCTTGACCATATACTGTGCTTGTAGAGGCAAAAATGAGTGATGGAACTCCTTGAGTCCTCATGCCTTCTAGAATGTTCAAGGTTCCTTTGACATTTGTCTCATGATCCTCAAGAGACTGAGTTAGACTAAGCCTCACGTCTGGTTGCGCGGCGAAGTGTAGAACAATGTCTATATCAGAGCAGAGCTTCCTTACAATAGCGAAATCCCTGATGTCTCCCTCGACGAATCTGAATTCCTTTTTCCCCAGATGTGGTTGGGCATACTCCGTGGTTGAGGATGACAGGTTGTCTAGGACAGTGACCTCGTTACCTCTGTCGAGCAACGCGTCAACTAGGTGGCTCCCTATGAATCCGCATCCACCAGTGACTAGAACGCTCTTACCTTTCTTTCGCGGCATTATTCTCACCTGCTATCATCGTTAATACGAGAATCGCAGGGAAAAATCATTTTCTAGTCCCCCAGTGATGACAGCAATTCATGCTAGGTGTATTGGAACCCTTGAAGAAGTGAAGCGCCAAAACTCGTCTGCAGCGGTACTAACTTCCTGTTTTTCAGAGGTATCTAGTTTTCTTCTGATTAGGAATAGCTTCCTAGAGGTCTCTAAATCAGTTAACCCGATGACTCTGACGAGTTTCTTCCTAGCTGCTTTCATTGCTGCTATGGAGGACACTATGCTGACGCCCACTCCCTGTGAAACGGCGTTGATCACTGCTTCAGTGCTCCCAAGTTCCGAGACCACTTTGAGTTCGTTCCAGTCGTGGCCAGACTTGACAAGCATGTTTTGAATTTCTCTGCGCGTTCCAGACCCGGACTCACGAGATACGTAAGGATGCTCTAGAACTTCGTCTATGCCAACCCTTGTCTTCGTAGCAAGTGCACTTTTGGGTGATGCTATGAGAACTAGTTTCTCGGTTGTCAGTTCAATCGCGTCATAAGGCCCCAGATCTTTGACGAGAGTTCCAACGGCTGCGAAGTTAACTTGGCTGTCTCTGAGCATCCTCCACGCTTCGTCACTGTCGCACACCTTAACCTTGAAGCTGACAGCTGGCCGAGTCGATCTGAATTCCTTTATCAGAATCGGTAGGAGGTGTTCGCCCGGGATGGTGCTCGCAGCGACGGAAATGATATTCCCTCCTAAGCCAACGATCTTGGCTATTTCCTCACGGATTCTCTTCTCAGCTGCAAGGATCTCATAGGCTCTCTTCAGAACAACTTCACCTGCGGATGTGCCCCTGACTTCTTCTCCTCCCCGTTCAAGCAGTTTCGCTCCATAGACCTTCTCCAAGGCAGCTACGTGTTGACTTATGGATCCTTGCGTCAACCCAACCTTCTTGGCAGCCTTTGAGAAGCTTTTCTCTTCACATACAGCAACAAAGGAATTATAGAATTCGAGCCTCAAGGACGAGCTATCTTTCATAATAACACAATCCTGAAAGGTAAGATGTTCTGTTAAATCAACCTTCCTGATGCTAACTGGAGGATGGACAGGCTCGATCTGTCTCGTCTGAATTCCCTTCGCCTTGAGAGAGAGCCTTCTTTCTGATGGTGATCTTGAACGTTCCCTTTGCCTCTTCGACTCCGAGGACTTCGTTTCGAGTTCTCTCTATAAGCTTCAGGATGTTCTCCCTTGTTTGCGGATAGTCGCCTACGACCTCCAGTATTTCTCCCTCACTCATTGATTCAAGTTTTCTCTTCGTCAGCAATAACGGGACAGGACAGATTTTGCCCCTCAAGTCAAGCGTCTCCCTTGCCACTTAATTACGCCTCTAGCGAAAAACTATTAGTTTCCTTAATAGAACCAATACGAAATCTAATCACTACGATTATTCTTGACACAGCGATAAATACTTTTGTTTTAGCGACGAAATAGTTGCGGAGGCAGATCCAGAATCCAAAAGAAGTGGAATCTGAGACAGACCCAACTAGTCAGCGTGACCCTTCTATAGCCGTTGTTCACCCTGAAACGAGGTGATTGGTTAGACTTCTATTACTCGGCTTCCTTCATGATGTCTATATTGGTGAGAAGCTTCTTCATGCTGTCATCAAGCGTCTCATGAACAACTCTTGTCCCTGCTAGTACTTCCATGAAACCAGTTTCATTCTCATACCTTGGTACTATGTGGACGTGTAAGTGCATTACACTGGCGCCTGAAGAACGCCCTTGGTTTATTCCTATATTCATTCCATGAGGAGCATACGTCTTCTCAATTAGCCTAGAGGTTTTCTTGACCAGGTTAAAGAGAGTAACAAGGACTTTCTCGTCTAGTTCTGAGAGTTTCTCAACGTGCTTCTTTGGGAAGACCATCAAGTGACCAGGGTTGTACGGGTACCTGTTTAACACAACCATCCCATTCTCATCTTGAAATACGACCCTAGCTTCGACTGACTTGTCTCTCCTTACCATAGCACACAATAGACAATCAACCTTCGGCCTGTCCAATCCTTTTGAGTACCTTGCTTTTTCGGGAACATTGATATACCCTTTGAACCAGTTCTCGCCCATCAGTCTCACCACGAACACAACAAACCACAGAATAAAGGTCTATACGACAACAGATTACTCAGAAGTTCCTCATAAACTTGAATCATAGTTAACGTCTGAGTGCGGCTTCACGTTTCTTCCGAGTCGCACCTTCCAATCCCTAGTTGCTGAATTTGACGTAGATGGTTTGGGGCTTATTTTTGCCGAAGGCTTGCGCCTTGAGTAGATCACTTAGGATGCATCAATCATTCCATGGCAAGAAAACGCTACACGGGTCAAACGGACTCAGTACATGAGATCCAAGAAAAGAACTATTCTTCTATAAAAAAATGAGGGAAGTATTGAGAACCACATGCAGTCTGTCGCTCTCAGCTGGCTTCCTATCTAACCGAACTCTCCACCCATGCCCGGTGGCATTCCTCCCATACCTGGTCCACCTGGTCCCCCGGGTCCGCCGGGTGGTCCTTTTTCGCTTATTGCTTTCGAGGCTATTACGTCGTCTATTTTCAGGATCATTTCTGCTACTTCAGAGGCTGATTTTATCGCTTGTTGCTTGACTCTCAATGGTTCCACTACGTTCTCCTTGAGCATGTCGCTCACCTTGCCAGTAGTTACGTTGACACCGAACCATTTCCCTGCAGGTTTCTCATGTTTCACTCTGAGCTCCACCAGCAAATCGAGTTGGTCGAAGCCGGCATTCTCTGCTAGTGATTTTGGTATTATCTCCATGGCTTCGGCGAAGGCTTCTATTGCGAGTTGCCCCTTTCCTCCGGTTCCGGCAAAATCCCTTAGGCGCTTGGCTACCTCCATCTCAGGTGCTCCGCCGCCTGCAACCATTTTTCCGTCTTCAATAACGTCCCTTACAACGCATAACGCGTCGTGCATTGATCGTTCCGCTTCGTCTACGACATGCTCTGTACCGCCTCTGATCAAGATCGTCACTGCTCTGGGTTCTTTGCATTCTCTCACGTAGGTCAGTTTGTCATCGCCAATTCTGACCTCTTCAACCAGACCGGCGCTTCCGAGTTGTTCTTCGGACAGGTCGTCAAGGTTGGTGATTATCCTTCCACCAGTTGCCTTGGTGAGTTTTTCCATGTCGGATTTCTTGGCTCTTCGGACTGCCATGATCCCTGCTTTGGCTAGATAGTGTTGTGCCAAGTCGTCTATTCCTTTCTGGCAGATAATGACGTTGGCGCCGACTTTCACGATTTTGTCCACCATGTCTTTGAGCATCACTTCCTCCTGGTCTAAGAAGGCTTTCATTTGGGAGGGGTCGGTGATCCTGATCTCTGCATCCATCTCGGTCTTTTCGATTTCCAACGGTGCGTCTAGTAGCGCTATCTTGGCGTTCTTGACTCTCTTAGGCATCCTTGCATGGACGACTTCTTTGTCAATAATCATGCCTTTAACGAGCTCGGTTTCAAGGAGACTCTTACCCTGCTTCTTGATGACATTGATGAGATCTATGTCTGCTCTTAGCTTGTCGCCACGCTTTTCAGCAATGGCTTGAACAGCGTCTACAGCTATCCTAGCAAAGTGCTCCTTCGTTCCCGAAACGGCCTTGGACATCAACGATGTCATAC
>Ga0315309_1000409_pt1 | contig 25944 bp, 27 predicted proteins | sample TDP4_MG_FD_203080 | JGI IMG/M metagenome (GOLD analysis project Ga0315309, IMG submission 203080) | Freshwater sediment microbial communities from Lake Towuti, South Sulawesi, Indonesia - TDP4 | ecosystem: Environmental > Aquatic > Freshwater > Lake > Sediment | place: Indonesia: South Sulawesi...
AACCTGATCTGCGATTACTGCGGGATTGCGTGGATCATCTTCAGGGATGCGTTGTTCTATCTTGCCCACCAAGTCTGCGCCTATGTCAGCCGCTTTAGTGAATATGCCTCCGCCCAGTTGAGCAAATAGAGCCGCTAAACTGGCGCCAAAACCGAAGCCCACAAGTAAATTCTGGTCTTGGTACAGCCAAAAGAGTGCACTTACACCAATGAGGCTGAGCCCCACTACAGATAGACCCATGACGGCTCCTCCTCTAAAAGCGAGTGTAAATGCTCTTGTTGAAGAGGTTCTCGCAGCGCTGGCGGTTCTCACATTTGCTTTCACAGCAACGCGTAAACCTATGTAGGCAGCTAACAGAGAAAGAAAGGTGCCAAATATGAAGGCGAATATTACTCTCACGTCCTTAAAGAATATGGTTAATGGAATAAGCATTAGCGTAGCAAAAATTGCGATTGTTCTGTACTGTCGCTTTATGAAGGTTTTAGCGCCCTCTTCAATGTAACCTGCAATTTCATTCATTTGCGGTGTTCCGGCATCTTCTTTGTTGATGGACCGGGCTAAGTAAACGACTGCAAGCATAGCAAGGACTCCGACTGCCAGCGCAAACCATGTAAGGTCCATTTGTCACCGCGTCCCCTACTCCTAACTTTTTTTTAAATTCAATGTTCGTTTCGAAACCAGTCATACGGTAGTGCAGAATCTAACTTATAAACATAGCATTGCATTTGACAAATCTTTCCGACATTATTACCATTAAAAGAGATTTAGCTTTTACAAAATCGCTTGCATAGCATGGAAGGAAATTATTTAATGTCTTTAGCGAACTCTCTTATTTTCTTCGCTGATTCAGCAGGTTTTTCAGCAAGCGTTATGGCTCTCCCCACAATGAGGTAGCGGGCACCAGCCTCCAAAGCGGATTTTATCTCTCCGCCCTGAGCGCCTATTCCCGGCGAGTATATGGGAGTTTTTTCCCCAAGTATTCTGTACACCTCTCTGACTTTTTCCGGATAGGTGGCGCCCACAACAGCGCCATCAGCTTCCCATTTTAGGGCTTTTCTCGCAAAGGAAACGTATTGAGGCATTTTTTCGCCAGTTTCAGCGTCATAAATTGTCTGTCCGTAGCCTTCTCCTGCTCCCTTGTGACTCATGTAAACGAGGAGAACCACGCCTCTCTGCAATCTGCGGGCGACTTCAAAAATCGGCTTTAAGCCTTCTTCCCACCCTATGAAGGGATTAGCGATGATGGCGTCGAAGCCGGCAGCGTAATAATACTCGGCTATAACCTGGTTCGTCGAGCCTATGTCGTTCGCTTTGCAGTCCATTATCGTCACAAGCTTCAAATCATGGGCTTTTTTAACAAGCTCTTGGACACCGTCAAATGCGCCTAGGGGAAGAACTAGATGATGGTTGAATTTTACAGCACAGATGTAGGGATGCACAGCATCCAAAACGCGTTCCGCCTTAGCGAAGAGGCTTTCTTGGTTTTCCGGTTTCTCGAATGGAAAGTCTAAGGCTAAGACAATGTTGGATTTTTTATCTCTGGCTGTATGTTCTATTTTGACACGAAAAGGCATGTGAACACCACTTCTTATTTAGGTGTAGAATTAAAAACTTTTACCATTTCGGTTTCTCCATCAGAAACCAATTTAACGGTGAAAGCGTTAGGTATTTAATCGCTTAGAGCAAAATCTTCTCTCTAAAAGTTTCGTGAAACTGCGTGGAAAGAATGATAGGGGAGCTTGCGGCTTTAGGGGCAGCGCTCAGCTGGACGATATCGGCTGTACTGTATAAGAAAGCCCTGTTAAAAGCGAAACCAGTTTCAGCAAACATTGTGCGTCTAGGATGCGCAAGTGCAATATTGATAGCTTTTGTGACGCTGATCGGCAAGTTTGGAGTCTTAGTGAGCTTACCTCTGGATGCTGTTTTTCTCGCATGCGTCAGCGGCATAGTTGGTTTGGGCTTCGGCGACACCTTGTATATGATCAGTTTAAAACTTATAGGGGTAGCGCGAGCAGTCCCAATAACGTGCACTTACCCTCTGTTTAACATTTTATGGGCGGTTTTCCTCATAGGAGAGTCAGTCACTTTGCCAATAGTCCTTGGAGCCCTCATAATAGTTTTTGGTATATGGCTGCTCAGTCAAGAGAGAGAAACAAGCGCAGCCGAAAAAAAGGAGAGAATTTTGGTTAAAGGCGTGGCTTCTGCCTTAGCAACTGCTGTAATATGGTCGATAAGCATAACGATGATCAACATGGCTGTGAAAGAAACGCCTGATCTAGACCATGCTTTAGCCATTAACACCCTCAGAGTGACTGCCATCGCAGTTTTATCGCTTGCCTTATCGCCCATGATAGATAGAGATTTTGGCTTTTTGAAAATGCAGAGAAAAACGCTGGCTGCGTTAATCATAGGAGGAGTAGTAGCGCTGGGTTTGGGGTGGTTTTTCCTTACATTCAGTTTCGTAAACACTCTAGAATCACGAGCTGTTCCAATATCTTCGACAACGCCCCTTTTTTCAACATTCTCCGGAATCGCTTTTCTCGGAGAGCGGGTGACGGCAAGAACCGTGATAGGATCCTTAATTATTGTCTCTGGGATTTTTCTGATTTTCATGGTTTAAGAAGGCTTAGAAAGACCGTTACCCATTTCATTCCATGCGCTTTTCATAAAATCAATTAATTGATTCACTTTGCTTATCTCAAAAGGTGATTAGAAAACAGTGATTTTCACAAGTCTGTTCAAAAAGCTTATAAGTTTAAAGCTAAGATTGTCGGTGTGGGTCGTGGAGACCCGGATTAGTGAGATAGAAAGAATCTCGGGAAAAAGCGAAGAAACAAACCTTTGTCTTCTTAAGAATGCAAAAAATAGGCACAAGTTGCTCCCAGCGCAGGAAATGCACGCGGTTGTAAAGATTGAATCAAGCCTCTTGAAAGGAGCCAGGAAATACTTTGAAGAGCATGGTTTCGTTGAGGTCGTGGTTCCCCACGTGACGAAGGCAACGGGTGCCTGCGAGAACATTGCGACAATGTTTGAGATGGACTACTTTGGGCAAAAAGGATACCTAAGCCAAACAGCACAGCTTTACCTGGAGGTTTTGACGCCATTCCTTGGAAAGGTCTGGTGCATCGGACCGAGCTTCCGAGCGGAGCCATTAGCTGACGAACGCCACTTGACAGAGTTCACTTTAATCGAGCTAGAGTTTGCAGGCAATTTTAAGGAACTATTAGAGAACATAGAGGGAGTGATATGTTCAATGATAAACTGTGCACTTAACGAGCGAGAGGAGGAGCTTCAACTTCTGAACATAAACACTGAAAGACTCAGAAAGGTTAAGAAGCCCTTCGAAAAAATAACCTACACCGAGGCTGTTGGATTACTAGAAGAGTACGGAGTCAAATGGGGCGACGACCTAAGAAGCCATAATGAAAGAGCGCTTGTTCAAATGAACGGCAACAAGCCCTTATTCGTGACGCATTTTCCGAAGGCCATAAAATTCTTCAACATGAGAGAGAACGACGAAAACCCTGCGATTGTCAACAGCGCAGACTTGGTTCTTCCTATGAGCGGAGAATCTGTGGGTGCGGCTGAAAGGGAATATAGGCACGAGAAACTCTTCCAGCGATTAATGGATTCAACAATGTTCAGACAGTTGGTTGAAAAGGGCGGAAGCATAGAGGACTTTAGATGGTACCTTGAGTTTTACAAGGAGCATGGAAACTTACATTCTGGATGCGGCATAGGCCTAAACAGAGTCACCCAGTTCATCCTAGGAACAGATGATATAAGGGCCACAACGGCTTTCCCGCTAAACAAAGAATCAATCCTATAGAAACACACATCCCTTCTTTTTCTAAAACTCTTATGAAAAGCGGTACAGTTTTATACTCCACTTTTTAAAAGGGAAGCTCGGCGGACTGGAAGGGGAGCATCTACATGTCTGTGTCTCCGAGTGTTCGCGAGGTTCTTGCCAGAAGAATCGCCGGCGAGATAATTCTCTCAAGCAAGCCAGGGGCAACCATGCGGAAGTGGCGTGAACTGTTTGCTGTTTCCCAGATAAGCCTTTCAGACAAGATGGTGCTTTCGCCCTCAGTCATCAGCGACTATGAAAGTGGAAGAAGGCAGAGTCCGGGCACAAGGTTTGTTAGGAGGTTTGTCTGGGCTCTCTTGAAGATTGATGAAGAACGTGGAAGTCGTTTTATCCGTGAATTTGCTAAATTGACGAGTTCACCGAGCACTGCTGTTTTGGACCTTCGCGAGTTTCCGATACCTGTTCGTGTGGAATATTTGTGCAAAGCCATTAAAGGCGAGCTTGTGATGTGCTCCAGCGGTTATGTTAAGGATGTTTGTGGCTACACGGTTGTGGACGAGAGAAAGGCCGTTGAGACCCTCTCCGGTTTGGAGTATTCTCAGCTTTTTGGCGCGACAACCGAGCGGGCGTTAGTTTTCACTAATATTGGGATGGAAAATTCGCCGATGATGATTGTACGCCTAAACAGCTTAAAACCGCGTGTGGTGGTTTTCCACGGCGTCAAGCCAGATGAACACTCCATAAAGTTGGCGGAGTACGACCGCATCCCAATCATATTTTCCAGCCTACCCAGCGTCGAGCAGCTGGTAAAATCTTTAAGAAAGCTTTATCGCATTGCGCTTCGCAGAAAACTCGGCAAGCCAGTCCGCCCACCCCCAAAAATAAGCGCGTGATGCGGCTAAAATGGTCAAGGTTGGATGTTGTGGTTTTCCAACGTCTATGAAAAAATACTTTGAAAACTTCAGCCTTGTGGAGTTAAACAGCACCTTCTACCAGTATCCACAGGAAAAAACGGTTGAAGGCTGGCGTGAGAAAGCACCAGAAAAATTTGAGTTCACTGTTAAGGCGCATCAGAACATAAGCCACAAGGCAAAGATGAAGGTTGAAGAAGCAAGCCTTCAAACCTTTGAACGTATGAAGCAAATCTGCAAAACCTTAAACTCAAAGATACTGCTTATCCAAACGCCTGGTTCTCTCAGACCAGACGGGCTTGCGGATGCCGAAAAATTTTTCAGAGAAATAAATCGTGAAGATTTGGTTTTGGTTTGGGAGACCCGTGGATCAGCTTGGGAAAACCCAGAGGTTTACAAAAGGCTTGAGCGAGTGCTAGAAAAGTTGGATGTTACACACGTCACTGACCCGTTCAGGGTTATGCCAGCCTACACGGGCGAAATAGCCTATTTTAGGCTTCATGGTTTGGGCGGGCGAATGTACTATTACCAGTACAGCAACATGGAACTGCAAAAACTTAGGGAGCTCATTACTCCGTACGAAAAAGGCGGAAGAGAAGTTTACGTGCTTTTTAACAATCTCTCGATGTTCGAGGATGGAGTTCGGTTTATGGAGTATTTGTCGAAGGGAACATTTCCAAAGATTACCAGCTCAACCGGCCTGGAATCTGTTAAAGGAGTTGTTGAAAAGACGCGTTACCCAATTGCAAAGGGCATGTTAATCAAAAGGCTTGGCTGGAGGCTTGTGGAGTTGGAAGAGGGAAGACAAGTGAGGCTTGAAACAGTTTTGGCGGATTTGCACTCTAGGACTTTTAGTAGTGCAGATGAGTTGGTTAATGAGGTTAAATCTGTTAAGAGGTTAAGTTAGGTATTCCTCTTTTTTGAAGCTCTTGTTTTAGCTGTTTGAAGTCGGCGTTTATTTGTTGCTTGTATTTTGGGTGGTAGAGGGCTGCGGCTGGGTGAAATGTTGGAAATATTGTTACTTGGATGCCTAAAATTGATGCCTCATAGAATTTTCCATGTGCCTGCGTTATGCTGTTAAAGGGCAGGTTACCCTTAGAGAATATGTAAGCTGTTGAGTGGTTTCCAAGCGTGACGATGAACTTTGGTTGAATAGCTTTAATTTGCCTATCCAAATATGGAGTGCAAGTTTGAATCTCATTTGGCTGGGGTTCACGGTTCCTCGGAGGTCTACACTTCAAAACGTTACCGATAAAAACACCTTCTCTTGAGAAGCCTATTTCGGACAGTAACGTGTCGAGAAATTTTCCAGCGTCACCCACGAATGGCCTGCCCTCGACGTCTTCCCAATAGCCAGGTGCCTCACCAACAAACATGATTTGGCTTTCTGGGTTGCCTTCACCCGGAACAGCGTTTTTCCGAGTTTTCCAAAGCGGGCATTTGACACAAACCGCCACTTCCGCAGCAACAGCTCCCAAAAGCTCCTTCTTCGGCATGTTGCATCCTCTTAATTATAATTAAGGGGATTTATGTTTGTCTATTTTTCGAAGGCGTATGAATGCTCACAATTCTTTCCTTTTGAACATTTGCAATTTTCCCAAGCTACAGTATAACAAAAAGTTCAATCTATTTATAAGGGGCTAAGAAACACGCAGAGAGCAACAGCTCTCTATAACATGCGCCTTAGGGCTTCAGCGCCCTTCATTCCAACTTCAACGCCTTGGCTTCTTGCTTTAGACGTTAAGGCTTTAACCTGCGCATTAAGCACGTCCTCAAAGTTTTTCACTCCGCTTACAACCGCTGCAGCCACACCCAGCCTTTCAGCGGCGTCAACGTTCAAAAACCCACACATGACAAACCCCCTCTCAGCGACAACCAACAACAAAGGAGGCGAATCAAGAAGCTCAACCCTCACGCCCAAGCACGCTTTACCATCAACCTTCAAGGACGCCACACTAATCATGCTAAACACCTTCCCACAGCAAACTTATCTTTACACGGTCCAGCTTAAATAAGAATTGTTAACATAGAATTGGCGAAGCCTTCATGCTGACGAAACTCAAGGAAAAAGTTCAGCAAATGCTCGCATCCGAAGCGGAAGCAGCCCACAGAATAGGGTTGACGCCAAACACGATAAGCGCTATAGGCATAATCTTAGCGCTTCTCTCGGCGCTTGCCTATGCAGAATGGCAAATCAACAGGCTTTATCTGTTACTCGCAACAGCGCTGCTCCTACTTTCGGGGTTCTGTGATGTCCTAGACGGCACATTGGCTAGGCTCTACCAAGAGGTAACAGCCTTCGGCGGTTTCCTGGATTCACTGCTGGATAGGTATGCGGACGCTGTTGTGTATGTTGGCATAATGATAGGTAGACTGTGTGATGCTCCATGGGGTTCACTAGCACTAACAGGTTCTTTGCTTGTAAGCTACAGCCGCGCTAGAGCAGAAGCAGCCGGAATAAAAATGGAATCAGTCGGATTCGCGGAAAGGGCTGAACGCATAATCATACTTGCTGTAGCAAGCATAGCAGCCTTTTTTTGGCAACCAGAAACGACTTTATTTTGGCAACCGATAAACATTGGCATAATCGTACTTGCAATACTCTCAAACCTAACAGTCCTGCAGAGAAGCATACACGCCTACAAACAACTAAAGAAAACTGGAAACTAGCTAAACGCTAAAACCTTCTCCTCGGACGCATGCGCCTTTCTTCTCGAGCCCTGACCTTCACAATACCTCGATGCACAGCGCACGAAACACAATAATACTTCGTGTCAACCCAAGAGGTCAAATACGTGCCCCTCTGACGAAGCTCCTTAGCCAACTGAGGGTCAACAATCGACCGCCTACTAGTAACCTTCTTAGCCTTGTCACGCGGAACTAACTGCCCACACATGGCACACTGAACAGCGCCGCTTATCCCCTTACCACCCTTAGACCTTCCGCGACTCTTCCGCTTAAACGGCAATATCTTTTACTCCTTGTCCCTTATCACGCATTAAGTGCATCAGCTACTTTATATATCTGTCTCCATGGAAAAATGAGGGATGCTTTACCAGCCATACCCACCTTTGTACTCTTTACGTACTCCACAACTGAAACCCATTGAGCGAAGCATCGTATCCTCAGGAAGCATAACAAGTCTTAAATGCGGGATTTTTATTCAGAGTTGAGTGAAACTCAGCCTAACAAGACATACATCGTTCGCGTGGCGAGACAATGGCAGACATCGGATTAAGGTCTAGAATGCTGGTCAAAGACGTTATGAGCAGCCCAGTCGTAACCATAGAAGAGGATGCGCCGACCAACAGAGTTGCAGAACTCATGGAAAAGCATGATTTGGGCTGCGTAATAGTGACAAGCGAAAAAGGAAAACCCCTCGGAATCATCACGGAAAGAGACCTAGTTGAACGAGTGTTAGCCAAAAACGTCAAACCAGACGCAGTTAAAGTCAAAGAAGTCATGACCTCGCCCCTAATCACAATAGAGCCAGATGAACCAATAAGCGAAGCCGCAAGAAGAATGAACAGACTAAACATCAGAAGGTTAGGAGTCGTGTACAAAGGACAGCTCATCGGATTAGTCTCAAGCAAAGACATCCTCTCCGTCATGCCCGAACTGATAGAGACCATCCAAGAACACGCGCTCATAGAGGGCGAAAACATGGCTCGAGAGGCAGAGGAAGAATCTGCACCCCTTGGGGGGTACTGCGATCGTTGCGGAGGCTGGTCCGACAACCTAAAGGAGTCCAACGGAGAATTTCTGTGCGAAGACTGCAGAGTCGAACTGGAAGGCGAGGAGTGAGGGGCGATTGCTTGCGTGTTAAAGAGATAACAAATGAAAAGCACCCGTTTATTTTTGAAGATGAGCTTGCCACAAAAGCACGGGCGATAATACGAGACTTCGCCTTGAGAATTCTCCCAGTAACAGACGAAAACAAAAAACTTTTGGGCATAGTTTCACGAAGCAACGTGATGGCTATTTCGTCTTCTGTCTCGCCGATAAGGGTCAAAGGCATAATGGCAAACCCCAAGTACATAGCGGCAGTGGAAGATGACGCTTTCTCAGTTGTCAAAGAAATGATTCGACTAGACGAGTGGTACGTGCCAGTTGTAAACTCGCCTCAAAACAAAACCTACAGAGGAGTTTTAGGCTTAGAAAACTTCATCGAAGCCTCGATTAAAAAAAGCCCAGAAAAACTCTCGAAACCGGTTTCAGAGATAATGTCCCACAACGTTGTGGCTTGCTCCCCAGAAGACGAGGTTGATAACATTTGGCGTCTGATGCAAACTAAATCCTTCGCCGGACTGCCAGTCGTAAAAAGGGACAGGTTAGTGGGCATTGTCACACAGAAAGACCTCCTCGAAAGCGGGGCAGTGTTGCCGACGTTTGAGTCTGCAAAGGGACGCTTTCGGTCTTCGTCAAAGATTTCTTCAATAATGAAAACAGGGGTGATAGCGGTGGAACCATCTACAAAAGCAATAAGAGTCGCCAAGATCATGGCTTTCAAAAACATTGGAAGAGTTCCCGTAAAAGATAGAGAAGGCAGGCTGATAGGCATAGTTGACCGAGAAGATGTTGCTAGGCTGTTTGCCAAATAAGAGGGAAATAATTGAGCAGGGACACCTTTAGAAGAACGCTAAGGGGAAAGGGTCCGCTGTCTTTGAAAGGTCCTCCTTCAAAGAGGCGCGAAGGCGAAATCTTGCATGTCGCAAAAAGCCCAGTTGTCACAATGACCTCTACCACACCAGTCTACGATGCGATTCAAATAATGGCTAAAGAAGGGTTCCGCCGGATACCAATTGCTAACCCCGGAACAAAAGCCCTGGAAGGAATCATAACGGCTACAGACATAATAGAGTATCTCGGCGGCGGGAGAAAATTCGAGATAATCGAGCAAAAATTTGGGGGAAACTTTTTCAAAGCCATAAACGAGCCTATAAAGCTCATAATGACCAAAAATGTTGTTTCAGTCAAAACCTCCGCAAAAATAAGCGAGGCAATGAAATTGATGACGGAGAGAAATCTCGGCGGCTTGCCTGTGGTGGATGATGAAAACCGTGTGAGAGCGATAATCACAGAGAGGGACATTGCAAACCTGTTTGCCGACAGAATAAGCAACGTAAAAGTTGCTCAGATAATGTCGGAAAAAGTAGTCACTGCATTACCCAAAACAACAATTTTTGAAGCTGAAAAAACAATGACAACGCAAGGATTTAGAAGACTGCCGATAATTTCCGACGGCAGAGTGGTAGGCATAATAACCACTATGGACATCATACGGTTCTTCGGTTCCGGAAAAGTCTTCAAATATCTGCAGTCTGGAACCATAATCCAAGTTTTGAACACGCCCGCGCTCGAAATAGCAACAAAGGAGGTTTCAACCATCGAACCAGATGCGGATGTCGGTAAAGCAGCAAAAATAATGCGAGACAAAAACATAGGCGCCGTTCCAGTTGTTGAAACAGAAAAACTAGTAGGTATAATAACGGAAAGAGACTTCTTCAAAATAATAGAGTAAACTTTGTTTTACTTTCCTTTCAGAATTGTCTTCATTAATTTCATAGTGCCCTTTTCTATACGAACCAAATCTTTGGCGTTTGGACGCCCCTTGATATTTCCAAGTTTACCTTTAGTACTGAGCAGTTCGTTGCCATGAAATTCGCCTATAACATACCATTCCCTCATAACTTCGAACCCAATATGTTCGAGAAATTGGCTCATACATTTTCCGGCGGGATAGCCTCATCTATGCCCGTGTGTGGCCCAGAATAGGTACAGAAGACTATGGCATATTTACCTGGAACTTTCGGCGCTCTTGGCTTAATGAAACCACGCTTCGCATAATCCCTCATTTTTTCCTTAATAAAACGCAAAACAGGTTCCGCCGGGAGAAATGTGTGGGGCGGCGAACCAAGACACACGAGGTCGTAATCTAAGAGTTCCTCACTTTCAGCATCCGCAATCCTTTATAATAGTAGGTTTTAACCCGAGTCTCTCAATTCCCTTACGAATAGCGTTTGCAACCTTCTCAGTATTTCCAGTGCCAGACCAGTAGATAATCAAAGAGTTAAAACTCGAAATTTGCTTTCTCAACATTCACCACCACCTCTTTAGTAGTCGTTTAAAATAAAACTTTAATTAACATTCTATTTCACTTATTCCAAATAACAAGAGAGAGCCTAAAATTGGTTGTTGACTTACTCTTAAGCAATGCAAAAGCCTACATAAACAAAGAAATATTGGACTGCAGCCTAGCCATAAAAGAGGGCAAAATTTTCAAAATAGGCAAGGAAGTCAGCATGCCTAAGGCTGAGACAAAAGTTGATTTAAAAAACCTTCTGGTTCTGCCTGGTTTAATAGACGCCCACGTGCATCTCCGAGACGAAGGGAAAGCACACAAAGAAGACTTCCACAGCGGAACAGCCGCCGCAGCAGCCGGCGGAATAACAACGGTTTTGGACATGCCCAACAACGACCCAGTAACGATGAGCGCAGAAACTCTGAGAAATCGAATGGAAAAGGCTGAAAAAATGATTCTCGTTAACGTCGGCTTTTTTTCCGAATTTCCAAGGGATCTGAAAGAAATAAAGAGGATTGTTGAAGAAGGAGCTGTCGCGTTTAAACTGTTCATGGTTGAACAAGTTGGCGGATTGAAAATCGATGACGACCATGCTTTGCTGGAAGCGTTTAAGATTCTGAGTAAGTTGAAGGTTTCGGTGGCGTTTCACGCTGAGGATAAATCCATGTTAAAGAAAGCAGAAGAGGAGTTTAAGCGGACCAGCCGCAATGATATTGAAGCGTTTCTAAAGGCGCACAGAGAAAGCGTCGAAGTGAAGGCTACAAAACGTTTACTGGAGATTGCAGAACAAACCCCTGTGCACATGCATTTTTGTCACATAAGCACCGAAAATGGGTTAAAAGCAGTGATTGAGGGAAAGAAGTCCAGAATGCCAGTAACCTGTGAAGCGACACCGCATCACCTCCTCTTGTCTACTGACGATTTAAGGAGAATAGGAACACTGGCGCTAACAATGCCGCCCGTTAGAGAAAGGTATCACGCTGTATATCTTTTGGATGGAATCAAAAACGGTTGGATCGACATCTTGGCTTCAGACCACGCACCCCACACCTTAGAGGAGAAGAAGGCGAAAGTTGTTTGGGATGTTAAGGTTGGGATACCAGCCTTAGAGACAATGCTTCCACTCGTGCTCACAGAGGTGAAACGTGGACGATTAACAACTGGCGATGTGGTTAGGCTGATGGCGGAAAAGCCTGCCGAAATTTTCAAATTGAAGGGTAGAGGCTCCTTGAAAAGGGGAAACAACGCAGACCTGGTGGTTGTTGATTTAGATGAAAAATACAAGATTGACGCATCAAGGTTCCATTCAAAGGCGAAATATTCCCCCTTCAATGGTTGGAAGGTTGAAGGAAAACCAGTTAAAACCTTCGTTAATGGTCGGTTAGTAATGGACGAGGGAGAAATAGTCGCTGAAGCGGGTAGCGGAGAAATAATCCGGAGAGAGTGAACTTTGAAGTTCATCGCGGATGGGATGCTCGGAAAACTGACACGTTGGCTTCGCATGTTGGGGCATAACGTAAAATACTCCAACAAACTAGATGACGCCCAACTGATCTGGATAGCCAAAAAGGAGCGAAGGATTCTGCTTACGAGAGACCTGGAGCTTTATCAACAAGCCATAGGAAAGGGGGTTAACGCCTTTTATTTGGAGGGAAAAACTGAAGCGGAAAGACTCGCACAACTCGCACAAAGGTTCAAAATCGATTTGGACATAGACTTGGAGACGTCAAGGTGCCCAAAATGCAACACCCGAGTAAAACTAATTTCCAAAGTGAAAGTGGCTGATAAAGTAGAGAAAAGCACTTTTTCATGTTACGACGAGTTTTGGGAGTGCCCAAAATGTGGACAGATCTACTGGCAAGGAGCTCATTGGACGAGAATCCGAAAAACGCTTGAAGCAGCTAAAGAAAGCTTAGAGAAAGGAAGGAATCGCAGCAAAGCAAAGCAGGTTTAGAAAATGTCTACCTTTGTTCGAGAAGCCATTTGAGCGGGATATCCTCGGAAGTGCCGTCGGGTAATGTCCTTCTGATAGTCATCGGCAATATGCCCGTTTCCAGCTCTTTTAATGCTATGTCTATTGGGCTTGAAGCCCCTTCTGAAACCTCAACGAGCGTTGGGGCGCCCATGGATATTTGCAGAGCTCGAGCACCAGCTATCCTAGCTTTCTCGAAGCGGGTAAGCTTGGGGGGACCTATCAAAATTTTCTTCTCTTTTTTCGACGTAGTCTAATACTCCCCAGCGCCTCCCGGTGGGCCTCCTGGCGGTGTTGGAGGAGCCTTCATCTTTCCCGCAGCGATCACGTCGTCTATTTTAAGTATCATTGAGGCTGCTTCTGTGGCTGATTTGATTATTTGTTTCTTAACGGCCAAGGGTTCAAAAACTCCTGCCCCTGTCATGTCCTGAACCTTTCCTGAGAGAACCTCTATCCCAGTCCATGTCTCTTTTTTCTCGTGGCGAGCCCTAAGTTCGGATAATATATCAATAGGGTCCAAACCAGCGTTTTCACTCAGCGTTGTTGGAACGGCTTCGAGGGCTTCAGCAAAACTCTTAACCGCAAGTTGTTCTCTTCCCGGTAGAGTCTCAGCATACTTCCTGAGCGTTCTTGAGACCTCAAGCTCGGGTGCTCCGCCTCCGGCTAGGATTTTCGGTTCTTCAACTATATCTCGCACCACACATAAAGCGTCGTGTACTGATCTTTCTGCTTCGTCCACTATGCGTTCTGTTCCACCCCTTATCAGGATGGTAACGGCTCGGGGGTGTTTGCATCCTTCCACAAAGGTCATTTTGTCGTCGCCTATTTTACGTTCCTCAACAAGACTTGCGTAACCCAAGTCCGCTGGGTTTATGTCATCCATGTTGGTTATTATTTTTCCACCGGTAGCCTTTGCCAGTTTCTCCACATCTGATTTTTTGATTCTTCGAACTGCGAGTATTCCTTTTCTGGCTAAGAAGTGCTGAGCCATGTCGTCGATGCCCTTCTGGCACAAGACAACATTCGCGCCAACCTCGGTTATCTTTTCAACCATTCCCTTTAGCATTTCTTCTTCTTGTTTTAGGAATGCCTCCATTTGTTCTGGGCTTTCGATGTTGATTTTTGCGTCAAACTCGGTCTTTTCAATCTCTAGTGCGGCGTCGAGTAATGCTATTTTGGCTTTTTCTACGCGCTTGGGCATTCCAGGATGCACAACATCTTTGTCCAAAACTATGCCTTGAATGAGTTTGGTGTCGTTTAACGATTCGCCTGGTTTCTTTTCAACCTTTACATCGTCCACATCTGCCTTGTATTTGCCGTCTTCTTTTTCCGCGACCTCAAGGATGGCTTTAACCGCTAAATCAGCCAGGTGCTCTCTGTGTTCAGCCACGAGTTTGCTTGCCATGGACGTCATTGCGGTCTTTTTTAAGTATTCTTCGGCGTTTGGTTCGGTGGGTATTGCTATTTTCTCTAAAACTTCTAGTGCCTTCTCTGAGGCCTTTTTGTATCCGTCAATTATTATTGTGGGGTGAATGTTTTTTCCGATGAGTTCTTCTGCCTTGTTTAGGAGTTCTCCCGCTAGAATCACGGCGGTTGTTGTTCCGTCGCCGGCTTCGTTATCCTGGGTTTTGGCGACTTCAACCATCATTTTGGCGGCTGGATGCTGAATGTCCATTTCATCCAGTATTGTGCGTCCATCGCTTGTTATTGTTGTATCGCCGAAGCTGTCCACGAGCATCTTATCCATGCCTTTCGGTCCGAGAGCGCTTTTCACGGTTTCAGCCACTATTTTTGCGGCCATTATGTTCGTGTGTTGTGCTTCTCTTCCTCTGCTTCTGCTTGAACCTTCCTTCAATACTAAGACTGGAACCCCGCCAGCTTGTGCGGATGATGACAAACCTAATAACCTCCTTAATGCGTCTCAAAAAGAGACGCCATTACAATATAAGTTTTTCTAGTCAGAAAACGGAGAGCTAGATTTTCAAATGCAAACTCTTTAGCAAAATTGTTGATTTGGTTTAAGCGTGGTTTTCAAGCCCCATCCTGTCAGGATTACCACGACGCTATCGTCCTTTGAAGCCTCTTTACTCTTGAGTTGTTTCTGGTGAGCTGCGTAAGCAACAGCCGAGCTTGGCTCAACAAAGAAGCCTTTTCTGGCAAGTTCTACGAAAGCAGTAAATATCTCGCCTTCCTCAACCATAACCACGTCGCCGTCCATTTCCCTTAATTCTTTAACCATGATGTCTAATAGCGGAGGGTTCACGCTCACTAAGGCGTCAGCAATAGACGTTATCCTTTCAGGTATCTTGTAACTCAATTTTTTGAAGCGATGGTAGAGTGGTGAGACTTGCCGTGTTTGACAAGCCACAATTTTCGGCATAGCCCCTATCACGTTGGATTCAAGCATATGCTTAAATCCGCTTATAACGCCTAAAAGCAGGGTCCCAGCGGAAACTGGCAGGTAAATGCGCTCCGGAACGCGCCAGTCGAGCTGCTCAGTCACTTCATAAGCGAGACTTCTTACTCCATCCCTAAACAAAGGATGAAGAATATGCCCAACATAGAACTTTCCCCTCTCAGTCTTTTGTGCCTCCTCTGCAACTTTGCTTCGAGAACCCGAAACCTTGACAACATCTGCGCCATAAAACCGGATTTGATTGAATTTCGGTCCAGAAACGTTTTCTGGAACGTAGATTTTCGTCTTCAACCCTGCACAAGAGGCATAGGCAGCTACCGAGGCACCCGCATTTCCTGAAGAATCTTCAGAGATGTAGCCTTCGGCTTTTTTCACCAGTTTATGCAAAGCAGAGATCAATACAGTTGAGCCTCTGTCCTTGAAGGAGCCTGTTGGATTTAAACTTTCAAGTTTGAAGTAAGTATTGCTTGAAAACCTTACTAAAGGCGTCCAGCCTTCACCTAAAGTTATGATGCCTGTTTCTTTTATGTATGGGAAGAATCTTGCATATCGCCACAGGCTGTAGTTCTTCTTGTGGATTTGTCCAGTCTCAAATTTTATGGCTTGTCTGACATACAGCGGTTGACCGCATGAAAAACATTTGAAGTCTAGTAGGCTGGGCGAGGATTGACGGCAGACCGAACATTTGATTTCATACCTCATCCGCAATGCCTCCTACAGTGTTTTGATAGAAGTTCACGGATATTTAGGAAATGTTTTTCGGAGTGGATTATCTAAGCCTTTCCATGGTTGGGTGGAAGCTTCTGTCTTGAAAAATTTATTAAACTGCTGAAAAACCATTAGAGATATCTCCGAGGAGACTTTGGAATGGTCAGGATACTGGTGTGTGTAAAACAAGCAGTGGATGTGTCTCAGCTTAAGGTTGACTCAACCACAAGGCGTTTAATCATTGCGGATGCGCCCAAAAAAATAAGCGACTTCGACAAAAGTGCCCTGGAAGAGGCTATACGCATCAAAGAGAAGCTTGGAGGAGAAGTGCTCACACTGACTGTTGGTCCAGAAGAGGCCAAAACGACGTTAAGAGAAGCCCTCGCAATGGGCGCTGACAAGGCTTACTTGATAAGCGACCCCATCTTTGAAAATTCTGACACATTGGCGACTTCTTACATTCTCGCTGAAGTAGTCAAAAAGATAGGCGCCTTCGACCTTATTTTATGCGGCGAGGCGTCAATTGACAGTTTTTCAGCACAGATTGGACCGCGCTTAGCCGAGCGATTAGGCATTCCGTTGATAACTTATGCTCGAAAACTAAGCTTAGAAGGGGACACTGTTACTGCTGAACGAAGTCTAGAAGAAAGCTCTGAGACTGTGAAAGCAAAAATGCCAGTTTTGATTACTGTGACGAAGGAAATCAACGAGCCTCGGACTCCCTCTTATATGGCGGTCATGAAGGCGTTCAAGAAAGAGATTGTGGTGTGGAAAGCTGCAGACCTTGGCATTCCAAGCGAAAAAGTGGGTGAAACAGGTTCAGCTGTTCAAGTTTTAGATGTTCTTGCTCCTAAGGTGGAGCGCAAAAAAATCGTTATAAAGGGAGAAACTGCCGCTGAGATTGCAGAGAAGCTGGCGAAAACGCTGATTCAAGAGGGCATTGTAGCAAGGTGAAAGCGATTGGACGAGCACAGCGGAGTGTGGGTGTACTCAGAAAATAGGGACCTAATGCTTGAATTGATGGGAAAAGGAAGCGAATTAGCAAACAAACTGCAAACGCAACTAACAGCAATTGTGCTGGGACACGACGTTAAAGACTCGGCGAAGGAGCTAATCGGTTACGGCGCCCAAAAAGTTATGGTGGTAGACAATCCGCAACTCAAAGAGTTCTTGGTTGAACCTTATCTGAGCGCTTTAACCCAATTAACCAAACAGCACAAGCCTGAACTATTCCTGATGGGCTCTACCAAAAGGGGGAAAGAACTCGCCGCTCGACTCGCGGCTCGACTCAATGTTGGATGTGTTCCAGACTGCTTAGAGCTAGAGGTTGATGAACAAAGGAGACTGCTCGCAAAAAGAATAGTCTATGGCGGAAACGCCTTTGTTACCCAAGTTTTCCGTACTAAGCCGCAAATAGTTAGTATTCCTCGCAGAAAATTCGAAAAACCCAAGTATGCGGAAGAAAGCAGAGGCGAAGTTGTTAACATAAGCGATATACAACTTGAAGCTCCAAAAACCGAAATTGTCGAAGTTAAACCCGTAGAAATGGTGGAGACCAGAATCGAGGAGGCTGAAGTGGTTATTGGAGGCGGAAGGGGGCTCGAAAAGAAAGAAGACTTCATGATTCTCGATGAACTAGCCCATATATTGGGTGGGCAGGTCGGATACACCCGACCACTGGCAGAAGACAGAAAATGGTTCAAAGAATGGGTCGGACTTTCAGGACACACTATTAAGCCAAAGCTTTACATCGCATGCGGGATTTCTGGAGTAATTCAGCATGTGGCTGGAATACGCGACTCAAAGACAATAGTAGCGATTAACAAGGACCCAGAAGCGCCGATATTTGAGATGGCTGATTACATCGTTGTTGGCAATCTATATGAGATAGTTCCGGCTTTATCAGTGGCTCTTAGGAAAACTCTTGGGTAGCAAAAGGCAAGGGTTTCGAATAAAAAGGAAAAGAGAAGCTCACTTGTGGGCCATGTATTCTTTGCCTAATAGTTCCCTAGCTATGACCACTCTTTGGATGTTGGTTGCTCCTTCCGCCCCGATGCAGTAGGACATGACTCCTCTCCAACCCATTTCTAATGGGCACTCTTTGGTGTAGCCGTAGGCTCCCAGCCAAATCATCACATGCTCAAGCACGTGCAGAGCGAAGTGGGGACATTGTAGCTTGCACGCTGAAATGTATTTGGCTACTTCGAGGGGTGTAAACCGCTGATGCTTGTACCTCTCATCCATCATCCACGCCGTGCGGTAGACAAGCGATCTTAAGGCCTCTAGTTGAGCCCAGTCGTCTGCAAGTTCGAAGTGTATGCCTTCAAATTTTCCGATTGGTTGCCCGAATGCTTTGCGTTCTTTGATGTAGTCCATTCCCAGCTCTAGGGCTCTCTGTGCCGCTCCTACACAGGTTGCGCCTATCAAAATTCGAGCACCATCAAAACCCTCCATTGTTATGTAGAACCCTTTGCCCTCTTCTCCGAGGACGTAATCTCCCGGCAGTCGAACGTTTTTCATGGCGAAGCCGCCTGTGGATATGCCCATTCTTCCCAGGTCGTCGAATCTTTTTGTTATTTCTACTCCTGGCGCGTTTATAGGTACGAAGAAGCCCGTCATGCCTTTGTGAGAAGCCTCAGGGGGGGCTGGTGCCGTTCTGGCGAGGATGAAGAAGCCTCCGTTCATTCTCTTGGCTTCTTCTGTTCCGCTGATGTACATTTTTTCTCCGTTAATTATCCATTCATTGCCTTGCTTTTTGGCTGTTGATTTGAAGGCTGCGACGTCGGAGCCTCCGCCTGGTTCGGTTGTGGCTATTCCGGCGAACCCTTCGCCTTTCATGGCTTTGCGCACGTATTCTTCTCTGACTCGTTCGGTGCAGTATCGGTCGACGACGAAGCCCCAGGAAGACTGCACCAAGAAGAAGACTGGTATGGCTATGCTTATGTCGTGATAGCCAAGTTCTTCAGCGGCTATGCAGGCCGTAACCCAGTCGGCGCCTGTTCCTCCATGCTCTTGGGGTGCTGTCATGATGAATAAGCCGAGGTCTGCCATTCCTTTAACAGTTCCAGGCGGCATCATACCCTTGGTGTCCATTTCTCTGACTTTTTCAAGCGTTAGGTTTTTCTGGCACCATTCGTGCAGAATCTTTCGAAACATTTCTTGTTCTTCAGTAAAGCCAAACTCTACCATTCTGTTTCACCTTTTAAGAACATTGTCTCATAGACATGAGTATATATAAGGTTTGCCAGATGGAGTACACTGTCAGCTTCGAGAAGAAGCTGAGGTTGATACCAAGCCCGCTTTCTGTAGAAGCTTATCTATGGGGCTTCGGTTAAGGTTTAGTCCAAGCTTTTCGACTGAAAATCCCATCGCTAAGCCGAGCAGTTGTGTATAATATAGCACTGGCAATTCAAGTTTTGCGCCGGTTGTGGCAGCTGCACTTTTTTGGCGTGCGTCGAACATCATCTGACAAGAAGGACAAGAAACCACTAGTGCATTCGCTCCCCAGTCCTGAGCTGCCTTCAGCTTTAGTCCACTAAACGTGAGCGCGGCGTCTGCATGAGATAACAAAAGCATAGCTCCGCAACAATCCAACTTCTCTGGGTAAGAAACGCTTTTTGCGCCTAACCACTCAATCAAATCGTCCATTTTCCTAGGATTTTCCGAGTCGTCAACCGGCTGAAGCGTGCTGGGTCTCAAAATGTGGCAGCCATAATGAACCGCAATTTTTAAACCGTTTAGGGGGTGCTTGACAACCTCTCTTATTTTTCCTTTTCCGACAAGGTCGTGAAGCAAGTTGATAGTGTGCCAAATTTTAATGGAGCCTTTATATTGAAGGTCTTCTTCTTTAAGTGCGCTGTTAATCTTTTCTTTCAGTTTCTCGTTTTGGCTGAGAAAGTGCTTGGCTTCAGAAAGCGTCAAATAACAGCCATTGCACGGAAGAAGCAAATCGTTTAGGCCCGTTTCTTCGGCTATGGCTAGGTTTCTCGCCGCCAGATAAAGTGCTGCAAACATGTTCACGCTCTGGATTGGTGTACCACAGCAAGAAACATTGTTTAATTCCACGAGTTCCAAGCCGAGATGAGGCATAACCGCTCTAACTGACATTTCATAGCTGTACTGAATTGTTGGAATGAGACAACCCCAGTAAGCCGCAACCTTCAAATTCCATTACTCCCGGGAGAGTTCTAGTACCTTGAAAAAAGCAGCCTTGAACTTCTCATCAGGCTCACGGAAGGCTGGTAAGCCCAGCTTATCTCTATTCACTTTTTCCATTTTTCGCGTCACGGTTTCCTGCGTCGTCTGAACAAAGCCTGTTTCCAGTATGGCGCTTAACGAGCGCATAAAACTTTCTGGAACTTTGGCTTCTTTCTCAACAGCAAGGTTTCTTAATGCCAGTATGAGATCCACCGGCGCCACCGCTTGAGGGCACCTCTCCTTACACTTCAGACAAGTTGCACAAGTCCACACTATGCCTGACGTAACTAATTCTTCAATGAAGCCGAGGCTAGCTAAACTTACGATTTCGTGAGGTTTCAGCTCTAGCATTTTCATGGATGGACAGCCGCTTGTACATCTTATACACTTAAAACAATTTTGTGGCTTCTGTTCACCGATCTTGGTTAAGATTTTGAGGCGGAGAGCCGAATCGGGCTTTTTTGTGGTTGCGAGGTCTATGATGGACATGGAATAAGGAGTAGCGGCTCTTGACCATATAGGCATTGTGGTTTAAAATCTCGACATCAAAATCACAAATCTTTTAAAAACGATTATTTAATCTAATGTTTTCAATCATTGTACAAAAGGGGATGCAAATGAACAAACATTCTGCGCTTGTTGTGGGCGGTGGGGTTGCTGGACTGCAGACGGCTATTGACCTTGCAAACATGGGCGTAAACGTTTTTTTAATTGAAAGGCAACCTCGCGTAGGAGGCCATGCTTCACTTTTACATCAATTATCTCCAACAATGGAGAATGCTGAGGAGCTAATTAAACAACCGTTCCAAAGGATTTTAAATAACCCCAACATAAGGGTTTTGTCATATGCCGAAATCGAATCAGTTATGGGTTCGCTGGGCGATTTTAGAGTACACGTTATAAAAAGAGCCAGGTATGTGGATGAAGCAAAATGCACCAACTGCGGTGAATGCGAAAAGGTTTGTCCAGTGGATGTCCCAAAAAAGTTTGAAATGGCATTAGCAACGAGAAAAGCCATATACCTGCCCAAACCATTTGCAGCTCCAGTCAAATATCTAATCGACGAAGAGGCTTGTCTCTACTTTAAAGATAAATCCTGCCGCGCTTGCCAAGATGCTTGCCCACAGGGAGCGGTTCTATACGACCAAAAAACGCTGCGCGAAGAACTTTCAGTAGGCGCCATTGTCTTGGCAACGGGCTTTTGCCAATATGACGCTGAGAAAGTTGGACAGTATAAGTGTGGTGTTTACCCGAATGTGATTACCGGGATGGAGTATGAACGATTATGCAGTCAAACGGGTCCGACTGGCGGAAAAATTCTGAGAGTTGACAACAAAGAAAGACCTAAAAGCGTTGTATTTATTTTGTGTGTTGGTTCGCGGGATGAAAAGCATCTTCGCTATTGCTGCAATATTGGATGTTTAAACGCTCTCAAACACGCCTACTACTTGAAACAGCAGTACGGAGAAGAAGTCGACGCCTATATTTGCTACACGGACATGAGGGCGGTTACAAAACAAGGCGAACAGTGGTATCAGAAAGTCAGAACTGACGGAGTTGAATTTATTCATGGACAGCCATCCGAAGTACGCCAAACACTAGATGGGTTCCTAACTCTAGATGTTTATGACTTGGCCACATCTAAATTGCTCTCAATAACAGCCGACCTGGTTGTTTTGGAAACCGGATTAAAGCCTCAAATCAACCTCAAGGAAAAACTTCAACTACCGCTTGACGAAGATTGTTTCTTTATTGAAAAACATCCCCAACTAGCGTCAAATGAAACAACAAGAGATGGCATCTTTCTCGCTGGAGCAGTCCAACAGCCCATGCATATTAATGAGGCGCTGATGAGCGCTTCGGCAGCAGCCGTGAAGGTGTATTCTTTTTTGAGGAGAAGTTCAGCAAGTCACTAGTTTGCTAAAGCGCGAAATCTGCTGGCGGAATATGGTAAGCAAATATTCCTTAATACACTGAAATCTTGGCTATTCCTTTTACCTTTAAAAACTCTGAAATCAGTTCTCCGGGAATTTTTTTCTCAGCGATCAATGTGAGTTTCGGCTCTGGCGATAGCTCGGGGTCATCCACAATCGCCTGCCTTATACTTACGCCATTTTTTGCAAGGATCATGGCTGAACCAGCTAGTATTCCGGGTGTTCTGGCGTCAACGGGTATTATTTCAACAACCCCCAGGTTCAAGTGTCTGGCAATCTCCTTTAGCGAGTGCCCAGCAGATCTTATGCCCTCAAATATTAGCCTGAGCTCACGGTTGGCGTTGATGGCATTCAGTGTTTCGCTTACTGTTCGCCTATCTACTCCAGCAACGCGGGCTATCCGCACGGGTGGAATTTCAATTTCATTGAGATAGATTTTTCCGTTCCTTACGCTTAGCCCGTTTTCGACGAGGACGCGGGCTACTTTAATCCGCTCTGGATACCCTTCTAGGTATTTTCTAATGTTACTCCACATGTTACGAACTCCTTCATGTACATTTTTGTGCAATAAAGTATAAATATGTTCCTGGGTTACTAGTCTTTTAACGTGCCTAAATGTACTAAAAAGTACCTAGGAGAAATAAAAATGGCATCGAGAAAAATAGTATTAGAGGAGGAAGAGATACCTAAACAATGGTACTGCATTCTGCCAGACCTTCCAAAACCATTGCCCCCCATGATACATCCTGAAACAAAAGAACCCGTAAAACTGCCCCCCATCCTGTTTCCAAGCGAGTGTTTGAAGCAGGAGTACAGTGAAGAACGCTGGATAAACATACCAGAAGAAGTGCGAGAAGTGTATCGATTATGGAGACCCACACCGCTTTACAGAGCAACCAGTCTCGAAAAGGCGTTGAAGACACCTGCAAAAATCTACTACAAATACGAAGGCGTGAGCCCTCCCGGAAGCCACAAGCCAAACACCGCTGTTGCTCAAGCCTACTACGCCATGAAGGATGGCATGAAAAGGCTAACAACAGAGACAGGCGCCGGTCAATGGGGCTCTGCATTGGTGTTCGGTTGTATGTTGTTTGGACTGAAATCAACGGTTTATATGGTGAAGGCGAGTTACAATCAAAAACCTTACAGAAGAGTCATGATGGAAACTTGGGGAGGCGAGGTCTTCGCAAGCCCAAGCGATAGAACAAAATGTGGCAAGAAGTTTTTGGAAGAGGATCCTAACAACCCAGGAAGTCTCGGAATAGCCATAAGCGAAGCGGTGGAGGATGCACTCACGCATCAGGATGAGGCGAGATACACTATTGGAAGCGTTGTCAACCATGTTCTTCTTCACCAAACCGTTGTTGGCTTGGAAACTCAGAAGCAGCTGGAATTGGTGGACGACTACCCAGATACGATCGTAGGGTGCATAGGTGGAGGAAGCAGCTTTTCGGGTTTGTACTGGCCCTTCTATTATGACATGGTCTCTGGCAAAGCTCCTAATGACCCCGAATTTATAGCTGTGGAGCCTACAGCATGTCCATCCATAACGAAGGGATACTACACTTACGACCACGGAGACACTGCTCGAATAATTCCCTTGGTTAAAATGTACACGCTTGGCCACATGTTCATACCTCCGCCCATTCATGCTGGCGGATTGCGTTATCATGGAAAGGCTCCAACGCTCTGCTTGTTAAGTAGGGAAGGGATTGTAAAGACCAGGGCTTACAATCAAGTTCAAGTTTTTGAAGCAGCAACGTTGTTCGCTAAAACTGAAGGCATATTGTCAGCCCCCGAACCTGCTCACGCCATAAAGGCCGTGGTTGACGAGGCCCTTAAATGCAAGAAAACAGGCGAAGAGAAAACCATCCTATTCTTGCTTTGCGGACACGGCTACTTTGACATGCAAGCCTACGCCGATTACAACAGCGGCAAGCTGCCTCCATACGAGTACCCAAAGGAAAAGGTAGACGAAGCCATGAAAAAGCTTAAAAAACTCTACCCATGGCTGAATGGCGAACTTGAAAATCTCAAATGAGCGCAGGGATTATGAACGGGAAAATAACTGAAGTTCCAACATTCAGCCATTAAAAGGCGAAAGAACAAGTGATATTCATCGTTTCAAAGGAAAAATCAGATTTGAAGATAGTTTTGTTGCCGATTGATGAGTTGAAACCTCACGAAAAGGGCTCTCCACTTTATCTGGAGCTGCTTAAAAAAGAGATTCTTAGAGATGGATTGCTAAAGTATCCGATAATAGCGGATGAGAAAACACGTGTAATCCTAGACGGGATGCACCGCTGGCTCGCATTAAAAAGCCTTGGCTACACTCTAATACCAGTTATTCTCGTTGACGCTTTCCAGAACCCAAAAATACATGTTGGAACGAGAAGGATTCATCGGTATATAATTGATTCAGACAAAGAAATAACCATCGAAAGGGTTATCGCGGCTGGACTCAGCGGACGCCTAATGAAGCCTCGTTCAACTAGACACTTCTTTCCGTTCTCAAAGTTTCAGCAAATCGATTACCCACTCCACTTATTGAGAAAGCATGGTCCACAGAATGTTTCAAAGTATCTTTCGAGAATGACCGGGGAAGAATGCAGATTCGCCGTTAAAGAGTGGTTGGAGGAGATATTCGAAGAATTAGAGTTTCTTTCTAAAAGAAAGGAAGAAGTAGAAAAGGAACGGGAAGAGTTCCTAAACAGAGTTAAAAAATTGAACAATACCTTTCCGAATCCCTAACCTTGTAAGTTTTACCTATACAGAACCATTAAACGCAGGGGTTATTAACATAGACGTGGCATACTAGCTAGAAGGCTGTGCCATGATCCCGATAAATGTCCCACAAATTGGGGAAGAAGAAATCGAGGCTGTTGTCAAAGTTCTGAAAAGCGGTTGGCTCACTCATGGACTTGGCGCTGGACCCATGGTTACAAAGTTCGAGAGAGAATTCGCAGAATTCGTAAAGGCAAGATATGCGATAGCCGTAAACACGGGGACGGCTGCCTTGCATTTAGCAGCTATGGGGGCTGAAGTAAAATCAGGGGATGAGGTGATTCTGCCAAGTTTTACATTTGTTGCAACTGTTGAGGCTGTCATTCTTGCGGGAGCCAAACCAGTCTTTGTGGATATAGACCCAGAAACGTATAATATTTCTCCAACGAAAATCGAAAATGCCATTACTAAGAAGACTAAAGCCATAATACCCGTTGATCTTTATGGTTTGCCAGCTGACATGCAACCGATAAGGGAAATCGCTGAAAGACATGGATTAAAGATTATTGAGGATGCAGCTCAAGCCCACGGTGCAACCTACAAGGGAAGACCTGTCGGGGCCTTCGCTGACGCTGCATGCTGGAGCTTTTATGCGAGCAAAAACATGACCACGGGCGAGGGCGGTATGATAACGACAAACAGCGATGAAATGGCGGAAAAGATGCGGTTGATGAGGAACCATGGAGAGAAGGAGAAGTACAAGTCTATCATGCTGGGGCATAACTATCGCATGCCAGAGATACAGGCGGCTATAGGATGCGTACAATTGGAGAAGTTGCCCAAGTTTTTGGTTAAAAGACGTGAAAACGCGAAAAGACTAACTGAAATTCTTAAGAAGGAACAACGCCTACAGTTGCCAATAGAGCCAAAGGGCTGCGAGCACAGCTGGTATCTTTACACTGTTAGGCTAAAAGACGCGAAGGAAAAAGAAAGAGACAGAGTTGTTGAAGAGTTAAGGCAGAAGGGAATCGAAGCGGGAGTGGTTTACACAAATCCCGTGCATCTCATGTCATACTACAGGAGCTTTGGAAAATATCGGCTTCCAGAAACAGAGAAGGCGTCAAGACAAGTTTTTTCATTGCCAGTTCATCCAGGCGTGACCCTGGAACAAATCGACTTTATAGGCGAAACG
>Ga0315309_1000410_pt1 | contig 25889 bp, 26 predicted proteins | sample TDP4_MG_FD_203080 | JGI IMG/M metagenome (GOLD analysis project Ga0315309, IMG submission 203080) | Freshwater sediment microbial communities from Lake Towuti, South Sulawesi, Indonesia - TDP4 | ecosystem: Environmental > Aquatic > Freshwater > Lake > Sediment | place: Indonesia: South Sulawesi...
CAAGAAGGTTCGTTGTCTGGGTGTTAGCTTTATCATGTCTGGCCTCCTGCTGATAATACAACTTAAACCAAGGAGTTACTCCTATTTTATAACGTATAGCTGGTTTTGTCAATAAGAGGAACATGTGGTAAACTATGACACATCTTTTGGCTATCCCTGGTGTTATTTCTTATAGTAGGGCCGGCAGCAACGGATAGGATGTAGAGGAAAGGAAGTGATTCGATGGTAAGCTTTAAGGCGAAAGGCAATAGAGTGGTGATCACGGGCATGGGGGCCATAACCCCTGTGGGCCTTAACGCGGCTGATTTCTGGCAGGGGCTCACGGCTGGCCGGTCGGGGGTCGGGCCTATCACTCAGTTTGACGCCAGCCAACATCCCACCCAAATCGCAGCCAGCGTAAATGGCTTTGACCCCACCGATTATGTGGATAAACGTGAGGCCAGACGGATGGCCCGTTTCACTCATTTTGCCCTGGCCGCCACGCAGCAGGCTGTGCAGGATGCCGAATTGGACCTGACCAAGGAGGACCTGACCCGGGTTGGCCTGGAGATCGGCAGTGCTATAGGGGGCATAGAGGTGATTGAGGAGCAAAGCCTGAGGTTGCGAGATGGAGGACCCAGGCAGATCAATCCGATTTTTGTACCTTCGGTCATTATCAACATAGCCCCTTGTCACATCGCTGTCCTCCTGGGGATCAAAGGCCCAGCCAATGCGCCTGTGGCGGCCTGTGCTACGGGGGCGGTAGCCATCGGCGAGGCCACCCGGCGCTTGCAGCGCGGTGACGTGGATGTGATGATCGCCGGGGGCACAGAGTCGGCCATGACGCCCCTGGCCGTAGTTTCTTTCAGCCGTCTGGGGGCCCTTTCGACCCGCAACGATGAGCCGGAGAGGGCCTGCCGTCCTTTCGACGCCGACCGGGATGGCACGGTGATGGGCGAAGGGGCGGCTATAGTCGTCCTGGAGACCCTGGAGCACGCCCTGCGCCGGGGTGCGCCCATCCAGGCCGAGGTCGTCGGCTACGGCTTTACCGAGGACGCTTACCACATCGTTGCTCCAGAACCGAACGGTGACGGCGCGGCGCGGGCCATGAGCCTGGCCCTGGCCGAGGCCGGCCTGTCCCCCGGAGAGATCGGCTACATCTGCGCTCACGGAACGGGCACACCGTTGAACGACATCTCAGAGACCACAGCCATCAAGACCACTTTCGGCGAGGCAGCTTACCGAGTGCCCATCAGTGCCAACAAGTCTATGATCGGCCACTTGTTTGGGGCGGCCGGGTCCATCTCGGTGATTGCTGCCGTCAAGGCCATCCAGGAGGGCGTCATCCCGCCCACCATCAACCTGGACAATCCTGACCCTGAGTGTGACCTGGACTATGTGCCCAACGTGGCTCGCCGGGCCACAGTGGACACGGCCATCGCCAACGCCTTTGGTGTCGGTGGCCAGAACGCCACTTTGGCCGTCCAGCAATTTGATAGGGCCTAGTCTGCCCCCCCCCACCTCACATCTCAGCAGACGTACCAGATGAAAACAAAGAAGCCGCCGGATAGGCGGCTTTTGACTTGTCCTCAATGGATGGTTAATCGAAGGTAACCATTCAGGGCACGACGCGCGTCCCTGTTTCGCCCGCCAACGCTCGCTCGATGTTCTCCGGGCTGGTAACGAGGGCCTCCTTGCCTCCTCCCTCCAGGAAATCAACGATGGCCTTGATCTTGGGATACATGCTCCCTGGCGCAAAATGCCCCTCCTCCAGGTACTGCCTGGCCTCGGCCAGAGTCATCCTGTCCAACCATTCCTGGTTCGGCTGGCCGAAGTTGAGGGCCACCTTCTCCACAGCGGTGGAGATAAGGAAGAGGTCAACGCCAATGGCCAAAGCCAGGAGGCTGGAGGCGTAGTCCTTGTCAATGACCGCGGCGGTGCCCTTCAGTTGTCCGTCCTCTTCCTCGACCACAGGAATCCCCCCACCTCCCACCGCGATCACCACGAAGCCAGCATCAATGAGGTTCTTGATAGCGTCCCGCTCGATGATGCGTCTGGGGATAGGTGAGGGCACTACCCGTCGCCAGCCTCGCCCGGCGTCTTCGACCACGTCCCAGCCTTCCTCGTCCCGTCTCTTCAAAGCGGTCTCCTGATCCAGGAAAGGGCCAATGGGCTTGGAGGGGCTCTGGAAGGCCGGGTCGTCCTTATCCACCAGCACCTGGGTGACCACGGTGGCAGCTTGCTTGTCAATGCCCCGCAGCTTGAACTCGTTGTATAAAGACTGTTGGATCATGTAACCGATGGCACCCTGGGTATCGGCCCCGCAAGAATCCAGAGGCACAGTGTGCAACACGTGGCTGGCCAGCTCCGAGCGGCGGAGGATAAAGCCCACCTGGGGACCGTTGCCGTGGGTGATGATCACGTCCCAGCCGCGCTCGATCATGCCAGCGATGTGTACACAGGTCTCCCGCGTGGCGGCGAACTGGTCGGGCACGGTCTGGTGTTCTTTATCTTTGATGAGGGAATTGCCGCCGATGGCGACAACAGCAACTTTTTTGTTCATAGGATCACCCTTTCATACAAAGTGTTAGCCCGCCCGGTGTGCCTGAGGTACGTACTCTGGCAGCTTCTTCTCAGCAAAGACCAGCTTGAGCTGGGCGAAGCGCTGCCGACCATCTACCAGTGGTATGCTGGGCCACTCGTCGCCGATGAGAGGCCGGGCGTAGCGCACGAAATCATCGGTCACGTCCACCCGGTTCGGCGCGACCCAGGCCTCCGGGAAGGCGCGTTCGGAGTTGGCCACAAGCTCCAGCGGCACCTTGTCGTAGCGGACGCTGTAGAGGGGGCCAGGTTCTCTCAGAATGGTGGCCATATAGCCAGACCCATCCTCTAAAGCCACCTGCACGGCCTTCCTCCCAACTTTGTAAGCCTCTTCCATGTCCACAGTCGAAGCGTAGATCATGCTCTGACGCTGGTCAGTGCCCGGCACATTGCCCCGGGCCACGCCCCGCGCCCGCAGACCGACCTCGTTGAGGTAGTTCACCACCAACTGCTCGACTGTCATCTGGCTGGACGAGAACTGGACGTGGCCAAAGGCATCCTTCCGCTCACCGATGTCACCCACCGGAAAGCCCTCACTGATGACGACCATGGCCCGGCCTCGTGCCCTGAGCAGATCGTTGACGCGATCCGCCAGTTCCTCCAAGCTCAAGCCCGACTCTCTCATGACAATGAGCAATGGCATCTCGCGATCCGGGTCGGCCAGACGGGCCGCGGCTGGGATGAAGCCGATCCTGCGACCCATGGCTTGCATCACCAGCACCGGATCGGATGGGCAGGAGCCGGCATTCTCCTGGTTGGCATTCTGCACAGTCAGCGCCCAGTAGCGAGCCACACTACCGTAGCCCGGGGTGTGGTCAATCAGCTTGAACTCACTGTCGCCCACGTCGTTGTCAATGGTCTTGGGCACACCGGTAGCCACCAGATCCAGCCCTCGCTCGTGAGCCAGGTTGGCCACTTTGTGGGCTGTGTCCATCGAATCATTTCCGCCGATGTAGAAGAAGTAACCGACGTTGTGGGCTTTAAAGACCTCGACCACCCGCTCAAAATCCTCTTGCTGAGCCGCTTTGAGCTTGTAGCGGCAGGTGCCGATGGAGCCGGCAGCCGGGGTGGTGCGCAGCAGGGTAATCTCCTCAGCCGGCTGGGCGGAGAGATCGAGTAACTCTTCTTGCAACACGCCCTCAATGCCGTGCCAGCCGGCATAGACTGTGCCAAACACCTCAGGCGCTTCACGGCAGGCCTCGACGATGGCTCGCAACGAATTGTTGATGACAGGCGTCGGTCCGCCCGATTGGGCGACAACGACGTTTCGAGGTGTGGTCATGCTTTCCTCCTCACTCAGTCGAATTCCTCAAGAAAGAATTCCTCGTCCCCGCTCAACGGGACCAGAAAGTGGAAGCCGTCAGGTCCCAGCTTACGCGTCAGCTTAGACATGATCTGGTCCACGTTGTCGTAGGGACCGGCGACAAAGAAAGGCTTGCCGTCTTTGCCGCCCAGCGGGATGAGTACCTCGCAGGCTTCAGGGTCAGCGTCGCCCAGCACGAGCATGGCATCACGGTAATCGGGGTCCGGCTTGAACCCCAGTTCTCCGGCGTAAGCGATTGCCTCGCGGATGATCTTGGCCGCCAGGTTGAGGTCGGCTTTGACCATAGCCTGTCGCGCCCTCATCTCATTGCGTAATTGCTGTTCGTATGCTCGCTGGGAGTCAAAGAAGGCGGCAAAAGCGCTTTTGACTCCCAGGCAGCCCAGGTCTACGAGAAAGGTCCCCACAGCGATTTGCCCTATGGGCGAGCGGCGAGCTATGAGAATCTGTATGATCGCCCCCGGTTCTTGCCACTCCTTGGCCAGAAGACACTCGTGCAAGGGCCAGCCGCCGGCTGTGTGGAGCAAGGCGCGACTGCCAGTTAAACGTGGCCCCAAGCTGATACGTTTTTGCTTGCGTTTGGCAGCCTTGCGCTGGTATGCTTTCTGACGCCGTTTGGCGGATGGCTTGGCCATGCGGGTTCTCCTTAAAATTGCTGCCACTCGGTGTGGAACACCCCTTCTTTGTCCACCCGCCGGTAGGTGTGGGCGCCGAAGTAATCACGCTGAGCCTGGGTCAGGTTGGCGGGCAGCCGGGCGGTGCGATAGGCGTCAAAGTAGGCCAGGGCGCTGCTGAAGGCCAGGCAAGGGACGCCGTTCTCCACCGCGGTCTTGATGACCAAGCGGAGCGCTTCCTGGCCGCTCTCCACGTCGGCTTTGAACCCAGGGTCGAGCAGCATATTGGGCAGGTCGGGATTGCGCTCATAGGCCTCGCGGATGCGGTTGAGGAACCTGGCGCGGATAATGCAGCCACCGCGCCAGATGGTGGCGAGCTCGCCGAGTTTCAGATTGTAGCCATACTCCTCGGAAGCAGCCTTAAGCAGGGCCATGCCTTGGGCGTAAGAGCAGATCTTGGCCGAGTAGAGCGCCTTGCGCACCGCCTGGACCAACTCGTCGCGGTCGCCCTTGTAATGGACGGCCGGACCGGAGAGCAGCGTCGAGGCAGCGACCCGTTCGTCTTTGTAGGCCGAGATGATGCGCGACTCGACCGCAGCGTTGATGGTCGGTATAGGTGCACCCAGGTCGAGGGCGTTCTGTGAGGTCCACTTGCCGGTCCCCTTCTGCTGGGCCTCGTCGAGGATCACGTCAACCAGGGGCTTGCCGGTCTCTTCATCTATCCGAGTGAAGATGTCGGCCGTGATCTCGATCAGGTAAGACTCCAGTTCGCCCTGGTTCCACTCGGCAAAGACCTCGTGCAATTCCCGGGCCGACAGGCCACCCACGCGGTGCAGAATGTCGTACGATTCGGCGATGAGTTGCATGTCCCCGTACTCGATGCCGTTGTGGACCATCTTGACGTAGTGACCAGAGCCCCGAGGGCCGATGTAAGTGATACAGGGATCACCGTTCACCCTGGCTGCGATGGCCATAAAGATCGGTTCGACCAGGGCGTAAGCCTCCCGCTGACCGCCGGGCATGATGCTGGGCCCCCACAGAGCGCCGTACTCGCCGCCAGAGATGCCTATGCCCATGTAGAGCAACCCCATCGCCTCCAGGTCCTTGGCCCGGCGTTCGGTATCTTGAAAGAAAGAGTTCCCGCCATCAATGATCAGGTCCCCCGGCTCCAGGTGGGGCTTGAGTTGATCTATCATGTCGTCCACCGGGTCCCCCGCCTTGACCATGAGCATGATTTTACGCGGTTTCTCCAGCATCTCCACCAATTCTTCCACGCTGTAGGCTGCTTTAATTTTCTTACCTGTGGCCTGCTCGGCCATGAACTCCCTGGTCCGCTCGGCAGTCCGATTGTAGACCGCCACCGAGAATCTGTTACGCTCAATGTTGAGAGCCAGGTTCTGACCCATGACTGCCATACCGATTAAGCCGAAATCACAATTGGTCATTGTTTCCCTCCTTCTTACTTTGAGTGTCAAATGGCATGTTTTGTGTGCTGCGTGGTGCGTGCTGCGTGCTGCGTGGTGCGTGTCTATGGCATGGGTACGTTGTCGAGCAAGTCTATCAGGCCCACATCGTAGGATGCTTGTTCCTCCTTCATCTTGTAGCCACGCTCGGCGGGGATAATGGTGAGCAGCAAGCGAATGATCCTGGTCAAGAGTTTGATACGGTGTGTGGCAACAGCTTCTGAGAGGACATGTCGCCCCTGATAGTACCAGCCGCGAGCCTCGCGGGCCGAGCCCAGGGCATATTCATAGAAACGAGCCTGATCTTTGCCGGATCGGCGGCTGTAGCCCTCGGCAATATTGGCACTGACAGAGCCGATGGCCCGGTACAGTTGATCGGACAGGCTAATGGTGCGCTTATCTTTTACCAACTTGGATACGTCATGCCATGCCAGATCACCGGCAAAGACAGCAAGCCGATAGACCTCCATCCGCCAAAGCGGGTCATCGGTAAGTTCTGGAGGGACAGAAGCCAGCCATTCATTGTAAGTCATTGAGAGTTCCTTTCATGTTACGCAACACGCAACACACTTCACGTCTTCACACGATACAGCATCTCCCCCGCCTTAGGCACTACCAGAATCCCCTCGTCTTCACGTCCCTCCCACTCGGCCGTGTCAATCGTTGCCGGGTCCAGGTAGCCCAGATTGACACGTCGGCACCGTTCCTCTGGAATGCCCGTGGCCAGCGTCACCTGGATACGCGGTTTCTCGACCCCGTTCTCGAAGGTGCCGATGCCCCGCAGGTGGGTGGAATGGGCCAGCACGCCCCACGGATAGTCTTTGAAACGCTCCCATTGCTTCAGGAAGTAGTCGCGGACGTGGTAGCCGATCTGGTCAATGATCTTACCGTGAGTGTAGGAAATCTCGGTGATGTGGGGAGCATAGATGACTACCTCGCCGCCGTCGGCAATGGCCGGTTCCAGCTTGTACATCCCCTTGGCCGCCGTCCACAGGTCGTCGTACATCTCGGGCATGACCGACAGCACTCGCTGGAAGGGTTTGTCCACATAGATAATGTGCAGTTTGGCCGAGAGGTCGGCCGCGTGCTCGTAAGCCTCCTCCGGCGTGCCAATGAAAAGCCCAGCCAGGCCACAGGAAGGAGAACCCACCGGCTCGTTCCCTGCCCGGTCCAACATGGTGGGGCAAGCTTCAGAGATGTCCTTAACCACCAGGCTGAAGCACAGCTTGGGCACATCAATGAGCGAGGCCGCCCGGTCAATGACCTGCCGCACCGGGGTGTGCTTGGTGCCGATGATCTCCATGCTGGTGATCACAGCCCCCAGCCAGTGGGTGAAATGGATCACCTCAGGGCCGCCGATGCCGGGGAAGAAATACTTGTTTCCCCCTGAGAAGCCAACCACCTCATGAGGGAAAGTCGGCCCGCAGATGATGAGTTGGTCGTAGTCCAGGACCATTCTGTTGATCCGGACAGGCATCTCCAGCGACAACATTCCGTTGCTCAGGGTGCGTGTTTCGTGTTCTGTGATAACGCCGACGGTAGTGAGGGCTGTCGGATCGGTCCACTCGTGGTTGAAGATGTGGGCCCGTGCGTATTTCCTCGTCCGCTCCTCTGCCGTCACACCCACCAGTCTGTTCAGAGCCTCCTCACTCATAGGCTGGTGGGTGCCCAGAGCCACCAGATAGTCCAGAGCCGCGACTTCCTCGCCCAGAAACTCGTGGAACAGGCGGAAGAACAGGGGAATCGGAGCAGTACGGGTGTGATCGGGGATGATAATCAGCACCCGCTTACCCTCAAGGTGGGCCTCATCCAGTGCCTGCGCTGTAAGCTCACGGACCTCGTTTTCAGTAAGAAACTCGGTTGTACTTCCTTTGCCGACTATCATGATTCATTGCCTTTGGATATCGGAGCACTTGCAATTGCAAACTTCAATGGTGCATCAAGCAAGATCGGAGTTGGACCAACTAGCTGCCATCTACTGTGCGTAAAGAGCTGGGCAAGCATTCGTTCAAGCTTTGCTTTTGTATACCCGTAGAAGGTGGCAAAGACGATTGCCTGGCAAATATCATAGGTCCCGGTCAATGAGTACAGCCGGTCCAATTGTCCGGGGAAACTATTGAGTTTATTACGATCAGCACCTTGGACGAGGCATTTGAGCTCAAAGACAGTTTTCCCTCTCGGTGTGCTTACGCAGAGATCCGCTTTGGACCTTGAGTCAGGATAAGTGAAATCCGGAGAGACCCGATCTTCAGGTATCCCCATGTCCGTCAGTGCAGGTACTAATTCAGCCCGGAACCACGACTCAAAAGCAGCAGGTGTGGAGCAGATGAAGCGTATTGACCGACAGTTAGCCACGTGTCCACAGAACTTGGTCGTCAATTCCTGAATATCAAGCCCCATGGTAGCTGATCCTTCTCTCTGCTGCTCTTGTCTCTTCCACGGCGGCACTTCCGGCAGAAGCTTCTCGAATTCGACGATCAGGCTGGCCTCATACTCGCCCGCGTACTTTCCGGCGATGAACTTTCGGAAGCCTTCCTCGTAGAAACGCTGCCAGGATTCTTCTTCGTGGCCCGGGTTGACGGGGTAGAAGAGGGCATTGTTGGCCCGCGCCGCCTTCAGGTCACCCGGCGCATCGCCGATCATCAGGATGTGATCTGGAGCATACTTCCCGCTGGCAGCCAGCTTCAGGTGCTCGGTCTTGCTGCCCATCTCCTGTCCGGCAATGACCCGCACATACTTGGCGATGTCATGCTCCTCCCACTCGCGGACGAGCGCCTCGCCAGGTGTGGCCGAGACCACGATGATGTCGGCTTTGTCCTGCATCATCTCCAGGCTCTCGCGCACATAGGGGAAAGGAGGTACGCCGTGTACCATGTCGGCCACGGCGGCGTTGACAGCTTGGCTCCATTCCAGGCCGCGCTCTAGCTCCGAGTCAGGGTGCTCGGCCATGTAGGCCCGCAAGCCGTCGTTGCTTTGAGGGAAGCCCGACTCGATGAACTCGCGGAGGCGGGGCGCTTCTGGCGGCACGACGTGGCGTGCCTGCACCTCCGGCTGCTCGCGCAACAGGTCAAAGACCATCACCAGGGCTGGCCAGCGGTTGATGCCGCGCCACTTGGAGTAGAGGTTGACGAACAGGGCCGCCTCGCGAGCGTATTTGGAGACCGGCTGCAAACCCCAATACTTGATCGTGGTAGGAGTGAAACATTCCTTTTGCTTGATCTCCATCGTGTCGAAGGCACAGCCGTCGGAGTCAATGCCGACGAAAAAATCATGCCTGGGTTGCAGTTCCAGTAAAGGTCTTGCTGCTTCGTGTACTTCTGTCATGGTTCTACCTCCATGCTTGAGTGATCAGTCTATCGGACGTTTTTGTTCAATCTCTCCAATTTCCCATTGGGATGCAAGAAGTAGAACTCAACGGTCTGTACAAGAGCTCCGTACTTTTCAAGCCACCACTGTGGTACCTGACGCTGATTGCCAAAAACTAAGAAGCGTCGTTGGGCGGCGACTCGTTCCAACAGCCACACGTGACCAGCTATCTCCATAAATTTCGCTGGTGGGAGCTTCTTGCCCTGAACCAAGGTCAAGAACTTGGCATCGCCAACAATTTGACCATCGGGTGACACCATATCGAATCTCTTCGGAAAATCAGCGAGGCTTCTTTTAGAAAGTTGAACCCCAAAATACTCGCTCATGGCTTTCTGTGCAAATACCTCAAACTCCTGCCAGTTCATAGCTAGACTTCTCCTTCCGATCGGTGATTTTAACCAGGGGCAGAGCCCCTGACGGCTTCCCAGCAAGTCCGCACGCAGATGCCGCACACCTCGTCTTCCAGGCCCAGGGCCCCCAGCCGGCGGCGGCATTTCTCCCGGTAGCCCTCCTCCGGTCGTAGGATGGGACACACCTCCAGACAGGCGTTGCAGTCGCCGCAACCGGGCAGGTGCTTGTCATCCGGAAGGAGATGCTGAGGGATAAAGATGGTGGCAAAGCGCAGTGCAGGGCCGGCCTCGGGTGTCACCACCAGGCCGTGCTTGCCGCGCCAGCCCACCCCCGCCGCTTCGGCGAAGGCGCGGTGAGAGACGCAATGAGAGAAGTAGTCGTTCACATGGCTCACCTGTCCTACCAAACCCTCCATGGTAGCCTGCTCGGCCACACCGCCGAACTGCCTGGCCAGTCGGGTGGCTATCTCGTTGAGCAGCCGGTTCAGTTCCGTGTAAGCGCGGGCGTACCGATTCCAGAGGCCATCCTCAGGCGGCTTGCTCACCCAGCCAGCGGGGATGGCCAGAATCTCGGGCTCGTGATAGAGCAGTCCAACGGAAACGGCGGCGATGTCTGACCACGAACCCAACCCGTCCAGCTTGCACCGAAGATACGCCTCCTGCACCGGCAACAGCCTCACGCCCTCAACAGGGACGAAGCCGATCACCCCTTGCCGTCCCACCTGCTCACACAGCAAACGGAACTCTCCCTCAATCTCTTTCTTCAACAACCTCCTCCTTCGCCCTTTTGCTGATTTGCCGATTCGTAACTGCTCAGGCTGAACAGCCACAGAAGGTGCTATTAGGCTCAACTGTCATTGCGAGCGAAGCGAAGCAATCTCCTTGTGCCATCGGTTGAGATTGCTTCGTCGCTGCGCTCCTCGCAATGACGGCAATATCCTCGGGCTGAGCAGTTACGCCGATTCATTGATTCGCTCGATTCGCTTACATCCCACTAAACGCCGAAAACCCACCATCCACTGGAACCACCGCACCATGGACAAAGGCTGCGCTGGGTGAGAGCAGCCACAACACCGTGCCAAGGAGGTCTTCGGGGGCGCCAAAGCGGCCCATAGGAGTATGGTCAATGATGGCTTTTCCTCTTGGAGTCAGCTCACCAGTAGCTTCGTCGGTCAGGAGAAAACGATTCTGCTCGGTCAGAAAGAAGCCAGGGGCAATGGCATTGACCCGGATCTTATCCGAGTACTCCTGCGACATGTGCACCGCCAGCCATTGGGTGAAGTTGCTGACCGCTGCCTTGGCCGCCGAATAGGCTGGAACACGAGTCAGCGGCCGGAAGGCGTTCATGGAAGAGATGTTCAGGATCACCCCTTCTCCCCGTTCCGCCATCACCCTGCCGAACACCTGGCACGGCAGGATTGTACCCAGGAGGTTGAGGTCAACGACGAAGCGCAGCGCTTCCTCGGGCAGGTCGAAGAACGAAAGGTCCGCGCTGGTCGTGGCTCGCGGGTTGTTCCCCCCAGCAGCGTTGATCAACGTGTCCACGGGACCGAACTCGGCACGGATGGTCTTCTCAGCTTTGACCAACGTCTCAAGCTCAAGAACGTTAGCGTAGACGACAATCGAGCAGCCAGGTCCGCATCCCAAGCGGTCCATCAGGCGATCCGCCAGGGACGGGTCCTGGTCCAGGATGACTACGTTGGCGCCACAGCCAACCAACATACAGGCCATCTCGCCGCCCAGGATCCCCGCGCCGCCGGTGATCGCCACCGTGCGACCGGTGAAGTTGTACCATTGTGTCACTGTTTGAAGATCCACACTCGTTCACCTCAAACGCGATGCGTACTTTCCGATTACTCATTTGCCGACATGAATGGCGTCAAGTGCCTGCGGAAATGCGTTTCTAACGCTGCATAATGTACTTCTTCGTGCTGGGCCAGCACTTCCTTCAATCGCTGCCCGAACCGGTCCAACACCGAACCAAAGGTCACGTGTAGCATCTGCCGCCCGTCAAAGAGATCCAGCACCTCAGCCAGTTCTGAATCCGCCAATTGGTCAGGGGCAGGCACCTTGGCCGGATCAGCAGACACGTGATAGGTGGCTTTATCCTCATTGTAATGTTCGTGGGCAAAGGCCAGGATCTCGCGGAAGAGAGGCGGATCAATGCTGGCGATGGCCCGCAAAGCTTCCAGGTAACTTGTGCCCGCCGTCTTGAGATGAACCAGGTCACCCGCGTGCCTGGCGATGATGGGGTAGATACTGAACTTGTCTGAACCTGAATGCAGGCTCAGCTTGTAAGGGCCGAAGTGGCGGGCGATAGCCACGTGCCTGACGAATTCTGCCTCGAACTGGGCCAGATCGCCGATGTAATCCACCCCCTTCTCAAAGCGCCCAACGTAGCGGGGGGCCAGGCTCACCCATTGCACCCCCAGACGCTTGAGTTCGCTGGCCACGAAAAAGTGCTCGTGGGGCGAGGTAGGTGTCTCCGTCTCGTCCACCGATACCTCGAGCTCGAAAGACTCGCCCCCCATCCTGCTGACCAGATGGCGGTACATCTGAACAGTGTGGGCGATGGCCCACCCGTACTTGGCGGCAGCGCGCAGGAGGATTTCCGCCGAGAAAGCCAGTTCGAACCCCTCACCGAAGTCGAACGCCCGCTCCAGATAACGCTGATTCAAAGCCTGAGGCGTATCCTCCAGCATATCCCAAGGTAGCGCGTGAAACTTGTCAACCAGGACATTGCGCGTTGCAGCATGGGCTTCATTGTCTACATGATCGCCAGGGTCCACGGTGTAAAAGGTGTATCCTGCAGCGACGAAAGCATCAACGTCGGCGGGCGTCTTGAGATGGTCGGCATCCGCGCCCCAGGGCTTATGCCACCCTTCTTGAAAGACCCCCCAGGTGGCATCATCCATCACCTGCTGCGGCGTGCGGCCGGTGCGGGCGTTCTCGCGCACCGATTGTTGGACAAAGATCGGCGCGATGTTGCTGAACTGGCGAACGGCCCGCACGTGTCCCGGCGTTGCCAGCCCCAGCCGGTCTCCGCAGCCGGCCGACTTTTGCAACCCCAGGGGCTGAGGGCGTAACCAGGGGAGTTCTTTGCGCAGTACGGCAGCGTTGGCTGGCATCAGAGGGCCAACGTCCACGGTAACCTCGTGCCCATCCACTGTACCCTGATGACGTTCGCCTTCGATGTCCAACTGGCCAAGGCAAATCATCCCCAACCGCTTCTCCTGGCCAGTGTGTCCCAGGAAGAAGAGAACATCTTTTCCAACGGCAAAAGATGACGGATAAATCTTCAGATTGACAACCTGGCCCAATTTGGCGGCAAGGTCGTCTGCTTCAACACGCAAAGCTGGGCCTGGGACAGGGGAGTTGAGCCAATCGGTAAGTGTCATTGGATACCTCGCAGGTGTGTAATCGCCCGCTGAGCTGAGATGTCAGCGTCGGGCATAGGCATGAATTCGCCGGAGACAAAACCCTGGTAGCCGGTGGCAAAGAGGGCATCCAGAATAGACTTGAAGTCCAGATGCCCTGCGCTGGGATACCAGCGGTTGGAATCGGCTACGTGAAAGTGGAAAATGCGATCGCCCGCCGCCCGGATGGTGTCCTCAATCTTTGGCTCCTCAATGTTCATGTGGAAGGTGTCGAGGAGCAGCCCAAAGTTGTCCGCGCCCACGGCCTCGATGAGCGTCAGCCCCTGGTCCACGTTGTTGATCAGAGTCGTCTCGTAGCGATTGATGGGCTCCAGCACCAGGCGCACACCGTACGGAGCCGCCGCTGACGAGCAGCGTTGCAGGGCCTCCACCAGCCAGGCATACGCCTGCTCGTGCTCTACCCCCGGCTTGACGATACCCCTTAACAGGCCGATGATGATCACCGCGCCGGTCTGTGCGGCGAAGGGCACGTGGTCGCACGCCCGCTGGATGGCCGCCGCCCGCACGTCCGGGTCGGGGTCGGTAAACGATAGCCCCTCTTCACCCCAGGCCTGCCCTGTGCCGATGGCCGGCACCTCCAGTCCGTGCTGATTCACCATCGTCAGCAGCGCGTCGGCGTCAACCAGCCTGGGGTCGCGGATGGCCAGCTCCACCCCATCATACCCCCAGGCGGCGATCTTGGCCACGTTGGCTTCGAAATCGCCTTTGAAGGCCACGGCGTCGAACCGGGCCGCGTGGGTAGAAAGGACGATAGCGGTTTTCATGTCAGTCTCTCCATCAAATGAGCGGCCTTTGCACACGTGTGCAAATAATACCACATTCTACCTCCAGCGTCAAGCCAGGGGAGGGATCCGGCGATAGCGAATCATAAGCATTCTCTAGACGCTCACGCGCCGTAGCGCCGATAGCGTTCGACCACTTCAAACATGGCAAAGATGTTGTCGTCGGGGGTGCCATAGTCCATATTGATGCAGCAGACTCCCACCTGCTCCAGCGGCCCGGCAGCCAGCAGCAGCTTCTCCGTGTCCTTGGCAATCTCCCGAGGAGTACATTGCAGCATCCGCACCGGGTCGAGACGCAGGTTGAAGAAGGCGTCGGGCAGGACCTCGCGGCAGCGGGCCACGTCGGAGCCCCAGCCCACGTCAAAGAAAGCCACCGGCAATTCGGCGTACACCAGCGCGATGCGATGCATGTTGTTGCCACAGTGGTGAATGCCGTAGGGCTGCAGGCGCTCAGCCATGGTGCGTTCCACGGGCAGCAGCATCTGGCGATAAGTGTCAGGTGAAATCATCTGCACCGTGCAGTTGGCGTGGAGGAAGAGACCGGGGTCCACGTGATAGACCATCCGATTGACCGAGACAGAACAGGTACCGGTACGCTGGCGTACATACCCCGCCACCTCTACAATAAGCTCCGCTATCAAATCGAACAGCCGTCGGACGCGGTCGGGTGCATCGTAGAAGTCGAGAAAGAGGTCCTGGCCGCGCAGGTGGTAGGCCGTGTTCAGCAAGCCGTCCGTGTTAAAGTCACCCACCACATAGCCGTATTCGGCTTCCAGGGCGTCCATGTCGGCGATCAGTTGCTTCATGGGCCAGGTTTCTTTGAAATCGGGCCTCGCCAGCGCCTCAACCTGCTCGGCCGACAGGTCGGCGCGTATCGTCCAGGGCGCAGCATCTTCTTTAAAGACCGTTTCAGCGCCGAGGAGTGCCGGAATAATGAACCCCCCGGCCACGTGCATGGAGCCGATAATGGGCCGGGGCTGGGGGTCGGGCTCGCCCGGCCCCATCTCACCGTAACGCTCGTAAAGCACGCGCCGCATGGTCACGTCGTTCTGGATGCATGTCTCGCCGTCCAGGTAGAAGGACTCGTCGAACGAGATGCCTGCTGTTTGATGCCACCAGTTGGGATTGAAAACGAGTTCAATGGGTAGGAATGCTTTGGCAGTAATGGGGGGCATGGTCAATGGACCTCTCTGCGCACCTCGGGTCGTTATCGGAACCGGCTCTCCGACTGCCACATATCCGGATTGGGACCGATGATGCGTTTAACCTCCCCCGTTGCTTCGGTCAACCGGCCGATAGTATCAGGCGAAAGACTCAGGTCAACCGCTTGCGCTGTCTGCCGGATCTGATCGGGTCTGCGCGCTCCGGCGATCACCGCCGTCACCCCGGGGCTGATGCAGCAGCCAGGCGAGGGCGATGTTGGCCATCGGCTGGTGGATCTTGTCGCTGATATGGCGGATTTTCTCGATGGCCGCAAACGTTTCAGTCTCACAACCAGCTTCACCGTGGCGGGTTTGTGGTCGGTCTTTGGAGAACAGCCGGGTGCGCGCCCGTCCCTCCGGGACCTCGTCGGGTGAGGAGAATTTGCCGGTCAGGAGCCCCTGGGCCAGCGGGCTGTAGCAGATAATCCCAATGCCTTCGTCCACGCACTTCTGCCTGATCTCGTATTCAATGGCACGCCAGAGCAGGCTGTAGGGCAATTGGTTCGTCTCGGCCCGGTGCGTGGGTCAGGCGCATCGCCCACACGGATGTCTCGATTGTCGTAAAGGATACCAGCTTTCATTTCTCTACACCTGTCCTATGTAATATCCAGCCTGATGAGATGGGCAATGTTACCCGCCATGATCATCTGCTTCTCTTCCGAGGTAACCTCACCATCCAGTAGAGCGTTGTACTTGGCCACCTCGACGTGCATCAGGGCGAACGGCGTGTCACTGCCGAAGCAGACCCGATGGGGCCCCAGGGTTTTGACCGCCTTGAGAACAGCCACGGCCCGCACGGCACTGCCGATCAAGGTCAAGTTGGGGCACTCACGCGCCATTTCGATGGCGGCGTTGGACAGGTCGGCGTAGCCCACGCCCCCCATGTGCACCATCAAGATCTGGACTTCGGGGAACATTCTGGCGATCTTGGCCACGCGGAAAGGGTGGGTAGTCTCGTAGGCGTCAGTGCCGATGTGGAAGGCCAGCAGTTTGCCGGTCTTGGCGATCTCTTCGACGACAGGAAGAGAAAGCTTGGGGTCATCAATGTAGTAGCTGTTTTGCGCGCCGTTGAGCTTGACGCCGTAGAAGCCATACTCATAGATGCAGCGCTTCACGGCCTGCTTTGCTTTCTCCAGCCCCAGGCGGGGGTCCGCCCAGCCGAACCCGAGGATCCGGTCCGGGTGTTGCTGCATCGCCTGGTGCACGTAGGCGTTGAACTGGGCAATCTCGCGCATGTAGGGTGGTCGCAGCCAGGTCAATGCTTTGGCGACGCCAGCGCGGTCCATGCGGTGCAACAATTCGTCGAAGGTGATAGCCATGGCATCTTCGCCCGTGGGCGAGATGTGCGTATCCGCGTCAATGATCATGAGCCCTCCCCCTTATAGCTCGACCAGGTAGAGGTTCACGCGCCCGCCATAATCCGAGGCATACAGGATGCGGCGGCCATCCCAGCTCCAGGTCGGGTGACAATGGCTGGACTGGGTGTGCCACGAGGTCTTGTGATTGCAGAGCACCCGGAGTTCGGCCTTCTCGCCAGAGATATCAATGAGCACGAGGTCGTCCACGTCGTCGCCGACGAGTACAGTATTGTTGGGGTTGGCGTGGTAGTGGTTGCAGTAGTAGGGCATCTCGATGCGCCTGATCACATTTCCCTGCCGGTCAGCCAGTCCAACAAAGGGGATCATGGTTTTCTCTTTGACGGCAACATCTCTGGCTACCGCCTGGGTGCGGTCCGACGTAATCGTTCCGTCGTGTCCGGGGCCCCGGTTGTCGAAGAAGACATAACCATCCTGGGTCCAGAACTCGTGCCCGACCGAATCTTGTTCCTGCTGACGGAAACAGGGCCACGCCTCGTGTGAGACAAAATCCAGCAGCCAGATGCGCTGTGTGACCAGGTGCCACGGCCCTTCGTGACAGAAGGTGGCCAGGGTAGGAACGTCGGGGCAGAACTGAAAGTGCCCCAGCCAGTGGGTATCTTTGAAAACGTCGAACCAGCCAGAGCCGTCGAGGTAGGCCAGGGTGATACGCCCGTCCTTGATCGCATAGTAGCTCTCTTTGAACCCGCCGTAGTTTGGCCCACGAGAGACTTTTACCTTCTCGTTGCGGCAAAAGGCGACGGTTCTCCGGTTGGCGCTGATGGAGGGAGAGCCCACCCTGAAATCTCCAGTCTCTTTGTAGACAGTAGTGGTTTCTCCAGTGGCGGTATCCAGTTTCCGGATCTGCTTGCCCGACACATAGACGACGATGCGGCTGTCGGGCGTCTTGGTCACGCTACCGGTGCCCTTGGGTTCGTCGGTCAGTTGCACGATCTCGCCGCTGTCGAGGTCCATGCGAAAGAGGTTGTAACGCGGATCCTGGTGCGGGGCCTTGTCCTCGCCGGAGGCGCGATCGGAGAGAAAGACGATCTCGTTCTTGTGCATGTCGAACGAGTTCTCGGTGAAATAGAGATGCACATTGTTGCCGATAGACGTCAGTTGCTTGATCGTCCGCCCCGTCTTTTCGTCTTTGAACTCCCGCATCTCCGACTTCCACGTTTGGCCAATCATGGTGTTTACTCTCCACAAATCACTTCAGAAAATCTTCCCGGATGGGCGTGAAATGGAATAGGCGCTCATCGGAAGACTGTCTTCAAGCCCCTAGTGAACGCGCCTGGAAAGATAGAGGAGTGTGTTTCGTCTTCGAATACCACCATTTCCATTTCCAACCCAGCATAGTTCCTGGCTTCTAGTCTTCTATGGAGCTCTTGCAGATTGGATACCAGCCTCGCGTCAGGCCACTCCCTCTCTTCAAGCTCACCAACTGACAGGAAAAGCTTTACAGGCAATTCAGAGTGCTTTCTGGCGAACTCTTCCTCATACTCAAAAGCCACTCTATCATCCACCAAAGAAACTCCATGCCATCCAGCCCATAGCCCGGCTGGTGCGCAACTGGCTCAAAGCGGGCATCCTGGATGGGGGGCAGATGCTGTTCCCGGAGGCAGGGACACCGCAAGGGTCGCCCCTTTCACCTTTGCTGTGTAACATTGCCCTGCACGGCTTCGAGAGTGTCTTGGCAGCCGTATCGAAACGGTATCGGATCGTGGTGATCCGCTTCGCCGATGACTTTGTGATCCTGTGTGAAGACCTGGCAACCCTGATGAAGGCCATACAGAAGGCCCAGGGCCTGGCTGGCCGAGATGGGGCTACGCATCAAGCCCGGCAAAACCCACGTGACCCACACGCTGTAGGGTATCCCACTTCGGCCATATACTTCACTGGGCGTGGCGCATCTATCAGACCATCCAGCATCGAAAGAGAAGCGGAGCCGGCCTGACTCTCCGGCCCCGCTTCTCTCGCAACAAATGTGGTCGATTTACTCGCTGGGGTTACCCGGTATTCCAGGCAATGACAGCCGACCAGCTAGCCACGCACATTCACCAGTTGAAAGGCCCTGCGCCGCTCTCAACGGCGGGTATCACTCGCTGTGTAGCCTCTATCTCGGTGAAAAGCGTTGGTGTCCAGCCCACATCGCCAGAAAGATCAGGGTCGTTCACCGCGTTGTACGCGGCGAGCACATCAACAAAGCCCCCACCTGGTGTGCCGTTGACGCGCGTTCCCGACTCATGGATCGCGGTGCCCTTGTAGACCGCGATAAACCGGTCGGGAGTGACCTTCTGGTCGGTCTGGAAGTAGTTGTTTTCCGCGTAAATCATCGACTCGATCCCGACACCCCAATTGTATACGTAGATGGGGTTGTTTACGATCTTGTAGTAGTTGTTGTAGACATGGACCTGGCCGAACCGGACGCGCGGCGTACGCTGACCGAGGTTGTCGAACATATTGTGATGTATCGTCACACGCAGCTTGCCTCGATCGGCGGTCGCAGTGTCTGAGGACCCGATAAGCATGACCTTGTCATGGTTCACGAAGCGGTTCCAGGAGACCGTCACCAGATCGGATTCATTGGTGATGTCCAACTGCCCGTCGTGCATCTCGTAGTGCACGCCGAAGTAGGTTGGCGCCCTGCTGTCGGCTGTTTCACGGTCTTCAAAGGTGTTGTGGTCAACCCAGACGTGGTTGGCCCATCGCAGCGCGATGGAATCGTACAGCGCGTTCCACGCACCCAGGGCGCCGTCGGTTGGCGACCATGTCGGGAAGCAGTCGTAGGTGTCCTGGAAGGTAATATTGCGGATGATGATGTTGGTGATTGGGACGCTCGAAGTGCCCCGGAGATCGAGCCACGCGCCGCGGATCGTCGCATTCTTGGGAGTCGTTCAAAAATAACTTCGGTGTTTGGGCTGTGTTTCCCCAGGGAAAAGTACGAAGTTATTTCTGAACAGCTCCTTGCCAACTCCGACGATGGTGGTGTTGGAGCCGACTCTAATCCGGACGCGTGCTTCCTGAGCCCCCCGGGATTTCACACGGGCGGTTTCGGGCCACCCGGTCGGTGGGTTTTTGCCCCAGACGGCTGGGTCGTAGGCCGCGAGAAAGGCTTCCAGAGTGTAGCCATCGCGGTAGTAATCTTGGCAGGTCAGCGGCTGGTTGTTGTCGTCTACGTTGGCGTCAATCGTGCCGTCAACATAGATGATCTTGGGCGTGTTTGACGGCGTCGAAGACGGCGGTGGGTACACCCCATCGTTAAGTGCGGCAATGAACTCCTGCCGGTTCGTCACGGTGTAAACGTGATCGGGCGTTGCAGACGCTCCTCCGGTCGTGCCAGCTTCGAGCGACGCCCAGCCGTCATTCGGCGCTAGTGTCTCGCGCCCGAGATCGCGTTTTCCCGAAGCCATTGCTGGCCCAGCCGCAGCGACGATGGCGATCACACACATCACGATAATGGTGGTTTTCAAGGTACGCATGGTCTATTCCTCCCTGTCAATGAGATTTGGATGCACGGGCTGGCAGTGCCCGTGCAGATGTCGGACTTGCGGTCACCTGGCTCTGGCACCTCCGGCCAGAGCGCAAGATGAAGCGAAGCCTTGACATCCTGACCTATACATTCAGCGCATGAGATTTCACATCAAATCATTGTCACCTCCTTCCCCTCGCCTCAACCCTACTTACAAAACGGCTTCAGGTGGCGCAGGAACTGTGTCTGCAGGTACACTGCTGTTTGCACAAGCGTGCGGAAACGCTTGAGCCAAGTCTCGTGAAGCGCAATCGCGAGGATCGCCGCTACCGGCATTCCCAGCCCAAGTTTGGCCGTCCTGAAGACGACCGTGTTAACCATGAGCTGGCTAAAGTAAAAATGTCATTATCAGTTCCAAAACCATAATATCGCTTACTCCTGAGCTAACTTGCCGGGCGACGTTAAACCCTACCGGGCCAGCCACCCCCCGTCCACCGGCACAATTGCGCCGTGCATGTAGTTCGAGGCGGCCGACGCCAGGAACACCACCGCGCCTTTCAGGTCTTCCGGCTTTCCCCACTCTCCTGCCGGGATACGGGCCAGGATCGCTTGGTTCCGCTGCGGGTCGGCACGCAAGGGAGCCGTGTTGTCGGTCGCCATGTAACCTGGCGCGATGGCGTTCACGTTGATGCCCTTCGCTGCCCATTCGTTGGCCAGCGCGCGGGTCAGCCCGGCCACCCCGCTCTTGGCCGCCGTGTAGGGAGGGATCAGGATCCCGCCCTGGAACGAGAGCATCGAAGCGATGTTGATGATCTTGCCGCCCTCTTGCCTGACCATCACCCGCGCCGCTGCTTGCGAGAGGAAAAAGACGGCTTTCAGGTTCACCTGGATCACATCGTCCCAATCCTGCTCGCTGAACTCTAGCGCCGGCGCCCGGCGGATGATGCCGGCGTTGTTGACCAGGATGTCCAGCCGGCCCATCTCGCCGACCACCTGATCCACCACCTCGTCCAGCCGGGCGACGGTGGCCTCTTGCAGGTCACACTGCACCGGCAGGAAGCGCCTGCCTAGTGCTTCAACCTGGACCTGCGTTTCCTCGTAGCGGGTCAGATACAGGCCGGCGATGTCCGCGCCGGCCTCCGCCAGGCCAAGGGCCATGGCCTGTCCCAAGCCCCGGCCCACACCGGTGACCAGGGCGACCTTCCCGTCTAGCTTGAACAGATCTAGTACACTCATCTCAATGCCCTAATTCTCGCAGCATCGAAACCGTGCGGCCCACCCAGCCCAGCGTGGGATCATCCACTGTGGCCTGAACCCGGTGCTCGCCAGCCAGGAGCCAGAGATAGTACGTCATATACCCCGGCGCGCTGACGACGGTGTGGTAGCCGATGGGAGCCATCATAATGGTATTGTCCCGCACGGTAAAATTCTCCTCCTCGCCCTGATCGTTGTAGTAGTGGCAAATGCCAAAACCGTCCCCCGGGCTGACCTTGAAGAAATACATCTCTTCGTGATAGGCCTCGCGGGGCAGGTCCTCTACTTCGTGCCGGTGCGGGGGGTAGGTAGACCAGTTGCCGCTGGGAGTGAAGGTCTCGCCCACGATGAGCCGCCGGGCGAGCAGGTCGGGCTGCGCAGCCAGGGTGAGGATCTGATAGAAATAGCGCTTGAAATTGGCTGCGCCCCACACGCCGTTCGCCACCCGCTCCGGGGGGATGACGTAGGGCTCGGCCTCCAGGTCGCTCGGCGCGCTGGTCATGGCGATCTGGACCGGCCCTTCAGCCGTGACCTGGTACTCGACGCCGGCGGGCAGGTAGACCGAATGTGGCTTGCCAGCAAAGACGTTCGGCCGCCCGCCGACCTTCTCAAACCGCTTGTTGCCAACCTCAAAGGTGGCCTTGCCGCCCAGGATCACAGCCAGCACCTCGCGCTCACCGGTGTGAGAAGCGTACCGCTCTCCGGCAGGCAGCACCAGAAGTTGAAAGTCCAGCAGGCGACACGGGTTATGGGGCAAAGCGTTCAGTCCTTGCCCGGTTTCCAGAGATGCAAAGTATTTCATTCTTGCCTCCAATGTGATAATATATCGCCCTGCACTCAGGGATTCGTCTCCTGCACCTCGCCAAAGATCAGGCGGCTGACGGTGCCCTCACCCATGCCTTCAACAGCAACGGGCACGCGCCGGCGGCTGAGGGCCACCCCCTCGACCTCGGCGAAGAACACCTCGCAGAGGACATAGGCGGTGCAGCCCGGCTCTAGGTGTCCGCCGAAAGCGCCGTCGGGCGTAGAAAGCGCCACGTGGATGTGGGGCTCGCCGTCCACCACCAGGCCGTTCATCGCGAGAATTTCGATGCCCCCTTCACCCCGACCAAAGGCGTTTTCGGTCGGAATGCGGTTGTGGGGCACCCAGTGGAGGTGATACGCGGCCAACGTGCCGTAGCCACCCAGGACCACGGCCTGCCGGATGCTGGCCTCCTTGAGGAGTGTCTGAACCGACTCGAGCACGTCTTCGCCCGGGTCCACGCGGAGGATATGGATCCGACTGAGGTTCATCGAAGCGAATTCCATTATAGGTCAGACCTCCGTTGCGGGCTCTCAAGGGTCATGTTGGTCACGCTCAGTCCCCTGATGTTTGAGCAACTGAACAGCGGCTCTTCTTGCACAACACCACTCACGTCACTCAGGGTAAGGTCATCCACATCTTGACATTGTATGCCCTCGATGGCGTTCAGACGCAGGTTGTCCAGGACGACGCGCTCGATCGGCTGTTCGGGCAGCCCGCAAATGGCGACGGCGACTCTCGCGCTTTCGCAGGTTACGTTCTTGATGTGGACGTTCCGAAAGGCAGGCGCGGTGTCCGATCTCGACGCTGCGGTGGAAGAGCCATAGAACATGTTCAGCACAATGGCTTCCTGTCGAAGGCCCGCCATTTGGATGTTCTCAAAGTGGACGTTTTCGACGATGCCACCGCGCCCGCGCATTGACTTGAGCCGGATGCCCTGATCGCCCCCGGTGAAACGGCAATCAGAGACGTAGACGTTGCGAACCCCGCCCGACATGCCGCTGCCGATGGCCACTGCTCCGTGGCCTTCGCTCATGTGGCAATTTCGGATCACGATGTTCTCGCAGGGCCTTCCTACGCGCCAGCCGTCCTCGTTCATCCCAGAGTTGATGGCAATGCAATCGTCGCCTGTGGAGAAGGAGCAGCCTTCAACGATGACGTTGCGACAGGAATCGGGGTTGAGGCCATCGGTGTTAGGGCCTGTGGTCTGTACCGAAACGTTTCTGACGAGGACGTTCTCACAGTAGACGGGATGAATCGTCCACATGGGGCCATTCAGGAAGGTCACTCCCTCGACAAGCACGTTGCGGCAGTGGATCGTTTGCAGGAATTGCGGTCTGAGGGCTGCCTCTTCCGTGCCGTAGACGCGCTCTTCGACTGGAATCCGGTTGAATTCGGCATCATAGAGCGCCTTTGCAGCTTCCTGTTGCAGCTTCTTCCAATGCCACCACGCCCCGCCCTGGCCGTCGAACGTCCCTTCTCCAGTGACCGCGATGTTCTCGCAGTCCCGGGCGTAGATGAGGGGAGAGTAGTTGTAGCACTCGATCCCCTCCCAGCGGGTGAAAACGACGGGCAGATAGTCGGCGAAGCGCGTGCTAAAACGTACCAGGGCATCACCTTCCAGGCGCAGGTTGACGTTGCTGCGCAAATGAATGGGTCCTGTCACCCACGCCCCCGCTGGTATCAGGACAACGCCGCCACCTCCAACGTGACAAGCCTCGATGGCCCGGTGGAGGGCTTGGGTATTCACAGTTGTCCCATCATCCACGGCCCCAAAATCTCGGACGTCAAAGATGCGATCGGGGAAGGAAGGCGGTTTTGCTGGGGGCATATCAAACGGTAAGGACAGTTCTCTTTTCATCATTTCAACTCCATCACGTCCGGCTACGACTGCTTCAGTTTTTCCATCTCGACGCTTGCCAGGATAAACGGCCCTACGCCCTTGTAATCGTTCGTCACAATCTTCTCGCTGATATAGTATTCAAATGAACCGTCTCGATACGGCTCTCCGCCCAAACCCGCAACACTACAGATCTGATCGAGGTTTGCCAATCCTTGACCATCAACGTCAACAAAGTGCTCCAATATTCCCCTATATCCTCTCTTAGCCATATCCAGATACTCCCCGTCGAGATAACCCTTTCTGCTCCCTTTAACCATTGCGTAAACAAACATGCATGACGCTGATGCCTCCAGGTAATTCCCTTGTCTGCCTCCCTGATCAAGTACTTGATACCACAGGCCAGTAGACCGATCTTGAACAGCCGAGAGAGCACCGATCATATTTCCAAAGATTTCAATGATCTTCTCTCGCTCAGGATGGTCTTCCGGTAGATGATCCAACACGTCTGGAATCGCCATGGCGTACCAACCCATTGCGCGTCCCCAGAAATTGGGAGAACACCCCGTCTTGGGATTGGCCCATTTCTGGCTTCTGCTTTCATCCCATCCATGGTAGAGCAACCCTGTTTTGGGATCGCGGGTATGGCTTTCCACGAGCATGATTTGATGAGCAACATCGTCAAAACCCGCAGGTTCATCAAATGCCTTTGCAAACTCGGCATAGAAGGGGCCTGCCATGTAAATGCCATCCAACCACATCTGATGAGGATAGATCTGTTTATGCCAGAAACCGCCTTCACTCGTACGCGGATGTGTTTCCAACTGCTTTCTCAGCAGGTAGGCGGCCTTTCTGTATCGTTCATCGCCTGTCGTGTTGTATAGAAGAAACAGCAGCTTCCCCGTGTTGATTTGATCAAGGTTGTATTCGTCAAGCCGGTACGTCTTGATATCACCTTCTGGGTCAACAAATTCATCAACGTTCCTCTTGATATAATCGTAATACCTATCGTCGTTCGTTTTCAGCCACACCTGCTCGATCGACTTGAGTACTACTCCCCACTCGTAAGCCCATTTCTTTGCCAGCAATGGATGCCGTTTCATAACAGACTCGGCCATCCGAACCGACCATTCTGGTGCTCCGCTCACGATTGTTTCCTCCTTTTTGAACTCATACCGCGAAGCTCAGCCGCATCAACTGGTCACCGAAGCGGATCTCCATCTGCTCGGCGGGCAACTCGGCGACGCAGTAGGGATTTTCGTAGTGCTTGAAGCCGGTGATGGGCTGCTCCTCTCCGTTTCGCAGCAGCGGTCCTTCCCAGCCGAAGGCCAATATCTCACCTCGCAGGGTAGTGCAGCGCACCGATAGGCCCTCGAAGGCTACGTCCAGCGCCAGCACCTTCTCCTGGAATGTCCCGAAGTCGCCGTCAAGCGCGGCCCGCCCCATGTGGCACAGCCAGACGTTGTGCTGCCCGTAGGAGCGTAGCTCGCGATAGGCATTGTCTCCCCGCGTCATAAAATACAGTCCTCGCGCAGCGGTGATGGCCAGATAGCCCTCACCCTTCCGAACGAAGGCCCACGTGTGGCCGTTCGCGTCGTCGCGTAGCACGTGCTCGTCGAAGGCGTGAGCGGGGAAGTAGGCGTGGGTGAACCCCATCCAGTCATCCTCCGGCAGCTTGTGAATGGCGACCAGCACATCTTTCCACTGGGCGACCCGTGGCAGGACGACGTTCCCATGCCAGAAATTGGGTCGATGGGAGCCCTCTTGGCTCACGCAAGATGGGTGGGTGACGAAGACGACCGCGTCAGGCCCCATGGTCGCCTGCCAGATGTGCTGCTGGGCGCCCTTCTCGCCGGGGTGGTAGTCCTGCGCCGAGCAGAGCATATAGTCCGGCGTCTTGTAGGTCACCTTGTTCACTTCCCAAGAGCCGGTAGCGCGGTCGCACCCCTCCTCCAACTCGCCCGCGTGACGCTCCCGGTTCCACATCTCCTCGGGCAGATCGGTAGCGATGGCCTCGATAAGCGGCGGAAGCTGATACTGCTCCTGGCAAG
>Ga0315309_1000411_pt1 | contig 25860 bp, 23 predicted proteins | sample TDP4_MG_FD_203080 | JGI IMG/M metagenome (GOLD analysis project Ga0315309, IMG submission 203080) | Freshwater sediment microbial communities from Lake Towuti, South Sulawesi, Indonesia - TDP4 | ecosystem: Environmental > Aquatic > Freshwater > Lake > Sediment | place: Indonesia: South Sulawesi...
CAAATCTTGCCTAGGGATAGACAACGAGCGCGATATGAGGATTCTGCAAGCAGGAGGAACCGTTAGGTATGGAGCCGTAGCGAATGAGAAAGAAGCAAAGTTGTCTGTGTGAGCGCCAGCTAGTGCGCACACACACAAAGGAAACTATTCTTCAGACTTTTTCTTCTTTCAATTTGATGGCTAGTTCTCTTGCATAGTCTTTTGTCCGATCGATTTCGCATTCTTGAAGCGGTCCCTTTTGTCCCAACACAACGGCTTTCAGAACCGGCAACAGTTGTTTCATTTTCTCATCTCTAAGCCTTTCAGCGATCTTTTCGGCCGCACTCCATTCTTTCTTCTCGATGTTCTCAGGATTTTCAGTGTCGAACGCTGCGAAAGGCTTGTTCATCCATTCCTCACTCTTCACCCTGCGTAAGAATAGTCTGATTGTGAAGCTCATTGTTCCAAATCGAGTTGGAGAACCGAGAACCAGGAAATCGTAGTCCTTTGCAACTAACTTCTTTACGTCTTTCACATTGAAGAGATCAGCTTCTATTCCAGATTCCTTTAGTGTTTCTGCGATGGTCTCTGCGATTTTCTTAGTGTTTCCGTAGGAGGTGTCATAAACAACTATGCCCTTCATCTTCAAACCTTACCTAAGAGTAAGATTGCCGCCATCACTGTGAATGTAATTCCTGCATAGAATGCTTTTTACTTGGCCCCTTTTCCGCACGCAAGAGGACAATGGCCAGCACCGCCACCCATAGCAGGTAACCGTAGAGGTTGATGCGCTCAATAACCCCGAACCAAAGCGTAGCCTGTCCTGCGGCAACCAGCCAAAATGCCACAACGCCAGCGACGAGGAGTGTCAGGATTGTCCCGATCGAGTAGAAGCGGAACCGCTTACGGTATGCAACGGCTCCGAACCCTATGGCCAGCAGAGTTAGGAGCACCTGAACACCCGCGAAAATTGAATGCATGGTATTGGCAAGTGAACTCACGGGCTCACGTAGGTGCATCGGGAATGGCGTCCACGCCAAGCCGACGAGTCCGATTCCGATCAGTAGGCCTCCCGTCACGCGCAAAGCGCGATTTCGACCAGCGGATCCCCAGACGCCCAACGCGAATGCGGTCAAAAGCACAGCATATATGGTGAAAAGCGGAGCGGTGAGTGGTCTCACCGGAGCACCGACAGCAGCCAGCTCGCTGATGGCTTGAGAGGTGAAGCTGTAGCCCTCCCATAGCATACCTCCGAGTATGTCAGTACCGACATAAAGCAGCGAAGAGAGGATACCACAGACGAGTAAGACCTTTTTCAACGAGACTTTTCCTGAAGAACCGGAACATGAAAATGTTGTTTCCGTTCCCTTCACTCTCTTGGCAATTTGATCATACGTTGTATAATAGCGGTACTGTTCGGTGGTTTGCCCTTGGTGAAGGATGGGTGATGGATCAGTCGGTGCGAGCATCGTAAATTGAACCATTAGTCGTCGTCCTTTCAGGTAGTCTTTGGTGTGTGTGCGCACCAGCTATGACACACACAATTTCTTAGCTTTTCCTAATGACGACGGATGAATTCTTACTGGCCGCATTATGTGATGCGCGACGACGACGAACGACTTCCACAAACAAGTATCGACTACCTGTAACTTTAGTGGAAACACAATATCGATCTCTGATGCTGAATTTAGTGAGGCGCCGCTGACGCGAACACTACTGACTTCTCACGACAACGATCGTTGGAGGAGGAATCTCCAGAAAAGTTGGATCCTCGGCCATCTATTTCAGGGGCACGTTCTAGCTGGCCCTGTGGTATGGGTCTGTCTTGCCAATCGAGCGATACATTGCTGTGCGCAGAGCGAGGTCTCGTGGATCCTCCAAGGACGTGCCCATGCCGTTGAGGACATACCCGTATCCTATTTCGGCTTGTGGGTCTGCGAATCCAAACGAGCCTCCTGACCCTGGCATCCCGAACGAGCTTGGAAAACCGAAGGGGTTCTTCGGACTGGGCTTCGCGAAACCGAGTGAGAATCTAGGGCCCCATCCCGGAAATCCCTTTAGCGGCGGGACTGGTGGCGCCATGAGCTGCCGGAGTGTTTCTTCTCTCAACCCAAGCTCTTTTCCACCCGTCGCAAAGACGCTGTATGCATGGGCAATGGCGCGAGCAGTTCCCACACCCCCTCCCGAAGGGACTTCAAAATTCCGGGCATAGACACGTTCCTTGTCCAAGGGAAACAGTGATCCTACCAGTGCTCTGCGTATTACCGAACGCGGATTCATCACAGCGAGAAGGAAGGGAATTGGCATTGTCAGTACCGCTGACAGGCCGATTTTGGCTTGTCGGAGGGCAGCTAGCCTAGTGTTGGGTATTTCTTCGGGAAGTCGAATATAGAAATCGAGCCCGAGCGGAACAGCAATTTCATCCTGAAAGTACTGCCCTATGGTGCGGTGTTTGGGATCAACTCGGCGCAAGAGCTCGCTTTGGTAATATCCAGGGTCAGGGCGTGGTAAACCTGTTGTGTTCCTGGTTCGTACGCCGGTTTCTGCCGCGCTAGGACTACAGCAAGGCGGTCGAGGTCTGCTAGGATGCTCTTGTCACCTAGTTCATCGAATGCAAACAGGCCTGCCTGGTGTGCCAGCAGCTGCCGAATAGTTATCTTATCTTTACCCTCTTGGGCGAACTCAGGCCAGTACTTTGAGATACGCTCGTCGTAGTCAAACAACCCCTGCGAATGAGCAAGCGCCATGGCCAGACCGGACAATCCCTTCGTGGTCGAGAACACAATCACCATCGTGTCTTCTTCCCAGGGTTCTCCGGTGGCCTCGTTCCTGACGCCACCCCATAGGTCGACTACTTTTTCCCCCCGGTGGTAGATGCAACAGGCGGCGCCAAGCTCATTGCGGCGCTCGAAGTTCTCAGCGAAGGCCTCCCGCACAGCCTCAAACCCAGGCTTAACGAAACCTGATATCGCGTTGCTCTTGGTCACTTCGATTCACCTTGGGCGGTCTGCATTCGAGTTGAGCCTAGCCCGTTTTCCGCCCGCAAGAGGACAACAGCCAACATCAAGATCCAGAGCATAACACCAAAGATCATGATGCGCTCCGTCACCCCGACCCACGGTGTCGGCTCGTTTGCCGCAATCCGGGGAGCGTCCATACCCATCAGAGCGCCAAACATAAGGAGGACAATAATTGTCGCGATCGAGTAGAGGCGGAACCTCTTGCCGAATGCCGCAGCCCCGAAGCCGATGATGAGCAGAAATAAGAGAGAGTCCACTGCCGCGAGAATGAGGTGCATGGTATCAGACAGCGTTCCCCCACCCGCTGCCAGGACCTCACGTTGGTGCATCGGGGCAAATGGCCAAGCAAAGCCGACTAATCCGTATCCGACCAGCAGGATCCCCGTGATGCGCAGAGCGCGCTTTCGGCCAGCTGATCCCCAAACGCCTAATCCGAATGCGACAACCAGGAAGAGATACACGATGCCAGTCAGAGTGAGGAGCGGTCTCGTCGGAGCGCCGATAGCGGACAGCTCGCTGATGGTTTGAGAAGTGTAGCTGTAGCCCTCATATAGCATGGCTGCGAGTATGTCAGTAGCGACATAAAGCAGTGAAGAGAGGATGCCACAGAGGAACAAGACTTTTTTCAACAAGCCTTTTCCTGAAGAACCGGAACCTGAAATTGTTGTTTCCATTTCCTTCACTCTCTTGGGAATTTGATTATGCGTTGTATAATAGCACTACTGTTCGGTGGTTTGCCCCTGGTGAAAGCTCCTTGCATCATGCCCAGAACGTCTGGGGAGGAGGGTATAACAAATCTGCAATTCGCTATCCCCTACCTGCCTCGACGAGGGGGTACGACGATTCTCACCTAGACCTGGTGAAAGTCTAGGCTCATGAACTTCGATAGCCGCCTGATCTCTTCAAAGTCTTCCTTCCTTACCTCGGAGCGTCAACAGTAGAGTGGATGTGCCTGTACTACTACTCTCGCTACGCTCGCAGACTTGTTCCTGAACCAGGGTCTGCCAGTTTGTCTTCAGTGTGTGTGCCTCTCTTGGTGCGGCCGTCTAGGTTTGAACCATCACCGTAGTCAGTATTTTGTGTGTGTGCTACAGACGGTGCGGCCGCCGGGACGCATACCCATTTGGGTTCGAAACCACTTCTGAAACATGCCTTAGCCATGCTACAGAAAGTATCGGAGGTGGGCCGGATTGTGTGCAATTAGTGAATTAAGTGAATCCTGCCATTCCGGAGTTGTAGGACATCCCTCTAATCGGTGAACACTAGCGGTCAAGGGTTTTTCACCCAGGTACGTGCAGGTACGGTGAATCCGATTCCGTAGTCTAGTTTGGAATTATTAAAACAGGCCCGAACCTCTCGAAAACCTCAGGAACACGGTCCAGAATCAACCGGGTCACGATCACCGGTCTTGAGACGCCCCTGGACTAGAACCTCACTCATCACCTTTCACTTCACTCTTGAGGTTGCAACCTGAGGCGCCTTTCTTCGCCGTCAGTATCCTGCAAAAGCGCTTAGGACAGAAGAAAAGGATTGGTAGATTCTTTTGTTTTCAGAGTAGCGGTCTTGGGGTTTGGTTCGAAGAAGTATTAAGAGGACTTGAAGGGTTTGTAAGAACTTCCTTCAGCGGCTTCTTTGGTACCTCAATCCGCGACTAAGCTCAAGGTCTTTATGTTCATTTGCTGGTGGCAATCTGCGTTCTATTGACAACGAACCCGGTTTCAATTGTCCAGATTCATAGTAGCGCGCATTCTTGCGACTCTCTCCTCGATAAGTCGTGGGCTTGATTGTGGAAGCGAGTAGATTCTCATGTTCGAATCTCTGAGTCGAATTGCTTGAGTTTGTCCTTGCGTCAACGGCTGGCAATTAAGTTCAGGATGATCTGAACGCGGCCGAAAAGTTGAAAGCCCATGTTCTTCGCCCCGATTCAACGAGGAGCGCTGGGAGGGATATATGCAAGAGAGGGCTTTCCGATGAGTCGGAGAGATATAGATAAGTAATTGGTTAAATGTATGGAACCTGAAACATGTGTTCGGAACCCAAACAGGGCTGGGTACCTTTACGACAGAGGGCGCTAAGACAGCAAGTACCCAACACCACATGGAGATGAAAGATCGTGGAGAAACAGATTCCGTATGGGCTGAACAGAGAATTTTCGTTCAGAACGACCGTTATGGTCGTGCTGGTTCTGCTTGTCTTTTCGTCTCTCTTTGTTCCAGTGAACGCTCAGGATGAACTGAAGTTCGAGGGAAAGCACTTCTCTGTATACTGTCCGTCAAGTTACCCCAGTGGCCGCGAGATCCTAGATTTTATGGAGAACCACTACAAGTTCTTCGCCGAGCTCTTTCTCTATGATATGCCGAGAATATCTGTATACGTCAAGACAGGTCTAGATGTAGCAGGGAGGGCGTATTCCACCGAATACAAGATGGAAATCGATGCCAGGTCATGGACCACTTCTCCAATCAGAGCGACGCTCTTGCACGAATTAACGCACGTATGGCAAGGTACAGGAGGGGGTAGGTACGGGGGAAGATCATGGTTCAACGAAGGGTTTGCCACTCTCATACCAATTGTAATCTTCAATATGACTGGCAATACGCAGGACATGGAAATGTACGCAGGCATAGTCAGCAAGGAGCGCAGCTTCAACATAACAGATAGAGCCTATGCATATAGGATCCTCTACAGCTACACCCGCTCCTTCGGCGTTGGCTGGATAATGCGTTTTCTGAGATACCTCAAAGAAGACAGCAGCAATCTCAGGACCGATACAAACATCGTAGCGTACCTGAGTGCCGCAAACGGCAGAGATCTAAGCGATGACTACATCAAGGAGGGACTTACGATAGACAAATCGACGGTAGCCGCAGTCATGAAACGATGGTCTGGTTCTCAGACATCCACGCAGACCACAGCAACGACCACGACATCGATGACAACGGCAGTTACTGTAACAACCATTACCACAGCGGCTACCAGCACAACCATGGCTACACCAATGACCGCGACAGCCGAGATTGTTCAAGGTTACATGATCGCGGTCATACTCATCGCCCTTGGCCTCGCTGGCGCAGTTGTCGTGCTAGTGAGAAAGAGGCGTTCTCAGAGATCGTGGATCGCGCTGTTGAAGCTTGCACCTTGCATACCCTTGTCTTCCTTGTTGGCGAAGTGATGATTAGTAGCGGCAGTTGGGTTCAGAGGTGCCGTGGCGCCTACGTGTGATACGTTTGGAGTTTGAGCAGGCCAGATGACCTGATCGGCCACGGCCGACAAGACTTGGCAACCGCCATTTATTAGGAACGCGATTTCTACTGGAAGTCTGCTGTGCTGAAGAAACTGTTGAAGTTCGGCCGGCCGTAGTAAGCCTACGGGCGATCTCCCCTCCGTTGAGAGGACCTCAGAAGTAGGAGCAAGATCCGCTTCTCCAGTGGGCCAAGCGCGCCCGGCCGGCTGCAATTGAATTGTCTTTCATTCAATCTAAAACAGATAAATAGCGAACAATCGACTGTGTAAGGTCGGGGAAGTTTTGTGGAAGCGGGTTCGCTAGCCCTCCATCCTTGGTACGCTGGATCTTTCGGCAATAGCTCTTCAATCATCCTTCAACACGAGTGCAACATGAATTGATCCGAGACTTCTTTGCCTCGTAGAAACCAACATGTTTCCACCTGACCACAAAGGAGATGAGTAGGAATGAAAAAAATCCTGTCAATCGGTCTGTTTCTCATGTGCCTTTTCGTTCTTCCTTCAATCCAAGTACCGATAGTAGAAGCTCAGCCGAACGTAGTTGTACAAGTTGCTGAGAGGTACAAGAGGTCGGGTGAAAGCTACTACATAATTGAGGTTACCGACACGATCGTCTACGTCATAGTTTATTACAGGGCTGTGGATCAGCGCACTGCTGTTGGAAGTCTGGTAGTAGAACGAGGTGGAGCTATCGTTAGACCAATCGGAGACGAAGTGTTCACTGTCCCAGCCGTGATTATGTGGTACGATCCGCAAAAATCTGATGTCTATCAAACAAAAGCATCACACTGCCGCATCCTTGCTACTAATTTGGAGGAACAAGCTTCTGCCCTAGAAAGGAATGTCCGAAAGTGCGAACTGGCTATGCAACGTCTCGACAAAGTAGGGGTTGCTCTGTATGCCGTGTCGATTGCTGCTACAGTAATAGGCTCTGCAGGATTGGGAGAGCTTGCTGTAGAATTGCTTCTGAAAGTAATCGAACATGAAATCAAAACAGCCATAACCGAGGCAATCTTGAAGAGTACAAAGGAGGCCTTGGAAAAACAATATAACATGGTAACATACCTACGCGTGTCCTCGGCTGCGTACGGAAAACTTGGAGATTCGTGGGGAGCTCTTTCTCATAAGGGTGGACCCACTTCGGCCGCCGTGGATCTCGTTCCTGGAAGCCCAAAATACAATGCTCCGATCACCTTCTATATCAAGTACTTGGAAGCTTTTCGAGAACTGATGGTCCTTGGGAAGGCTAAGGCTGAAGCTCTGCGGCAGATAGACTTGTCAATCTCAGGTTTTCGTCAGATCTTGAGAGATTATGAAATCAAAAGAGACGCGATAAACAACATCAAGTCCACTTTGTGGAAAAGCACGCGCGCGCCAACATATTTTACTACTACTACTTCTACTACAATATATTCCACTACAACTTCTAGGCGATGCTTAGTCGCAACGGCAATTTACGACTCGGAGCTCTCTCCTGAGGTACAGTTTCTAAGAGAATTCAGGGACAATATGGTTCTATCCAGCTTTGCAGGAGGCAGCTTCATGCAAGCGTTCAACGCGTGGTACTACTCATTCAGCCCTTCTGTCGCTGAATTTATTTCTGAGCATTCGACAGCAAAGGCAGTATCGCGAGCAACGTTGTATCCACTTGTGAGGATTCTTCATCTTTCATCTGAAGCATATTCAGCTTTTGGGTCCGATTCCGAAATGGCTGTCATAGTGACTGGTCTAATAGCCAGTTCGTTGATAGGAGTTGCTTATCTGCTTCCCATAATGATCTTACTGACATTTAGTGCCAGAAAGCGAAGTCTGAAGCCACGATGCAGACAATTGGTTTCTTTACCGGCAAAGTTTCACTACGGCCGGCCGTAAAGCTAGATTCCGGAAAGACCCGCCGATTGGTTAGCGCTTGGTATGAAGACATGAGAAGTATGTCCTGTGCAACTTGGTTCTGAAACATGGCCTGATATTAACCTGCGATAATACACGGGTTAGATTGAGTGAATGAGGACGATACCGAAGCTAGTCGCCTGGCCTGGTCAGTCTAAGGATATGGTGGGGGAAGTGGGATATTGTCCCTTGATAACATGAGGGTTAAAATCCACAGTGCACAGCATATGTTCTTCTATGGCCACACTAGTGAATCTACTGACACGAGGCGATGTCCAGGCGTCAATGTGACATGAAGAAAATACACCTGCCTCTATCGGTTCTTCTTGTCTTGGTCATCGGAATCACACCCGTTCGCTCATTAAACGTGCAGCTGGTGGGAACAGAAGCCACCGTCTTGAATCTTGAAATTCGTTTCTCAGGAAAGGAACTGGGAGTCTATCTTGACAATTCAACACTGCTCTTTCTGCTTGGTTCGTCCCACTCAGGAAGATGGCAATCCCCAGATTTCCAAGTTGAAGATGTGCGTATTTCTCCTTCGAACCTCAAAATCGAGACAAACTATGATTCTTATGATCTGCATGCTGGATCTGGCCCGATCTATGCCGATGGTGTGGCGTTTCAAATCAAAGGAGCGCTTATTGGGAGAAGTTCAGATCCTATTAGAATCAGAGCACGTCTCACGACAAAGACGAACTTTGGCGGAGGGTATTTTTTGCGTTGGAACTCCTTGCAGTATCCTTTTGATTCGTATGACTCTGGTCTGGCTCTCTTTGTTTTTCATGACTATGTCCTTCCAACTAGGACGCCAACATTGGAATGTGTCAATTCAGTAAAGTTTCAAACGTCACATGTCTATCCGGAGTTCAGGATGATTGCAGCTGGCAATGTAAGTCAAGCATATTCCTGGGGCGAACCATTCGCATTTGGCGCAATTTTCCTCAATGATGAGATAGAATTCCATCGTAGCCAGATTGAGCGCTCTCTTTTTCCGATATCTCTATTCGTTGGGCTGGTCTTAGTTGCTCTGATTGCCTATTTGGGGTGGCGAGGAGAAGAACAAGGCCGAGTCGTGGCAGTGTACGTCTCACCGGTACTTTCAAGCCTCGGCATCTTACAACAACTGTCGGATCACTGGGCAATAGCTACGATCCCAACCTTGATAGTAGTGCTCCTAGTAGCGCAAGCGACAGCATGCCTTGTCCTTTCTTTTGTTGAGCATAGATTGTCTCCGTTTCCCCTCTTGTTCATGGCTTGTCTTCTCGTTTCCCAGAGTGAAGTCAGCTCCTATGTCTATCTATGTGTTCAGCAACCCTACCTATCGGTTCTGCTTATCATGATCGGTCTTGTACCTCCGCTTCTTCTCGGTTACCGTTACGGTCATCGAAAACACACACGATTCTCAAGTTCAGGCAAAGGATAGTGAAGGGGCCCATGTTCTCCTGCATCCACATGTGAACATGAGTTGAAGGAATCAGGAATGTGGCCGAAGATGATCCACGAGCCGGATATGGTGCCTAACTGAACCACTGGGATCTTGTACCTTGATAACGTGAGGGTTAAAACGAAGACGAAACGGATCTTTTGCAATATACATGCAAAAGCTAAAACTGCAATAGCGTAGTGCGCGCTTACGACCACATTCTACCCAATCTTACTGTAACTGTAGCGGCCTTTGATATTCTGGTGGAAATAAGACCCCTTTGAGCTGGCGTCGATAAGCCCTTGATATTCTGCCTCTGGTACATTGTAGTATTCGTAAACAGCGCCGCTTTTGAACTCGACGCGTAATGTTCGCGTCTCTGAATCATATCCGACGCTCGCAAGATTCGTGGATGATACAGGGGTCATTTTCATATCCCGTCAGCTCCTACTAATCAGATCGGAGTCAGCTTTCCGTCATTTCGATTTTTCCGTCAATAGAAACTCTTGCAACCTGCCAGTTGTATTTTCTTTCCTCCACGGTTTTTTCTATCGAACTGCGCAATCCGTTTAGTTGCTCATTGTTCACGGCTTTTGAGAGAAAGACGATTTTTCGAAGATCTTCTTTGCTTTCCAGTCCGTCGAAAACTACGAAATCAACAGGATGTAGCAAGGCTTTGATGTCATAAGGATTGTACTTCAGTTTGGCGAATTGTGAGTCCATGGACTTTCTAATGATTATTGGGACTTTGCGTCTTCCCCTTTCTTTGGCTTGCTCACGGAGCTTTGCCTCGCTCTCATCAAAGAGCGCTTCCTTCTCTTCCGCAGAAGAGAGTTTTGTTTCAAAGGTATCTAGCCACGTCTTTGGCGCTACACCCCTGTATTTGAGTTGCAAATCGCTCAACCTGAGAATAGCCTTGCAATGAGGACAGAGGCACAGTACTCTTCGGAAAGCCTGGAAAGTTGAGAGAATTTGATTCATTCGCACCACCTGATAGCCTACCTTTCCGTCAGAAACAGCATCTTTGATGAGTCGCTCACGCTCGCCCAGTTTGCTCTTGCCAGTCTTGATCTCCATGAAAGTTATAGATTGAATACTCGCTGTGTTCAGACCGTTGAAAATGATCATGTCAATTGGTTCGAATAGAGGTCGGCAGTCGGAAATGTGTATGCCGAAATCGCGGTAGGCTGGGATCACCTTTTCAATGATTTTTCCAATCCCCACTTCAATAGCCTTTTTTTCTGCGCCTGGCCCAGCGGAAACTTTGCGCCTTTTCAATTCGTTAAGCTTCGCCTGAAGTTCTCCAATCATCTCCTTTCTCCTAAGTTCAGCAGGTTCTGGGAACTCACCCAGACCATCAAACAGGTCGGCTCTTGATAATGGAAATTCTTCACCGCATTCTTTACATTCTGCGGAGAGTCTTGATACCTTCAACTGGCTAATGAGGTTAAGGATATTCATATTTTACTAGCCTACAAACTAGAAAATGATGAAGCTGTACTAAACTCTTGTGTAGCTATCCTCGTGTTTTTGAGAGGTGAAAAATCTGTTTGTCTTGTGAATAGAGCCCTTCCTGTTATCGGCTCAGAATGGTTCCAAGGATGGCATCTTCACATTATTGTGAAACTGTTTGAACAGCTCTTTATGCTCTGTGTGTATTGGCATGAGCACTTTGGGTTTCACTTGTTCTTCAGCCCGTCTTCCTGATCGTTCATGGCGAGAGTCAAGACGCATGCTATTGGGGGGCTGTTGATTGTTTCAAGCAGAACAAATCCTGAGCTATCAACAAAGTATCGTGAACGTCTCCTTCAATATACATATATCCTCGCAGAGCATCCGAGGATCAGCCTTCGAAAACGAGCATGAGTGAATGAAATGGATATCAAGTTTTACGGCGGCGTCAACGAAATCGGCGGAAACGCAATCCTAGTTGAGGATGGTTCCTCCAGGGTTTTCTTGGATTATGGAATGAACTTCAGCAGGCATCGCAAGTTCTTCGAAGAGTACCTGAAACCCAGATATGCCTCTACTGGATTCAAAGATCTTCTACGCTTACGCCTGATTCACTACTTGCCTGGCATCTACAGGACCGACCTTCTTGAACTAATGGGGATGCAACCACACACTGAACCATCACTTCAAGGATTACTTCTATCTCACATACATCTGGATCATTCCGCGTTAATCTCTTTACTCGATGAACACATTCCGATTGTATGCTCAGAAATCACGCATGAGTATGCAAAAGCACTTCTAGATGTTGGAACAAGAGGTCTAGAAACTGAAATTTACAATTTCAAACGCCGCCCCCTCTTTAACACACGCGACGAACCAGTTGACCGACAATTCATCTTTCACCAATCAGGTAAGGAGATGAAGATCGGTGAAATTTCGATAACTCCTTGTGGCGTGGATCATTCTGTTCTAGGAGCCACAGCCTACATACTAAGAACAGGTGGCGGCACAATCGTTTACACAGGAGACCTACGCTTCCACGGTAAGCTGGCAAAGGTGAGTGAGAAATTCGCTGAAACCGCCGCCAAAGCTGAACCCGACATCATGCTCTGCGAAGGTACTAGGATACATGAAACAGAGAACGCTTCTGAGGATTTTGTTCGAGAAAACGCGGTCAAAACCATTCAAGATTCCAAGGGGCTGGTCATAGCTGACTTCGCCTTTCGCGACTTGACCAGGTTGACCACCTTTTACGAGATTGCTAAAGACACCGACAGAAAGCTCGTTATCAGCAAAAGAGACGCCTACTTGATAGAAACATTGAGTAAGGTTCCTGACATACCATTTCCTCTTCCTTCGCCTCAAGACCAGAACGTCTTGATTTACATCGACCGCAAAGGCACTGGCACATACGGCGACAGGGACTATGACAAATGGGAGAGGCAATATCTCGAAGCTTCAAACGCAATTCGCGCAAAACAAGTTCACGAAGAGCAGGAACATCTCCTAATTCATCTCACGTTCTTCGACATTAATGAACTCGTCGACATCGACCCATCACCAAATGTTGCCTACATTCACTCTGCCTCAGAGCCTCACAATGAAGAACAGGTAATCGACGAACAGCGACTGAACAATTGGCTCGACTATTTCCAGGTCAAAAAGTATCATTATCACGCGTCAGGCCACGCCAGCGGCACGGACATTAGACGACTCGTAGAACAAGTGAATCCTAAAGTGCTCATGCCAATACACACAGAGCATAAAGAGCTGTTCAAACAGTTTCACAATAATGTGAAGATGCCATCTTTGGAACCATTTTGAATGTGAAGGGGATGTTCATGACGCACTCCCACTTGCCGAAGGTATTTCTGCAAGCGCTTCGAATCCGGAACCCCCAAATACGTAATACATCCATTAGCAACTTACTCAGGGTTTTTCGCCGAGCGAATCTAGAAAATCTTTTACAATGGTGGTTGCCTTACAATCTTCTTCATTATATTCGATTATTTTCTGCATCTCGCTTTTGTCTCTATTTTGAAGGTAATTCAAATAGTGGGCAATTGAAATGAAACCGTCCATTCCCTGTTCACTCCAACTGAACCCTAATTGCTTTGCAATCTCTTTCAAACCAAAGCTATGAGTTGGGAACACGGCAGAATTCTTCAATACTTGGTTAAGATCCACCATTTTGTCAGTAAAATTATCTTTGATGCCGTATTTCTCCAACATCTGTTTCATCTTTGTCTTTTCGTAGGTTCCATAGTGGTAAATGACAAAATGCGATTTAGATTTCAATAGAGCGGTAAACTGTTCAAGAATCGCTTTTTCTTTCTCGATTGCATCTGCGAAGAATCCAGTGTATTCCTTATTTCCTTTTTCAGCGACTAAGACTCCTATTAAGTAGATGACGTTCATCCATCGCTCCTTTGATTCAATTCCGAGGTCTTCAAGAAACAGATTCGAAACGTCAAAAGTTCCTTCCAAATCAAGGAAAATCTCTGTATCATATTGTGTGAGCAGGGGTTTATTGATTACAATTATCCTATTTTGGGAAATAGAAGCTGCGTGAATTTGCCATTTGACCAAAGTCTCAGTGCTTATTCCTTGTATCTTGAATGCACGTATGTTAGCTCTTTCTAAATCAGAGATGGTGTTTATCCCTACTTTTGCTAGCAACTCTTTTTTTGCTGGTCCTATTCCAGAAACCAGTGATATGTCACCAATTTCCTTAGCTTTTTTCAAGCCGAACGATTTCCACGGTTCTTGCAAAGCTCCCTTAGTCGGCGTTATGAATTTACCATTCATGATTTCCCTTATTTTGACGATTGAATCTTGCAGTTCGCTCACATAACTATCGAAAGCAAACTCAAACTCTTCATTATCCCTACTCAGAATAGTGAATGTTGGCGGCGTATAGCTCTGTATTTTCCCGAGAACATAATTGCTCAATGCTGTTTGTAGAATGTGCTTGTCCTTAGGTTCTTTTGTGGTCTTCTTTTCTTTTACGACATAATGGTAATTTCCAAAAACACTCTTATGGCCAGCGTTCTTTTCCAACAGATCAGGAATCCCTAGCATCCCCTCTGGGAGATAAATCAACGGCGCCGAGTGAAATGCCGCTACCCCTTCAAAGCATCCCTTCAATACTTCAAAAAATGCCTGTTCGACTGTTTCCACTTCAATACGCTGCATTCTAGGATACTTTTCCTCGACATACTTCTGCTCTTCAATGTTTCCAATCTTCGCAAGAATTTTCAAGGACTCTAATTCAGGATCCTTTTCTTCCTTCGGAGCAAAAAAATCACACCAAAGATTGAAGGGTGATACCGTATGCAACAAAACCATAGATGGATTTATGACAGACTTTTTGTCTGTCTTTCCACCAGACATGCACATCTTGTAGAGTTCATCTAATTTGCTAATGGGTTTCTGTCGAACTTTGAAGCGCTGTTGACGAATTGCCATTGAATGGTCCTCAAAGACTGTTCTTCTAGTGTTCATTGTTTCGTGTCGGTTTCTTCTTAAGCCGTTTTGAAGCAACTGTGCATTTTGAGCTCAATTCTACTCTGGAGTATTGTTGCGGATGCGTACCTCGGGCTCAGAAGGCTCTCTTCTTTAGAGTCCTTGACTAGCCTCAACTCCATATAGTGCCAGTTTGCTGTTACAGGCCTTTCGATCGCATTTGCTCCTGTGAGCCCCAGGATATGGAGCTCAACAGGAAGAGCTGTTGCCGCAGATGCCGAAAGAAACGGTCTCGAGAAACTTGAGAACAAATGAAGAGGAGGCGAGCCTCTGTGAATGAGAAAGTAGAGAACCTTACAATTCCCGTGTCCTCACCGATCCAGAGGTTTGATGCAGGGGACGAGATTCGCGCACCAATCTACCAGTAAAGAGGACTAAGCATTCGATTGGCGGGCCCGGCTCTACGGCCGGCCGTAGCGAGTTCACCGACTTATGCACGGGCCTGCCCATGGTGATTCCTGCGGGATTGTTCATGTGGATTGGTAGATTTTCAAAAAGGAGTATAGTTGGAGCGGTGAGTACGTTGAGTGTCGCCAACACAGTGAAAGCCATTCCTGTGGCTTATGCTCTCTCCATACATGGATATGAGCTAGCTGCAATGTTGCACAACGGCTTAGACTTGCTACTGACCGGCGCGGCGGTTGTTCTGATGTTGCGGTCTGCCGTACGTTTCCAACGTAGATCGGGGCAAGGTTCTAGAAGAGGCGAAGTCGCATGCGCTCTTAGAACAGAGGCAAGTGGGCTTGCGTGCATTGTCAGCTACCAACGAATGAATTCGTTGGCTTGTGATGGTGGTAGCGATGCAAAAGCTGACATCTTCCTCTTTTGGAATTGTTCTATCTCCCCAGTGGGGTGAATAACTTCCATCTAGGTCACGATTTCTTGAGAGTCGCCAATAGAGGCTTAGTCAGTTGGTCGTATCTGTTAACTTCCCTCAGAGCTGCTTCTAGCATCGGTCCTCCGACATCCGTCAGGATATCCTTATTGGTTGATGAAAGTATGTGGAGGATGCTGAGAATCTGGTGGGCCCATGGCCTCAACCAATTCTCCAGAAGCTCGTCAAGGAGAGCGTGGCTGTCACTCAATATCTTCCTCTCCAACGTGTTAAGCCTTCTCGAATCCTTGCTCTCTTGAGGGCCGATCTTGTATGGGCCCTTTCCTCCCAATGCCGCATACAGCATAGCAGGCATATAGGCGGCCAGTAGTGAGGCGTGAGCCCTGACCGTTGCCTCATTAACCTTGAAGACAGCTTCTCCTATTCCACCCGCCTCGACTATTTCCCCCACTTGGGCAAGCTCACCTACAAGCCTGTAGGCCTCAGCCATCTTTTCAGGGAAGAACTTGAGGAAATATGCTGAAGTCCTATACGTTCTCGCCTCGAAATCATGCTGAATGTACCTCAGGTTGGTCAGATGGTTCAAGTAGGCGGCTAGTGTCGTATTGGAGAAGCCTGTCTCACGCTTGAGTTCAGTCCACGTCATCGGTTTCTCTAGAATCTTGAAGTAGAGGGTGACCTCTCCTTTCCATAGGATCTCCCCAGTTCTCTTCACGGCTCCTACACACTTGGATCGCACTTGGTAAGCTATCTAGCTAATATATCTGTTCAAGAGCAGATATCTTGAAGCGACATACCCTAGGGGAGGTGATGAAATGCCTAGGAAAAGAGGGGGCGGTTTTGGTTTCTCTGTTGGTCAATACAATGTTGGTGTAGGATATTTCAAAAGACGAAAGAAGCGCGGCAGAAAGAAGAAGTCATAGCGCGTGCAACGATCTCCACGAGGCACCTTTGAGGTGTTAACAGATGAGACTGTGCTTTGCCGAGGAGTCTGAGTTTTTCGATGAAGGCTTTCTTGAGACCAAGCTTTCAGGATTGGAATATCAGGTCGCGTATGAGGTAAATATGGTGCGGCCGCCGGGACGCATACCCAAACGGGTTCGAAACCACTTCTGAAAAAAGGAGCCCTAGCTATCCTACAGAAAGCATCGGAGGTGGGCCAGATTGTGTGCGATTAATGAATTAAGTGAATCCTACCATTCCGGAGTTGTGTGACGTCCCTCCAATTGGTAAGTACTGGTGGTCGAGGGTTTTTGCAATCAAATACGTGCAGGTACCGTAAATCCGAATCCCGTAGTCTAGTTTGGAATTGTTAAAACAGGTCCGAACCTCTCAAACTCGGCCTCCTAATCATCACAGATGACATGGCGGGTCCGGCGGGATTTGAGCCCAAATAGGTGCAAGTACCGCACAAGAAGGCACCCTGAACTTTCTTGTAGCGTCTGTATCTAAGACCATATGATAGCTCGAACTTCGGATGTTTTTGATGAAGTTGTTGCTGCAGCCCTACCCAAGTCATGGAAAGCCATAACTACTAGTGAGGACCGGAGATTCTAAGCGTACGTAAAAGGATCATCGTCTGGGGGATGATCCTTGACAGATAAGCTAAGCGAACTGTGCATCAGTCATAGGGATTAGCTCTATGCATAATTGTTTGCGATGTGCGCTTTCAACTTTCGCAATTCTGCTGATACTGTGCGGGAACCTCAGCGAACCTGTTTCTGGGTTTGGATACGTTCTTCCAGACCTTGTGGTTTCGAACGTTTGGATTGGAGACCACCACGGACGTGTCATTACCCCGGCTCCCAGGGTGGATTTGTACTTGTGGGTTGCCGTCTCGAATGTGGCGATGGTGCCAGTCTCAGGTTATGACGAGGTCGTAATTCTGGACGGCACCACGCTTGGAAGGATCCCACCAGCAGGAAAGGCGATTGCATGGTCAGCCTGGTATGCTCACACCACTTTCTGGAATTGGGGACCAGTCCGAGTTTCTGCTGGGAACCACACTTTGGTATGGCAGGTCAATCCTAATCGGTCAATAAACGAAGCCGACTACACCAACAACGAAATGACGATGACGTTCTATTCATTCGATCTTCTCTCCGACCGCTATTTGAGTGAGTTTCCTCCCCCGTTCAAATTTAAGAGAATTCGCATAATTCAGGCGAAAGGCGGCTTTGGCTTGGCAACCGACCGGCTGGCGCGTCATCTCGTTGTTGGCTCGTGGAATGACAACTTGACACTTTTCTCCAACAATGGCGCATTGCTCTGGACGAAACGTACCATGGGATTCGGGATATCAAGCGTTGCTATCTCAGCCAACGGGAATTTGGTGGCGGTAGCTGATCAACGCTCACTCTATGTGTTTGGTCTCAACGGTACGCTTCTGTGGACGAGACTGGACGAAAAGGCCCCGAATTCGGTTTCGATTTCGGGGGATGGGTCAAGGGTGGCCAAAAGCTCCCATTATGCCGTCACGGTGTACGATGGCCTCGGTCTCCCACTCTGGACAAAAGACCATTACGATTTGCATGTCAATTCGCTGGCCGGGGTCTCCATTAGCAACAATGGAGATTATGTCGCTCTCGTGGGAGAGATGCAATTCTACCCGTACGATCAGGGAGCTACGGTCTTCTTGTTTTCCGGTAGCGGGTCGCTTCTTTGGAGTAAGTTGTTGGGAGATCACCGTCTAACAGCAACCGCGGTAGATGATGTTGGAGATGTCTGGGTTGGTGACGACTGGGGATACGTACATTTCTTCGACAAGTCGGGCTCTCTCGTTTGGTCCAAGAAGATTGGTCTCGGGCCTGTGTCCGCTTTCGGATTCGATAAGATGATAGCGAGCGAGAAATCCGGCCAGTTTGTCGTTGTAGGATCCGAAAGTGCGTCAATTATCCGGATTGTTTCCTCATCAGGTGAGACCCGAGCTGAAACAAGCATTGACCCACCCCTTTGGGGTATTAGTGCACTCGCTATTTCATCGGACGGGGGCTATGCGCTGGCGGCAACTTGGCAAGGTCCGGTGCTCATGTCTCTTGTTAATGCAGACGATGCAATGAAGGCTGCACAAAGTATGCTCTCAACAGCGTCCTCGATAGGTGCGAACATCACGGTTTCGCAGAGTCTTCTGGGTGAAGCCAACTCGTTCTTGACAGTCGAAGATCTGAAACAAGCCTACCTGAGGTCAAAACTCTCATTTGATGCTTCCATAGGCGCAATAGACGAATTGTTTGGTAGTCTAGTTAGAGTAGTGAATCAAAGCATAACTACAGCCGATAAGAAAATCTCAGAAGCTCGAACGGTAGCAATTAGCGGGGACCCAGCATCGCAGCTCTCAAAAGCTGAAACAGAACTCGCTACGGCTCGCTCGAAACTTCAGGACGCACTAACACTACGAACTAAGAGACAGTATTCAGCAGCCAAGTCTCTGCTGGATGAATCCAAGAGTCATGCATATGAGGCTGCCAAATACGCGGAGCTCGCCCTTGCCGAGTCGAAACAATTTCCGGTTATTGGTGGCACGGTACAGTTCAATCTAGCTTTGGGAGGCTTAGTTGCCGGTGCCTTACTTGCGGCCTTTGTCGTGCTCATCATGCGAAAACACAGACTGAAGGTCAAGGTCAAAGTCAAATCAAGGATACAGTTTATGCTTCTGTCGATCACAACAAGCATGCAAAGCTTGAAGATTTCTGTACGCGTTTGCGATCCCTAGTTAGGAAGACAGAAGAATAAGTCTTGGTTGAGAAGCACGCTGCTCCGAAGTGGTCACAGTCTGTTGGGAAGTTGTCGTGATTTGCATCTCAATCGGCCTATGGAACGTTATATATGAGCCGACTTCACCGGGCCGGCCGTCATACCCATCGGAGGGACGGTTGCCTCAACGTTCATGGTTTCAGCGGGTAAACCTGTTCTGGGCTATCTTCTAGTGTCGAGGTCACTTGGGTATGGCTCGGCTATTCCGCAGGGCAGTTGACTCCCTCGATCCTCGCAGTCAATTCTTTGAGAGCTTTATGGTGTGCGAAGAGGATTGTGAGGAACATGCCTTCTGTTTTGGAGGGGAAGGCTCCTGCTCCGGCAGCTGACGCGCGTCGTCGGCATTCGTCCATCATGTCTTGGAATATCTCACGTTCCTCTATGCGTAGTGCATCTCTGAATTCTTCCCAGCGCTTCAGTTCTTGCTCAAGGATTATCCGGTATGAGGGGATTGTTCTACCTATCTTTGGCTCCCTCTAGTGCTAGTCTCAGTGTGATGTATGCTTGGAGGAGCGGGAACATGGTTCCTGCTGAAAGAGGAAATAGAGGTGAGGTGGAAGCCCTGGAGCCCATGTTCCTCGCCCCGATTCAACGAGAAGCCTCAAGGAGGATATGTGAGAGAGGGCCTTCCGAGGAGTCGGAGAGATGGAGGCAAGTAATCGGCTGAACGGTTACGCCGGTCGGACGTAGTGACAACCTTTGCTCCGCTTCTCGTTATAGCGTCGTGGCAGGTAGTTTGATATGCGGCGCTCTGTGACCTATGCATGAAGAGATGAGGGGGAAATCAGTGCCCTCAAAGGACTTCCTTCGCCTCGCGCATTTGATCTATTTTGAGCACTGGGAAATTGTAGATAGAGAGTTAGGACCTTCCAAAAACAGAAAGAACTCAGCCAGAGTTGTGCTAGAACGCGATGGAATGAAACAGGAGATGCGCTCATCTTCAGAAGACTTTGTTGGGTTTGTCCGTGGCATACGGGAAACAGTAGATGCGAAGGGCCAAATCATACTCAGGAGAATTCGGGATAGGACTAGATACTCAAAAGATACCGAATATCTCCATGATCCGAAAGGCGAAAAACTGAGAGCCGCTGAAGAACTTATTTCCGCAGGCAAATTCCAGTGGACATTTGACCCATTTGAAGGGATCTCAAAGATCTTGCGAGACCCCGTGCGGAAAACCGACCGAGACATTCGTGGAGTGAAGGACAACTACTATGAGACATGCGCATATATCTCGACTCTCTATAAGTATTCCATCGAATCAAGACGCGACATAGAGAGAAAGATCCCAAAGATCATTCCTTACTCCTCAATCCATGAGAGAATCCTGAGAAATGGCTTCATAAGAACAAGCAGAATTATGGATGATTGCAGAATATTCTTGGATTCCATAGACTTTGACGCTGAAGACTTGGCTAGAAGGGTCCTAGAGCAGCTGAGGTATTGCGACTTCTTGATGGATCTAATGATTGAAAGAAGAAAGGTTGACTTCGAAAATGGAATTCGTGGTGTCGTAGATGGATATTGGCGGATGTGCGAGGTATGTCGTCCTTATCTGAGTCTAGCAAGAACGGCCATCGAGTTGCGGCAAGGAAAGAGACATACAACAGGACAGAACAAAGGATTTAAAGAACTGGTTTGCTTTCTCAGAAACGACCCTAACTTCGAAAAGCTCGTTGAATGTGTCGACCCTGTTGTTCGGAACTCCGAAGCTCACTGTGCAACGAGAGTCGTCATCGAGAAGGGAATTCCCCAAGTAGTTGCTCTTGATTATCGAGGGCTGAAGGCACGCGTGCTGGCGAGAATACCTTTTTCGGGCATTCATAACAAATGGAGGAATCTGAAGCTGCTCTTGTTGGCGCTATACCCAACCTTCAGAGTCTTCTATTTTGCTTTCCTGATCCGTCTGCTTAAATCCCCTGAGTTCAAGCTGAGACTTGTCACAATAGACCAGTACTGAGGGAAAATGCGCCTATTGCAGTGAGTTCTCTATTTGCTGGATTCCTTCTTGTAGTCTTGTGAGGGTTTTGTGATGTGTGAATAGGATGGATAGGAGCATGCCTTCTGTCTTGACTGGGAAGCAGATTGCGCCTGAAGCTGAAGCGTGTCGTCGACATTCGTCCATAAGGTCTTCGAAGATTGCGCATTCTTCTATGCGTAGTGCGTCTTTGAAGCTTGCGCAGCGATTATCTCAATTGAAGATCTTTTGATAATGTCTCACCCAGTACGCTAGCTCAAAAACAATCGCTACAGGAATCAACACAAAATACCATGCGCACCACTCTGAATGATAGCTAGACAACATGAGACCGACCAGGAAAAGTATGGCTGCGAAGCCGATCAGTGACAACAGTTTCCATGCACCATGGGGCTTGAAAAACAAATAGATAACCCAATGATTCAGCTTCACCTGAATTGTGGACAAATCTTCCAGACTTCCCAAAGTCAGATACGTCCTCTTCTTTTCAGCGGTATCGCTTGAGCGAGAACTGGACTCGACCCTCATGACCGCATGAATCATGTGAGACCAGTACAACGCTCGGCCAACCATGTATAAGGTTAGAAGGGCAAGCACCGATAACGAGGCCAGTAGAAATGGTGTCGCCAAATTGAAACCTGGAATCAAACCCCTCCCGAATTGGATTTCGACCGAGCGGATTTGAACCCAAACGACTATCGCTGAGAACGCTGACACAGCAATTGCGAGAGAGTTTTGCGAGTGCGCTCTTACTTGTGCACCGTAGATATCGATAAGTATCGCCCTCTCTTTCAGGTATGCGTCCTCGCTCATGGAATATCATCAAACGTATTTGGCTTGACAGAGCGATTAGGCTTTTGGCGGCGACAATTCGATGTCCGGATTCAGGAACCCAAGACTGCAACGCCTGTCCTTAGAGTGGTGCACTTGCCGGGACGCAGACCCAATCAGGTCCGAAACCACATCGGAAGGACGCCCAGCCATCCTACAGAAAGCATCAGAAGTGGGCCGGATCATCTGCGCTTGAGAAATTAAGTGAATCCTGCCATTCCGGAGTTGTGGAACGTCCCTCCAATCAGTGAGTACTGGCGGTCAAGGGTTTTTGCACCCAAATACGTGCAAGTACCGTGGATCTAGATTCCGTAATCTAGTCTGGACTTATCAAAACAGGTCCGAATCTCTCAGAGAGACAGCATTTCAAAGGTTGAACCGCCCGTATTGAGCGATAGAAGATGAGACCGAACTTTCTGTCCTTTCTTTTCACCGTTCTTCCTCGAACCGATGCAACCATTCTTATCGGATTCCGAAACGGGGGGAGATCAGAATGCGAGGGGTGAAAACTGTTATAGATCTGGCGGACTAGTACGGATTATTCCGATGCGTCGAACCTTGGGGGACTCAAGATTGAGAATAACGGCGTCCGTCCTCATTCTTCTGGTTGGCGCCTTTACAATATCAGTCCTGAAATCAGTTTCATGCGGCTCTGTGGAGCCGGTGCGGGCATATCAGGTGCAGCGTCCCATCGTCATTGATGGCAAGTACAACATGACTCTAATCAAAGGTAAGGATCACAACGGTAATGGTATCTGGATAGATGAATGGAACCAGACCGAGACTAAGATGATGTTTACGCTTTATCCAGAGAGCATGCGTCCCGGAACGGGATATTTCCCGTGCGCATACGACGAGACCCATCTATATGTACTCTGGGATTTTGTGTCATGCAAGACCAAGCTCGACACCCAAAGAAACAGCGCCACCGTATGCGTGGGCACATCCTACCAGAATCGGACTAGGCCCGATAACAGCTATGATTTCATGTTCATCGTCGAGTGGTTTGGAAAGGGACCATACGAGGGGAGACTTGTTGGCTTCATATGGTTTCACTCGGGGGATGCATGGCATTCCGGGGATGGCATTTCCTCAGGAGACAGAGGATTCTTCTTCGCCTCCGATCTCGGAAAGTCTCCACATTCATCGGAGCAACATCTGGTTTTCGAAGCAAAGATACCGCTATTCTACGCAGTGAGGGGTGCTGGCCCATCGCTTGGCATACGCACCGGTATAAGTGAATTGAACCTAGCGAAAGAGTATATTGTAGTAAGCTACCCGAATGATTCGTCTGTCCAAGTTCCAAACCAGTGGGCAGACCTGAAACTCGTGACTGTTGCGATTCCTGAATTCTCATCTGAAGTTCTAATTTCCGCCATTGTACTGGCCTTCGCCTCGATACTATCGAAGAATCATCGTGCACGCGCATTAGCCACGGACCATCAGTACGAACTTCGTCGGAGGAAATAAGCAGACTAATGCAATTGGCGCGAATCCGAATCCTGACGTCTGCGATCATGATTGCGGCCATGATAGGCTGTTCTCTTTTCACTCAAATGCTTGTTGGCGCTTCGACGGAACCTGAACAAACGTCCAAGATCCTAGTGAAGGAGACCATACAAGCTCATGTATTGCTGAACCCTGTGATTCTTGGCGATCACAAAGACGATTACCTAGATTGGGATAACTGGAATGACACAAGGGCCACGCTATTGCATACGTTGGAGGGGAATGTTAGCGCTGACATCGCCGTCAAGTACGACGACAAGGACGTCTACGTACGTGTGAAATCTGTCAATGACAAGACGATCAATAGTGGCGACGACTGTCGACTCTGGTTCGACCCTCTTCATAACGGGACCTCAAAGCTACCGCAGACTGATGATTTGTGGATTGGTTTGTTCTGGGTAGGAGAGAGATTTGGATGCAACATCGCAAGGGGAACTGGACTCGATTGGACTAGTTGGACGGATAAGCTTCCTGACGGTAGGGATCTTGTAAGAGACAGGTTGTCAGACTCCTACGTCTCGCTGATTCATGGGTGTGTGATCTATGAATTCAAGTTGCCGAGATCGCTCGTTTCTGGGAGTTCTCTGACCATAGGTTTTGGGGCATATGTTGCCGATATGCCACTGGAGTACTTCGGTGGTGTGCCCCCTCGGTATCGAGGAGGCACTGCCGCTTGGCCTGAGGGATTTGGGGACAATCAGACGAAGAAAAACGAGTGGCCTCTTAACAACTTGGGCATTCTTCATTTCACCGGCGTGCCAATCCCAGAACTTGGACCGTCTGCACTCATGATGTTGTCGGGAGTCATCCTTACGATGGTGACCAGCGTTGTTCGAACAAGAAGGAGGAAGACAAGAGTATGTTGCCGTGGCGCATTCGCCACTTGGTCTTGTTCACGTTAGCAATTTCTGTTGTGGCCGTATCGATCCGTGATGTTTCAGTTAGCCGGATGCCTGCGTGCGCGTACGCTGCACAGGATATGCGCTCTAGCTTTCGAGAGCCAATTCCAGTCGCATTCAAAGCAATCACAATTCCGAAGATCGATGGCGAGTATGATGCTGCATTGGTCAAGACTACTGATAGTGCAGGAAACACTATCATGGTTGACGAATGGAACGACACACAGAGGCAGAGAATGCGCTCCTACTTCGCCAATGAAACTGCGGGAGGTAGCGCGATCGCCTATTTCTCAATGAAATTTGATGAGAGCTACCTGTATGTTCTGGTAGACTTTCCAATGACCAAGACCAACTGGCTAGACAGACATTACTCCAACACTACACTTCGCAGCGTCAAAATTGGAGCATATTCCTTCTCACCCTTGTGATCGCCTTCGCCACATTCTTTCAGAAAATGGATGTACTCTCCTACTACCTCAAGAACGCTTCAGCAGTTTCAATTATCCTTCTCATGTCGGGCATAGTTTTCATACTCATTAGAATAGTCTGGTATGGAGCGATGTCTGCGAAAGTCATAAGTGTCCCTCCAAGCGTCCGTCAAATCCGCAATGCACCAGAACGACCCTACTTGAGGCAACTGGTGCGGCCGCCGGGATTCGAACCCGGGTCGCCGGCTGTTCCCGAGGCCAGTTTCTTGGGGGGCCGACGTCTTAGACCAGGCTAGACTACGGCCGCTTTAGAGGGATAGGAGGTAAATCAGCCATAAGTCTGTTTGCCTGGCTGCTCTAGAAGGATTGTTTGGCTGTCTAACGGTGACTACCTGCAGGTCAGGACTTGGTCCCTTCAGAGTTGTCTTGCTTATGAAGCGAATCGAAGAGTCCTCTTGGAACACTAGATCCTGAGGTGCTATACGATGGGCTTGGAATGTTCCAGCGAGCTGAAAGAAGCTGTCGTTGGCTACGCTTTGTCGATGAAGTCTTCAACTTTGGATGGTTCGAGCGGTAGGCCCTTCCTCTTCCTTATGTCTTGGATCACCTGTCCGACCATTGACGCTGGCACGGCGGACCAGTGTGAGAATTCCAGGCCCCAGAATGCGCGTCCTGCCGTAGCACTTCTAAGGACCTCGGATAGATCGAATGTCTCCGCTGTCGGCATCTCCCCGACGACATATACCAGATGTCCCTTCTGATCGACTGAGATCACCCTTCCCCTCTTCTGCGAGATGACGCTCGTGACGGCTCCGAGCAGATCTGGTGGAATCTTCGCCGTAATCTTCTGAACCGGCTCAAGTAGGCATGGGTCTGCGGATAGGAAGGCTGCGAAGAATGCTCTACGAGTCATGGGCATTATCTGTGCAGGTCCTCGGTGCACCGGGTCCTCATGTAACGAAATGTCCACGATCTTGACCTTGAGGCCTCTGATCTGCTCGTACGCCAGCGGTCCTTCCTTGTGAGACCACTCATACCCAGAGATGATCGTGTCCTTAGCTTCTTGCACATACTGTGCTCCTTTGGTCACGT
>Ga0315309_1000412_pt1 | contig 25825 bp, 21 predicted proteins | sample TDP4_MG_FD_203080 | JGI IMG/M metagenome (GOLD analysis project Ga0315309, IMG submission 203080) | Freshwater sediment microbial communities from Lake Towuti, South Sulawesi, Indonesia - TDP4 | ecosystem: Environmental > Aquatic > Freshwater > Lake > Sediment | place: Indonesia: South Sulawesi...
CTTAGATAAGTGGTACGAAGAACATAACATATCCGTCGGCGCCTATATAAAGATAGAACAGACGAAAGACCCACTCACTTTCATCGTTGATTACGAACCACGACGCATGAAGCGAGAGTGGGTACGGGTGGCCAAAGTTGTAGAAGGCAAACTGACTTTCGAAATGCAGAAGCGGCCTATTGGCTGTCAGTACGATGAGCTAATGATCGTGGGCGAAGATAAACCGTTTGAGGTAGACAGCCTTTGGGTAGCGGCCGAGGAAACGGAGAAACCTATTCTCGAGATCATCCGTGAGGTCTTCCCTGAGCTGGCCAAGCTCAGTCCACAAGGCACAGTGCACGCCAAGACCCTCTACAGTGCCATCAACATCGTCAGGCGCTGTCCACCAGGGCCTATCTTCGCCGAACTCTGCACCCAGGACTGTTTCAATTCTGTGGGCAGTGGCTACTGGATGATGACAGCGTGAGGGACGAAAAGCCCATAGGTCCAGGCGTTAGCTTCCTATGGCACAACAGTGCCGCCTGTGCCGCAATAGTGGCGCTTCCCTCCTATTGAACAGGTCGAATCCAATGGGCAAATGGATCAAACCCGACATCAACACCAAATTCCACATTGACTTTGAGTGGTGGCGTAAGAAGGGCCGCGATTTTCGCGTCCACTTGCGGAGCCACCTCTGCCCCGAATGTAAGGAAGTCTACGCCAACCACCTGGAGGTAGAAGAGATTGACTGGATCGATCCAGAGACAGCCGAAGTGACGAAAGTTGACGGCCTCTGGCAATGCCTGCGCACCCATTGCAGCCAACTGCCTGACTACATCACTGAAAAGACCGCCTTGACTGCTTCTGTCTTCCGCCTTTTCCTAGCCAATGGTAACACCCCTCTGTCCCCGGTCGAACTGTATCGCATCCTGGGCAGGCAAACACCTGAGATCATCCTGCGCACGCTGAGCGGCAGGCAAATCTACGAGGGCATCAAGCCCATCCCGAGGGAAAAGGAGCAGGGGAAATAGATCGGACATCGGCGGAAATCTCACGCAAAACAGAGGCCATCCCCATGGGGATGGCCTTTTCACGTTGAAACGCAACCGCGTAAATCCTGTCAGTGAGCCGTGACAGCCCACCGCTCAATGTGATCGATCCCCAGGGCCGGATACGTCCGCTCCACATAGGGTTTGGTCAGCACAAAGTCGCCGTAGTAGTAGAGGGGGATGATGACCGCCTCCTCGTCGCAGAGGATGATCTCGGCGCGCCGGTACAGTTCCCTCCGCCGGTCGAGATCGAGCTCCCCCCTGGCCTCCTCGGTGAGGCGGTCAAACTCCTCGTTGTGCCACCGGGTGCGATTCTCCCCGTATGCGGAATGGAAAACCTCGAACACCCAGTTATGCTGGTCGGGATAATCAGCGCACCAGCCCATCCGCCAGATTTGCGGGGGGTCCTCGCTCAGAGTCTTCAGGTAGGCATCCCATTCCTGTTCGTTCAGCTCTACCTCTACCCCCAGGGTCTCCGCCCACATGGACTGGATGGCCTCGGCGATCCGCCCGTGTCCCTCTGAGGTGTTGTACATCAGGGTGATCTTGGGCAAGCCCTCGCCGCCCGGATACCCGGCTTCCGCCAGCCAGGCCCTGGCCCACTCGGGGTCGTAGTCCAGCATCCACCCTCCCACCTCCGGGTCGTCGGCTACACTGCCAAAGATGCCCGGGCTGGCAAAGGTATGGGCTGGAACCGCTGAGCCCTCAAACAGTGCGTCAATCAGCTCCTGGCGGTCAATGGCCGCCGAGAATGCCCTGCGTACCAGAGCGTTGTCGAAAGGCGGCTGGGTGGTATTGAAGCCATAATAATAGGTGCAGGGATCGGATTGCCGGTAGAGTTCGTTGCTCAATTGTGCATCTGCTTCGACCCGCTCCACCTCGTCGGTGAGTACCCGGGCCACGTCTAGCTCACCTTTCTCGTACAGGGCCAGCGCATTGTAGTCATCCAGCATCACCCAATTGACGCGCGCGATAGAAACCTTGTCGGCCCCGTAGTAGGTGGGGTTCTTCACCATCGCCATCCGGCTATCGTGCTCCCAGGTCTCCAGCATGTAGGAGCCGTTGGTCCAGATGTTGCCGGGCTCCACCCATCGGTCCCCGTGCCTCTCGATGGCCTCCCTAGGAACGGGATGGTTGGCCCGTATCCCGGCCACCGAGCCAAAGAAAGCCGCCGGATATTCCAGGATGAACTCGACGGTATAGTCGTCAAGAGCCCGGACCCCCACCTGGCCCGGATCTGTGATCTCACCATTGTTAAACGCCTCGGCATTCTCAATGACATAGTCGAGGTGGGCAAATTCGGCATCCGTTTTCGGATCCAGCACCCGCTGAATACTGTACACCACATCGTTGGCGGTGACCGGCCCCATTTTGATGACCACGTGGCGGACTGGATCGTAGCGCACCCAGGCCACATCGTCGCGCAGATGGAAGGTCCACACCCGGCCGTCCTCGGAGACCTCCCACGAGTGAGCCAGTTCAGGGATCACTTCACCTGTGTCCTCGTCGTAATCGGCCAGTCCGAGAAAGAGCAGCTCGACCGCCTGGTGTGCCGCATCGTCCAAGTACACCAGCGCCGGGTCCATGCTCTCCGGTTCTCGTCCCAGATTCAGGTTGATCTCCGGCCCGGCTGGCGGCGCAATCTCACCTGGACCCGGGGCCGGGGTAGGCGTTACCGTCACTGGCCCCGCCGTTGGCATGGGACCCCCGACCATCCCAGCTATGCGGGTCGGCGTGGCGGTTTCCACAGGCTGCGGCTGGATCATCCAGAGCACTCCGCCGATGGCCACCCCTGCCAGGCACAGAAGCGCAACCGCTCCCACCAGCACCCAAACCCAGCCAGGCAACCCGGCGCGGAGCCGGGCTCGCTTCAGCACCGCCACCGGAGCCATTGCCGGGGGCGGCGTCGGCGAAGGAACTACCTTGGGCGGCCTCTCCTCGACCACCGGTGGCATGGGGACAGCCTCGGGGGCGACCTCTATCTCCGGAGGTGCCACTTCGGTCGGCACTTTGTGTTCCAAGCTCGTCCAGATTTCGCCACCTGTCAATTTGCGTTCCAAACTCTCCCAGATAGCCTTGGGGGGTTCCCTCACCTCCGGAGGTGCCACCGGGACCAGCTCGACGGGTTTTTCCACCGTCGGCAGCGACATGGCGGATGCGGCCACGGCCTCCTCCATCGCCCTGGCCATCTCATCGGCCGCCTGATAGCGGTCAGTTGGGTCTTTGGCCAGCGCCTTCAGCACCACCCGCTCCACCGTTTCAGGGATAGCGGGGTTCGCATCCCGCGGCAAGGGCAACGGCGCGGTGATGTGCTTGATGACCACAGCCATGGGGGTTTCAGCCTCGTAGGGCACCCGCCCGGTCAGCATCTCGTAGAGCACCACCCCCAGCGAGTAGACATCGCTGCGGGCGTCCACCTCTTTCCCCTGGCCCTGCTCCGGCGACATGTAGGCCGGAGTGCCGACGCCAACGCCGGAGCCGGTCAGCTTTACTGAGGCTTCCGTCACCTTCGCCAGGCCGAAATCGGTCAGCAACACCCGCTTGCCGCGCTCCATCAGCACATTGCTCGGCTTCACGTCGCGGTGGATGATCCCCTGCTCGTGGGCATAATCGAGGGCGTCAGCGATCTGCGCAATGATGTCCGCCGCCAGCTTCAGGTCTAACGGCCGGCCGAGCATATTCTGGAGGGTGCCCACCTCGACGTACTGCATGACGATGTAGGTCAGGTTGTCCTGCTGGCCGAAATCGTACACCGGCAGGATATGGGGATGGCTCAATTTGGCGACGGCTTTGGCCTCTCGCTCGAAGCGGGCCAGGAAGGTCTCGTCACGGACGAAATACTCGGGCAGGATTTTGATGGCCACGTAGCGATCCAGGCCGGGCTGGTACGCTTTGTAGACGTCGGCCATGCCCCCCTTGCCGATTCTCTCAATGATTTGGTATTGGCCGATGGTGCGGCCGATAAGGTCGGTCATCTTACTCCTCCCCGTTCGGTGAACAATGACCCCAGGGGCCAGGATTTTGTCGCAACCTCATTGTACGCTTACGCGCAATCCAGCCAGAGCCATTTCATGCGTTAGTGTATCACAACACAAGAAGGAAGTCAATAGCCCGATGGTCACGAGCAAAGTCACGCTTGACAACCTGCCCACAAAGTAGTATAGTTGAACACGAACGTCACGAATGGACGAATGACACGAAAGGAAGGGAAAGCATACGACCATGAAAGTCGAACAATTCGAAAGGCGAGCCGAGGCCTTTCGGGAGGAGATGGTCCGCGAATACTATCAGGCCATGGCCGGGCTCAAAGAGCAACTGGAGATTGCACCCATCTACGAGCGTTACGCTGACCTCTTTGCCAAGGACACGGTACAGGCCCTGCTGGGACAAAGGCAGGACAAACAGGGACGATACCTGGCCGAGCTCGCCACCATGGGCCACCTTGAGCAGAGAGTCAAAGATCTGACAGAGGCTATCACCAACTTTATCCTGAAAGCCACGGTAGAATGGGATGGCGAAGAGATCCCCTATCAGGCTGTACAGCCCCGCATCTCCAACGAGCCCGTCATGGAGCGCCGCCACGAGCTATATGCGCGGCAACGGGCGGTGATCGCCAAGAGCAATGACCAGCGCGCCGAACGCTTCCAGGCCATGTACAGTGCAGCTCAAGACCTGGGATTCACCGACTATACCACCCTATGCGACCAACTGGAAAACCTACATCTGACCTGGCTCACAGAGCAGATGCAAGTCTTTCTGGCCTGCACAGAGGAGGTCTACACAGAGCACCTGGCCCATTATCTGATGGCCATCGGTGTCTCCGAGGATGAGGCCGACACCAGCGACACCCTTTACCTCTTCCGCGCTCCCCACTTCGATGAGCTCTTCCCCGCAGAGAGAATGATCCCCGCTTTGTGCGTCACCCTGGCTGGCCTGGGCATTGACATGGACTCCCAGGAGGGATTGGAACTGGACACAGAACCCCGTCCCCTGAAAAGCCCGCGAGCCTTCTGTGCTCCCATCCGCGTGCCCGACGAGGTCAAACTGGTCATCAAGCCCATAGGCGGCCAAAACGACTACCAAGCCCTTTTCCACGAAGCCGGCCACGCCCAGCACGCCGTCAATACCGCTGCCGAGTTGCCCTTCGCCTTCAAACGCCTGGGCGACAACTCTGTCACCGAAGGCTATGCTTTCCTTTTCGACAACCTGATCAGGAACCGCCATTGGCTGCGGGAAGTGCTGGAGGCTCCCGAATGTGAAGATTACGTCAAGTTTGCACGGTTCCACAAACTCTGGTTCCTGCGCCGCTACGGAGCCAAGCTGCTTTACGAACAAGAACTCCACGCCGGGGTGGAAGACCCTGCTTCCAGGTACACTGAGATCCTGAGCAGCACCCTCAAGGTCGGCATCGCCCCTGAGAAATATCTCGAAGATGTGGATGACGCCTACTATGCAGCCCAGTACTTACGGGCCTGGATCTTTGAAGTTCAAATGCGCTATTATTTGGAGAGAGAATATGGCCCAGCCTGGTTCATCCAACCAGCCGCTGGTCGCTTTCTGACTGACCTCTGGCGTCAGGGGCAGCGGGACAACGTGGTCGAGTTGGCCCGGCAGATGGGCTACGAGGACCTGGACCTGGAGCCACTAACAGAGGAATTCCTGTACCGCAACAGTGGTAGTTGAACCTCTGACCCGTCTATTCTTCTCTTTTCCGAAAGCCTGTAGTATAATTGAAGCATCAAGTCAAGGAGGTTTGTCATGGACCTGGAGCTCAACGAAGAGCAAGAGATGATCCGCAAGATGGCGCGGGACTTTGCCCAGAACGAACTGGCTCCCGTGGCCGCAGAGTTGGATGAGAAAGGTGAACCGCCCCTGGCCAACCTCAAGAAGATGGCTGAACTGGGCTTCATGGGCCTAGCCATCCCTGAAGAGTACGGAGGCATTGATGCCGATTCGATCAGCTGTGTCATCGCCGTGGAGGAGATTTCCAAAGCCTGTGCCTCCACAGGGGTGATCCTGGCCGTGCACAACTCCCTGGGCAGCTACGGTCTGGTAGCCTTTGGCACTGAGGAGCAAAAGCGTAAATTCCTGACGCCTCTGGCCAGTGGTCAATGGATCGGCACTTATGCTTTGACAGAACCCGAGACCGGCAGTGACGCTGCCTCCATAAAGACGAGGGCTGTCCTGGACGGCGACGAGTATGTCATCAACGGCGCGAAACAATTCATCACCAGTGCCCCTTTTGCCCATTTGTTCGTCGTCTTTGCCGTGACCGACCCCGCCAAAAGGCACCGGGGCATCAGCGCCTTCCTAGTGGAAAAGGGCACCCCTGGCTTCTCACTGGGCCGGGAGGAGAACAAGATGGGTATCCGGGCCGCCTCCACCTGTGGGCTGGTCTTCGAGGACTGTCGCGTCCCGGTGGCCAACCGGCTGGGGGAAGAAGGAGAGGGCTTCAAAGTGGCCATGGCCAGTCTGGACGTGGGGCGTGTTGGCATCGCGGCCCAGGCAGTGGGCATCGCCCAAGGGGCCTACGAGGCCGCCCTGGCCTATGCCAAGGAGCGCCACCAGTTCGGCCAGCCCATCGCCGAGTTCCAGGGTATCCAATGGATGCTGGCCGACATGGCCACCCGCATCGAGGCCGCACGCCTCTTGACTTATCAATCTGCCCTGGCCAAAGACAGAGCGAAAAAGACCGGCGAACGCTACAGCAAGGAGGCCGCCATGGCCAAACTCTTCGCTTCGGAGACAGCGGTGTGGGTCACCCAGAAGGCCGTCCAGATTCACGGTGGCTACGGTTACATCAAGGAGTATGCGGTCGAGCGCTACTATCGCGATGCCAAGATCACAGAGATTTACGAGGGCACCAGCGAAATCCAGCGCATTGTGATTGCCAACCAGATACTGCGTTAGAATGTACAGGTAATTGGAACGATGCAAAGACAACATGGAAACAGCAGGATTGTTCCGCGGCCAAAACCGCTGAGGTCTGAGCGTTTACACATGAGCATTTCCGTTCTTGAATCAGTCTGCAAATATTTGGTTTTTTGGGAAAATTCCAGAACCAAACCGTGAATTGGGTGTTAAATTATGTGAGTCACTTTGCGTCACCCGTAAATTGATCATTAGCTAACCATGTGGTATCAACCAAGAGAGGAGACCCTATGCCAATAGACCCGAGAATTGAGCACTTGCGCCAATTGCGGGAGCAGGCAAGGCTGGGTGGTGGACAGCAGCGTATTGATATCCAACACGCCAGGGGCAAATTGACCGCCCGCGAGCGCCTGGATTTGCTTCTGGACCCCGGCTCATTGCGCGAACTGGATATGTTCGTCACCCATCGCACCGTGGGCTTTGGCATCGAAGAGCAAAAGTTCCTGAGCGACAGCGTGGTCACCGGTTGGGGTACCATCGAGGGCCGCCTGGTCTATATCTTCTCCCAGGATTTCACTGTCTTTGGTGGCTCTCTGGGCGAGGTCCACGCTGAGAAGGTGTGCAAAATCATGGACCTGGCCATGAAAAACGGCGCACCAGTCATCGGCCTCAACGACTCCGGAGGAGCACGCATTCAGGAAGGGGCGGTCTCCCTGGGGGCCTACGCCTACATCTTCCTGCGCAACGTTTTGGCCTCGGGCGTCGTGCCTCAGATCTCAGCTATCATGGGCCCCTGTGCTGGCGGAGCCGTCTATTCGCCAGCCATGACTGATTTCATCTTGATGGTCAAGGGCACCAGCTTTATGCACATCACCGGCCCCGACGTGATCAAAGCGGTCACCCGCGAGGAGGTGACCTCCGAAGAACTGGGCGGGGCCATGGTCCACAACACCAAAAGTGGGGTGGCCCACTTTGCCGCCGAGGACGAAGAAGACTGTATCTTTCTCATCAAAAAGCTGCTAAGCTTTATCCCTCAAAACAACATGGAAGACCCGCCCCTTGTGCCCACCAGCGACCCTCCGGATCGCATGGACGAAGTCCTCGACTCCATCGTGCCCGACAGTCCCACCAGGGCTTACGACATGAAGGATGTCATCCGCCACGTCGTTGACAACGGGGACTTTTTCGAGGTGCACGAGCACTGGGCCCGGAATATCGTCGTCGGCTTCGCCCGCTTGGGAGGATTCAGTGTGGGCATCGTCGGCCAGCAGCCGACGGTGATGGCTGGTGTGCTGGATATTGACTCTTCCACCAAAGGAGCCCGTTTCGTGCGTTTCTGCGATTGTTTCAACATCCCCATTATCACCTTCGAGGATGTGCCGGGATTCCTGCCCGGGGTGGCTCAGGAGCACGGCGGTATCATCCGCAACGGAGCCAAGCTGCTCTACGCCTACTGTGAGGCCACTGTGCCCAAGATCACGATCATCACCCGCAAGGCCTACGGTGGGGCCTACGACGTGATGAGTTCCAAACACATCCGGGGTGATATCAGCTATGCCTGGCCCACAGCCGAAATCGCCGTCATGGGACCTGACGGGGCAGTGAACATCATCTTCCGCAAGGAGATTGCTGCCGCCGAGGACCCCGAGGCCGAGCGGGCCCGGCTGGTGCAGGAGTACCGTGACAAATTCGCTAACCCCTACATCGCCGCGGCGCGGGGCTACATTGACGACGTCATCGAACCCAGGGAGACCCGCCCCCGCCTGATCGAGGCCCTGAAGATGTTGCAGAACAAGCGGGACTCCAACCCGCCGAAGAAGCACGGAAATATACCTCTATAATGTTCACAAAAGTTCTAGTCGCTAACCGCGGTGAGATCACCGTCCGTATATCGAGAGCCTGTCGAGAGTTGGGGCTAAAGACGGTAGCCGTCTATTCAGACGTGGACCGCTCGGCCCTGCACGTGCGCTACGCCGATGAAGCCTACCCTATCGGACCTGGCCCCGCTCGCGACAGCTACCTGCGAATTGACCGCATCATTGATGTGGCTATCCGCGCCAGAGCCGACGCTATCCACCCTGGCTACGGTTTCCTGGCTGAGAACCCACTTTTTGCCCAGGCCTGTTTGGAGGCGGGGATCACCTTCGTGGGTCCCGACTATCAAACCATCAGGATGATGGGCAACAAAGTCGCCGCCCGACGGGCCATGAGTGCCGCCGGGATTCCCATTGTGCCAGGCAGCGACGATGAGGGACTATGGGATGAGGGTGCCCTGGGTGCAGCCGAAAGGCTCGGCTACCCCCTGCTCATCAAAGCCGCAGCCGGCGGCGGTGGCAAAGGGATGCGCGTGGTCAATTCTCCCCAAGAACTGCCCCACGCCCTGACTGTCGCCCGTCGTGAGGCCGAAGCCTCCTTCGGAGACGGCACTGTCTTTCTGGAACGCATCCTCGAAGGCGCACGCCACATCGAGTTCCAAATCCTGGGCGATCAATACGGCAATGTCATTCACCTGGGCGAGCGCGAGTGCTCCCTTCAGCGCCGCCATCAGAAGGTCATCGAGGAAGCCCCATCGCGGGCCCTGGACGAGGAATTGCGCCAGCGCATGGGCCAGGTAGCCGTACAGGTGGCCAGGACTGGAAAATACGTCAACGCCGGTACTGTCGAGTTCTTGCTGGGCGAGAACAAGAACTTTTACTTTTTGGAGATGAACTCCCGCCTGCAGGTGGAGCATCCGGTGACGGAGATGGTGACCGGCATTGACATCGTCAAGGAACAGTTGCGCATCGCCTCGGGACGCAAACTGCGTTACAGCCAGGATGACGTAAAGGTGCGCGGCTGGGCTTTTGAATGTCGCATCCTGGCTGAGGACCCCTACAACGGCTTTCGGCCCTCTATCGGCCGCGTGACGGGCCTCTATGAGCCCACCGGCCCCGGGGTGCGGGTGGAGAGCGGTATTTACGAGGGATTTGAGGTCTCCCTCTACTACGACTCCATGATCTCCAAGCTGATCGTGTGGGGTGAGACGCGCGGTGAGGCCTTATTGCGTATGCGGCGTGCCCTGGAAGAATACCGCATTATCGGCATCAAGACCAACATCCCCTTCCACCAGCAGATGATGGACAGCACCCGTTTCATAGGGGGGCAGTTCGACACCACCTTTGTGGACAGTCGCTTTGCTATGAGCGAGCCTGAGCGTGAGGAACAAAGGGAGACCGCTGCTATTGCCGCTGCATTGGTGGTTCACAACCGAGGCTGGCCCACGGCGTCCCCCCAGCAGCCTGGGCCATCCCCCTGGAAACAGGTTGGGCGTTGGAGGGCTATGCAATATGAAGTATGAGGTCACTGTGGAGGGGGAAACCTTCCTCATCGAGATTGAGGACGAGGAGAAGGTTCTTGTCAACGGCCAGGCCCACGCTGTGGACATGCAGAGCATTGACGGTCTCAGCTTGTATTCCTTGCTGGTGGACAACAACTCCTATGAGGCCTTCATCGAGGAGGAAGAGGGCCATTTTCAGGTTCTCCTCCAGACCGGAGAAATGTACAGTGTCCAGGTGAAAGGCGGCCGCCCCCGCTTAACTATCGTCAAGAAACCCTTTAGGATCCCCGGAGTTGAGACGACGATCAAAGCGCCTATGCCAGGGCTGGTGGTTGACGTGCTGGTGGTCGAGGGCCAGCAAATCACGGCCGGAGAGGTGCTGGTCATCCTGGAGTCAATGAAAATGGAAAATGAGCTTCGGGCAGACTGGGACGGCACAGTACAGAGTGTCCATGTCCGCCCTGGCGATGTCGCCGGTCAGGACCAGGCCCTGATTACCGTGCAGTGGGAAGAAGTCGGGCGTGCACTCTCTCCTTTCCAAGAAAGTACGGGGGACCAATGAGAGAAACAGTGTATACTGTGCTGGAGGCCAGGGGGCGCATCCCGATCATCCATGAAGAGCGCGGGCCGGCCTACGAACTCACCGTCGAACCGGTTGCGGCTGGAGGCTATCCCCCTTCACGGAAACTGGATGCCTCTGATGCCTCGGTGTTCGCCCGCCTGCTCAGCGATCTATCAGAGGCAGTCAATCTGATCCGGAGAGATGTGGAAGAGCAGTACTCTCAGGTTCGCTCTTTCGGCCAAGCCCACGCGGGTTGGCAAGATCTGAACCCAGGCAAGACTCGGGGCGGGAAAGAGTTGTTCCTGCTCGAAACCCAGTACGCCTTCCTGGCCAACCTGCTGCTAGTAGAAATAGCCGAGAGTAAGGGCCTGATGCTGCTGGATCAAGATCCACCGGATTGGGAGCAAATGCAATCCGCTGTATCGGCAATGGTCGGGGCAGAATGGCTGGATTTTCCCATCGCCGAATGTTATTCCTGGTATGCACCAGGTCAAGAGCTTCTGACTCTGATCCTTAACCGATTAGAAGCCTACGATCTCAGTCGCGTGGATCGGGACATCCTGGGCAAGCTGTACGAACGGTGTGTGCCTGTGACAGAGCGCAAGCGACTGGGACTGTTCACCACTCCTGAAGTGGTCGTGGACCGGATCTTGGAGGCCGTGGGCTACACCTCCGATGAGCCCATCGAGGGCAAAACGCTGCTCGACCCGGCCTGCGGACCTGGAGCGTTCCTGGTGCGGGCGGTGCGCGTTCTCCTGGCCCGCTGTCAGCGTCTCGGATACACCGCCGAGGAAACCCTCAACCAGGTCCAGGCCTCGCTTTTCGGGATGGACATCGTGCCCCTGGCCATCTATCTGGCCCGGCTAAACGTCCTGGCTCAAGTCATTGATCTGTTGCAACAGGTCAAGAGAGACAGCCCCCTCTACAGATTCCATGGACGGGGCCTTTTCGTGGCCGATGCCCTGGACATGCGTGGGCCATCACTGTTCGGTCTGCTTCACCCCAGCAGGAATGGAGATGAGGCCCAGGAGATCAAGCATCGCCAGGGCCGCTTCGTCAGGGGGTTAGATTTCGTGGTAGGCAATCCGCCCTATGGCAAGGCCAGCCACCTGGGGACAGAGCAATTGGCCTACTTTGCACCCTCTGTGTACGGGCATCCCAACTACTACGGGCTCTTCTTGCAATTGGGCATTGACCTGCTGGCAGAGGGAGGCCGACTGGGCTATATCGTGCCTTCGTCCATGACCTCGGGCCTGTACTTCAAGAACCTGCGGGAGTACATCGTCTCCCACACGACCATCCGCAGCGTGGTCAATATCTTCCCTCGCAAAGAGGTCTTTGACGACGTATTGCAGGGAGTGATGATCCTGGCCCTGGAACGCCCTCCGACAAAAGGGAAACCGGCCGCTACCAGTACGGCCATCAGCGAGGCGCATTCTCTGGCAGAACTGTCCACCCCCCCACGTCGGAAAACCGTCGTCCAGGCAGATCGCGTCCTTCTGAGAAAGAATGGTCAACTGTATTTCATCTTCAGAGCTGACAGCAGAGCCCACGACATCATCGCCCGATTTTTCTCTCAGGGTCACGCCCTGTCCAGCCCCCAAATCGGCTACAAAGCCAGGACCGGTCCCATTGTTTGGAACCGAGTGAAAGACTACCTGCGGGATTCGCCGGCCGAGCGGTGCCTGCCCCTCATCTGGAGCAACAACATATCCCGCTACGGCTTTGCCTTCGAAGGCAACCGCTTCGGCAGACAAGCCTGGGCTTTGCGAGGGCCCAAGACCGAGTCATTAAAAATTTCTCAGCCTGTCATCCTGGTACAGCGCACCACGGCCAGGGAACAACCCCGCCGACTGGTGGTAGCTTATCCAACGGCTTTCTTTGCCGCGTACCCTGAGTTCTTTGTGGAAAACCATTTGAACTGCATCGTTCCGGTGAGCAGCAGGGTTACCCCGGAATATATCCTGGCCCTGCTGAACTCGACGCTGTATGATTTCGCGTTTCGATGTCTTAACGGCAACACCCAGGTGTCAGCCAGCGAACTGGATACCTTCCCTGTGGTGTTGGCCGCCGAAAATCCCTTCATCGAAAAGGTGCAGAAGATAACAAGTGCTCCAACCGCCGACACACGGGCCCAGGTCGAACGAGAGATGGACCAGATGGTGTTTGACCTCTTTAGCCTGACACAAGCTGAGCGAGATTTTGTGCTGGGCCACTATCCAGGACAACGAGCATGACCCCGGACACCGACACAGCCCTGGAATGGATCCAACAATTCCTGCAAGCCGTTGGCTTTCCAGAGCGACGTAACACGCGCCAGACGGCAGTGTGTATCTATGCTCTGCTGGACATTGGCCCCAGGCCTGATCTGGTCATAGGCAAAAAATGTCTCAACGAAGGGGCCCGGATTCACGACATCCTGGAGTTCGCCCGTCAGGAATTGGGCATTCCAGTGGCTGAGAACACGCGGGAGACCTATCGCAAACATTCACTCAAGCCTCTTCTGGACCATTTTCTCGTGACCCGGCACTCGACCGCCGTCAACGATCCTAACACGCACTACGTCCTTAACCGCTCGTTTGAGGAGGCACTCCGCAAAGCGCTGGGAGAGCCAGACGAGGAGGCTAGAAACGCTATCGCCAGGCGTTGGGCGAAGGCTTCCGGGAGAGAGCCCTCCGTTCCGGCGCCGAAAGCCGTCAGCGCGGTGACGGTAAAAGTGAATGACCAGATGGTCACCCTGAGTCCTGGCCGACACAACCAGTTGATCCGCGACATCATCCAGGAATTTGCCCCTGGGTTCATTGACCAGCCCTATGTCCTATGTGTGAGCGATGCAGCGCATAAGTTGCGGTATGTGGATGAGAGGGTCAAAGAGTTGGGCCTGGTTGCTGGTGAGCATGAAAAGCTACCAGATGTGCTGCTGTACTCCGCCTCACGCAACATCGTCTACGTGGTCGAGGCTGTGACCAGTGCTGGCCCCGTAGACGAGGCACGCATCGCCGACATCGAGCAGACCTTACTGGCTGGACGGAAGCCAGGCTTCGGCCTGGAGTACTTCACGGCTTTCCCTGACCGGGCTACTTTCCGTCGCTTTGTTGAGGATATCGCCTGGGGTACGCAGGTCTGGCTAGCCGCTGAACCGTTTAGTCTCATCCTGTTCCGGAGGTACCGTTGAAAGTAAACTTGCGGATGGAGAAAATGCCTCTGAGACCAACCAGGCGCAGTTGAAGATAGGAGCGAACAGAACATGGATACAATAGCTGTGCAATTGCCAGAGTCTTTGGTGAAGCGCTTGGAAGCAGAGGGCGTGCCTGTTAATGAGGCTATGGCTGAGGCCCTGGAGGAATGGCTGGCCAAGCGTCGGGCCTCATCAGTGCCTCCTACGTCGGAGGGCCAGAAAATTATAAAAGCCATCGCCAAAACAGGTCTGTTGCCCTCGCCTGAAGAGCAACATGCTTTCTTCGAAGGGCTTATAAAGACATTGGGCCTAGAAGGGCACAAGCTGGTAAGCCACGATGAGTTGAGGAAGCAACTCCAAGGCGTCACCCTGTCCGATCTGATTGTCGCTGAACGAGCTGAGGGGCGTTGATGGCCGCCTTCTATATGGACTCCAGCGGACTGGTCAAACACTATCTCCCCGAAACCGGGAGCGCATGGGTTAGCTCCCTGATTGACGCCACTACACCCTCAGGAGAGTGGCCAAACGCCGTCTTTCTGAGCAAGATTGGCGTCGTCGAAGTTGCAGCAGCGATAGCTAGAAGGCACAGAATGGGACAGATTACAACCGAGAGCAAGGCCAGTCTGGTCACTGTCTTTCTGGACGACTGCCTGGGGCGCTTTTCGACTCTTAACCTTGATGACCTTGTCATTGGCACAGCCGTCAACTTCACTCAACGTCACCCGTTGCGCGGCTATGACGCCGTTCATCTGTCCACGGCTTTGATGCTCAACAAGGCTCTCATCGACGAAGCGCTGGAGCCACTCACCTTTGTGTCTGCTGACGACGTGCTTTGTCAGGCAGCCGAGGCAGAGGGGCTGATGGTTGAAAATCCAAACGAACATTGATGGAGAATTGAGCCACCTATTATGGAATCCACACCAGTCAAAATCACCGACACCATCCTGCGCGACGCGCACCAGTCTTTGCTGGCCACGCGGATGCGCACCAATGACATGCTGCCCATCGCTGAGAGACTGGACCAGGTGGGCTATTACTCTGTGGAAATGTGGGGCGGGGCCACCTTTGACTCAGCCATGCGCTTCCTCAACGAGGACCCCTGGGAACGCATCCGCAAGCTGAAGGAGAAGATGCCCAACACTCCCTTCCAGATGCTGCTGCGCGGCCAGAACATCGTCGGCTACAAGCACTACCCCGACGACATCGTTGAGAAATTCGTGGTGCTGGCCAAGCGCAACGGCATTGACATCTTCCGCATCTTTGACGCCGTCAACGACGTGCGCAATATGGCCTGGGCCATGAAGGTAGCCAAACGTGAGGGGGCTCACGTCCAGGCCAGCATCTGCTACACCATCAGCCCCGTCCACGACATCCCCAGCTACATCAAAATGGCCAAAGAACTGGCGGAATTGGGGGCTGATTCTATCTGTATCAAAGACATGGCCGGGCTCATCTCGCCCTATGTGGCCTATGAACTGGTGAAGCGTCTGAAAGAGGAGATTGACCTGCCCATCCAACTGCACACCCACTATACCAGCGGCATGGCCAGCGCCGCCGTGCTCAAGGCCGTGGAGGCCGGGGTGGATGTGGTGGACACGGCCATCTCGTCCATCGCCGGCATCACCTCTCAACCCCCTACCGAATCTATCGTCCGCATCCTGCAAGAGACGCCGCGCGATACCGGCCTGGACCTCAACCTGCTGGCCGAGATCTCGGCCTACTTCGCCGAAGCCCGCAAACATTACGCCAAATTTGAAAGTGGGCTGACAGGCGTAGACGTGCGGGTGTTGCAGTTCCAGATACCCGGTGGGATGCTTTCCAATCTGGTCTCTCAACTCCGTGAGCAGAAAGCCGAGGACCGCTACGAAGAGGTATTGGAAGAAGTGCCGCGCGTGCGAGCGGAACTGGGCTACCCGCCCCTGGTGACTCCCAGCAGCCAGATCGTGGGCACCCAGGCCACGCTCAACGTCATCCTGGGCGAACGCTACAAAGTCATCCCCGAAGAGGTCAAAAACTATGTCAAGGGAATGTATGGCCGGCCGCCAGCACCCATTGACCCTGAGGTGAAGAAACTGGTGCTGGGCGACGAGGAACCCATTGATTGCCGCCCGGCTGATCTGATACCGCCAGGTTACGAAAAGGCCAAAGAAGAGATCGGTGACCTAGCCCGCAGCGAGGAGGACATCATCTCCTACGCCCTCTTCCCCCAGGTGGCGCGGTCCTTCCTGGAGCGACGGGCCAGTGGGAGTGGGGGTAAAGAGGAAATCGTGGCTACCATTGCGGCCATGGTAGCAGCCAAGGCGGCTGTCCCCACCCGCCCATTGGAAATGCCACTTCCCCAAATGACGATTTCACCCTGGAAGATAGCCTGGCGTCCAGGCCGGCCAGGCTGGGGAGGTCTGATCAAGTGAGCAATCAGTTCAGCCTGACCGTCGAGGGGACGGTTTACGAGGTCGAAATAGAAGGAGAGACCGTCATTGTCAACGGTCGTCCTTTCACCGTGACCCTCGACGGTAACAGAGCCGAGGTTAACGGCGCCAGCTACGAGGTGGAGTTGCAAGGCGATCAGGCCACCGTCAACGGCATCGCCTACGCTTTCCAGGTCCAGGAGAAGAAAGAAAGACCGGGCGAGGAGGCACCGCCCAGGGTGGTTAGGGCTGCGGCCGAGGAAGCTGGAGCGGTCACGGCCATTATGCCCGGCAAGATCATCCGAGTGCTGGTCAAAGAAGGCGACGAGGTGCAGGAAGGCAATGTGGTCTGTGTGCTGGAGGCCATGAAGATGGAGAACGAGTTGCGCGCCGGCAAGAGTGGGTTGGTGAAAGAGGTCACCGTTGAGCCGGGCTCGGACGTGGAGATGGGTGAAGTGTTAGTGATGGTGGAATAGAGTCTACCAAGAAGGCACTGGCGACCTGTCTTCGCTGGTGAACCGGGAGGTGGTGGAGGAGATACAGCAGGTGGCAGGCAGGTCGGTGGAAAATCCATTGACATGCCTGTTACTTTCTGGTAAAATGTATAGTGGTCAACAACATGTTAGAAAAATGACCGTCAATGTGTATGTCATTCTGAGGAGCGCAGCGACGAAGAATCCCATTTTAGGCAAGCACAGGCCCCTGTTTTGCACAGAACGAGACCCTTCGCTTCGCTCAGGGTGACAGAGTTGTTGAGCGATTTAGTTCAAAGTGTCCTTGACCATTACACTTTCTGGTAGTGAGAACAGGGGAGAAAAGAGTAGAGATGGCCATGGAGAAGATCTTGATAATTGATGACAGCACCAAAATCCGCTCATTTCTGAGTGACATGCTGCATTCCCTGGGATACGTTGTCTCGACGGCTTCCGATGGGAAGCGTGGCCTGGAAAAGGCCCGGGTAGAAAGACCCGATCTCATTCTGTTGGACTTTAATTTGCCCCGTTTGTCCGGCATAGAGGTGCTGGAAGCCCTCCAAAAAGACAATTATGAGGTGCCGGTCATCCTGATAACCGCCCACGGCTCGGAGAGCGTGGCTGTCCAGGCTTTCCGTCTGGGGGTGAGGGATTACCTCACAAAGCCTGTTGAGACCGAGCAGATCCTTGAGGTCATTGAGAAGGCCCTCACCGAAAGCAGGCTGCGTCGGGAGAGAGACCAGTTGATGCAAAGGCTGGAACAAACCAACCGCCAACTGGAACGGCGCTTAATGGACTTGAGCACCCTCTATGCTGTTGGCCAGTCGGTGACCTCTCTCCTTGATTTGGAGAAACTGTTAAATCGAGTGGTGGAGGCGGCAGCCTACCTGACGAGGGCCGATGAGGCCTTTCTGTTTCTCATCGAGGAGGGAAAGGACGAACTGTCTCTGCGGGACTCCCGGGGCCTCAGCGAGAAGTGGGTGCCTGGCTCGCGGTTGAAGATCCAGGATACCCTGATGGGTACCGTGGTCACCACAGGCAAGCCGCTGGCTTTGGATCGCACTGCTGAGAGCCGAGAACTTACCCTGTTGGATCACCCAGTGAGCGCCCTGGTGAATGCGCCGCTCAAAGTGAAAGATAAGACGATAGGCGTCCTCGGTGTGACCAGCAAGACACCTGGCCGTGCCTTCGCCCAGGACGATTTGTCTCGGTTGGCGGCTCTGGCCGACTATGCCGTCATCGCCATCGAAAACGCGCGCTTGTACGAAGGCGCGCGCCAGCGAGCGGAGGAGTTGGGCACCATCAATGAAATAGCGCAGACCGTCACCTCCAGCCTCGACCTGGACGAAATCATCCGTTCCGTGATGAAGGGCATCAACCGGGTCCTGCGTGTGGAGACGGGTTCCCTGCTTCTCATTGACGAGGAAACCAACGAGCTGGTTTTCAGGATAACCTTGCAAGGCGATACCGAAAAGTTAGCCCCTTACAAGCTGAAAATGGGACAGGGCATTGCTGGCTGGGTAGCTCAGCAAGGTGAGCCTCTCCTGGTACCTGATGTCCAACTGGACCCTCGCCACTACGGAGCCATTGATGAAGCCGTCGGTTTCACCAGTCGCTCCATCATATGCGTACCTTTGATGGTCAAAGACAAAGTCATCGGCGCCATTGAGGTGATCAACAAGCTGAGCGGGACCTCGCCCGACTCCGAAGCCCAGTTCAATGAAAATGATTTCAAGCTCCTGAGAGCCATGGCCGCCCCTGTAGCCATCGCCATCGAAAACGCCCGCCTCCACGAAGCGGCCAAAAAACTGGTGGCGGCTGACATTCTGCAACAGACGGTGGTTACAGTAGCCCATTATATTAACAATCCGCTGACCGCGCTGGCTATGAGCACCCATTCCCTGACGGCCAGCGCCGAGAGAGGGAAGGTCATCTGTCACGACGACTCCCTCTCCGAGGCGGTGCGCCTGACAGAAAAGAAGGTAGAGGAAATAGCGGCTGTGATAGGCATCCTGAAAGAGATGGCCTCTCCCAAAAGTACCATCTACCTGGGCGAGACGAAAATGATTGACATCCGTGAGCAACTGGCAGAGAGGCTCAAAGCCATCGAGGAGAAATACAAGAAGTGACCACTGGCCCTCACCCCCGGCCCCTCTCCCGTTCGATGCTTTTCCGAACGGGAGAGGGGAGGCTGGATGAAACAGGCGAATAAGTTCCTCCCTCCCGTCACAGCAGTTTCGCGACGAGAGGGGGGAAAGGGGGGAGGGAGCGAAATTGAGAGAGATGCTATCATGAAAAAGGGATACAATATCGCTGCAGTTGTCGGGTTGGGCGTGGGCCTATTCATATTGCTGGTTATCCTTGTGACCTGCACACCTACGGAGATCCCAACGACAGAAGTTGTTCCAACAGAGGAAATGCCCACCCTAGAAGCGTCGCCGACGGCAACGGCCGACCCCTACAATGAGGTGAGGAAGAAGATGGTGAGAGATACGATGCGCCTGAGGGACATCACTGATGAAGAAGTCCTGGCCGTGATGGAGAAGGTGCCACGCCACGAGTTCGTGCTCGAAGAATACCTGGACCAGGCTTATGCTGACCACCCCCTGCCCATCGGCTACGGTCAGACCATTTCCCAGCCCTACATCGTGGCCTTGATGACCCAACTCCTGAAGTTGAAACACGGCGAGAAGGTGTTAGAGATTGGCACCGGTTCAGGCTATCAGGCTGCGGTCCTGGTCGAACTGACGGATAAAGTCTACACTGTGGAGATCATCAAGGAACTGGCGGAGCAGGCGGAAGAGAGGCTGAAGAGGCTGGGCTACACCAACGTCAAGGTCCAACACGCCGACGGTTATTACGGCTGGGAAGAGTACGCTCCTTACGACGCCATCATCGTCACCTGCGCCCCCGACCACGTGCCGCAGCCCCTGGTGGAACAACTGGCCGACGGCGGGCGTCTGGTCATCCCCGTGGGTCCCCCTGGCAGCTACCAGACCCTCTGGCAGATCACCAGGCAGGGCGACGAAGTCGTCTCCAAGAACATCACTGGTGTCATCTTTGTGCCCTTGACGGGGGAACACTAGCTCCAATACCTTCAAGGTGTCCGGCACCTGGGATGTGCCGGGCACCTTGTCTCTCAAAATCCCAGCCCGCGCTCTTTCAAGCTCACGTACCTTTGCTGGCCGATGATCAGATGGTCCAGCACCTCGATATCCAGCAGTTGGCCTGCTTGCACGATCAACTCTGTCACCTTGACGTCTTCGGGCGAGGGGGTCGGGTCGCCGGAGGGGTGGTTGTGGACGACGATGAGGGCCGCGCAGTTCAGCTTGATGGCCTCGCGGAAGAGTTCGCCCACCCGCAGGACGCTGGTGTTGAGGCTGCCGACGTAAATGGTGGGCGTGGCCAGAACGTGGTTCTTGCTATCCAGCAAGATGGTGCGCAGGTGCTCCTGCTCCAAAAGGCTCATCTCCAGCATCAGCAGGTTGGCGGCGTCGGCAGGGGATTTGACCTGGGGGCGTTCTTCGGGGGAGGCGATGAGCAGGCGGCGACCCAATTCCAGGGCGGCTTTGAGTTGGGCTGTCTTGGCCACTCCCAGCCCTTTCTCGGCGCACAGTTCGCCGAAGCCGGCCCGGGCCAGGCCCAACAGCCCGCTATATTTGGCCAGCAGCCGTGCGGCCAGGTTCAGCACATTCTCCCCGCCCACCCCGGTGCGCAGGATGATGGCCAGCAGTTCGGCCGTGGAGAGGGCCCCGGCCCCGTAGTGTTCCAGCCTCTCCCGTGGCCGCTCGCTGACCGGTAGCTCCTTGATGGTTGGATGATACTCGATGATTTCCTCTCGGGTCATGCCACTTCCTCTCGTCTCATGGGGTGCCGCTCGCTCCATAGCCCACAAAGCAGATTCTGGTTCCAAGGCAACGGGCAACACAGCGTAGCGGTAGGGAGATGGTAATTGGACTGTCATCGCCTCCAGGCGGCGTTGTAGAGTATGTGTTGCGTCTCGACATTGCGGATGAAACGCTTGTCCATCGTGACAACTGCCGATGCACCTAACAGAGTGCCTATAACATCGGTGCCGAATGTGCCTAGCTCAGAAGGCTCGCATCCTCGCTGGTAAAGCCATGCTCACGTAAGCGACGTGCCCAACGCTTGAAATAACGACCTCGCTCCAGAACCTCTACGAGCGATAATACGATCCGCGCCTCGATCCGGGTTTCGTGCCTGACCAGGATATTGTACGTCTCGCGGGCAATGAACAGGCGAACTGTTTGGCGCTGCCCTTGTAGCAACAACGCCATGCACCTTCGCTCAACCGCTGGCACCGTGCGCCTCAGGCGAAGCAGGGCAAATCCGACTGCTGCTTTGCGCACGATGTTCTTATCGAGCAGGTACATGGGCGTTGGGCCTTACTTCATGCTCCGGCTCACGGTCTAGCCTGGCGCTTTCCTCAGCGTAGGCCTCATTCCATAGTGCAGCGGCTTCCTCTTCGGACAGATTAAAGTACTCCTCGTACGTCAGACCGAATAGGAACTCATCCTGCGGAGAAGGCGCAGCACCACCGGACATCTCCATTGCCAGTTGCCGGAAGTAGGCAATGATTTCATCGTCTTCTACCTGGGCCGACGCTGGCTTCACTTCCTGAAGCGCTGGCACTAGATCAAGCAATTGAGCCATTTCATCTTGTGTGAACCGGCTCACCAGATTAGCTATCTTTAGCACTTGCTCAGAGATCTGTACTGGACTCATTGGGATCACCTCCTCGAACACCGCCCTTATCATAGCATCATCATCTTGCTTTGAAGATTGTCTCACTTGCCTTCATCTTTTAGTCCTGCCCACCTCAACTATACAACAGCCTTGCCGCCTTATCAATCCTCTTCTTACGAGTTACCAGAGCTTCCCATTCCAGATAATCTGTTTCGGCTTCATAGGAGTAATGCTCTGGCCTATCCTCTGTCTCCCAAAGATGCTTGTACTCATCGAAAGGCATCCCATACTTGGCTTCGTAGTCTCTTAGGCCAGCTTCAACTCTCTCCAGCCCGTGGGCTATGGCATCTCTGAGGATGATGAACAAAGCCGTTTCTGGCCTCGGGTCTCCGGTAAGTTCTGTCAACAACTGGGCCGTTGATTTCGGCAGGGCCAAGGTCATTTATGTCATCTCCTTGAACCTGGACTTTGGCCATTTTTGAGGGGCAGAGTGGGTAGGTTGAACACCCTGTGGTAAAATAGAGCTTATCGCAAACTCTATCGATCACAGGAGGAGTCATGCCAATCCCATCCCTCAAGATTATACAGCTACTTTCCGTTTTCGCCGTAGCCTTCACAGCACCGACCTGGGCCAAAGCGTTAGTCTTGCTCTATGGCACGATTCTGGCCCCTGGGCGACGGACAGTGACAGCCGCCCTACGGGCGATGGGGCTGGCTGACGATAAGCACTTTACCAACTATCATCGTGTGCTCAATCGAGACCAGTGGTCGCCCTGGGTGCTGAGCAAGCTCCTGTTGGCTTTGATTATCCATCTCTGTCTGCCAGCAGGGGCTCCCTTGATCTTGGCCATGGATGACACGCTGGAACGACGACGGGGAAGCAAGATCAAGTACAAAGGCTGGTTTCGGGATGCCATTCGTTCCACGGCTAACCACGTCAGCAAATCCTTGGGCATCCGCTGGATTTGCCTGGCCGTTCTGGTGCCGGTGCCCCGGAGTCAGCGCTTATGGGCTTTGCCTTTCATGGTCGTTCCATCCCTGAGCCCCAAGACCAGTGCCAAGCTCAAGAAGAGGCATCGGACACTCATTGACTGGGCCATCGTGATGATTGGGAAGGTGCGACGCTGGCAACCAGACCGCGAAATCGTGATAGTCGGCGATGGAAGCTACGCCGCCGTACCCTTGGTGCAGTACTGCCAGCGGCGAAAGCATCCCGTGAAACTGGTCTCGCGTCTCCGTCTGGATGCCTGTTTGCACGACTTCCCTGGTTCACAACCCAAGGGCAAACGCGGCCCCAAGCCCAAGCAGGGCGCACGGCAACCCAGTTTAGCGAATCGTTTGACAGACCCCAAGACCCAGTGGCAGACATTGAAGGTCCCCTGGTATGGCGGTCAGGAGAAGGTAATCCAGATCGTGTCCGGTGTCTCTCTGTGGTACCGGCGGGGCCTGGACCCGGTGCCGATTCGGTGGGTACTGGTTCGCTGTCCTGACGACCCCAACTTTGAGCCCAGGGCCTACTTCTGCTCCGACCCCGGTGTCTCCGCCAAGCAAATCATCCTGTGGTTCATTGCGCGCTGGAATATCGAGGTCACCCTCGAGGAGGTCCGGGCTCACTTGGGCCTTGAAACCCAACGGCAGTGGTCTGACAAGGCAATCGAGCGCACGACTCCTTGCTTGTTTGGCATTTTCAGCCTGGTGGTGCTGATGGCAAAGGAGTTGCATCCTGACACACTGCCTGTCCGGCAGGCCAGTTGGTACCCCAAGGAAGAAGCGACCTTCAGCGACGCTCTGGCTGCCGTTCGCAGAAACCTATGGGGCCAAGCAAATAGCAACCCGTCAGCCTCAGACGACGACCTGCTCCTAATCCCACGGCCTACCTGGCAAGCCTTGCTAGAAATGGCCTGCTATTCAACCTGACGCCGCTATTCGGGCTTCAACGAGCCAAAAACGGACAGTAATGGTGGGTTTGTAGAGCAATGAGCCTAGAAACCCATCTGTTGCCCTATGTACCTGTTGAAACTTGGTTGTCAAAGTGCGCCGAAAAAAGGCCAAAGTCCAACATGAAAGATGTCACGGATTTTCATAGGCCCGCTCCGATACGTGAAAAATGTGAGGCGTGATTAGCTTGCCATGAGCATAGTCGAATGGCGTCCCATCCAGCGTCCCACCACTGTCCCATCTGCGTCCCACCGGCGTCACATCTTTTCTGCCAGACCATAGTGTACATAACGTCCGCTTCCTCTGACCTGCAGAAGGTCACGTTTGACCAGGTCTGACAAATCCCGATAAGCCGTCATGCGGGATACTCCGATCAGTTCACAGTACTGCTTGCGAGAAATTGGGCCATGTTGCGCAATATGGATAAGCGCCTTCATCTGTCGCTCGTTCAATCCCATCTCTGCCCACCGCATGGCTTGTTCGTTCAGATCCACCTGCTCTGGGATAATGGGACGTGCCACGTAAAGTGTCACGGTTACCACGCCGCCGTCATCGGTGATGAGCGGCGGCGGCGCGCCAGCAGCCTCCATCTCGCGGAAGACGCGGTCTACCCCAAAACCCAGTTCCTCGATATAGCGCCAGGCCTTGAGCACCCCGACGATTTGTGGGTTCCGGGAGAAGTGGCGACGACGGATGTTCTCCACGGTGACGATGCCCGGCAGCCCGCCGGGGCTCTCTACCTCCAGCCGATCGTCGAACATGCGCACCTGGATGGCCGTGCCAGTGATGCTGTAATCGCGGTGGGCGATGGCGTTGACGATGACCTCGCGCCAGGCAAAGTCGGGATACTCGGGTTGCTCGATCATCTCTAGCCCTTGCAGCCGGCGGCGCGTGCGCACGAAGGTACCTACCAGTTCCCAGGTGCGGCGGATCAGGCGCGGCAACGGTGCGGCAAGCTCCTGGCGCTTGACTAGGTTAAAGGCCTCACCCAGCTCAATCGCCGTGCCCTCAAACTTGAGAAAATCCACGCCTGCCCGGGGCAGCCAGCGGCCAGGCTGGCGGGCGAACAGCAGAACACCAGCCACGGTCAGCGTGTCCTCGACGAGCAGATTGAGGCCGCGCAAGAGGCGTTCCGTCGGCTGGTCGAGGCCGCGCAACTGGGCGTACTCTTGGACCAGGTCCTGGTCCACTTCCTCCAGCGTCGCACCGCGCACCGGTTGGGTTTCGTAGCTGGCCTGGCCCTTGGCAAAAGCCACTCGCAAGGTCTCATCCACGCTGAGGGGCTGGTCGCGGTCCAAAACGCGCAGATAGACCCGACCGTTGGTGTGATTGTGCACCCGGGAGCTGACCGGGACGTCAATGACCAATACCTGGCGGCCCCGGTAGGGCGCAAACTGATATGCGACCTGTACCGAAGGCGTACAATACTCATAAGCCGCGCGCAGCAATCGCTCGACCTGCTCCCGGTCGGCGATGGGGTCCAGGCCCGAAACTGTCCCATCGTCCTCGATGCCGATCAGCAGCCGGCCGCCGTCGGCGTTGGCAAAGGCGATGAGGGTGGTGGCCAGGTCGCGGGGATGGATGCGGGGACTCTTGCAGTCCAGGGTCTGACCCTCCGGTGCTGCGACCAGGTACGCCACTCCTTGCTCCCTCAACAGTTCAACCACTTGCCACTCCTCCCATCCGTTTGCTCATAGAGCTCTACTTTGGTGCGGGTCATCTATCTTTCTCCATCGTTTTTCACTCGCTTCTTCAAACGAGCGGCCCCGAGGTCCTTTGGCTGCGGGGTTGTAAACAGTCTTTAGAATCTTACCTCACTATAAATACATTCTACCACAAATTGGTTACAGTAGCAAGCGTTCTTGCTCAAAAAGCCCAAGTAGGTTATACTTGGGCTGAACTTGGGCTATTGAGGTGAATCGTGTACGACGTCATTGTCGCCGGGGCGGGGCATACCGGTTACAAGATGGCCCCGGCTGCGGCATGCATGGGAGCGAGGACGCTCTTAACGATGGTGAAGACCGTGCGTTTCCCTCACGGCGCAGCCCCCAACAGCCGCTTCACTTCCTCATCCGACGTCTGGTCAAAGACGGCGTAGAAAGCGCCCACAGCCCAGAAGAGGCGCGGGGTGCTCAGGCAGACCACCCGGTCGGCCTCTTTGCCAAGCTCCTTGACAGTGTCGGGCGGCCCCACAGGGATGGCCAGGATGAGTTCCTTCGGCTTTTGCTTCCTCAAGGCGCGCAGGGTGGCCATGGTGGTGGCACCGGTGGCCACGCCATCGTCTATCACGACCACGGTCTTGCCCGGCAACTCCAGGGGCGGCCGGTCGCCCCGGTATTCCCTG
>Ga0315309_1000413_pt1 | contig 25811 bp, 21 predicted proteins | sample TDP4_MG_FD_203080 | JGI IMG/M metagenome (GOLD analysis project Ga0315309, IMG submission 203080) | Freshwater sediment microbial communities from Lake Towuti, South Sulawesi, Indonesia - TDP4 | ecosystem: Environmental > Aquatic > Freshwater > Lake > Sediment | place: Indonesia: South Sulawesi...
CAGCATCGCCCATATACCGGTGTGTGAAGAGAATGAGACCGCGTGCATCTCCATGGCCTCGGCCAAGCCTATCACCACGAACCCGGAGACTGGTGAGGAGTACAAGTGGATGTTCAAGACTCCTCAGACCAACGGGCACGCCGGAGAGTGGCAAGCGGCCTACCTGAAAGCCATAGGCGTATCTAAGGTCTGCATCCTCTACACGGATGACGGCTATGGTAAAGACTGCCTGGCCGAGTTTAAGGGAGCGGCAGAGGCGGCAGGCTTGGAGGTTGTCTATGAAGCTGGCTATGCCAAGACGGACACCGAGTTCTCCGCGCAGGTGGCCGGTGCCGAGGCCAGCGGCTGCGAGGCAGTAGAGATAGGCTCCACGCCTGCAGTGGCTTCACTGGCTACCATCGCTGTGCGAACGGCTATGCCTGACATCCCTATCACCCTGGGCCATGGCGTTTGCAATCAGGCCCATATTGACACGGCTGGCGAAGCTGCGGAAGGGACCGTGTTCCCCTGCGGCAAGATCACTGTCCTCGACATATTGCCTGAGGACGATCCGCAGAAGCCGGTCCTCGAGAAGTACATAGAGGACTATACCGCCTTCACCGGAGGTGAGCCGGTCAGCACCTTCGGCGGCCATGCCTGGGATGGACTGGAGATGGCCATAGATGCCCTCGGCAGCTTGAATGAGGGGATGACTCTGGCGGAGCAGCGAGTCGCTGTCCGTGACTATCTGGAGAACAATATCAAGGACTGGCCAGGCATCAGTGGCGTATTCACCTTCAGCCCCACCGATCACAACGGCCTGACCAAGGAATCCCTGGTATTCGTCAAGGTAGTGGACGGCAAGTGGGTAGCGTTCCCTGAGTCGGAGTGGTAGGTCAGGCCAGCGGTATCAGGTTAGGGGCCGGGGCTGGCCCCGGCCCCTAATTCTATGTTTAACAATGGGAGAGTCCATGCCTCGAATAGTGCAAAGCAAATCAACAAGAATAACCCTGACTGTAGTCGTGGCTATTGTAATAATAGTCCTGGTCCTCTTTCTGGGTTCCCAGAAGAATCTTCAACCACGGCATTATATTCAACTAACTATAGACGGCGTTCGAGGTGGAAGCATCTATGCCTTGATGGCCCTGGGATTCGTGGCCGTCTACAGCGTGACCGGCATCATTAACTTTGCCCAAGGCGAATTTGTGATGTTGGGGGCGATGATCTGCCTTACCGTATACGACTTGGGACTGCCACTACCCCCAGTCATAAAACTAATCGTAGCTATCATAGCAGGGGTGTTCCTCACTACCCTGATAGGAATGATTATAGAGCGGGCAACAATTTATCCGGCCCGTCGCTCACCTGTCGTAACCCTGATTATTATTACGATCGGGGTCACCATCACCCTAAGGGCGGGTGCTCTTCTCGTATGGGGCGCGGACCCTTACGTCTTGCCGGCTTTCACCACCTTGGCTCTTGAAGACCATATCTTTCGCTTCGGTGGAATTACACTGCAAGCTCAGAGCCTTTGGATATGGGCGACCCTGGTGGTTGTGTTGGTTCTTCTCTACTTCTTTTTGGAGCGCACCATTATGGGCAAGGCCCTGCGAGCTTGTGCCATCAATCGGAGGGCGGCGCAGTTGATGGGCATCAACCCCAGTCGCATGTCCTTGCTTTCCTTCGTTATGGCCGCCACTTTAGGAGCCATCGGCGGCATCGTGTTGGGTCCTGTTACCAGACCTATTTACGACATGGGGCTTATGTTGGGCTTGAGGGGGTTTGTGGCGGCTATCATGGGGGGGCTAGTGAGTGCTCCCGGAGCAGTAATGGGAGGTATTATCCTGGGAGTAGTGGAGAATATTGCGGCGGGTGTCACCAACCCCACCTATAAAAGTGTGGTTTCCTTCATCATCTTGATTGTGATCCTTCTCTTCAGACCACAGGGGATCATAGGAGGTGGAGAGAGGGGTGTAGAGGAGTAAGAGAGGATTAAATCAAGGACGGTTTGAGCAATGAAGAACCTGCGCCAGCATCTAAATGTAATTGGGGTCGTCGTACTCACTGTGGTGATTGTTGCTTTGGGCGCTGTGGAAGTATTTAGACCCCTGGGCATACGTTTTAGCGATCTCACCGGCCGTATCGTGACCATGGACACCATGATCCGCATCGGCATTCTGACTATTGTGTTGGTCGGGCTTAATCTGTTGATGGGCTACGCAGGCCAGATATCGCTGGGCCAAGCTGGGTTTTATGCCTTGGGTGCATACGCCTCCGGCATTCTGTCCACTTTGGCGGTCCGATACAAGATCTTGATAGGTATAGCCGATAGCTGGTGGTGGCCTTGGCTGTCTATTATAGCAGGCATGGTCGTGACCGGGGTCTTTGCCTACCTCGTGGGCAAGCCCATCCTAAGGCTCAAGGGAAACTATTTGGCCATGGCTACCCTGGGGTTGGGTGTTATCATCTATATCCTGGGAGGACAATTTCCTGAGATCACTGGAGGATATGATGGTCTGACAGGGGTGCCGCGCTTGTCCATCGGGAGCTCCTTCACGCTATGGCCTATGGAGAGGTACTACTTTTTGGTCTGGGGCGTGGCCATCGTGGTGATTATCGTGGCCTTGAATATCGTGAACTCGCGGATAGGACGGGCCTTGCGAGCCATTCACACCAGCGAAGTCGCGGCGAACACCAGTGGGGTGGACACCGATAGCTACAAGGTACAGGCGTTGGTGGTCAGCGCCATGTTCGCCAGCCTGGCCGGTAGCCTCTACGCTCATTTCCAGAGTGCTGTCTCACCGAATCCCTTTAGTTTTCGGGCCTCTGTGGAATTGGTGGTGATGGCCGCAGTGGGTGGACTGTCAAGCATCTGGGGAGCCCCCTTCGGAGTAGGTATCATCTTCGTCATCAGGGACTTGATACGGTCCAGGCTGGAGGATATATTTCACGTCCGGGGTGGTGAATACGAGCTCATTATCTATGGGCTGATATTGGTGGTGATCATGATCTTCATGCCTGAGGGGCTGACGACGGGGTTGACGAAGGCCCTGCGCCGAACTGGTCGGCGCACTGTACAGCAGCTATCCAGGGCTGGGGCGGCTACCTCAGATTCCAGCCGAACTTCAGCTAGCTAATGCTGAAAGACTTTAATCTGCGCTATCACTCTTGAACGCTATCAACAACTTGGTTAGTGATCACTCTGCACATGGAGGAAGGGCATTGAATGAAGCCATCCTGAAAACTGTGGACTTGCGAAAGGAATTTGGGGGTGTGGTGGCTGTGATGGACGTCAGTTTTGAGGCGGAGAAAGAGGAAATCCTGGCCATCATCGGCCCTAACGGGGCAGGCAAGACTACCCTCTTCAACCTCATCTCCGGCGTTCATTCCCTGACCGGCGGTGAGGTTTACTTCAAGGGTCAGAGGCTTAACGGCCTCAAGCCTCATATCATCGCCTCTCTAGGTATCGCCCGCACTTTCCAGAACGTGCAACTCTTCGGCAACATGACTGTTCTGGAGAATGTGATGGTGGGCCGTCATCATCGCTCCAGTTATGGTCTGCTGGCTGCCGCCCTGCGTCTGCCCCGCGCCTGGGCTGAAGAGCAAGAGATCATGGCCAAAGCTCGGGAATATTTGAGCATGGTCGGCCTGGCCGGGCGGGCGGACCTGAACGCTCTGAGCCTGCCCTTCGGCCAGCAGCGGATGCTGGAGATCGCGCGGGCCATGGCCACGGAGCCCGAGATCCTTTTGTTGGATGAGCCTGGGGCAGGTTTGAACAGGCTGGAAAAGGAGGAACTGACCCGGCTGATTGAGCAGATTCGTCAGGGGAGCGTCACCGTATTGTTGGTGGAGCATGACATGGAGTTCGTGATGGGCATCGCCGATCGTATCATCGTGCTGGACTACGGAGAGAAGATTGCCGAGGGCACCCCGGCCGAGGTGCAAAACAACCCCCGCGTCATCGCTGCCTATCTGGGCGAGGAGGATGTCGCTTTCTTGCGCCCGTAAGGGTCTGTTCGGAGGGGAAAAATGTTGTTAGAAACCAGAAATGTGAGCACTTTTTATGGCCAGATTCAGGCTCTGAACAATGTCCATCTGCAAGTAGGTGAAGGGGAAATCGTGGCCATCATCGGGGCCAATGGGGCGGGCAAGACTACCCTTTTGAATACCCTCTGTGGGGTGCATCCCCCTAGAGAGGGAGAGGTCATTTTCTGTGGCCGAGACATCACTCACCTCCCTGCGGAGCGGATCGTCCGTCTGGGTATCAGCCATGTACCGGAGCGCAGGCAGGTCTTTGGCACCATGAGCACCCTGGACAACCTGATCTTGGGGGCCTATCACCGCTATGGCAAGGAAAAGAGAGGGGACATTGAGGCCGATATGGAGTATGTCTTCCGGCTCTTTCCTATTCTGAAGGAGAGACAGAAGCAGATGGCTGGCACTTTGAGCGGCGGTGAGCAGCAGATGTTGGCCATCGGACGGGGCCTGATGGCCAGGCCCCAACTCCTCTTGCTGGATGAACCCTCCCTGGGGTTGGCTCCTCTCCTGGTGCGGGAGATCTTCAGGGTGATGACCGATCTGCGAGAACACGGCACCACTATCTTGCTGGTGGAGCAGAACGCCAGGGCGGCTCTGAGGATAACCGACCGAGCTTATGTTCTGGAAACAGGCAAGGTGGCTCTGGAAGGAACGGCTGGAGAGTTACTAGCTGACGAACGGGTGCAAAGCGCTTACCTGGGGAAGGGGTACAAGTAAGGGCAACGGATAGGGGACCTGAATCTTAATCACAAACTCAAAGAGGAGGCAATCTTTAATGAAGGTACTTTTATCGGGCAACGAAGCTGTTGCCCGGGGAGCTTACGAGAGCGGGGTGCGAGTGGCCGCGGCCTATCCAGGTACTCCGAGCACAGAGATTCTGGAGACGCTGGCCCAGTACGACAAGGTCTACTCCGAATGGGCTCCTAACGAGAAGGTGGCCCTGGATGTGGCCATCGGTGCGGCCTACGCCGGTAGCCGGTCCATGGCCGTGATGAAGCACGTGGGACTCAACGTGGCCGCCGACGCCTTCTTCTACGCTTCGATGACGGGCCTGGAGGCGGGGCTGGTGGTCGTTTCAGCCGATGACCCTTTCATGCACTCGTCTCAAAATGAGCAGGACAACCGTCGCTATGCCAAGTTCGCTCGCGTCCCTTGCCTGGAGCCCAGCGATAGCCAGGAGGCCAAAGACCTGGTGGGTGTAGCCCTGGACATCAGCGAGCAGTTCGACGGCCCGGTGATGTTGCGCCTCACCACCCGCATTTCCCACTCCGATACCCTGGTCGAGCTGGGAGAGCGTCAGGCCGAGGAGCGCACGGAGCCGCCTGAATACCGGGTTGACCGCATCAAGTACGTCATGGTGCCCGGCAACGCCCGGCGGCGGCACCCGGTTATCGAGGAGCGCATCGAAAAGCTGAAAGAGTTCGCCGAGACCTTCCTTTACAACAAAGTGGAGATGGGCGATACCTCGTTGGGCATTGTTACCAACGGCGTGGCCTACCAGTACGCCAGGGAGGTCTTCCCCGAAGCGTCTTTCCTCAAATTGGGCATGACCTACCCCCTGCCTCCGAAAATGGTCCGTGACTTTGCTTCTAAGGTAGACCGGCTCATCGTCATTGAGGAACTGGATCCCTTCATCGAGGAGGAGATTCGCCTGATGGGCATTGCTGCGGAGGGCAAGAGCATTTTCCCCATGATCGGTGAGTTCGACCCCAGTGTGGTGCGCCAGTGCGCTATCGAGGCTGGGCTTCTGCCCCCCTCGGCTGCCGTAGAAGTCAGACAACCCGAACTGGAGACCCCTTTGCCTCTGCGCCCGCCCATCCTCTGCCCGGGCTGTCCGTACCGGGGTGTTTTCCTGATGACCAAAAAGCTCAAGATGGTGATCAGTGGCGACATCGGTTGCTACACCCTGGCCTTCCTGCCGCCCCTTTCGGCTCTGCACACCTGCGGTTGCATGGGGGCCAGCATCGGCCAGGCCCATGGGGTGAGCAAGGCCGGCATTGCCCAAAAGCACGCTGCCGTCATCGGCGATTCCACTTTCTTCCACACCGGCCTGCCAGCCCTGTTGAACGTCGCCTACAACAAAAGCGACACAGTGACCATTATCCTGGATAACCGGACCACGGCCATGACCGGCCACCAACAGCACCCCGGCACGGGGATGACACTGAAAGGAGAGCCGACCAAGGCCGTCGAGTTTGAGGACGTGGCCCGGGCCTTTGGCATCGAACGGGTGCACACCGTTGACCCCTACAATCTCAAAGAAGTGGAGAAAGCCCTGCGAGATTGCTTGGAGGCCGAGGGGCCGGCTGTGATCGTCTCCCGCCGCGAGTGTGTCCTCCTGCCCGAGGCCAGGAAGCTGTGGATGGCTCTCAAGGTCAACGAGGACCGCTGCAACGGTTGCGGCCTCTGTTTCGAGGTGGGCTGTCCGGCCATCATCAAGAGCGACCGGTTGGACGCCAAGACCGGGCGGGCCAAGGCCTGGATAGACCCTCTGCTGTGCACGGGGTGCGAAATCTGCGCCCAGGTGTGTGCCAGGAAGGCCATCCTCTTCAGAGAAGCGATAGTTAAGGAAGGAGAGAGCGTATGAAAACAGTGAATTTCCTGATAGCTGGCGTTGGTGGCCAGGGCGCGCTTCTGGTCAGCAACGTCCTGGCCGATGTGGGGGTCAGGGCTGGCTACGACGTGAAAAAGTCAGAGGTGCACGGCATGGCTCAGCGTGGAGGGGATGTCACCACCACCGTGCGCTGGGGGGACAAGGTCTACTCACCCCTCATCGGTCCGGGGGAGGCGGATTATTTGCTGTCCCTGGAGAAGTTGGAGGCCCTGCGCTATGTGGGGATGCTGCGCCCCGGGGGGACAGCTATCGTGGGCGACCAGGGCATCCCTCCGCTCTCCGTCAGCTCTGGCAATGACGTTTACCCGGACGATGAAGAAATACGCCGGGTCTTGGGTCAAGTGACGGATGACTACCACCTCATACCTAGCGTTCGCCTGGCTGAGGAACTGGGCAACGCCCGGGTGCATAACGTCGTCCTGCTGGGGGCTTTTTCCACTTTCCTTGACGACGTCCCGCCAGACGTATGGCTACAGTCCGTTGAAGCACAGGTGCCCCCAAAGTTCCTCGAGTTGAACAGGCGGGCTTTCCAGGTGGGGAGAAAGGCTGTATCTTCTAAGTAGCAGCGTTTGAGAGGCTGCGATAGAAATTCTATTCATCTCAAAGAGGAGGAAGATGGCTAAGAAGAAAGTGCTGATATGGAACAAAGAGTTCGAGACCATGCCACGGCCCGAACTCCAGAAGGTGCAGGCCGAGCGACTCAAGAAGCAGGTGGCCTATGTGATGGAGAAGGTGCCCTTCTACAAAAAGCTCTACACTGATGCTGGGGTGTCAGCCGATGACATCAAGTCAATCGAGGACATCGCCAAGCTGCCCTTCACCGTCAAGCCGAACCTGCGCGATCACTACCCCTTTGGCATGTATGCCGTGCCGATGAGCGAGATCCGGCAGATCCACGCCACCAGCGGCACCACCGGCAAGATGACGGTGACCTGCTACACCGCGAACGACATGAAAGTCTGGGGCGAAGTCATGGCCCGGGTGTACACGGCCGCCGGAACGACGTCCAACGACATCGTTCACAATGCCTATGGCTATGGCCTCTTCACCGGGGGGCTAGGCTTTCACCTGGGGGCCCAAACAGTCGGGGCGGCGGTGGTGCCTGTCTCCGGCGGCCTGACCAAGCGGCAGATCACTATCATGCAGGACTTTGGATGCACCGTCCTCACTGCTACTCCTTCCTACACCCTGGTGATCGCCGAAGAGGCCAAGGAGATGGGAGTTGATCCCCGCAAGGATCTCAAGCTGCGAATTGGTATCTTAGGTGCTGAGCCCTGGACCCCCGAAATGCGGGAGGAGATTGAGGAGAAGCTGAACATAGAGGCTTTCGACATTTACGGCCTGGCGGAGATTATTGGCCCCGGCGTTTCGGTGGAGTGCCCCTATCACTGTGGCCTACACGTTGCTGAGGACCACTTCTTCCCGGAGATCATTGACCCCGATACTGGAGAGCCGCTGGGCTACGAGACACCCGGCGAACTGGTCTTCACCACTCTCACCAAGGAGGGATTGCCTCTGATCCGCTTCCGCACCAGGGACAGGACGATCTTGCACGCTGAAAAGTGCGAATGTGGGCGCACCATGGTGCGCATGGAGAAGGTCAGGGGACGGACCGATGACATGCTGGTGGTACGTGGGGTGAACGTCTTCCCCTCCCAGATCGAACACGTCTTGCTGGGCTTTGAGGAGGTCGAGCCCCAGTACATGATCTACGTTGACCGGGAGAAGGACAAGCTGGACACCCTGGAGGTCCACGTGGAAGCCTCCGTCGAGCTTTTCGCTCAAGGGCCAGAGCGGATGCGTGAAGTTGAGAAAAAGATCGCCACAGAAATGCAGGACGTTCTGGTGGTCGGAGTCAATGTCAAAGTGGTGGAGCCCAAGAGCATCGAGCGCAGCATGGGCAAGGCACGCCGCATCATTGACAAGCGCGAAGTTGGGTTCTAATGTAATGACAACAGATTGCTAGAGGAGGGACAGGACTATGGCAGTCTGGTTAAACGTGGGGGAAATGTTGAGGGTCAATACCACCAAGTTCCCCAACAAGATGGCAGTGAAAGGGATTGCGGTGAAGGATGGATTCAATGAGCTGTCCTTCACCCAGTACAATGAAAAATGTTGCCGGTTGGCCAATGCCTGGCTGGACATGGGCCTGAGGAAAGGCGACCGGATCGCCGTCCTGCTCTATAACGTCATCGAGTACATGGAAATCTATGCTGCTGCGGCCAAGGCGGGTTTGGTCGTTGTGCCCATCAATTTCCGGTGGGTGGGGCCCGAGATCGAGTATGTGGTCAACGATTCCGAGTCCAAAGCCTTTATCTGCAGCGAGGAATTCCTGACAGAGGTCGAATCCGTCAAGGGGAAGTTTGAGAGGGTGGCGGCAGATCGGTTCATCTTCATCGGCCCCACTGACAAGATGCCCCAGGGCTATGTCAACTACGAGGCCATGATTGCGGCGGCATCACCGAAGGAGCCTGACATCAAGGTCGAGCCCAGGGAGACCTGGATCCACCTTTACACTTCGGGCACCACGGGCAAGCCCAAGGGGGTCATCCGCTCCCACGAGTCCTATACGGCTTTCTACCTCATCAACGAGGTGGATTTCGGCTTCCGGTTCGACGACATTGGGATGATCGTGATGCCCCTGTGTCACGTGAACTCGACTTTCTATTCCTTCGTGTTCACCTACATCGGCGGTGGGGTCTACATCCACCGGGCTACAGCCTACGACCCCGCAGAGCTCTTGCAGATCATAGACCGGGAGAAAGTGACCTTTACTTCTCTGGTACCGACCCACTATATTATGATGTTGAACCTGCCGGATGAGGTAAAGTCCAAGTACGATCTGACTTCCATGCGGCAGCTCTTGATCTCGTCGGCCCCGGCCCGGAAGGACACCAAGCTGGGCATCATGGAGATGTTCCCCAACGCAGCCCTTTTCGAGGCTTACGGCTCCACCGAGGCTGGCCTGGTCACCCTGCTCAAACCCCACGAGCAGTTGACCAAGTTGGGCTCCATCGGCAAGGCCTGCGCCGGGACAGACCTGGTCAAGCTTCTGGATGAGGATGGCAATGAGGTCCCCGTGGGTGAGGTTGGAGAGCTCTACTCCCGTGGTCCCATGATGTTTGATGGATACTGGAAGATGCCGGAGAAGACGGCCGCTTCTTTCCGGGGCGAGTATTTCAGCGCTGGCGACATGGCCCGGCGGGACGAAGATGGCTACCTCTACATCGTGGACCGCAAGGACAACATGATCATCACCGGCGGTGAGAAGGTCTACCCCTCCGAGGTGGAGAACGCGGTCGGCTCCCATCCCGCTGTCTTGGACGTGGCCGTCATCGGCGTCCCTGATCCGAAATGGGGGGAGGCAGTAAAGGCCGTGGTGATCCCCAAGGACCCCGATCATCCGCCCACGGAAGAAGAGATCATCAAGCACTGCCGGGGCAAGATGGCTGGCTACAAGCGGCCCAAGAGTGTGGATTTCATCAAGCCGGAGGAGATGCCCCGCACGGCCACGGGCAAGATATTGCATCGCCAGTTGCGGCTGCGCTACGAAGAGAAGAGGTAGTGAACCGTGAAGGTACGACGCATTTGAAGTGCGTCGCACCTGGTAGTTGATAGGTGCGATAAGAGTCATGAGAAAGCGGCCCGGACTGGTGGGGATGTTGGTTGTGCTGGTGTGCGTGGCCGGCTGCACGGCGGAGACCCTCACCAGCGAATGGCTCCCCCCACCGTCTCCCACCCTTACACCGAGCGTATCTGACGTCGCGCCAGCGGTGGCGATGACTGACACCCCTGCCTCCACGCTGTTGCCTACCACCAGCCCATTACCACCGCCGACGTTGACCCTTACGTCAGCGCCTGTGCCGCCGCCCACTTCAGCGCCGCCGCCCACTGCGGTGCTCGGCGGTGGTGGCCCCGTGCTCATTGAGGGACAGCAGGCCCGGCGTTTAATGGGCAGTCCAGTGGGCGTCTTCTACGCCTACACTGCCGTTGGACTGTATCGCACCACGGACGGTGGTGTCACCTGGGAGCAGCGTTCGGCGGCTCCGCCGGTGGAAGCCTTCGTCTTCAACCCGGCTGCGCCCGATGTGCTGTACAGTGGTAAGGGCTACCCCTGCTACGCCGGTGGCGAGGCCGAGCCTTTCTACCGCAGCACCGATAGCGGCGTCACCTGGGCCGAGATGGAGGCTGGGCTGAACTTGAAGCCGGTTGTCGTCCATGCCACCGTCCCTAACCGTCTGTACGCCATTGGCTGTGATGGGCCGCACCTGTCCACAGACGGCGGCCAGAGTTGGACCTTCCAGGGTGGCGATGTGTTTTTGGTCTACGATGTACTGCACATCGTGCCGGTAGATGACTGGAGCACGGTCTACCTGGGCACGGCCAGTGAGGGCGGGGGCGGAGCGGTGGTCAAAAGCGCCGATGGCGGGGCGAGTTGGCAGGTGGTCACCGGGGCGACCGGGGAGGACATCTGGTGGGTGAGTGCTCTGGCGGTGGCTCCCGACGATCCGGACAGGGTGTACTTTGCCGAACGCTCATGTATAGCATGATGTAGGTTCTGGCACGACTTGGACTTTACAAAATAGGCGACTTGGTGTATGAATAGACTCATCTCTGACAGGAGGTGGTCTATGAAACACACACCAAGTCTGTGGCATATTATACTCGTATTGCTGCTGGTTGTCACGTTGGCGCAACCGGCAGCGTGCCACACGCTGGTATGGGATGAGCGCTTGGTGCCGCCGGGGCGTGTGCGACGTCGCTACAACCCACGGCGGAACCGTGAGCGCTGGGTCAGACGTTGGGCAAGACGGCGGCGACGATGTCCCCCGATGAGCCGCGCTGCGCGCCGTCGGCGTCGCAGGCGCATACTGAGGCAGATTCTGAACGCCAATCCTAGCCCAGTGCTGATCGAGCAGCGCCAACAGCACAGTAGCCCGGCTGCTGTTTCAGCGAGAGCGACGAGGGAGAAGCCGTCGCCGATCGCCGAGAGGCCCAGCGAACCTGATCCGTTGGCCGATCTGCGACAGGCGCGCGGGTGGATCGACCGGATGGATGAACGGGAGTTGTGGGTGATGCTGATCCGCGTTCGCTGGCCGCAGGGGCCACAGTGTCCGCATTGTGGGGAGCGAGACCCGCAATATGTGAAGTTGATCGACGCGGACTATCACGGGGGTCTGGGACGTTGGGGTTGCCAGGTGTGCGCCGAAGCGGGAGACCCTGGTGAAGGAGGCACCTTTACCCCTTTGACCGGCACCATTCTGGACGGCATGCGTATCGACGTGCGCACCTTGTGGCTGATGGTGGACTTGTTCGCCGACGGCAAAGCCAGCGTCGAGACTGCCCATGAGGCGCGCGTCCACCGTCATACCACAGACCGCCTGTTCCGCTTGCTGCGGGCTGCCATTTACCAAACTCGCTCGCTCGAACCGATGGTGTTGGCCCCAGAAGATGTGGGAGAGATGGACGAGGTGTATCTCACGGCCGGCTTGAAAGGAGGGGCCGGTGGCCTGCAACTGGAGCGGGAGGCACGCCGACGCGGGCTCAAACGACGCGGCCGTGGTACTTGGGACAGTGATCGGCTGCCGGTCTTTGGGCTGCTGTGTCGGGGCGGCCAGGTTCGTCTGTTCGTGCTGCGCAACGTGCAAACGGAGACCATCCAGCCCATTGTGTATCAGATGGTGCAACGCGGTGCTCGGGTCTATACCGACGGCTATTGCATCTATCACTTTCTCTCCCGCGATGGCTATCAGCACCTGGTCGTCAATCACGGTGCTGGTGACTACGCCCTCAATCTGGATGGGGACGGCCAATGCGAGGTCCACTGCAACACCATGGAAGGCACCTGGTCCTGGCTGCGTCAGATGATCCGCACCTATCGCGGCGTCTCTAAAGTGTACTTGCCTCTCTACATTGCTCAATTCGAATTCCTTTTCAATCGCCGCCACAAGAATCGCTGGAACCGTACCCTGGACGTGCTCCAGGTCGCTTTGCAGGTGGACGCAACCAGTGCCGCCGACCTGCTGGCGCGGGTGCAAAGCGCTCAATTCGCGGAGGTCTGCCCCGTGGCCGGATAGACCAATATCGCGCTTCCCATCAATCCAGGTGCATGGTCTTGGTTTCGCTTGCCACGAAACTGGATTTCACCACGCCCGGCAAGGCCAGATAATCCTCTGTGTAGTCGTACACCTTCCGGCGATTACACGATGCTATACATGAGCGATGGAAGGAACAGGGATGAAAATTCGAACCCTCAATGCAACTGAAATCCTCACCAGAGACGATGACATCACCTACATCATGGAATGTATTGCCGATGGCGAATGTTGCTCCATCGTCGGGGTGAGCAACATGGGCAAATCTGTTTTGTTGCGCTCTGTCTGCCGACCAGAGGTGAAACAAAGATACCTGGGCCCCCGGGCCGACGATTATGCTTTCGTCTACATTGACTTCAACCTCATGCTGGAGATGACAGAACAGGGCTTTTACGAACTCATCTTGCGCAACATCCTGACGGAGCTGGAAGAGTTGGAGGTGGATCAAGGACTGCTGGGCAGGATCAATGAGTTTTATCACAGCGTGGTCAACCCTACCAATCCGTTCATGGTGCCCCTCAGCTTTAATGAGGGCATGATCTCTGTCAGCGAGGGCCTGGGACGGCGCATGGTCCTCCTCTTCGATGAGTTCGACGAGGCTTTTCATGGCATTGAGGGGCGGGCCTTTTTGAACCTGCGAGCCCTCCGGGACAAGTACAGGGATACCCTTTGCTACGTAGTGGCTACGGAGCAGCGGCTGCGGGAGAGCCGCACTGGTCTCGAAATCGCCGAGTTTTGTGAGCTTTTCGCCCACCACGTCCGCTTCCTGGCCACCTTGAAAAAGGGCGAGGCCATTCGGATTATCAACGGATTTGCCCTCCAGGAAGAACTGGATTTCAGTCCCCAGGACGTGGATTTTATCATCGCTCAGGCTGGCGGTCACCCAGGGTTGCTGGAGGTAGTGTGTCACCTTCTCGGTGCGACCCTCAACAGTGGGGAAGCTCAACTGTACTCCCAGGACGAGCGCTACAGGCTGCTTGAAGAAAGGCTTGGCAGTGACCTCAACGTTCGTACAGAGTGCGCCAAGTTGTGGAACGACCTGACGGGTGAAGAACAGAATGCCATCGTTGCCTTTCTTTCCAACCCCCAATCTCCTTTGGAACCAGGGGTTCACCGCAGCCTGTGTGAGAAGTCCTTTCTGATTGAAGATGAGGCAGGGCAGTTGCGTCCCTTCGGTCGGTTGTTCGAGGGATTCGCTCACCGTCAACGGCTGGCGAAAGAAGGGACCCCTCAAGGAGTGCGAGTGGATGTGGACGCCGGCGAGGTCTGGGTGGACGGCCAAGCGGTCCCCACTTTGACCAACCTGGAGTACCGTCTGCTGCTCCTCCTTTATGGCAGCATTGACAAGATACGTGACAAGTATCGAGTGGTAGAGGCCGTGTGGGGAGAGGAGTACATCGAGGAGGTAGACGACGCGCGTATCGAGAAACTGGTCAGCCGCCTGCGCCAGAAGATCGAGCCGGATCCATCCAATCCCCGCTACCTGGTTACTGTGCGAGATCGGGGGTATAAACTGGTCAGCAGTTGAATGTCAGTCTGCTGTCGGTTGAATGTCATGCAAAAGGATCACAGGGATGGTATGATGGGAGCAAAGCTTACGGCAACAGTTAGACTATCTGTACCGCAACAGTGGTGAATGCAAATCAACTATCATAAAGGTGAAGGAGGCTAGGAAATGGCATCGCTATTGGATAAGGTTTCCACTTTGATCAAGGCCAATCTGCATTACCTGGTGGATCAGGCCTTGAAACAGAACTCGCTGGCCGTCATTGACCAGTACATCCGGGAGGTGGAAGACAACCTGGACAAGCTGGAGGACGCGGCGGCCACCGTTGGAGGGCAGGTCAAAACCCTCAAGCGCAAGTTCGACGAGTTCCAGGCCAAGGCTGAGGAACTGGATCGCAACATTGACATCCTGCTGCAAGAGGGCCGGGAGGAGTTGGCCGTCGCCGCCCAGAGCAAGCTGAACTCCACCCAGCGGCTGGCCGACGATTACCGGGAGCAGCATGAACGGCAGAAAGCCGAGTACGAAAAGCTGCTGGATGCCAAGCTCAAGCTGGAGGCCAAGCTGACGACCATCAAGCAGGAGCGCGAGGAACTACAAGCCCTGCTGGACCTGGCCAGGGCCAAGGAGTTGACCGCCAAGGCCATCAGTTCTCTGGATGATCTGGTAGGGGCTGGCGATGATGACATCGGTCGCATTGCTGAATCCATTCGCACCCGGCTGGACAAGGCCGCCGCCCGGGGTGAGATGGCCGCCACCCGCCTGGACGCCCAGATGGATGAGGTGCTGGAGCGTAGCACCATTGACGCTCAACTGGCCGAACGCAAGAAGAGGCTGGGGATGGAATAACCCTGCCGACACAGGTTTTGATTCTGTCGCCATAGCCCTGTGTTGATACTGGGGGCACGACTTTATATTATTAACCTATTTTTGATACGATAAGCTAAACATGGGAAGGAGTGTGCTATGAACGCTGCTCTAGACAAAGCCATTCCCATTCTGATTGAGCCGCTTGTACAAACGGGGATATATAGTAGTCAGGAAGAAGCTCTAAAGAGCCTGGTACTGCGATACGTGCAAGAGCAAATAGATGAAGCTGAACAGGAAATAGCTCGTTTTCAAGAAGAATACGGGATGGGTTTTGAGGAATGGTCTGAGTCACTGGGCGGTAAGGCAACCATCGAGGAAGAAGATGATTGGATGGAGTGGGAATCGGTACGAGATATGCTTGAAAGTTGGCAAAGGATAAAATCTGACATAGAGCAGATTGATGTATCAACAAATCCTACAAATCCTCCATGACTCAGCATTGATTGCGGAACCGGAGATAACCGAGCTGAAAGTCTATGGCGAGGAACGGTTTCGAGTCAAGATCAGAGGCAATGTCACAGAGAGCTTGACTCTGCAAATCTGGATCAATCATAACCCTCTGCGTACTCGCTATTCGTATCAGCTCTTCGGTGAGGAAAGGCCGATTCTCAGGTGGGATAATGCCCCGCACCACCCCGAATTGCCAGAGAATTTCCCACATCATGTCCACGATGAGCAAGGCGCGATGTTCTCCTCGGAACTCACGGGCAACCCGTTGGAAGATGTGCTATCTGTTTTGCTAGGGATAGAAGAGTTCCTGGAGGGTCTACATGCCCAGGAAGGATACTTGCCAAAAGGAGATTTGTGACTTGAGTTCAGTTGAACGATCTGCTCATTGGCCTGTTGGGATTTAAAGAGGACGGTTGTATGGCGAAAAGGTTTCGAGACGAACTGGAGCGGCGAGCGTTCAGAGCCATGCTCTCCCACGCTTTCTTTCGCTGGGAAAGCGCCTTTACCATCGCTTTGACTATCATTTTGGTCTTCCTCTTTTCCAAGCCTTTCCCCTGGTGGCAATGGTGGTACTGGCTCATCCTGGGCGTGGTGGCCGAGGCTCTGATCATCTGGACCAGTCTCAGCGACGTCGAGACTGGCCAAAAGGTGGTGGCCGAGATGTTCCGCCAGGAGTTCGACGTTCGAGCTCTGCGGGACAAAAAGCTGCAGGAACGGCTGGAGAAAGCCCTGGAGTACCGCCAACGCATTGATACCCTGGTTCAGTGCAGCGAGGAAGGGGTGTTGCGAGAGCACCTGCGGGAGACCACAGCCGGTGTGACCGACTGGATAGCCAATATTTTCAACATCGCCCGGCGCCTGGATACTTATGGGGGCGACAAGATGATCGAGCAGGACATGCGCTCTGTGCCGCTGGCCATCCAGAATTTCAAGAAGCGCCTGGAGATAGAAGATGACGAGGCAGTGCGAGCTTAGATGCGGGAGACCATCCGCAGCAAAGAGGCCCAGTGGGAGAACCTGCAAAAGTTACAGAACACGATGGAGAAAGCCGAGTTCCAATTGGAGGACACCCTCGCCGCCCTGGGCACCCTTTACACCCAGCTTCAGCTCATCGGAGCCAAGGACGTGGACAGCGGGCACACCCAACGCTTGCAGGAAGACATCGCCGGCCAGATCGCGTCGCTACAAGACATCGCCGAGGCCATGGACAGCGTCAATCCCCGGTAGTTGCTCTTTTTGAGATGAGAGATTGACCGCTAAGCCAGTTTGTGCTAAAATGTGGGGTGTAGTAGAGAGGGAAAGAGCTTTATGCTTGATCTGGGCATTGTCATCGTCAATTACAGAACGAGTGATCTGTTGCGAGAGTGTCTACAGTCAATCTACGAGAGTCGAGGCGATTTCAGCTACCAGGTTTGCGTCGTGGACAATTGCTCTCAAGACGGGAGTTGTGCCATGGTGGGGGAAGAGTTCCCCCAGGTGCGGCTTATCGAGAGCGAGATCAACGGCGGCTATGCCTACGCCAACAACCTGGGTCTGAGAGCCCTCGGCTTTGTGCAGACCAGCGATGAGAAGCTCTCAGAATTAACGCCCAGGTATGCTTTGCTTCTTAACCCCGACACTCTTTTGCTTCCCTCGGTCCTGCAAGAGATGCTGAACTTTATGGAGGCGCACCCTGAAGCCGGAGTTGCGGGCCCACGGTTGGTTCTGGCCGATGGCAGCCTCGATCTGGCCTGCCGACGCAGTTTCCCTTCACCAGAGGTCTCTTTCTATCGTATGGTCGGCCTGAGCAAGCTCTTCCCCAGGAGCAGGCGTTTCGGGCGCTACAATCTGACTTACCTCGATCCCGATGAAGTAGCTGAGGTAGACTCGGTGGTGGGGGCCTTCATGCTGGTGCGGGCTGAGGCCCTGAAGCAGGTTGGGCTCATGGACGAGCGTTTCTTCATGTATGGCGAGGACTTGGATTGGGCCTACCGCATCAAAAAAGCGGGTTGGAAGGTCTACTATAACCCTCAGGTGACGGTTTTACACTACAAGCGGGCAGCTAGCCGACACAGCCGCAAGGCCAATTACGAGTTCTATCGAGCCATGCATATCTTCTATCGCAAGCATTACGCGGCTACGACGCCCTTTTGGCTACACTGGCTGGTCCTGGGCGGCATTGCCCTGCGGTGGGGGCTGGCCGTGCTGTCCAGTCGGCTGCGCTTGCGCCCTCAAAGTGAAAAGCTCTCGGAGGCTGCGGGATGAAACGAAAGATTAATCTATTTCTTGCTGTCTCTCTGGTGGCCATTGATGGGTTGATGACGGCCCTGGCTTCCTTCCTGGCTTACTGGCTGCGTCTTTGGATCAACATTCCCTCGCCCCCTGTCAACATCCAGCCTTTCCCCAACTACCTGGGCATGATGGCCATCCAGGTGTTGACTATGCTGACAGTCTTTTTCTTCTCCAAGCTGTATCATTTGAAACGGGGTATCTCGCGCCTGGATGAACTCTCCATCATTTTCGCTGCCTCCTCCATCGGCAACATTATGTCCATCGCTTTCACCTCCCTGCTCTTTAAGAACAGTCCCCTCGAACTGGACTATTCGCGTGGCATGATCATTTACGCCTGGCTTTTAACTATCGTTTTCATCTTCTTGGGACGCATCTTTCACCATGCCATCCGCTTCAGCCTGTGTTCGCGGGGTGTGGCTACAGATAGAGTGCTCATCGTTGGCATAGGCGAAGTAGGGCAAATCATCTTGCACAAAATCCGTAATTCACCGAGACTGGGCTACGAAGTGGTGGGTTTCGTTGACGGTGCCTCCGCTCAGAAGGAAGTGGTAGACGTTCCTATCCTCGGCGACGTTGACGACATCCCCTCTATTATTGATGCCTACGAGATTGATGAGGTTATCATAGGCTTGCCGGAGGCATCTCACCAGGAGATCCTAACCGTCATCTCCCGCTGTGAGAGGGAAAAAGTCAGCATCAAGGTATTCCCTGATGTCTTCCAGATCATGGCTTCGGAGGTCAGCATCGGTGACCTGGGTGGCCTCCCCCTCCTGACCGTCAGGGATATTGCCCTGCGGGGCTGGAAGCTCACTCTCAAGCGAGCCGTTGATCTCATCGGCAGCGCCGTGGGCTTGGTAGTCCTTTCTCCATTGCTGATGCTGGTCGCTTTCCTGGTCAAGCTGGATTCACCTGGACCTGTATTTTACGCTCAGGAACGTATGGGGCTAGATGCCAAACCCTTCTGGATGCTCAAGTTCAGGTCTATGTGGGAAGATGCCGAAGCCAAGACTGGCCCCGTTTGGGCCACCAAGGATGACCCACGGCGCACCAAGATAGGAGCCTTCATCCGCCGTTTCTCCATTGATGAGTTCCCTCAGTTTATCAACGTGCTTCTGGGTGAGATGAGCCTGGTGGGGCCAAGGCCGGAGCGCTCTGTCTTTGTAGAGCAGTTCCGACAGAGCATCCCTCGCTACATGGATCGGCACCGGGAGAAAGCGGGCATCACCGGTTGGGCCCAGGTCAATGGGCTGCGTGGCGATACCTCCATTGCCGAGCGAACCAAGTACGACCTGTGGTACACAGAGAACTGGTCCCTTCTCCTGGACTTCAAAATCATCCTAAGGACCCTCATTCGTGTCTTTGCTGATCGCAGTGCTTCGTAAGGCTCAACTCCTTGTGCCTGTTTTCCCCTGGAAGAAGGAATTGAAGCTGCCCTAGCGCAGATGTCTTTGGCGAAGGTAACCAGGGGGCAAAGGCGAAGCGATGAGTTGCCCAACAGAGCCATTCACGAGTGTGGGTGGCTTTTTTAATTCTCTGATATTGTAGATAACCTGTGATTGTGATATAATAAAGTAGAATTCACCCGGTGGTTAAAGATGAGGAGAGCCCCATGTATACTAGAGAGGCAATGGCCATCCGCAGCAAGATCATAGGTGTCCTGCTGCGCAACGCCCGTATCAAGGCTGGAAAGAGCCGGAAGGACTGTGCGGCGGTGCTAGATTGCTCACCCGATACAATCTCCCAGTTTGAGTATGGCCGTAAGGACATCACTTTGCCCCAGTTGGAGGTGCTGGCCTATTTCCTCGGTTTGCCTATTACCTATTTCTGGGACAAGGATGCCATCCCTGAGGAAGAGGAGATGGAACGGCCTGTTAACGAGATCATGACCATACGCCGTAAGATCATTGGCGTCTTGCTACGCCAGGCCCGTCTCGACGCTGGCAAGAGCCAGAGGCAATGTGCCGAGGCTCTCAGTTGCTCAGCGGAGAGGATATCTCAATATGAACGGGGGCAAAGGGGTATCCCTCTGCCCGAACTGGAAGCCCTGGCTGATTTCTTGGATGTGCCCATTGCTTATTTCTTGGACGAGCAGACGACTCCACTCAGTAGAGAGGCTCCAAAAGAAGTGAGAGGTGCGGAGACCTTTGCTGAGTTGCCTCCAGACGTCAGGGACTTTGTCTCAAATCCGACAAACGCTCTCTATATCCGGATAGCCATGAAACTTGGCACCCTGTCAGTTGACGTCCTGCGCCAGATTGCTGAGACTTTGCTAGACATCACTTTCTGAACCGCTCACGCCCGGCTGAGGCAGGCACAGCTTAGAAACATTGTAGGGAAGGCTGAATGAGGCAAGAACAATCCCTTGAGCAGCGAGCGGCGAGCTTGATACCTCTGGATCATTTCATCGAGTTGGCCACTCGTTGCAATTTGGAAGAGTTGCTGACCGATGCGCTGGCTTTGATGATACGGACTTTTAATGCCAAAGCCGGTTCTTTGATCTTTGCCAGGGTCCCTCCATTGCACATCAGGCAAGGTGAGTTTGATTTTGATAAAGCTGCCGAGCAAATCACCCGTTGGGAAAAGACCATAGAAAACAGGATAAATTCGACTTGGGAAATACAAACACCTCGCCTGTCGCCCATCAGCATCCATCCTCTGTCTGATAGCGGATTGACTCTGCTGACCATACCCCTTCTGAGCCAGGTCAAAGTCATCGGCTCCATAGGCCTGATATTTGAGCCGGGGCAGGAGCCAGACAATTATCAGCACCAGGTCTTGATCCGCTTTGTGCGGGGCATCAGTAACATGGCCCAACTCACCGAGGAACTTGCAGTAACTCAGCAACGCTTGAGCCAACTGGGGTTGCTCTATCAGGTAGGGCAGGCCATGGCTTCGACTTTTGACCTGACTAAGCTGCTGAACGATACTTTGCAATTAACCACCACTGTGATTGATGCCGCCGCTTCGGCCCTGATGCTGATGGATGAAGATTCAAATGAATTGGTTTTCGAAGCCACCCATGGAGCAAAAGGAGCCGTGGTGCCTCGCCAGAGGATTGGCCTGGATGAAGGAATAGCGGGGTGGGTAGCCACGCATGGCGAGCCAGTGATCGTCAACGATGTCAGCAAAGACGAGCGCTTCAGTCGAAAGGCTGATATGCACACGGGCGCGCTCACAAGATCCATCGCTGCTGTGCCCTTGCAGATCAAGGGCAAGACCATCGGTGTCCTAGAAGTGCTGAACAAATTCTCGACCAATGGCTTTGATGAGGAGGACTTGAGATTGATGCTGACCCTGGCCACCCAGGCGGCTATTGCCATCGAGAATGCGCGATTGTATCGAAGCTTACGGGAGGAGCGTGACAAGATCATTCAGGCTCAGGATGATGTGAGAAAGGAGCTGTCTCGCAAGCTGCACGACGGTGCTGTTCAGCTTTTAGCGGCCATCGCTATGGACGTCGAGCACATCGGGCGTTTGCTGAAACTGAAACCAGAAGCTGTCTTCGCTGAACTCGACGCCTTGCGCAAACTGGTGCATCAGGCCACCCGTGAGGCACGCATGGTCCTCTTCGAATTGCGCCCTGTCATCTTGGAAAGCCAGGGGTTGGTGCCCGCTTTGCGATCCTATGTCAACCAATTGCGAGATAGCGATGAGTTCGCCGTCCACTTGGATGTCGGCAATTTCGATTCACAACTCGATCCCAAAGTGGCTGGCACCATCTTCTCCATCGTTCAGGAGGCTATCAACAATGTCAAAAAACACGCCCATGCCAGGAACGTGTGGCTCAACCTTGCCGTTGACAGGGACCAACTTGTTGTCGGTGTCAAAGACGACGGCCAGGGCTTCGATGTGAAAGCCGTCGAGCGAGACTATGATCAGCGAGGCAGCTTTGGCCTGTTGAACATGCACGAACGGGCAGAGTTGATAGACGGGTTCCTGGCCATCGAATCCAGTCAAGTCGAACCGGAGCGAGGTACTGTGGTCACGCTCCGAGTCCCATTGGGCAAAGCTGAAAGACTGAGATGACTGAACCACAAGCGCTGAGGGAAGAGGGCCTACGTCACTACCGACAGGGAGCTCTTGATGAGGCTATCGCTTGCTTTGTCGAGACCCATTCGCTTTACATCGAGAAGGGAGACCAGCATGGCGCGGCCGAGGTGCTTAACAACCTGGGTGTCATTTACTACCAGCAGGAACGCTGGCCAGAGGCAGCTAAGGCCCTGGAGGAGGCCCACCAGGCCTTCATCACCATGGAGGATGTAGACGGCCAGGCGCAGACCTTGGGCAATCTGGGAAGTCTTTACAGAGCCAGCGGCCAGCTTGAGAAAGCGGCACAACATTTCAAGGATGCCCTCACTCTTTTCCACCGGCTAGGAGATAGCCAAGCTGAGAGCGTCACCTGGCGTGCCTTGAGCACCGTTCGCCTTCGTCAAAGGAGATGGCTGGAGGCCATCTTGGCCTATAACTCCAGCCTGACCTGTCTGAAACAGCTCTCTTTGGGACAGCGCCTACTTCATCACCTGTTAGAGCTGCCATTGCGTTTGCTCTCCGGAGCCAGATAGCAAGAGGGCCCTGAAAAACTATATCCCCGCCTAACACCAAAAAGGGCAGCATCCAGATTGATCTGGACGCTGCCCTTTTCTAACTACAACCCTTTCCGCTCGGCAAGCTCTCTATATTTCCTCTGAGATCCTTTCCCCTTCCAATTCATCTTCGATTTCTTCAGCAAAGAGGGAGGCTTCGTCAACTAAAGATAGTTCAGCAGCCTCTATGCTTTTCTCCTCCCTCCTGGCTCCGACCACGGGACGGTGTCTCTCACTATCCCGAAAGCCCGTTCCAGCCGGAATAAGCTTGCCGATGATCACGTTCTCCTTCAAGCCAAGCAACTGATCCACCTTGCCTTCGATGGCCGCATTGGCCAGAACATTGATGGTGTGTTGGAAGGATGCAGAAGAAAGGAAACTGTCGGTGTTCAAGGCAGCTTTGGTTATTCCCAACAGGACTGGCTGAGCCGTAGCAGGCTGTTCACCAGCCGCAGCCGCTTTAGCGTTAACGTCGGCAAAAACGAGGCGGTCCACCAGTTCTCCCAGGAGGAAGGTAGTATCACCCGGTGAGACCACACGTACCTTTTTCAGCATCTGGCGGATGATCATCTCGATGTGCTTATCGTTAATGTTCACCCCTTGAGAACGATAGACTTTTTGTATCTCTTCCAGCAGATAGCCCTGAGTTGCCTCTCGTCCCAGGATGCGCAAGATTCGATGCGGGTTAAGGGAGCCCTCGATCAGTTGCTGACCAGCTACTACCTTTTGGCCATTTTCCACCAGCAAGCGGGCGGCCGATGGCACCTCATACTCCCGCTCCTCGCGCCGCTCGTAGCGTATCCCGATCTGGCGGTCCTCCCGTGAGACTTTGCCTCCGGCCGTAGCCACTATCTCGCGCTCCCCACGGCTGGCCAGAGGAGCGCCAGCCTCCACCTCGTCGCCGTCTTCCACCAGGATTTTCCAGCCGTATTTGATGTCGTATTTGTCCTCGAAGACCTCACCGAAAACGACCCTGATACGGCGCAGTCCATCCTCATGGATGATCTCGGCCACGCCATCAATGTCAGATATGATGGCTTCTCCTTTTGGATTGCGAGCCTCGAAGAGCTCCTGTACCCGAGGCAGGCCATGGGTGATGTCGGACGTGCCGGCCACACCACCCGTATGGAAGGTACGCAGAGTGAGCTGCGTACCCGGCTCGCCGATAGATTGAGCGGCGATGATGCCCACTGCTTCCCCTACCTCGATCAGTTCACCTCGGGCCAGATCGCGGCCGTAGCACATGGCGCACACGCCATTTCGGAGCTCACAAGCCAGAGGCGAACGGACATAGACCTCTTCTATGCCTGCCTGTTCGATGGCTTGGGCTTGCTCTTCCTCGATCTTCTGCCCTGCTTCCACGATGGTTTGCCCATCGCCAGGAGCCACTACGGGTGCTGCTGCTATCCGTCCCAAGATCCGTTGCGCCAGGCCCGCATTACCTCTGGAAGCGTCCCACCCTCGCACCCAGATACCGGCTCGGGTGCCGCAGTCCTGAGCATTGATGATGATGTCCTGAGCCACATCTACCAGGCGTCGTGTCAGATAGCCGGCATCGGCTGTGCGCAAGGCTGTGTCGGCCAGGCCCTTACGAGCGCCGTGGGTGGAGATAAAGTACTCCAAGGCTGTCAGGCCCTCACGGAAGTTGGAACGGATAGGCAGAGCGATGATACGGCCCGAAGGATCAGCCATCAAACCACGCATGCCAGCCAACTGCCGGATGGGTTGGAAGCCTCCTTTGGTTGCTCCTGAGACAGCCATCGCCCGGATGGGACTGGTGGGGTCCAGGCTTTGGGCGACAGCCTCAGTTATCTCGTCAGTAGCTCTGGTCCAGAGCTCCACGGTCTTGACGTATTGTTCATCTTCGGTAATGAGACCGCGCCGATATTGGTGTTCTACAGCGTTGACTTCGTCGGTCACCTGCTCCAGGATTTCCGCCTTGGCCTCCGGTACGGTAATATCGCTCACGGCAATGGTCAAACCCGATTGAGTGGCGTACTTGAAGCCTATGTCCTTGATCTTGTCCACAAATTTGGCCGTCTCCACTGGCCCTAGTTGCTGATAGCACCGGGCCACCAGATCCTTGAGCTTGCTCTTGTCCATTACTTCGTTGACGAAACGCAGTTCCTCTGGTAGGGCCTCATTGAAAAGGGCACGGCCGACTGTGGTCTCAATGAGTTTTTTGCGTCGCATTGGCTTGTCGGTGACCCCATAGACCTTGATCCTGGTGTGAAGATCAACCTTGCCCAAATCATACGCCAGGGCCACCTCTTCCAGGTTAGCGAAGACCTTGCCCTCCCCACGACAGCCTTCTCGTTCCATGGTCAGGTAGTAGCAGCCCAGCACCATATCTTTGGACGGGCCGACGACAGGTTCCCCACTGGCCGGGAGCAAGAGGTTCTTCGTAGAGAGCATCAGTTTCTGTGCTTCCTCAACGGCTGCCTTGGAGAGGAGGATATGGACGGCCATCTGGTCTCCATCAAAGTCAGCATTGAAAGCTGTGCAAACCAGGGGATGGATCTGGATAGCATTGCCCTCTACCAGGACAGCCTCGAAAGCCTGGATGCCCAGGCGGTGTAGGGTAGGAGCCCGGTTGAGGAGAACGGGCCGTTCTTTGATCACTTCCTCCAGGACTTCCCAGACCTCAGGCCGCGCCTGCTCGACAATGCGCTTAGCTCCCTTCACGTTGGCGGCATAATTGTACTCCACCAGCTTGCGGATGACAAAGGGCCGGAAGAGTTCCAGGGCTATCCCTTTGGGCAGGCCACATTGATGCAGTTCCAGATGCGGTCCGATGACGATGACCGAACGGCCGGAGTAGTCCACCCTCTTGCCCAGGAGGTTGCGGCGAAAACGCCCTTGTTTACCCTTGAGCATATCCGACAGCGATTTGAGCTGTCGTCGGCCTCGGGCTGAGACTGCCTTGCCGCGACGGCTGTTATCAATGAGGGAATCCACCGCTTCCTGGAGCATGCGTTTCTCGTTGCGCACGATGACATCAGGCGCACCCAGCTCCAACAGCCTTTTCAGCCTGTTGTTGCGGTTGATGACCCGCCTATAGAGATCGTTAAGGTCCGATGTGGCAAAGCGTCCTCCGTCCAACTGGACCATGGGTCTGAGGTCCGGGGGGATAACAGGCAGCACGGTCAAGATCATCCATTCGGGTCGGTTGCCTGACTTGCGGAAGGCCTCCACCACTCGCAAACGTTTGGTAGCTTTCTTGCGTATCTGCTTGGAGCGTGTAGTCTTGATCTCAGCCCGCAATTCCTTGGCCATAGCGTCCAGGTCCATTTCCTTGAGGATATCGTAGAAGGCCTCAGCTCCCATCTTGGCCGAGAAAATGTGCCCCCATTTTTTGTCCAGATCTCGGTAGCGAGACTCGTTCAGAAATTGCAACGGAGCCAGAC
>Ga0315309_1000414_pt1 | contig 25805 bp, 2 predicted proteins | sample TDP4_MG_FD_203080 | JGI IMG/M metagenome (GOLD analysis project Ga0315309, IMG submission 203080) | Freshwater sediment microbial communities from Lake Towuti, South Sulawesi, Indonesia - TDP4 | ecosystem: Environmental > Aquatic > Freshwater > Lake > Sediment | place: Indonesia: South Sulawesi...
TCAAGATGTCCCCTTAAGATACCTAGCTCTTCTTCCCTCTTCCCCTTCTCCACCCCCAGTTCCTCTATCTTCTTCTTGAGTTCCCCCTCTATCTTAGCTCTCTCTTCCAGCTCCTTCTTGAGCTCCCCAATCAAGACCTTAGACTCCCCTATCTCCCTTTCCTTCTCTTCCATCCTCTGAGAGGAGGCTCTTCTCTCTTCCTCAATCCTCTCCCTCGCTTCCTTTAACTCCCCTTCAAGATGTCCCCTTAAGATACCTAGCTCTTCTTCCCTCTTCCCCTTCTCCACCCCCAGTTCCTCTATCTTCTTCTTGAGTTCCCCCTCTATCTTAGCTCTCTCTTCCAGCTCCTTCTTGAGCTCCCTAAACTCTCTTTCTCTCTCTTCTAATCTTGCTTCCCCTCTTTTCTGCTCATTTTCTAACTCTCTCTTTATTTCTCCCAGGTTCTCCTCGAGCTCAAATATCCTTGCCCTCAAATTCCTTTCTAACTCCACTCTCTCTATTTCTTTCTCTCGGAGATTCGTTTCCCAGGTTCTTTTTTGTAGTTGCAGAGTGTCAGATAGAGCTTCCCTCTCTGCCTTCTCCTTTCCCAATTCCCTTTCCATACGAGTTTTCTCACCTTCTAATTCCGACTCTTTCACTTTCAGTTTTTCTTTCCATTCTGCCTCTTGTAATTCTATATTCCTTTTGAGCCGGGAAATCTCCTCTTTTGCAGAAAGGTCAAACTCTTGAAAAATCCTTCTCTGTTCCAGTAATTCGTGTTCGATTTTCTCCTTCTCTTCAGTTAGCTTTTTTATCTCCTTTTCCCGATCTGCTTTCTCGAGAATTTCCCCCAATGCCTTTTCCATCTTCACCGCTGCCTTCTCTTCCTCTTTAATCCTCAGAGTCTGCTCCCAAATCTTCTTTCTCTCCTCCTCAAGTTGCCTCTCCAATTCTTTGAGCCGTAATTGAGCCCGCTCTCTATCCTCTCTAATCTGCACTTCTCGCCTATCCTGTTCTGCTTTCTCCTTTGCTTCTCTCTCTGCAAGTTCTATTTTCATTGCCCTATTTTCTGCTTCCAGTCTCTTTAGCGCTTCTTCTAATACTGCTTTCTCTTTTTTGATTAGACCTTCTAAATTCTGGAGAGGTCTTCCTTCTTCTTTTAAGGAAGTCTTATCGAGAGGTTTTTTCGGTCCAGCTGAAAAAGGCGGTGGAGGAGGCGGCGGAGGAACTATATTCTCTTTCTCTTCTCTATTATCACGCTCTGCCATTGGTTACCATTCCTTTAATTCAATGTATCTACGATTTACCTATATATGGAACCTACTTTCAAATTTGATAACTACTTTCGATTCTTTAACCACTCGCTTAGTTCTCGATTGTTCGGATTCAACTCGAGCGCTTTCTTATATGCCTGTACTGCTTCTTCTTCCATTCCTTGATTGTAATAACAGCTCCCTAGATACTGATATGTCTGCCATATTCCGTCATTGTACCGAAGGCTCTTCCTAAATTCTTCAATAGCTTCCTCGTATTTCCCTGCTTGAGAAGCCTCCATCCCTGCATTATAGTGCTCGAATGCTTTCTCGTTATCCGTCTTTTCGCTTAGTTTCTCTTTCGCCTGAGCCTTCACCACTTCCTCAGGTTCTTCCTCAAGCTTCTTCCTAAAAGCTTCTTCTTCGATGATTTTCTTTATGTCCTCCATATCCTCTATTCTTTCAATTTCACCCCATCTTTCTCTTCCTTTTAACTCAATTTTCCCTTCCCTCTCCATCTTGATAATTAAGCCCACTATCTTTTGTTGTTGTTCTTCAATTGCTTGAAGCGTCACTGGCTTACCAAATTCCATCTCTTCTTTCAGGAGGACCGCACCCCCTGCTGACATATTCTCCATGATTTTTGACTTAACTTCCTCACTTGCTTTCCTTAAGGCTATGGCTAAATCGCCAGTGTTTATTTCTCCGAGAATTATGCGTAGCGTGTGATTATCTATTGTGGTGATTTGTTCGAATGAGAAAGTTAGATCTCTTATCCTCTTTGCCAGTTTTGGATTTTTCTGCTCCAACGCGCTCAAGATATTCTCTTTCGAATTCTTATCGAGCCTATGGAATATTTCCAAGAATTCATCCACTCCACCCCTAAGAAGATCTATTTTCTCTTTAATATTCCTTTCTATTTTAGTTACTATATGTTCATCCATCTCTTTGACTGCGGTCAGATTCAGGGCAACCTGTAATTGGAACTCTGGGCTAAGTGAAGACAATACTTTTGCAGATTGGTCGGGAGTCAGGTAACTCAATATCAAGGCCATTGCTTCTGGAGGTTCGTTCTTAATCAAATATAAGAGCCTCTTTAGATTGCTCTCTTTGACGAATTTGAAGGCTTCTGAAATTGGTCTTTCTCTTTTCTCCTCCTTCTCAGCCGCCCCCTCCTCAACATTTTCAGGTAGACTTTTTCCTGCGGTCGTTGAGCCAGGGCCCACTCCTTCTGCAGAGGTTGTGGAAGCGGCAGACCCGATTTCGGTTTTGGCGCCTTTCAGTTCTTTCGCCATATCAAGTATATTCTGGAAAAGAGACTTGAAGGGCCCAGTACCAAATAGGAACATAGAAAAAGCAACAGTCAAGAGCATTCCTATTATCACCAAATAGGTCTGCGGCTTGAAAAGAAAAACCCACCAAGGAGTGATGGGAATAAATAGAGCTCTCTTCACTACTAACTTGTCTCCTCGTTTGGGGTCCAAATTCAGGAGGTCGCTCACTATACCTTGTAGGTTCTCCACCAAGGCATCAGAGATTTTTTGGTCAATTATGAGAGTTACAATAATCCTCTTAATGAAAGAAGGCGGCACTTTTACAATACTTTCTACCCTCTTCTTCATTCCAGCTGCCTCTTTTTTTGCCTCACCGCCAGGAGCAATCTCCTCCTGCTCTTCCTGTTCGAGCACGCTCTTCTTGAGGGGAATACCAGGTAGGAGTTCTTTTACCTTTGGCGCTTTTACGGCCTTATCTTCCTTTGACTTCTCCTCCTCTTCTTTGGACTTCTGTTCGGCCCAGGTTTCTATCTCAGTCATTGACCTTTCTACATTCGGTTCGACCATAATTACGACTCGAGCTCTATTGGGACCTAAGATTTCATTGAGAACGCTCTGGACGCGTTCCTGCAAGTTCTGTTCTACTGTTAACTGAGCAGACACAAGCTCAGAATATTCTACCGCCTTACAGTTGTGTCCAGGAGCTAATAGCAACAAGATTGCCAATATTAACAATTTTTTCATCTTAATCTCCTCATGGTAATTCGATATCCTCTTTTTGCATGATGCTTATTTTTTCTCTGCGGGAAATTCCTTTCCTCTCTTTTCCAGCTCCTCCAGGTACTCCAGTTCCCTATCTTCAGGATAACCTTTCTCTTCCCATCTATCGAGAAACTCCTTCAATGTCTTATCCGCAGGATTTATCTCTAACGACTTTCTCCAGGCTTCTCTAGCCTTCTCCTTCTGTCCCATAGCGAAGAATGCAGAACCTATGCGTTTATATGCCAGGGCATTACTTGGCTCAAGCCTCAGGACATCCTGTGCCTCTCTAATCGTCATATCATACTTACCTTCATAGAAATAGTTAAGAGCGTTATACAACTTTTGGTCAACTAGGCTCATTCCAGGAGTTACCTCTTCTACAGCTGGCACGCCTTCTACCCTGGCAATTGTCCTTAATAGCCTGTCTATCTCTCTATCCTCCGGCTCCAGGGACAGCAGATAGCGAAGGACATTAAAGGTAAGTTTAATGTCCCCGTCTAAATAAGAGAGGACAGCCTGTCTAATCAACTTAGCACGTTTAGTCTCTTCAGTCTCTTTAGGCACTATCTTGGACACAGTCTCGAGTTTCACCATTTTGTTCTTGACCTCTATGTTCTTTGGGTCAAGAGAAAGTGAACTATTAAGTTTTTCCACTGCTCTCTGGAAGAGTCCCCTTTCATAGGCAGCCACTGCCTCTTTATAGAATTCAAGTGCCATAGTCTCGCTGGTAGCAGTAATAGATGGGCCAAACCTCCAGCTGGCTGAAAGTCGGTGAGAACCGCCCAGGTCATGAGTGGCAAATGCGTAATCTAGTCCATAATCTCTATATCTGATTCCAAAACCGAGGGTAAACTCTTCAGGGTCAAGACCCAGCCTGACAGCCAAGTATCCGAAGGCCCAGTACTCAGCCCCGAAATGGTAACTAAGGGGCGCTCCGCTCTTTTCCAAATCTATAACCAGAGCCAGTCTATCCCTTAACAACTTATAGTTGAATCCGAATCTTAAGGTTAATGGGAGCTTATCCTCCGTGCGCTCTCCCATTCTCAAGCCTATAAGATTTCTTAGATTGAGACCTGCCTGCAAATGTTCGAGTAAAGGAGACCTGTACATCGCTCCCACATCCGTGGTGAAATTGCCATTTTTATGATCGTCCAGGTTGTGAGTTACATACTTAATACTGGCACCCAGGGCAAGGACATCTACGACCTGTTTTCCGTAGCTTACTCCAAAAGCTGTCTGAGAGTCGGTGAACTTATGGGTGGGAAGATTATTCTCATCTCGACCATCAAATTCTCCAGAATATAGCCGGGTAATGCTTCCTCCCACAGTTCCTATTCCGGTAATTGGATGGGCATAGCTGATGAAATCGTATATGGTATCGGCCCAGAGAATAGCATGTAAAGCCGTAATCTCTTTCCTGTCTATCTGTGTCAATCCCGCTGGATTCCAGTAGGTGGCAGAGGCATCGTCAGCAACGGAGACGAACGCTTTCCCCATTCCCAAAGAGCGAGCACCCGCACCCCAGGAAAGGAAAGCGCCAGCCTCGCCACCAGAAGCTTTAGGCCATGCTCCTTGTGGCAGACTGAAGAGAAGAGTGGCAGAAACAAGTACCACAGATATTAAACTGTATTTGTTGCGACAACGACCCATTGGCGAGCTCCTTTAAAGCTCAGCCGCAGGGTTGCCCTAAAAAAGAAACCGAATTATCCACAGACCAGAAGATAATTCGGCTAAGATAGTTACCGGCGCCAGGGAAGAAATCCTTCCCCAGCCCTTCCTAATCTTCGGCAACCCGGCTAGCCGAATCGGCCCCGTGGCTTTGCGTCCTCCGATTACTCGGAGTTTGCCTTTGTCGGACTAGTGTCCTGTACTATATTCAATTTTCAATAAAATATTACCACAAGATTATCTATTTGTCAACCGCTTTTTGAGACGAAATCTTGCCTCAACGGAGTACTCCTATCTTCCTTATCACTTCCACTGTGCGGTCGTCTTTCTTCGGGGCACGGCTATCCTCAACATTCACTGTAATCCTGCAAATGTAGCCACCTTTTGCCACCTTATCTCCTCTTTCGTTTCTCAAATCCCAAGGCCATCTATTCACTCCCTGAGACCCTTGTTCGCTCCCCGGTTTGAAGCTTTCCTCTAACACGAGATGGCCAAGTAGGTCGTAAAGCGTGACGGTGACTTCTGCGTTCCACTTAAGAATGTAGGTAATTGTTGTATCGTCGCCCGTAGCTGGATTCGGGTAGTTGGAGACCTCGGTAATTATATCCTTAGGAAGTCCTGTAACTGCCGCACTAGACGACTCCGACCACTCACCCCAACTTCCCGCACCATTTTTAGCACGGACCCTATAGCAATATAAGTGTCCTACCTTCTTACCAGTTATCGAATAGTTCTGGCTATCCCCCTGTATATTACTGGTTATTGTCTTCCATAATGGTGATGTATCCTCCCTTTCCTGCAATTCGTAAGCGACCACGCCAGATTCCGGGTCTTTAGCCATCTCCCAATGTACATTATAAGAAGTGGTTTCTGTCTCACCCGATATCTCAGGAACGGGTGGACCCACTTTCACAGGTGGTGTTATGTCCACCCTAAATTGTCTATATCCTGGGTCACTAAATAGACTAACTCCGCCTCCACTTACGCTTCGGGTTATCACGGAGAAGTAGTATATGGGACCAGAATCTTGTGGACGATATTGTTGTAAGGTTAAGCCACTTGCAATAACTTCCTTCCTACTTCCGGCAAAGAGCCATATATTGTTTGTCCGGTCGGCTCCTCCTGGTGCTGTTCCCACTGCGTAGAAACTTTCTATCTCTCCCAGAGGAGACTCCGACTCCCACTTCGCCGAAACCTTCGAGCCATCGTTTGTCCATTCGTCGGTACGGACTCGAGGGGTTGTGGGAGTGCGATAATCCCTCACCCTGGTAACAGAAGTCATAATGGGAGTAGAATAGTTTCTCTGAATCGTAGTTGGCCTAACATCTATGAAATCTTGAGTAGTCAACTGCAGGAGAATCTTATTTCCTGGAACTGCTGTGTCACTTATGTCAAGCGCCACAAAATAGTAAGAAGTGGTTGGCCTTATCAACTCTGGTTGAATTCCTGGTGCGGAATCGCCGTCAATCGCGATGTTTGCTATTCCTCCGCTGAAAGTCCCTGTACCCATTAGCACATCTATTCCGGAGTTGAAAATACCATCTTTATCCACATCACGATAAAGTTTTATTAAAGTAAAGTCACTATCTACAGCCGTATCTATCTCCTCAACTGTGAGGATGTTCCACTCTGCTCTATTGGCATTCACTGATAGAGCAAGCCTCTCCATTACCACATCTTTCTCTTTCTGCCGAGCTCCACCGGGAGCCCTATCTTCAGCAACTAAGTTCAATTCCAGGGTCTTGACCGCTACTTTGGGAGATTCGAAGGGAAATTCGCCGATAGGTGTGGTCACATCCCAGTAACCAGGCCCAAGATACTTACTGACCGGGTTATCTACACTATTTGGCGGAATGGGGAAGAAGAAGCAAGCAGGGCCATCGAACATTGCTCCTACCTGTTCATTCAGCGTAGCATCCACAGCTATGTCATAGATGAGGAAATATGTCTGAGGCGCAGTGCCTACCACCTGCGGGGTAGCGAAGTATATATTCACCGCCTGGTCAGTGAAAGCATAAGTTATGGTGGATATCGATATCTGTACATCGGAAGTTGAACTGAATTGTCCATTATTGTCCAGGTCACGATATATCTTGACCCTCTCCACATCGCTATCCCTACTCAAGGGCGTTCCCGTCCTCCTCACCTTCACTCCTGTCCAGATTGCATCCGATTGGTTAGTCTTGAGAGTGAACTTGTGCATCGGCACATTCTGTTCAGCCTGGACCACTTGAGTGGGAGTCTGTGTCGGTTGCAATGGGGTTACTGTAATCGTATCCGCATACTCATTAACTACGAGGTTTGCCGTGACAAAGTTTACCGGCCTCACTATATCCACCCCTTTAACTGTAAAGTAAGTTGCGGAAGAAATAGCAACGCCAATACTATTACCAACTTTAGCTAGCTGATAGATATCGAGGACTACGAAGTACGACCTGGGCGTAGTACTAATCACCTGAGACTGGAGAAGAGTGATGTCAGCAAACTGGTTAATAAATGTGTTAACGCCCGTAGTTATGAGACTATCAGTTGTGGGATTAAATGTGCCTTCGTAGGGAGCCTCATCACGATAAATCTTAACCGTACTAACATCGCTATCCGTGCCGTTTCCTGTTCTTCTGACTCTCAATTTATCCCAGATAACTGTATTTTCGTTACTGGAAAGAGTCAACTTCAACATGCCCGTATTCTTATCTCCTTGAATGAGTGGGACTTCAGCGCCACTTATATCAGTAAACCTAACGATAAGTTCGTCCTTTGTGGGATGGACTTGAATCTCAGAAGAGAGAATGGGAAAGTCTCCCACCAGATTATGTGGTGAAATTTGGTAGATATCGTTAGGACCATCTATCTTCATTCCCATCAGAGCATCGGGAGTGGCACTTCCCGATAGTGAGAAAGTCAGGAAATAGTACTTATAGTCATCGTCGTAGACATACTGGGTCGTCGGGAATTGAATGGAAACATCTGTGCCACTAAATGTGGCGGTAGCCACAGGCATATCCAATCCATCAAAAGTGTCGTTGGAATTGCTATCCTTCCAGACCTTCACCTTGGTGATGTCTGTATATAGACCGGTACCGGTCAAAATAAGCCTCAGTCCGTTCCATCCCACCCCCACTGGATACGGAGAATCGGAAATCATCTTCAGAGACGCCATCCAGATATCCTTATCGTTCTGGAAGAAGTACTTCTCCACTTTAGCCCCCGCATTATGGCTGGTAGCTTGAGTGCCAGAGGTACCTCTGGTGATGCCCACAAAAGTAGTCTCTGTCTTCAACGTATACTTTATGATTTCTTCCTCTATCTTTATATATCCGGAAGGCAGGAAACTGAAGGAGGAATCTACTGGAATTACTGTATCTGTCGAGCCTACCGCACTGAACAGTGTTGTTGAACTTCCTGCAATATCGAACCCATTGACCGTGAGAGTTCTTGGTTTAGGAGATATCTGGAGGAGAGTAGAACTTGCTGGTAAAACAGTAAATTCCACTGTTTCATCGGTATTCTGAACCTTTATATAAGTAGCTTCCTCTATTTTGGCTCCCAGGGTATTTCCGGGTACGGCTGCGTCAGAGATACCGTAGGCGATGAAATAGTATTGAGGATCGGGTATTATTCTCTGTTGCTCCGTTAGAGAAATAGCGGCTATATTGCTCACGAAGCGTTTTGTAGGCTCACTTATAAGAATATCGTTCATGGGGTTGAAACTGCCTAAACCTTCGCCAGGACTATCTTTCCACACAGTTACTGAGGTTACCTCGCTATCAAGAGCTGTTCCTGTCCTGTCTATCTGGATATCTGTCCAGATGGAATCGGACTGGTCGCAAGAGAGTTCGAGGTAAAGGATGGGAACCGGTGGGTCAGCAGGGTCTTCAGGATCCGGGTCTCCAGAACCTTGCATTGCTGTGGCTGGAGCAACCGATTCAGGTACCACTGTAATTGTATCGGCATACTCCTTAATAGTTGATGGGCCGCAGTATATCGGGAATCCTATCGGTGATACCCTATCAACGCCTTGCACTCGGAAGTAGGTGGAGCTGCTCACCTTGAGACCGAGAGCATCATCTGGCACTCCTAAAACATCCACATCTAAGGTCACCAAGTAATACTGGTGAGTAGTGGTTATCTCTTCATAAGGTCTACCAATAAATGAATTAGCTATCGGAATGAAGGTGAATGTCGAAGTAAAGTTTGCCCAGCCAATCTGGTAGTCGTTATCTGCCAGGGTCGATTGGTCATCGTCAGGACCGTCGAAGTCTACTATCGGCCTTTCATCCTCACCCATTGCACCGCTATTCCACCTGAAGACCCTCACCTTGTCTATATCGGTATAACTTCCGAAACCTGTAAGGTCTACTTTTAATTGGTCCCAGAGGACTGTGTGCGAGTCACTGAAAAGTTCGAAGCAAAACATGGCCTGGTTTGTTGTCCCCTGAATCAACTGAGCAGGTGCCACATTCGGACTTCCACTGGGTGATCCGCCTTCTACTGTTAAACTATCCTCAGTTGCAATAATTGTTGGCCTTTCAGATTCAAATGGGAATGTAGCCCAATTGACTGTAGACGGGGTCTCCACCCAGAAGCTTCCCTCTGGACACTCAGCACCGATTGTTCTGTCAACACTGGCGCTATCGTCGATGTCGTAGACAATGAAATAGGTCTGGGGAGTAGTAGTAATTACTTCAGGCTGGTCTCCCACTTCCACATTATCGCTATCAATATTAATCAGCACCTGACCCGCCTTAAACTCATTGATTCCGGAGCTTATCACGCTATCAACATATGGCTCAAGACAGCCTCCTCCGTCCTCATCTCTATATATTTTAACCTCTTCTACATCGGAATCGGAGGCACTACCTTTCATAATGACCTTAATTTTCTTCCAATTAGCAGTAAACCTGTCCGTCGCCAGAACCACTTTTAACATCGCTAAATCCTTGTAGCCCTGCCCGTAGGTCTGGGTAGAATAGACCAGATTGTAGGGAGTGACCTGCACTACGGCAGGCGCTGACTGGATTGTAGAGGTGCCACTTCGTAGGGCGAAGTTATCCTTGCCAATCTGTACTTCAGGAAATACTAAGGTGAAGTCTCCCGGCTTCTGAATCTCTATCCTAAAGTTTCTTTCCGGCACTGCAGATGTACTCACATTGACGGCGAGGAAATATCTCTGCAAAGTCTCACCCAGTGATTGTGGTGAGCTTAGAGTAAGAGTCACTATTCCCGTATTTCCTGTGAAGGTTTTCGTAGCAAGTAGTCTATCGGTTTGCTCATCAAACAAACCATCCGGGAGCGTACCCCAATCCTTCCACAACTCTACTTCGGGCACATCTCCATCCTCAGCATCTCCAATTCTATAAACCTTCAAGTCTGTCCAGGTTGCACTACCTGCATTTGATTGGATGTCCATTCTGAGCATAGCAGCCGACGGCTTTCCTGGTAAGAAACCATCGCCCTGGAAGACATTGGGTGGTGCGAAGGTCTTGGGAACTACTTTGATACCATTAATTGAGAGATCTCCACTCGTGCCTGTAATTAAGGATGAGCCATCTGTGGCAGTCATCTTGACCTTTTCCACATAATCGTCAGCTATCTTAAAGGTGGTAAATCCGCGATCTGTTTTGGCAAATGTATAGGTAGCAGAAGTTGGTTCTTCTACTTTAGCATGTCCAGTGACAGTGAATGTTGCCGTTCCTGTATAGTAAGTAGCCTGAAATTCTGGCTGGTCGTAAGGTGGATTATCATTGGGAGGTCCTGTAGCATCGTTTGCGAATTCATCTATAGCCTGGACGCTGATTATCTCCTGAACAGTCACGCTGGCTACTCCGTCGTGGAATACCCTGAAACCTGCAGCCTGAGCAGGTGTAACTGTCACAGGCGTAGTTCCTGCAATCCATCCTAACTCTGGAGGTGCCATAGCAGTGACAATATTGGTGTTGCCTGCGAACTCATCAGTATAATAGAAGCTTGCTTCCGACTGTCCGGTATCAAGGGTCAGCTCATCCTGATTTGGGGTATATCCATCCCGGGAAAAGTTGGGTCCTCTCAGAGAAGTAGAATTTAGAGATATCACGGTGGTGGTACTGACTGGGGCTACGTTACCATAGATGTCCTGTGTCTGGATAGTCATTGTAGATGACCAGGTTCCGGCAATGAACTTTGGCTCTGGAGAAATGAAGACAATCTTACCCACTTTTGCTCCAACTACATTTTCGACTTGGAGAGCATCTGTCCAGGCATAATCTGCAGATTCTACAGTAATCGTCCAAGCTCCAGCTCTGAAGTTCTTATAGTAGAAACGGGTTGAAGTTGAACCAACAACAATCCAGGCCTCAGTGGTTGGAGTCCAGGTAGTGGAAGAGATAGAGAACTCATATTGTCCAGATGGTTCTGAACTCAAGCGAAGTTTGGTATTGGTAGAGAGAGGATTACCCACAGTTAGAAATCTTGAGGGGTTACTGAACTGGTCCTCCATTTCTATAACCATCATCCAGGATGTTGCACCAGCTACGAGAGGCTCTGAAGGCCCATAGGCAGGAGTAGTAAAGGCCAGTTTAGTTATCCTGTCCGGGAGCACTGTCTGGTTCTGGAATCCAGGTACCCAGCCATATCCGTAGGAGTCATCTTCATCAACTTTTAGTGTCTGAGCGCCAGACTTTGTATCTTTATAGTAGAAACTCTTCTGGTAAGTATTCGTCGAAATCGTGACATAGGTAATCGGTGTCCAGGGATCAACCTGTGCTGAGAAGGAATTCGTTCCAATAGATAGTGAATACAAGTTAATCCTTGTATCTCCGCTCACCTTCTTGGGATTGCTGAATACATCCTGAGTCTGTATAGTTATGAGACCAGAAGGCGTTCCCGCAGTGAAACTCTGAGGACTGGAAGAGAAAGCGAGCTTATTTACCACCGCGTCAGGATCTACTCTCAAAGGAGTAGTGTCGTCATCGCTATTGCCAAAGGTAGTATCCAGACTTGTAGTTATGGTAAAGGTACCCATTGTAATTTCATCCCAGGAAGCTTTCTCGTCATAATAGTAGAAGTAAGCGGTATTTTGACCGCTATAGATGTTAATTTCACCATCGACTCCTGGCTTAGTCGAAGTCAGGATTGTATCCTGAGGATAACGGAAGCTTTTGTTAGTTCCATTAGAACTCGATTTTAGGTATACAGTTGACTTGGTGAGGTTGGTAATGTTTCCGTACTGGTCGTACCTCTGGACTGCAAATGGCTCACTGGTGACATTTCCCGCCACAAGGGTTGCTGGAGGAGTGCCGATAAACACGAGATAGTTGGGATCTCCACCAACAGTAGTAATAAATGCAGACTTACCAGTGACGGTGTCAGTAGTAACAGTTATAGTTGCTTTGTCTCCCGCTTTTGTGGAGACATAGTATTGAATAGGCCCAATCTCACCACTCGCATCGGTTGTCGTAGATGTCACTGTCAAATAGCCTGGAGTGCCTACCACATCGGTGACTGTGAGATCGCAAGGTTTACCTGCTTCTGGTGTCTGGTTACCATAGAAGTCGGAGAGGTAGGCGTTTATATCTTGGAAAGAGCCAGCTGGCACTTCTTGACTACTACCCGGGCTTACCACAAACCTATAGGCTAATCCTGGCGACACAGAGATGTTCTCCTGCCTTCCATAGATGGAAGGATAAGATACATCTGTTGTCTCTACCCACCAGCTCCCTGCTGTGTAGAGAATGAGTTGGTCAAATAGAGTTGTAGTGCCTCTATCGAGTTCTCTAAATGTTACTTCTCCGGGCAGTCCTGCTGGATACGGGTCGTTGCAACTAAAAGAGATTCTTCCTTGATATGAATTTTGTGGCACTGTCCCGCCATTAGCAATATTACCTTCTCCCGCGCGAGTTATTGGATTCCAGGACCCCCAGCCATCACGGGCAGTAACAGTGATATCCCTCATACTTCCGGCAACTGCACTTACAGGAGAAACCTCAACTTTAAAATAGGCAGCCTGGCCTGGGCCTATCGTCGTTGAACTTGTGCTGGAAGCAAGGCCAAAAGCTTCCGCCTTTACAGTATCCACTCCAGAAGTCACTAGTTTAATGGTAGAGGCCATCGTTCCCTGGCTATTCAGACTACCAGAATAGGTGGACTCGTTATCATTGGGGTCGGAAGTAGTAACCGTAACATAGGGACTTGTGCTCACCCTGTTCCAGTAGTCATCAACTGCATTTATAGTAGCACTGAAGGTAGACCCTGCTACCCAGTAGCGAGGTGCTCCTTCCTTCCCATATGGCAGCTGATTCCATTTACCTTCTTTTCCTGTCTCCCCAGGAAGGAGTACCTGTAGCCTTGTAGCGCTTCCTGAATTAATGGTAACCGTAGAACTTCCCACTGCATATCCTGGGGACTGGGCAGTTATCACCCAGGAGCCTCTTGTGACCATCTCTATCTTGAAGCTATTTGTCCCCTTATCGAGTTCCTTGGGCAAAGGTTCATTATCGTAAGAATCTGTGGTCCCTACTGATATAGAAGGATTGGTACTCACCACATTCCAGTAGTTATCAACCGCATTTACCGTGACAGTGAAGCTTGAGCCAGCAACATGCCAGTCCGGCGTGCCGCTCTTCCCTCTGCCATTGGGGTCACTTCCCGGTTGCGCCACTTCAGGATAAGCCAGGACTTGTAACTTGACTGGAAGTCCGGGATCGACTGTGACTGGATTGGTAACATATGCCGCCCAGAGAGGAGCCTGTGCATCTATATCAGTAGCAGTGATTGTCCAGGTAGCGTTGGCGACCTTGAAGGTAATTACAAATGTGGTTGTGCCACCAATGAGATTCGCTGTAGATGGCTGAATAGCATAAGGGTCGTTAGCGGTAACTCTTACTTGAGGCGTTCCGCTCGTATTGAGGTTCCAGTAGTTATCGCTAGCCCTCACAGTAACCGTATAAGGAGCCCCCGCTTTTGGATTGGTGACGGGACCTGTCTTCCCTGTAGATGTTCCTGGGTCTGGCGATTCCCCTTCGAGAAGAACAAGCAATTTATACTGGTTCGGATTGGGAACAACAGGGATATCGGGACTCTGGTTCTCCAAGAGTTTATCAGTTTGGGCAGTATCTACTGCTTTAATCCATGTGTTCTTAGCAGTTACGAGAGTTACCATAAATATAGTTGTGCCATTAACCAGTTGTCGATTACTTATCGGGGGAGCATTATTATCATTTGTAACGAGCTGTATAGTTCGAGTGGATGATGAGATGTTCCAGTTTTCATCGACAGAATTCACTGTCACTGGGAAGGCCACTCCTGCAGTGCGGGTGCTGGGCAGAACATCCAACTTCCCATTAGGATGTCCTTCCACTCCCACTTCTCCAGGCACCAAAACCTGTAATTTAACTGGTTCATCAGGAACCACAGTAATATCGGAGCTTATATCGTCTATATACTCTGCATCTTCTGCAGTTATGTTTCTGGTGCCACGACTCACCAAAACCATCATAAATGTAGATGTGCCGTTGGTTAGAGTGACATCAGTTATTGGATTTGTTACTGGATAGCTATAGCTATCGTTTGTATATATCTTGTCAACAACTATCGTTTCTCCTGTGGGGTTCCAATTATAGTCTACTGCCTCCACAGTAATCGGGAATGAACTCCCGGCAGTCTGCTCATCCACTTCTCCCGAGCGACCAGTTTCGGTACCTGGGGAAACATCCTCATTGGGGACAAGGACGAGAAGTTTAGCAGTCTCGCCTGCCTTAACTGTGAATGCTGTGCTTGTATCGGATTGGTAGTAGGTCCGGCTAACTGTAATAGTCCGACCATTCTGTATACCTCTATACAAAACTACACTCAATGTTCCTTCTCCAGTAGCTTGACCAACTGCAACTGCACCCAGGTTAGGCTTTGTTGGGTCGTTCGAAGTCACGGTAACCAAGATATCGAAGGCAGGCTTTGTCGGGTTCCAGTACTTATCCACTGTCTTAACTGTAATATAAAATGTGGTGCCGGCAGTTATTTCGATAGATGGCGGACTGATTCTTCCTCTATTGGACTCATTGCCTCCATCGTTTGTCTCACCAGGAAGGAGAACTTGCAGGCAAGTATGCGTGCTGGGATCAACTGTGAAGGATGTGCTCGTATCAGAAGAGTATCCGCTCTTACTGACCGTTATTGTCCTTCCGCTATCAGCTTTCTTTAACAGTACGCTCCAGGTAGTAGTTCCTCCAATTAGGGTTGCAGTACCTAAAGAGAGCGCGTATGGGTCGTTACTGGTTATGGAGACATCTGCTACTTCACCACTCACGAAGTTCCAGTAGTTATCAACCCTTCTTATGGTTATATTGAACGGAGTCCCAGCAACTGCATTTTGAATGCCTGGCGCTACAGAATCGAAGTCGACAGTGCCACTTCTTCCCCGTGTAGTGAGATTACCGGGATCGGGAGTTTGACCGGGCAAAAGTACCTGAAGGCAGGTAGAAGTGCTGGCACCCACTGTAAATGATGTTGATGTGTCTGAAGTGTATCCTTGAGGGCTCTGACTCACAGTTATTTGCCTTCCACTCGCCGCTGTCTGGAGCGTCACCGTTGCTACTCCCACTCCAAAGGCTAAGTCTATACTTCCCAAATTGAGCACATTCGGATCATTGCTTGTTATCTGAACACCGGAAAGGTCTGACTTCAAGAGGTTCCAGGAACTATCCACTTTCCTCACTGTAATGTTGAAGGAGGTTCCCGCAGTAGCATTCTGGTATCCAGGAGATGAGGGATCGAAATCGGGAGTACCTTTCCTCCCTCTATTTATTGTGTCGCCTGGCACAGGCTCTTCACCTGGCAGAAGCACTTGCAAATACTTCTCGGAAGTGTTAGTATTGACCTTGACCAGTGAGCTTGTGTTAGAGCTATATGTAGTCGCTCCTACTGTGTAAGCTTCCAATCTCCATCCTGTCGTAGTTGCAGTTCTTAACTTTGTTGAGAAAGTATATGTCCCATTGACGAGCTGCGCTGAGGAGGGATTGACCTGGTAGTAACACTCTCCGGAACCACTAGCAGTGCTAACCACTACCCAAGGTTGAGAGGATGTAGTATTTATGTTCCACCAGTCATCAACTAAATTGACTATGACTCCTGTAGATACACCTGCTGTCCAGTCGAGCGGTGGGAATCCCGACTTCTTACCCGTCCCCGAAGGATTGCTGCCAGGGTCTCTCTGCTCTCCGGGCAAAAGTACCAATAGTTTCCTGGCAATATTGAAATTGACTGTAACATTTTTCTGGCCGGTTATCGTTGAATAACTTACATCGTAAGCCTTAACATACCATGTCCCTTGACTTCTTAACACCACGGTGCTATAGAATACTTTATATCCGTTATCTCCACCCACTCCTGTAGTAAATGTGTAGTCATCAGGTAGTGTCGCGTAGGTATCATTCGATTCGAAACTAATTGTCCCTGTGTAGCCAGTAGCTCTATTCTCGTAGCGGTCGAGAACTTCTACTGCTATATTTTCGGCGATTCCAGCGATAGCTGAAGTTGATATACTGACCTGTAGATGGTCTCCTCCCACAGGCTCCACCTTGACCGGGCTACTTATTCCGTCCTGATAATCAGTGGCTGTAGCAGTTATCGTCCATCCCATTGTGGTCGACTGCTTCAATGTTACAGTCACCACCTTCGTGCCTCCTACAAGCTGGAAATCATCGACAAGCGGATTATTGGCTTTCGGGTCGTTACTTGTAAGCCTCACCCAAGGTGTCCTATTCACCAGGTTCCAGCAGTCGTCTACGCTCCTTACTACTACATTGAAGGATTCTCCCGCTTCCGGTGTCACTGGCGAACCACTCTTTCCACTATTCGTTATGTCTCCTGGCTCGGGACTCTCTCCCTCAATGAGAACCTGTAACTTCTTTATTACTGTATTCGGTGCTACAGTTATCTGTGTGGAATCGTCTCCTGTGTAACCTATCTTTGTTACATGGAATCTCACATTTTGTGCTCTCCTCATCAACACATAGAATGTGGAAGTGCCATTTGTCAAGTCTATCGATTTCGGGATAGTACTATTGGGATCCCCGTATGGGTCATCTGAAGTAACACTCACTCCCAGTATATTCTCACTAACCAAATTCCAGCAACTATCTACTCTATTCACTGTAACTGGAAAGGCAATGCCTGCTGTCTGTGGATTTACTATTCCACTCGAATTCCTTCCCCTATTATTTGTGTCTCCTTCTCTTACGCTCTCTCCTTGAACAAGAACCTGGAGACACTTATCCTGATTCTCCTCTACTGTGAAGGCTGTGCTGTAGTCACCTATATATCCTGTCTGGTCAACATATATCCTTCTTCCACTATCTGCCGTAACTAAGGTCACGCTCCAGGTAGTTGTGCCATTAGCCAGCGTAGCCGTTGCTAAACTGACCCTATACGGGTCATTTGAGGTTACCCATACTGGTGGATTGTCATCGGTTACGAGGTTCCAGCAGTTATCAACTCTCCTTATCTCAATGTTGAATTGTGTGCCCGCTACCCTGTTAGATATCGGCCGTTTCCTCCCCCGCCTGTCTGTATCGCCCGGTACTGGACTCTCGTCGGGAAGGATTAGCACCTGGAGCCTCGGCACCAAGTTTGTATCCACCTTAACCAATGAGCTCGTATTCGCTGTATATGTAGTTTGCCCCACACTATATGCCATAAGTCTCCATCCAGTTGTGGTCGCAGTCTTTAACTTTGTAGTGAAGACGTACGTGCCACCTATAAGTTGCGCCGAAGAAGGTGTAACCTCATAGTAGCAATCTCCTGATCCACTGGCTGTACTTATTACTACCCAGGGCTGGGAAGCGGTGTTATTCATATTCCACCAATCATCAACTAAATTAACTACGACTCCAGTGGATACCCCTGCCGTCCAATCGACTGGAGGAAATCCTGACTTCTTACCTGTACCTGCTGGATTACTTCCCGGGTCACTTACCTCGCCGGGCAAGACTACGAGAAGTTTCGTCGCAGTGCCTGGTTTCACTGTAAAGTCTGCGCTATTTCCCTCAGGATAACCCGGGGATGAGGCAACAATCTTATGGTTGTTCATGCCTGCTCTCTTTATCAATACATCGAAATTACCAGTTCCATTAGAAAGGACTGTCTGAGTGGGATTTACGATAGCATACCCGTCGTCCACTCCTCCAATCTTTGCCTTCATAGTCACCGTTGGCGTGTCTCCAGTCACATTCCATCGGGAATCTACTGCATTGACGATAACAGTAGTAGATACTCCTGCTGTCCACTCGCTCGCTGGATATCCTGCCTTCTTACCTGTTCCTGAAGGACTGCTTCCTGGATCTGCCACTTCACCAGGTAGGAGTACCTGGAGTTTCACCGCCGATGCTGGATTAACCACTACACCTGTACTTGTGTACGAAGCGTAATTCTTACCATCAGAAGTACTTATAGTGACCGTCCAGCTTCCTTTTGTATTAAAGGTAATATCGAATGTCTGAGTTCCGCTAATTAATGAGTTGGGATTGGTAGGTCCAATTGTTGCGTAACCGTCATTTGTGTTCAATATAACCTGTGGCTGTGGAGAGTAACTGTTCCTATTCCAATACTTATCAACGAGGTTCACCACAACAGTCGTGGAGACACCAACCGTCTGGGAAATAGGGTCTCCTAATTTACCAGTAGGAGTTCCAGGAGCAGATGACTCTCCAGGCATAATTAACTGCAACTTTACTGCAGAATCTGCCCTGATTTCAATCTGCTTACTATGCGGGTTGAGACCTGTGGATGATGCGTTAACTGTCTGTCCGGGATTGGCTGTAATCATACAGATATCGAAGTTTTCAGTACCCTGGTCTAATGTTTTCGGGTCAGGGTCTTTATCATTAGAGTCACTGGTGACAACTGTTACATATGGAGTCGTGCTAACTCTGTTCCAGTAAGTATCAACTGCGTTCACAATCGCAGTAAAGGTGGAACCAGCGAACTTGTAATCAGGAGAACCTTCCTGTCCGTACGGTGGAGATGCGTAAGGTGAACCCTCATACTTTCCTGGAGCAGGGGTCTCTCCTGGCAAGAGAAGTTGCAGACGCACCACAGTGGAGGGAGTCACAGTTACTACTGAGCTTATTCCATCATCAAAGTTATTTGCCTTTGCCGTAATGGTGTGGGTAGAAGCAGTCACCATAACAATCGCAAATTTTGTGGTTCCATTTGTCAATGTTTTCGTAGTGGGCTCTACATCGTATTTGTCCGTAGTGGCAATAGTAACTATCGGGTTATATCCTGAATTCACATTCCAGTATACATCGCAAGCATTGACGGTAATGGCCAGAGTTGTCCCAGCTACGGCATATTGTTGAGGGCCACTCTTTCCCGAACCACCAGGACCGGTTCCAGGCTGAGGGGTCTCTACTGGCAGGAGAACCTGTAGTTTCTGGGCCGTTGCCGGCTGAACTGTAACTTGAGAACTTGTTCCATCTGCATACTGATTACCATAGTCATCATCACTTACAGTGACTGTCCAGGTCGAATTTGCTGTCTTGAAGGTAACATTCACCGAGGCAGTGCCAGTGGAAAGAGTCACAACTGAAGGATTAACTATGCCATTAGAGTCATTCACTGTGACTTTCACTGTCGGTGAAGAATTCGTTATGTTCCAGTAATCATCCACACAGTTAATAATAACTGAGAACTGATCTCCTGCTGTCTTGGGAAGAACCGGCCCGGTCTTTCCGCTTTCCGTTCCTGGGTCGGGATTCTCCAAAGGAACCAAGACTTGAAACTTCTTAGGCACATTGGCCTTAACAGTTATGTTCGTCTCTTCTCCAGTTTCTATCGGTGCTGGACCTGTATCCTGAACCCAAACTTTTCTTGTTCCTACAGCCTTCAAGATCACACCATCAGGAGGATTAAATTCATGTTTTCCTTCCTCGCCTGCCGTAAATGTATATGTATCGCGGACTACCCCACCAATTACAAATGTAGCTTTCCCATCGGAGAAGAATTTTATTGTACCCACATAGCCTCTTGCCCGGCTATTATCCTGTGCCTTCGCTTCCACAGTAACACCATTCAAAATACCCGCAGTAACTTCCGAAGGAATGCCATAGACATCAAAGTGGTCGCAGGGGAGAGTGACCATAAATCGGCTTTCTCCAGCTACTTCCTGCCCATTGCCCGCACGGTCGAAGCTCTTCGACTTCAAAATATACCATTTTCCACTTAACCACTTACTCGCATCAAAACTATAAAGCCAGTCATCACTCGATTCATCGAAATTGCCATCCACAGCATTTCCATCTAGCCAGATATCGCTTCCTGATATAGCCCAGGTTGAACCATTCCAGCGATAGTTGCTTCCGTCATCGACAGTCAGGCTTAGCTTCATGCTGGCGATGAGCCCTGGAGAAGTATCTGTCGCCCCTCCTGTAAACTGGATGAGCGTGTTATCGTATTGTCCATTCTGAGTGGGGATACTAATTGTGGAAAGGGGCTTCGTCTTGTCGAACACCATAGTTCTGCCAGCTCCTGGAGTCTCTGTGTTATTGATATTGTCGCTTGCCCAAGACTTAATGGTATAGGTATGGCCATCCTGCCAGCCCGTAATTGGGTCAACCAGTGCTGGATTGGTATATGTCCAGCTCTCAATCAAAGTGTCAAATGTGCCATCGGATGCGTTACAGGTCAGTGAGCTCACATCAACACTTATGAATCCATTGCCTTCAACGAAGTACCTCGATATACTCTGGTCGAAAATCGAAATCTTCACACCAGTGAGTGGATTATGGATGTCCTGGCCATTCCCTTCTATTGCTCCCAGGCTCGCATAGTGGTTATTGGGTGCTGAAGCAGGAGCGGTAACCTGAGATTGTGGAGGAGTGTTATCGAAGCCGAAAGTCCTTCCCGAGGAAGGAGTCTCCACATTTGCTGGATTGGCCGAATCTTGTGCTCTTGTCTGTATCCTATAGGCATGTCCGCTCTCCCATGTATCATCGGTAATGTTTGGAGAGCCAAATGTCCAGTCTGTAGTTCCTTCAACATTGTGCCAGTTCAAAGAATTGGTATCCCACGACTCTAAGTTCCAGTAGTAGGTTGTGGATGTTGTTATATCGGCAATCCTTATCTTAACCATTGCCACATCGCTTTTAGCATCGCTGGCTGTTCCGCTAATCTCTGTGAGAGTATTGAGAATTCCGCCTGTAGGATAGTCAATGACAGATGTAGGCGGCGTATTGTCGAATGTGAAGCGATGGACATTACTACTTCCTTCACTACCCGAAACCTCTTCATTTCCTCCCGGCTTGGCCTTGTCCCAGGCTTTTGACTTAATTATATAGTCACAGTTGGTATCCCAATTGACGCCAGTAGAAGTCCAGGTAGCATAGCTGTTCGTGGAATATACGAGATTCCAGACTTCCCCATCGGCCCATCCACTTCCATTCCAGTATTTGTTCCCCAGAGTCTTCAGTATACTAACCTTAACTTTATCCAGACCAAAAGCATCAGAGGCTGTCCCGGAAATTGCGGTAAGCTCGCTCAGATGGTCAAGATGGATGGGATTAGCGATTACTGATTGTGGAGGAGTAACATCATAGATGAAGTTATGAGCATTATTGTCTCCCGGATTCCCCCAGCTCTCCTCATTACCTGCCTTATCAATTGCTCTTGTCTTTATCAAATAAGTCTTCTGGTCTGTCCACGCCTGTGTGGAAACCTGCAATGTCCAGGAAGAAGTCTCTATGGCAGTATGGGATGTGAAGTCCACATCCCATACGGACCCTTCCTTCCAGTATCTTCCCTGCTCGTTTTGAATCGTCACTACAACCCTATCTATCTGGGTAGGCTGACTACCCGGATCGCTTGCTGTTCCTGAAATTGTCGATAAAGCCTTAAATATCTCGTTATGCTGTGGAGAGGTAATTGTAGAAGAAGGAGTACCTATATCGAATTTGAAGTAGTTCCCGCTAGTAGGAGTTTCCACATTGCCCGTCTCCACATTATCCGTACCGCGAGACTGAATCTGATACTCCTTGTCGGGTATCCAGTTAGACATATTATAGTACCAGTTCTCTTGCCCATTAACAGCGAACCAGGTGGCAGTCGAAATCCAGGCCGATAGGCCATTCCAGTAAGTGTTGTCAGTGATATTCTTAACCAGGATTTCAACTTTATTGACGCTACTCGTAGCGTCTGACGCTGTTCCTTCTATTTTATCGAGGGTATTCAAATTGGCATTCTTTGCTGGCTTGGTGATAACAGACACTGGTGGAGTGTCATCAAATGTGAATGTTACCGTGCTTATACTCACTTCAGTATTAGACAGAACATCTATTCCCCTAGAATTGACTCGATAGCTATGTCCACTCTCCCAAGCAGGTGCAGTATACTCCCAAGAGGTTGTCCCGAAAGTAACGAGGTAAGTAGCTGTGGAATTCCACACACCTCCACCCTGATAGTAGTCGAGGTCTACAGTGTCATAAATCATTATTTCCACTCTATTCACGCCACTAGCGGCATCGGAGGCGGTTCCACTTATTGTACCCAGTATTCTATAAGTCATGCCATCCTGGGGCAAGGCAATCACTGAGTCGGGTGGAGTATTATCGAAAGTAAATACCACCTCGCTCGAAGGGTCTCCTATGTTATCTACCTCGTCAATGCCTCTGGCTCTTAACCTATATTTTGGACCCTCGCTATTCCAGTCTGGAACGCTATCGTAATGCCAGATGTTGGTATCAGTAGCATCAACCCATTGAGCTGTTGTTGTAGATAACCATATTGAGCCATTCCAGTATTTTGTCCCATCATATCTGGCGATTGTTACCTGAACTTTCTTTATCGGGCTCGTTGCGTCAGAACAGGTTCCTTCAATGCTACTTAGACTATTGATCAGTGTATCATTTAGGGGATTGGTAATAGCAGCACTTGGCCCCATATTATCGAAAGTGAATGTCGATGTGGAATAGCTCATTTCTACATTCCCTGCCCTATCCCAGGCTCTGGAGACAATCTGATAGACCTTCCCGCTCGCCCAGGCAGGACTTACATAAGACCAACTTGTTGTGCCAATCACCACAATCCACTTCTTTGTCCCGCCCCAGCCTGGAGCCTGGTAATATTGCCCGCCCGGGGGATCCTGTTGAATCGTTATTTCCACTGTACTTACTGAAGAGACAAAATCTTCCGCTGTTCCTTGAATGCTGGGTAGGTCAGTGTAAGTGAGACCATCGACGGGTATAGTAATTGTGGAAAGAGGCTGTTCATTGTCAAAGGTGAACTCTTTTCCTCCTCCAATGGGCTCAATGTTAGTAGCATCGTCATAGGCTCTGGTCTGGACTCTATATAGTTTACCATTTGTCCAGGCAGAAGTTGAAATGTTGTAATACCAGTTCTCGCTATTAGAATTGAAACTTCCATCACTGGGAGAAGTCTCTTTCCAAGTCTCTCCTGACTGGAATATCGTGCCATCCCAGTACTTAGGAGTAGCGTAGGGATCCTCAGTAATTAGAATCTCTACCTTATTTATTCCACTCTTATTGTCCGAAGAAGTTCCGGAAATCTGCGAGAGGTAATTGATACTTGCCCCATGAGAGAAGCTGGTAATCTGCGAGGAAGGATCGCTAGTATCGTAGCTGAAGTTACAGCCAATCGCTCCGGGGTCGCTTAAGTTCCCAGCCTCATCCCTGGCGCGGGCTTGTATGAAGTAGGAATGGCCGTCTGTCCAGGTTTCTTCAGGTGTGGGTACATCGTATTTCCAGCTCGCCCAGGTAGGATCTTGCGTCACGCTGAACCAGACTGAATATGTGCTCCAGGTGAGCGCATAATGGTTCCAATACTCGTTATCCGTAGTATCTTTTATCCTGATTTCCACAAGGTTTACCGGTGCTGGAGAAGCAGAAGAGTTGCCTCTTATCTGAGCCAGGCTACTCAATTCTGCTCCGTTCTGGGGAGAAGTAATCTGTGCAGTACCGGCCAATTTATCGAAAGTAAATGTGATTGTAGTAAACGCTATCTCATAGTTAGCAAGTTTATCCTGGGCGCGGGAATTAATCTGATAGGTATGCCCATCTGTCCAGTTAGAGTCACTAAAGGTATATGTCCAAGTCGAAGGATAGAGCATAACTGCGTTCCAAGTCTCAGTTGAACTCCACACCATATTCGTTCCATCCCAGTAAGGAAGGGAAGGATTGTTCGTGTCTCTTATTCTCAATTTCACCTTATCGAGCCCCACACTGAATAGGGGAGAAAGAGGTTTATCCTGAGCCGCACCGGAAATTGCGGTCAGGCTCTTATAATATTTGTTATTCTCTGGATTAGTAACCGAAGAACTTGGGCTATCAGAATCGAAGAAGAAGTCGATGACAGCAAAGCTTGTCTCTTCATTGCCGGCATCGTCCTTAGCCTTGGAAACCACTTGATATTTACGGCCGCTCTCCCAGTCACTGTCATCAAAGGAATAAGTCCATTGGTCAGTATCGATTGCGTTTAACCATTGCTCGTTAGTCTGCCATCCGTTATACTCGTCCCAGTAGTATGTGGTAGAATTTACGAACTTCTTTATCTGTATCTTCACCAGGGTCACACCAGAAGCAGAATTTCCCGGTCCGGTATCGCTTGCGGTTCCCGAGATTGTAGTTAAAGTTTTATAGAACTGACCTTGCTGAGGAACTACTATTGCAGAATCGGGATTACTGGTATCGTATTTGAAGGTAGTGCTCGAAGTCGGTGCCTCCCAGCACCCTGCTTTGTCTTCTGCTTTGGAAGTGACTTTATACTCTGCCTGGTACTGCCAATTGACACCAGAGAGCGACCATGTAGTCCAGTCCGTCGCAGTATCTGCCACATTCCATACTTCGCTACTAGTCCACTGGCTACTGGCCTTGTCCCACCAGTTATTGGGACTTACTTCTCTCCATAGACGCACCCTCACCTGGTTAAGCACGCCGGGAGATTCATCCTGAGCAGTTCCCTGGATGGTCGGCTCAAAGTTGACCGCTGAGCCGTCTTGCGGATTGCTAATGGACGAAGAAGGTCTTCTATCATCGAAGGTAAAGGTATTGCTTGAGACTGGAACTTCAATATTGCTTGTGGGGATAGTAACTTTGTCTTCGGCCTTCGATTGAACCGTATAAGTGCCACCATATGCCCAGGCAGATGTCGATATGGCATACGACCAAGACTCCAAGCCACTGCAAGTATTCCAGTACTCAATAAATTGCCATTTGTCTTGCCCCGCTATTGTCTCATTATAATGGTAGCCATCGCTTTTCCTCTTTATCTTTACCCAGACTTTATTGACTCCCGTCTTATTATCGCTGGCAGTTCCCTCAAAAGAAGTAAGATTACCTGAATAGCTTCCATCCTGCGGTATATTTACCACTGAAACAGGAGGTTTATTATCATAAGTGAAGGAGACATCCCCTGTAGGAGCCTCCACATTTGAAGCATTATCTGTAGCTTTAGACTTTATGAGATAGTCGTGTCCATCCTTCCAAGTAGTAGTCTCGCTGGTTATAGTGTAATACCAGTTATATTTATCCGTGGCAGTAATCCAGGTAGGTGTAGTGATCCAGATATTATTCTGGTGGTCCCAATATTGATCGGGTTGCGGAGTAAGGTCAATAATCTGGATCTCTACTTTGTTCAGTCCCGAATTCAATAAAGGAGAATCTGGCTTGTCACTAGCATCTCCATTAATCTCATTAAGAGAAGAGACCTTACCACCTTGAGAAGGTGTATTAATATTTGATACTGGAGGAGTCTTATCAAAGATGAATGTCCTGGTAGATACATTGATTTCCTCATTGGGAACATTATCATAAGCCTTAACATTTATCCAGTATTCATATCCACTCGTCCAGTTATTATCATTGAAAGAGTATGTCCAGCTCGATGTCCC
>Ga0315309_1000415_pt1 | contig 25775 bp, 28 predicted proteins | sample TDP4_MG_FD_203080 | JGI IMG/M metagenome (GOLD analysis project Ga0315309, IMG submission 203080) | Freshwater sediment microbial communities from Lake Towuti, South Sulawesi, Indonesia - TDP4 | ecosystem: Environmental > Aquatic > Freshwater > Lake > Sediment | place: Indonesia: South Sulawesi...
GCTGATTTCAATAGGGCATCATAGTATATAAAATTAAGATGATTTAACATAAAATTCTTTAGTGATAAAATAATCTTAGCTGTCAAAGAATGCGTTTAAGTATATCTGAAAGATTAATAGGGCAAACTACTTCCATAACAATTGAGGTAAAGCAATTGACTTTTGTTGAATTGTTATTCACAGTTTTTGTAACGTTCATTGCATTGTTCTTTGTTGCACTCCTTCTTTACTACGTCAATAGAATAATAGTTTATTACAACACCGTGGATAATGCTTGGGCGCAGATAGATGTTCAATTAAAGAAGAGAGCTGATTTGGTGCCAAATTTGGTGGAAACCGTGAAAGGGTACATGGCTCATGAAAAAGACGCTATCAGAATGGTTACGGAAGCTAGAGAAAGAATGCTTAGAGCAGGCGACGCGAAAGAGAGAATTAAAGCTGAAGGAGAACTGACCACCGCCCTTAAAACGATCTTCGCCATATCCGAAAACTATCCCGCTTTAAGAGCTAGTGAAAATTTCAAGTTACTACAAGAACAACTTGACGGAATTGAAAGCAAAATAGCGTACGCCCGCCAATTTTACAATGACTCCGTTCTGAGGTTCAATAACGCTATTTCAACCGTTCCCGGTAGATGGTTTGCACGACTACTTGGCAAAACAACGCCGAAAGAGTTCTTTGGGATAACTGAGGAAGAGAAAAAACCTGTTAAAGTAGAATTCTGATGGAACGAGTAAGCTTTTATGACCAGATATCCAAGAACAAAAGAAAATCTGTTTTGCTTGTCACTCTAATATTTCTATTTCTAGTCTCACTCATCTACATAATAGCCGTAATCTTTGCTCCAGAGTTAACCTTAATTTTTCTACTACTTGCAACGACTCTAATCATAGTGAATATCTACTTTTCTTATAGCTACGGTGACCAAATAGTCCTCAAAGCAACAAACGCTAGACCTGCTGATGAAAGAGAGCACATTTACCTGATAAATACCGTTGAAGGACTAAGCCTAGCCGCAGGCACACCTAAACCTAAAGTCTACGTGATAGATAGCGATGAAATGAATGCTTTCGCGACTGGCAACAGCCCAGACAAGGCAAGCATAGCGGTGACAACAGGCTTACTTAAAAATCTCAACAGATCCGAACTAGAAGGCGTAATTGGGCATGAAATGTCGCACATCAAAAATTATGACATTCGGTATATGACTCTAGTCGCCTCTTTTGTTGGGTTGGTTGCAATAATAAGCTTCTTGCTCTTAAGATCATATCGTGTCACAAGATTCTCAAAATCAGGAAGAGAAGGCGGTCGTGGGTTCCCATTGTTATTAATCGTAGGTTTCGTCTTAGCGGTGTTCGCTCCAATAGCCGTGAGGCTGGTTCAAGCTGCAATATCAAGAAGAAGGGAGTTCCTAGCTGATGCTTCATCCGTAGAATTAACAAGGTATCCCGAGGGCTTAGCATCTGCCCTAGAAAAAATAAAGAATATGAATAAAGGAAACATGGGTGTCAGTGAAGCAGTTTCTCACCTATTCTTTACCGACCCAGTTAAAAGTCCTCTAGATGAACTTTACGCAACTCACCCGCCAATCGAAGAAAGAATAAGAATTTTGAGATCAATGTAGAGGCATCATCGCCATTACAAGCAAACCCCAAAATGGCATATCTCACGCGTTCTTTTTGTTATCTCTAAGCATATTTTGTCCATGTTTTGTAGCAGTCGTAAAGGCAGTAAACCAACGCTAAGGCAGCTATCAGCGATAAGAGTGCACGTAGACGAAGTATCCGTATATCTAATAGTTCACAAACCAATATGAGTATCGTAAAAATTGGTACGATAGGAAGCAGCTTCCAAGTCTTACTGAAGAATTTTCCACCCAAAATCTTTGAAAGGCGATAAATCAGAACCAGGGTCATGAGAGTTGCGATTATTGCTAAGATGGGTACAACAGTACCCAGTATCACGTCGATTAACTCTGAAATAAATGCCCCCCTTTTAAATTACTAATTAAGTTCTATAAAATATTTATTATAACAAATCAAGTCAGGTCTAATAATTTTACCAAGTCTTCAAAACAGTGATTTGCAATGGCTCCTTTATTCCACTCGCAAACTGTAGAATAACTGGTGCGGGGGATGGGATTTGAACCCACGAACCCCTACGGGACAGGGTTCTAAGCCCTGCGCCTTAGACCAAACTTGGCTACCCCCGCATGGTGGGCATGAAGCTTTTCTTTCTCTAACGCTATATTTTATTCGTTTTTAAAAAACAGTTCGAAGTGTTAACTATGGACTGGATACCGCTTCTAAGAGAAATTGTTAATGCTGTTAGAGTTAGTAGTATGCCTCTTTTTGGTAAGCATAAAATAGTTGGTAAAGGCGCAAGCGGAGATTTAACCGAAGAGATAGATAGAGTAGCGGAATCAGCCATCATACGGGTTATTGAGAAAAGGAAGATTTCATGCACCTTAGTAAGCGAGGAAATAGGTGTCAAAGAATTTGGTAGGGGGTCTTCAATCTATCTGGTTGCGGATCCAATTGACGGTACGACTAATGCTGTAAGCGGTGTCCCCTTCTTCGCCTCATCTTTAGCTATCTCTAGGTCACCATATCTTAGTGGGGTTGTAGCCGGCGTTGTGATGGACATTTACAAAGATGTAATTTTTTCAGCTGAGAAGGGGCAAGGTGCTAAACAGAATGGAAAAACAATAAGACCAGCACGAGTAGTTGATGTTGAAAGAGCTATTATCGGGGTTGATCTCAGCAAAATTAAACCTAAGGAACAGTTTCAACGTTTATCCCCCTTACTCAACGTAGCAGGGCATCCCCGACACTTCGGCGCAAACGCGCTGGAATTATGCTACGTTGCTAACGGCCTATACGATGCCTTCGTTGATATACGAAATCTTCTTCGAGTAACCGACATAGCTGCAGCTTACTTAATCATAAATGAGGCTGGTGGAGTAATGCTTACGCCAGAAGGCCATGAGTTAAATCCGCTACTTACTCCAACATCACGGGTTTCATTCGTTGCTGCTGGAAATAAACAATTATTCAAAAAAATTAGTGCCTTAATCAAAACTTAGTCTTTTATCGCTTCAATAATGCTTACAGCGTTCCATATAGCTACTCTTGTATAAGGTGGCATATTTGGATCCTGAGAAATCTCATCAAGAATACTTATAGCATTAGCAGCTCTAACGGCTGGAGTAACACCCTTCAACTGGAGGGCATCCATAGCATCCTTTGCTGCACGCCTAATGTTTCTAGGGGTAGTTGTATCCTCAGAGACTTTCCCTAGAATTGAGAGGGCTTGGCGAATCCGCTCTTCATACTCTTCCAACCGTTTTTTCCGGGTAACCATAAGCTGCCCTCCTTAAGCGATAATCAAATTACCGAATTATACAAAAATGTTTCTATAGGGAGGGTTGCAGTGTGAGTGAGGACATCAAACGAATGGCTGATTATCTTAGAAGAGGTGCTACAATGCTCTCTGAGACCTGCCCAGAATGCAGTTCACCCCTCTTTAAAATTCATGAAGATGTGTGGTGCCCAAAATGTAACAAACGGGTTATTATAGTGAAAGGTGAGGAAGAGGCGCCGAAGATAACTGCACCCATGCTTCTTTCAAGTATTGAAGAAGTTATTCTGAATAAAATCCATGAAACTGCTGCTCAAATTAAGGCTGAGAAAGACCCGGACCGTCTACAAAAGCTTGGCAACCTAATTTCAACTTGGCTTGAGGCTCTAGAAAGGTTAAGGAAGATTACAAAGTAATAATTTGGAAATGGCGGCGCACATTTAGACATCTTCAACTTTATACGGCTTATATAGCACTTGCTTAACTTTCTCAGTAATTTTCGGTCCAAGGCCAGACACATCGTCAGCCCAACAGTCTACCTTTGACAAGGCGCTAATGGGCGTCTGGTAGGTCTTAAGGAGCGCATCAGCCTTCTCGCGTCCAATGTTCGGGAGACCTGCAATGAAAAATAACTGAGATTCAGCCAACGTTTCAGCCTTCTTTAATGGGCGTATTGTCGGAACTCTCTTCTCCACTATTTGCTCTTGTTTAGCCGCAGTGTAGATGAAATCCACTGTCTCCCTATAATTCGTTGTGTGAACTATCGAAATTCCTTGTTTTGCCAATGCGAACATAGCCCCCCAAACTGCGAAGGGGCGTATTTTACTAAACTTGTAAATAACTGGAATATAACCCTCGATTAAAACCAGAGGCTGAGGATAGGCTTCCTTTAACGTGAAAAGTTGTTCAAATAAAAAGCGCCTAGTGAGAGTGTGGACAAAATCGGTTACGGTTTTTCTCTCAATGGCACACACATCAGAAACGACGTAGTCGCCCTTCTGAAGGGTCTCTATTTTCACTTCAGCACCAAGTTCAGCTAGACCCTTAATGACCTTAGGTGCTGAACTTGCTTCACGACTGTCGACAATCACTGTTGGTTCATTTTCCTTCTTTTCCTTCAGATATGGAAGTAAAGTCTCAATTCTAGACATAGTTAACACCTAGTCAAACTTGTTAGGGATGCAATTGGATAATTAACTTTCCAACATCACGGCAAGTCTGCTCTCTTCTTCAAAAACCGCAATGTAACCTTCAAAACAGCTTTCTCGGCTTTATTTATATCTCCACTAGCATCAATGAGGGTCAACTCGCCTTTTTTAACAAATTTAAGGTAAATTCTCCGAACTCTTCGCTGAAGCTTCAAATTCTCAAAAACAGTCCTCTCTTTTAACTTTCTACGAAGTCCAATTTTAGGAGGTACATCAAGATAGATTCCCAGATCTGGTTTTAATGTAAACGCGTTTATTTTCATTAACCAATCTAAATCAGCTAATCGTGCCCCTTGATAAGCAAGTGAAGAGTGAACATACCGATCTGAAATTACAATTTTACCACGCCGTAAAGCTGGCTCAATCACATTTTTTATATGCTCCAAGCGGTCAGCGGCGAAGAGTAAAGCCTCCACTTCAACAGGTAACTGTTTTTTGGCTCTACTCACATTTAGCCGTATGAACTTGCCGATTTTACTCGTACTAGGTTCTGTAGTATAAATCGCATCAAATCCATGTTTCACTAAACTATCTCTCAAACGACGGGCATGGGTAGTTTTACCTGCCCCATCGCATCCCTCGATACTTATAAAAACTCCTCTTTTCACACAGGCCACTTCTATGGTTTCTCTTAATGTCACCGACGTCTAAATAAACCCTAACTTCATGATAAACATGTTAAGCAAGGCTGAATGAAGATGGCAATTGGAAAACGCGTTGGAGAAATCCGCGACCCAATCCATGGCTACATATTCATCACCGACGTAGAAAAGGAACTGATCGACTCACGTCCTATGCAGAGGTTAAGAAGACTCAAGCAACTTGCTGGAGCCCACTTATCCTATCCCGGGGCCGAACACTCACGCTTCATCCACTCATTAGGTGTCATGCATCTTGCAGGTGTCCTAGCAAATCGCCTCATGCAAATGGGCTACATAACTGAAGACGATGTCCAAAAAGCACGAATTGCTGGGCTTCTCCACGATGTTGGTCATGGGCCATTCTCTCATATGTATGAAGAGATTTTAGACAAATATCGCAAAATGACGCATGAGGACGTTGTCCAGTGGCTTATTAAAGAGAGCGAAGTAAAGGACGTACTAGGCAAGTATGGCTACTCAGCTGAGGAGTTATCTAAACTATCTGTCGGCCGTCTGGAAAAAACAAGTAAACCATTCATAAACCAAATAATCGCCAGTCAATTCGATGTGGACATAATGGACTTTCTTGTCCGTGACTCATACTTCACCGGGGTAGAGTACGGAAAAGTTGACATACACCGCTTAATTGATTCGGTAGACGTAATAAACAACGCTTTAGCGATGGACGTGGCAGCATCTTATGCACTTGAAGCCTTCATAATTGCCAGATACGAAATGTTCAAAGCAGTTTACTTCCACCGTACTGTAAGAGGCGCTGAAATAATGGTAATTAGAGCCATGGAGTATGCTAACGATAAACTCGGACTTACAAAGTTTAAAGTTCCAGACGATTATCTGCAACTCGACGACTCCAGCGTTCTACTTGGTTTGTTGTCGCTAAAAGACGAAAAAGAGAAAAAACTCAACGTAGCCTACAACCTAGCCAAAATGTTCAATGATAGGCAACTTTTCAAATGCGCCTACGAAATGATAATTCATAGGCGCGATGAATTCTTTACAAGCATATTAAGCAGGGAAGAAATTCGAAATCAAATAGCGAAGGAAATGAGCGAAAAAACCGGTGTAGATCCAGATTACCTAGTGATAGATGTACCGACAGTGCCTTCTGTTCCTTATTATCCAATGCAAAGACGACAAGCCGACATTCCAATTTTTCATAAACAGCCTGATGGATCAAAAACTGTGCAGAGCCTATCCGAGGTTTCGCATCTTGTTGATACGTTGAGAGGCTACATGGATGTTATCAGGGTTTATACAACTTCGCAGTACAGAGAGAAAGTTAGAGAAATTGCTGATGAAACCTTCGGAAAGCAGCCCTATTCAACAAGAGTCTCTTACTAACCCTACTAACCCCCTACCCCATAACCTCGACCAGACCCTTATAAGCCAAAACCCTGACAACATCCCCATTCTTTATGCTACGAATAGGATCTTTGTCAAGCCTATCAACAAGTGGAATGCCTGCCAGACAACATCCCACAACAATAATTGGCTCAGTATTAACGTTAATCACGGCGACTGGCGCCACTTTATTCTTAGCCATTGCATAAAGAACGTAAGAGCCTACAGTACTTCCCTTACCATGGGGAAAAATCAGTACCTTTCCAGCTATACTAACTCCTTCAAGGGGGTGGCCCTTCTCAATTATTTTCCCAGACTTCGGATCAACTCCTCCGAAAAATGAAATAGGCTCCCTAGACACCACTGCCACTCCATCTGCAACCCCACCAACAACTTTCCGCCCTCTAATTCTAATCATTTAGTGGCCACCTTAATGCAATCTTCAAAATTCCGTAAATTCGCTTTCAACCGGCAAGTCGATGGGATATAATGTGCTGCCTTACAGGAGTTCACAATAACCCCATTAATCCCAAGTTCCTCAAGCGGAGAGACAACTATACAAGTGTCATCAACAATTCGTCCTCCAGCTTTTTCAATTGCCTTAGAGTATCCACGTTTAACCGCCTCTTTATGAACCCTTTTAGAAGTGAAAATCCAGAAGCGCTTTTTCACCTTTTTACCAGAAAGCATACCTGCAGCCTCCTTAATTTCTGAAAGGCTACAGTGAGGGCAACCGATACATACAAAGTTGAAATCATCCTCAACTGATAGACGACTAAGGGTTTCCTCAAGATCTCTGTTTTCGACTGTGATTTTTTCACAATTGTTTAAGTCCTTCCGTGTTATCAATCGGTTTTCTGGAGTGATCTTCGCAATGTGATAAATGGCAACGGATCCTGAGGCCGCCAGACCCGCTCCCAAAGCTTTCAACTCTTCTTGGTCTGGTCTTCGTAACTCCTCGAAGAAAGGTACACCTTGCCCCAGCACCTTTCCGACAGTATATCCAAGAATACTGAACCTCAACTCATCCCTTACATCGGCTTCAACCCGGATAATATGTGTCGGCTTTCTTTCATCATCAATGTGATAACCGTACAATGGTGTAAGTCCTGTTAGTGCGCTGGCGAGTGCTGAGGGTCCTCCTTCCCTATTTGTCCTAGCACCGAGCACTGAATTAGCAAAAACAACTGCTGACGACTCTGCCCATGCGACATGTTCACCAATCCTAGGTCTATTGCCAATAAGATAAGGTGTACATGTGCAGGTTGGCTCTATCTTCATTTTATTAAACGCATCTATGATTCGCAGCTGCTTTTCTGCAAAGTTTTCATTTATTCCCATCTCTCCCCATTTTTTAAGATCCATTCCAGCAGGGTTCAATGTAGAGTAAACTCTAGCCTTTGCATCCATCTTCGACAAATCTTCAATAAACTCAAGTCCAGGATTACCTATGTTTTTGTAAGAAACTCCTGAAATCTGCGCACTTCCAACATTAATCATCTTCTTAGCTTCAAAGACATCGCCTAAGGTTACAAGGAGCCTCATAGCTAAGGCTACTGCTGGTCCATAATCACCTTTTTCCATTCTTTCCTCTTCGGCAGTCAAGAACAACTATGAAACCAACTTTCGGGCGCTCTTCTTCAAAATCCTATTAACATTCCTGCTTTCAGGGATTCTGGCTCTCTCAAAATTCTTGGAAGGCTTATGAAGGGGCCTTGTAGCATCAACTCCTATCTTCGTTGTTAACTCACGCTCCTGGTCGCTTGCTGGGTCCATACTGGATCCGCGAACATTTCTAATTATCAGTAAGTCTTCATCACCATGGAAACGAGTGGCAATCGCCCACTCAACATCATAAGGATTAAAGACATCGATGTCCGTATCCACAACTACCGCATGTTTCAAGCTAGTGTGAGCTGCAAAAGCCGCCATCAAAGCATTCTTTCCATCACCTTCATTCTGTTTCTCAATGGAGATGACAGCATGAAGCCAACCGCATCCACCAGGAGTTAGGTTAACACTCTTCACAAAAGGTACAACATGCCTAACAGCGTCCCAAATCTTAACTTCTCTTCCAAGCCCCATCAACAACATATGTTCTAAACCAGCCGGCAACAATGCCTGATAAAGGCTCTTCTTTCGGCGCATCACTCCAACAACCTCAACCACAGGCTGTTTTCTTTGAACATCATACACTCCTAACAAATCGGTGAATGGCCCCTCGATAGTTTCATTCTCTTCACTGATACGCCCCTCAAGCACCATTTCAGCATCAGCCGGAGCATAGGCATTCACATGCTCACACTTTGTGAGTTTTAATCCACCATTTTGGAGTGCGTTTGCAAGATCATATTCACTTATGCCAAATGGTGCTTGTAGAGCTGCAGCTAAAGAAATTGTTGGGTGTAACCCAATAGCAATTGCAACATCTAATGGTTTCCCACGCTTCTTCGCCATTTGTTGCAATTTATAGAGATGTCTAGGTACAATCCTAATCGCTAAATGGGTATCATCCAAGACAAGTAGTCGGTGAATTGAAACGTTCTCTATTTTTCCATCAGGGCTTCTGGCTGAAACGGTTGCAGAAGTTATGTATGGTCCAGCATCTTTTTCATAATGTAATAAAATTGGCATTTTAGTTAACTTAGGTCTCTCTAACACCTCCTTCACCAGGCAATCCTTAACAACAGCTGGGCGGAGCGGATGCATCTCGGAATCCATAATCTTCTGATAAAGTTCTTCTTCAGTAACCCCTAAAGAACTGCAAATTCTCGCTCTTGTTCCGCAAACATTAGCCACAATAGGAATATCACTTTCCTTTATTTTCTCAAAAAATATCGCGGGTCCACAGTCAAGTTTCTTCATAATAGCCGCTGCTTCAAACCTGATAGAAACGGGGTCCTTTATTCTAATCAGGTCATTATCCCGCTCCAACTCTTTTAGAAAACTTCTTAGATCAGGCAACACCCTTCCACCTTTTGTATAAACTGTGTTTAACTCCAATCCTATCCAAAATTTTTCCTACAACAAAATCTACTACATCTTTAACTAACTTAGGTTTATGATAAAACGCAGGCATAGCTGGCAATACAATAGCACCGCACTCCGCAACCTTCACAAGATTCCTCAAATGTATAAGGTGCAACGGGGTCTCCCTAATAACCAAAATGAGCTGTCGCCCCTCTTTTAATGCGCAATCAGCAGATCTACTTATCAAGTTGTCAGCGTAACCGTTAGCTATCGCCGATAATGTTTTCATACTGCATGGAACAATTATGACAGCATCTATTAGAAAAGAGCCACTTGAAATAGGAGACTCCAAATCCTCAGGCCTATAAGCGTAGTTAGCCAGTCTCTCTATTTGTTTCCGTGTTAAACCAAGTTCATGTTTTGCTATCTTCTCAGCATTATCTGAGAGTACAACGTGTGTTTCAATGCCCTTTGCTCTTAATACCTCAAGTAAACGTACACCATAAACGACTCCGCTGGCACCTGTTATGCCGACCGCCACTCTCATTTTTTCTCCCTCTTTTCAAGAAATTTTTGAGTTAGTTTCATTAAGACGCGCCCAACTTCAGCCTCATCAACCGCTTTAATGAAAGTGGAAACCAGCACCATTTTGCCGTAAGATGCAGCCAATCTTTCTGCCAGTATACGTGTTGTTACTGTGTTTCTATCTCCCAATAGTGTTGAAGATATAATCGGTGTTTCTCCGCTAATTGACGGCATTGCTATGGAAAGTGTACCCGCTCTCATTGTCTTTCCTTCATTGAAAAAGGCTAACACAGCGTTTTCAACTTCAAATAGAGTTAATGAGAACTCTCGGTTAGCTTCTTTAATTTCTTCACTACGTATTCTAATGCGTTTCAAGGGGCGAATCACTGTTTAATGCCTTAAACTCACATCCTAGGTATACATAAATCTACTTTTTGCCAAAGGTTTACTGAAGCAACTATGCTAAAGACGGAACTGTCTCGACAAATAACGAAGTATTTCCCTTACGACAATATACGCCCCTATCAAGACGACTTCATAAAAGCCGTATACGAAACAGTGGAAGCAAAATCGCACGCAGTCATTGAAGGAGCTAATGGGCTTGGGAAAACGATAGCAGTTCTATCAGCTGTTTTGCCAGTGGCTAAGAAGGAAAACTGCGGTATACTGTATTGTGCTCGTACTCATAAACAAATGGACCGCGTTATTGATGAGCTGAAAGCAATTTCGAAGAAGGCTAAGGTGAGTGGGATATCGATTCGTGGAAGAAGAGAGATGTGTTATCATCCACTTATTGTCAGGCACGCGTCTGATGCAAAAGCCGCAATGGAGGTATGTGAACAACTGAAACGACGGGAGTTGTGCCCCTACTATCAAAATATGAGTAAACATACTGAGCGCTGTGGAGAACTACAACTTCTATTTGAATCTAAACCATTCACAGCATCAGAAATACTTGAAATATGTAGGAGCGAGAAACTCTGTCCATATGAATTGACGAAGCTTACTTTAGGACAGGTTGATGTAGTAGCATTAAGCTACATATACTTGTTCGATCCGATCGTCTGCAGCAGTTTCTTCAGATACTTCAACAAACCTCTAAGCGACTTCATATTAATCCTAGATGAGGCACATAACCTACCTGACATAGCGGTGGAAATTGCAAGCGATAACCTAACTCTATTTACGATCCGTAAATCCCAGCAAGAAGCAAAGGAATATGGCTATGAGGACATCGCTAATTTTTGCTCAGGGCTGGGGCAAATAGTTGAAAGAATCGCCGCACCTGTAGCAGATGAGGTGCCAGTTAATCCTCGATTATTCATAGAAATACTTCGTGATGAACTTAGGGTGGATGAGCCGTTAACATTTTTTGATTACCTATACGGTACTGGAAACATTATCCGTCGAGATCTCCTAATGCATGGTAAATATCCGCGCTCCTTCGTTCACAGAATCGGGGAATTTCTATTAACTTGGCTTGAAACATCAAATGACCCCGCATTTACACACATAATATCAAAATATGAAGCAAAGGGAGGCGGGCCATCAGCAAGACTAGAAATAATCGCATTGGATCCGAAGAGAATTACTGAGCAAATAACCTCTTCAGTTTACTCCACAATAAGTATCTCTGGTACACTAGAGCCCACAGACCATTATGTCAAGATAATAGGTCTACCTAGTGATACTCGATGCGAAGCTATGCCTTCTCCATTTCCTGAAGAACATATACTTTCACTTGCCTGTGTTGGGGTGTCGACGAGCTTGGAACGCAGGCTTCCAGAGATGTATAGGAAGCTAGCTAAACGTATAGCAGAAGTGACTCGCTACACTCCAGCAAATATAGGGGTGTTCACAGCTTCCTACAATGTCCTAGAAGGACTACTCGAAGCAGGAATCGAAGGCATAATTGAAAAACCACTTTTCCACGAACATCGAGGAATGTCATCTAAAGAAAATGACACGCTTATCCGCCGCTTCAAATCATATGCAAAAAAATCTGGAGCGGTGTTGCTAGGAGTACAAGGTGGACGGTCTAGCGAAGGAGCTGACTATCCTGGAGATGAAATGAACGCAGTCGTAATAGTTGGGGTCCCATATGCGCAGCCAACACCACGAGTAAATGCACAAGTGCAATTCTATGAAAGAGGTTTTCCAGGGCATGGGTACGAATATGGCTATGTTCTTCCAGCGATGAAGAAAGCATCGCAAGCAGCTGGAAGACCGATAAGGACGCTTGATGATAAAGGAGCAATAGTTTTTCTCGACTACCGTTTCTCTACTGCATACTGCAGAAAATACCTACCATTATGGATAAGGAGAAACCTGAAAACCGTACCTGATGAGGAGGGAACCCTCGCAAAAGAGCTCATCCTATTCTTCGGATTTACAAAAAAATGAAAAACCACCTTAACCCTAACCATGCTTACATGATGTGTGAGCTAATTGAAAATAGCTGTGATTTCAGACATTCACTCTAATCTTGAAGCACTCCAAGCAGTCCTAAAGGCCATAGGCAAAGTTGATAAAATACTGTTCCTAGGCGACTTCGTCGGTTACGGCGCAAAACCAAACGAAGTCATTCAAATAGCTAATGAACTAAAAATGGTTTCAGTTATGGGGAACCATGACTACGCTTCAATAACGGATGACGCATCAGGTTTCAATCCACATGCTGCAGCTGCTGCACACTGGACACATAAACGTCTCTCAGAGGAAAGTAAAAAATTCCTAAATACACTCCCACTAACAGCCAACTTTAAAATTAATAGATATAAACTCCTCCTTGTTCACGGAAGCCCCTCAGACCCACTTAATGAATATATTTTTCCAGATGCTGATGAACATCTGCTTAGGGAGTTTCTTAAGAAAGCATACGCAGATGTATTGCTTTTGGGACATACGCACATTCCAATGTTAATTAAGCTTAAGGAAGGATGCATACTCAATCCGGGTGGAGTTGGGCAACCCAGAGACTTAAACCCAAAAGCAAGCTATGTAATAATCTCAGAAAAAGACGGTAATATCTCCTTCGAACATCATCGAGTCGAGTACAATGTAGATAAAACTGCAAAGGAAATACTGGCTGCCGGTTTGCCGTCGGCTCTCGCTGAAAGACTCTACTACGGCTGGTAAACTACCTGATCCTCCGTCCACTTCTTGAAGCTATGCCAATTGCTGAAGCAGCATTAAGCAATGCTTTTCTGCGAGATACAGACTCCTTTGCAATTCTGGTCGTTTCCTTCTCACTTACAGTTTCCAAGGTCACTTCTTTGGGCAATCTTTTACTAAGAGCTTGTATCAAGCTACGCCTGTAAGGACCTGCACCATCACCAACTCTGACTATTCTTTTCGCCGCACGTAAATCCTCTAAAACCTCTGACGCGCTATTAACAGTCTCTCGGACAGTTGAATAGCTTGACATCTTCAAAACTCTCTCATCACCAAGCACTGCAACTCCAAATGTTTTCCCAGGATCGATTCCTATAACGACCCTTCTGTAAACGGTTTTCCCAGACATAATTTGCAGAGCTTTATCAACAATTTTTTCCACATCCTTAGTTGCATCGCAAGTAAGAACATGACGATGTTTTATCTTACTCTTCTCCGCAATCGTTGTAACAATCACTTTAACATAAACCGGAATGGGATCGCTGGGCTTTAAACTAAGAAACGGAACTCCCCTCTTCTTGAGCTCATTAACCACAGCATAATACACCCTCCCGGACAAAGTAGCAACAGCAATTTGCGCACTCATAGACAATAATCTCTTTGAACAGCAGATGAAACTATTAATCAAAGAGTACATATTGGCTTTTTTGTTGATGCTAATTGAACTCCCAATCAATCGAAACGATATCTACCGGTTGCTACTCCTTTGACCGAATGCTCAGAACAGGATTTCCAGCCGGGAATATTTCCCTAATCTATGGCGAGGCGGATACAGGAAAAACAACAATTGCAATCCAATGTGCAGTAAACGTCGCTAGAAAGGGCTTTAAGGTAATATTCATTGATTCTGATAATACGTTCTCTTCAATACGGCTGTCTCAAATAGCACGTCAAGATGTCGATAAAATCTCACAAAATATTGTAATATTTTCTCCCAAAAATTTCAAGGAACAATCTCATCTAATCGAAAACCTTGATAATTATTTTACACCAGCTGTCGCATTGGTTATTATCGATACGATTTCATCATTATACCGAATGGAACTAGGCTCAATGGAAGAAACGTTTGCATTAAATAGAGAATTAAACCGTCAACTAGCCTATCTAGCTCAAATCGCCAAAGAAAGAAGAATCGCAGTGATGTTGGCCAGCCAAGTTTATAGCATATTAGGCAAAGAGCAACGACCAGAGATTGAGCCTGTAGCTGTGCGTGTTCTAAAATTCTGGTCTAAAGTAATTGTAAACTTAAAACAAACACCAAGAACAGGCGTTCGAGAAGCGGTTCTAGAAAAATTTTTAGGCATGAGTCATCCTCGTGCTCGATGTTACTTCAAATTAACTGAAACTGGAATTCAGGATTTAGGACAATAACATTCAGTGCAAGGTGTAAAAAATGGATCTAAGCCTATTAGCCGTTGCAAACGCCATCTACTACATTCTGCCAGCATACTTTGCAAACGCGACGCCAACCGTTTTTAAAGGAAAAAAGCCGATAGATTTCAATCGCAACTTTATTGATGGTAAACCAATGTTTGGCGCACACAAGACAATTCGAGGTTTCCTTTCAGGTATTATTGTGGGGCTTATTGTAGTCATTGTTCAAAAAATAATATCGTTACCAACAGTAGAAACCTCCTTAACAATCGGCTTTCTTCTAACGCTAGGCGCTTTAATAGGCGATTTATCTGGGGCATTCATAAAGAGGCGGCTAAACATCCCACCAGGCAATCCTCTTCCACTTCTCGATCAACTTGACTTTGTGGTTGGCGCCCTTCTTTTTGCATCAATAGTGGCACCGCCAAAAATGGAAACGGTATTTTTTGTAGTTATTCTTACGCCATTCCTTCACGTGCTAACCAACATTCTCGCTTTTCTTCTGAAAATAAAAGATAGACCTTGGTAAATTATTGTCCCGTCATCTTCAGAGTTAAGAGTCTCTCAAACCCGAAGTAAGCTATCAATATCATTGTTATTCCTAAAGAGAGCAAAATCCAAGCTTGTCTACGTCTATACGCATACCTTGTACTCTGAAAAGCAATATAACAACCAACCATTCCAATCGCGTAGAACATTATTGACAGCGAGCTTTCTCCTAGAATTTGTTCAGAAACATTGTAGGGGATAAAAAAATACCATTGCCCACCATAATACGTAGTAAAACTAAGCTCGCCCGCATTAAATTCAACATAATTATAAATTCCACCGCTCAAAAGGAAGATCGCTATCACAACCAAAGTCAAAAAAACGATAACTACAGGCGCCTTTATGCCACGAACACGTGGGAGACGGATTAGCCTAAGTCTTCTATAAATTCCTCTACGTTTTATCCAATCAGCGAAATTCATTTACGGCCAACCTCCTTCTTTTGGAGATACTCAGCAACTTCCTTTACCCACAAGCCAGTACTTGGGTTTTTTGCAACTTCGTCTAAATAATTTTCCCAAGAAATCTCCATGGCCTTTATCCAGCTCTCATATCCATGGATAAGATTCTCATGCGCTTTCTTATGTAATCCACAAAATTCGCCGTCATCAGTCTTTCGATTGCATATTACGCACTGCATTAGCTTCCCGCTCCTTTCTTGCCGGGCAGTTAGGATTAAAACATAAATTCCAGGGTCGCCGTCCACCAAAGATTCTAACATGTACCATAGGCCACTGACATGATGAGCAATTCCTCCTTAAAGGTTTCACAGTAGCTCTCTGTGGTAATGGAAACCCTGCCTTACACAGGTTCTTGAAATAATTAGAGCAGCCGATGAACTGTTTCCTAGTTCTTCTCGATCGCAAAATAATCAAATTTCCAGATCCACATATAGGGCAAGTTCCAACGGTCCTTTCTTGCGCCCGTGCCTTTCTTATCGCCTCATTTAACTCCTTACCTATCTCCTTCTCCTTCTGCTTAAACTCATTAAGAATAGGCTTTAACTTAGTAATAGCATCATCTAGCACAACCTCACGAGACTCTTTTCCAACCTCTATTTTCTCCATTCTCTCTTCAAGCTCACGAGTAAGCTCAACAGAAATTACATCTGGGCAATACCTCTCTAAAGTATCAATAACGTGAAAACCGAGATCCGTAACGAGCATTCTTTCATCTTGAATGTAGTTTCTATCATACAACGTATCAATGATTTCAGCTCGAGTAGCTTTAGTTCCAATTGACTGCTCCTCCATCAATTTGAGTAGACTGCTTGGGTTGTAACGAGGTGGTGGGTTTATGAACTTATCTTCACGGGCCACTTCGTTAAACAGAATTTTTTGGCCAACTTCAAGAGGCGGTAATAACACTTCATCACTCTTAACAAGTGGTTCATAGAATTTTAACCAGCCATTCTCTAGGACTCTTCTTCCATAAAGGTGGAAAAGGTAATCCTCAACATCAATAGCAACATTCATTGTTTGTTTTAATGCCGGTTCTCCAAAAACAGCCATAAACCGTCTAACAACTAGATCGTATAACTTTTGTTCACTCCCATCTAGCGGGCGCTCTGCTATTAGGCCAGTTGGATAAATTGCCGGATGGGCTGGGTCTTCTTTCTTTCCCTCGTTAGGCTGTAAAGTCTTTTGTGCAAGCAATTCTGAGGCGAGTTTTTTGTAGTCTTCCCTTTTGCTTAGGGATGTAAGTATCTCCTTATAGTTGATTATTGGAGGGAGCTTCTGGCTGCTAGTTCTCGGGTATGAAATCATCGCCTCAAGGTAAAGTCTCTCTGCAATCCTTAAAGTTCGGCTTGGCGTAAATCCAAATAGCCGATATGCTTCAGCCTGCAATCCGCCTATATCAAACGGTATCGGAGGCATTTGTCGAAATTCCTTAAGGCTAATATCCTTTATCACGCCATTCTTTCCAGCACATTTTTTAACAACTTCATCCACCTCCCTTTTTGTATCAATTTTCTCCTTTTCAAAAGCAACCTCGTATGGTGATCCGTTAATGTTGACAACTGCCTTTATACTCCAGTATGGAATAGGCACATAGCTCTGGATCTCTTTTTCCCGCTCAACTAGGGACTTCAATGTAGGGCCTTGAACTCTTCCAGTACTTAATGTGCTGTACCACTTGCTCCAATTAGCAGCAGCTATAGTTAATGCGCGAGACAGGTTCACTCCATAAAGCCAATCAACCTCATGTCTTGCGCGTCCAGCTTCAACTAATGGAAAATCCAAATGTGGCATAAGATTTTGATAAGCATGCTCAAGCTCTCGTTTCATTAAAGTTGAATATTTCATGCGCTTTGATTTGCCTTCACTATTATTACACGCGTACTTCAATATCATATAACCAATTAAACTGCCTTCAATATCATAGTCGCAAGCATTTACAAAGTAGTCGATATTTTTAGCCAAATCCGAGATAACTTTAACCCATTTCTCAACTTGTTTTGCACCCTTTTCAGCAGCATGTCTCGGTGCCCACTTATAATTAAAAACTGGGTAAAAGTTACGTCTTCCCATTTCTTGAGTTACTGTATAAAGATGTCCTAATGCTGGGACAACTATTAATTTTGCATCATCTCTTTGCGCTTCAAAGAAGGGGACCTTTTTTTCCATATTCTTTTTTGGTTTACCTTTTTCATCTAATGCTTGCGCAATTCTTAACGCAGCATCAGGCTTTTCGGCTATGATGAGCGTAGATTTTTCATTCTTCATAAGGTAACATCCTTTCTTGCATGGATTTTTTGGGAAACTTAAAATGTTTGTGTAGCATTTTTATCCTCATAACTGTGACTAATGGCGATTTAAATATGCCTCAAAAAATTCTGTGCAACCACTGTGGGGCCGTCTTGTATACTGGTCCGGAACTTAAGCCACCAGATGAGATTATACAGCAATACAATGGGAAATGTCCACGGTGTGGCAAAAAGCTTTTTTATCACCCCGAAAATGTTGGAATTCACAAAGTTGAGTAATACTTCCATTATTTTTTCGTCCTAGCTACGCTTATTTTTACGTCTTCTCCATCGATATTCCAGTCCCTTGTGTATGCTTTGGCTGGCAACGCAATCCTCTTTTTTAATGTAATTATATCGACATTCTTAGCCCTAGCTTCACTTGTTACATAATCCTTCATTCTGCTTAGTAATTCTGCGGTTTCTTTCTCTTTTGGCTGAATAACCAACATGATATATTCTTCAATCTTCAAGTCCATCTCTTTACGCATAAGTTGTACTCGTCTTACCACTTCCTTGGCAAGGGCCTCTGCCAACAACTCAGGAGTTCGAGTTTTATCGATGTAAACTGTGCAGTACTTTGATTCAGCCATAACTACATTCTTAGGCAATTCCTCTTTGAATAAAACATCATTCTCTCTAAGCGTAACTACTGTTCCATCTTTAAGCCTAAGCTTATAACTGCCTGTTTTTTTGATTCGCTTCATTAAGTCCCATCCATCGACTGAGGCTAACATCTTTTCAACCTCAGATGCCCTATGTCGTAAACGTGGGCCAAGCGTAGAATAATTTGGCTCAACAATCATCTTTATGAAACTCGGTGTTGCTCCTATTTTCAATATCGTTAATTCCTTGCAATTAACCTGTTCTTGTAAAGCGCTACGAAGAGTAGTAACTGCCTTCATCACTTCTGCTGTTGATGGCACTAATGTAACCGTTCTAACTGGCCATCGAAGTTTTAACTGAGCCCTTTGTCTAGCATTGTAGAGGGTTGAGGTAATGTCCTTTAATACAGTCATTTCCTTCTCCAACTCAGAATTGACCAATTTCTTATTTACCTTTGGCCAATCATTGATGTGTATGCTGTCGGGGGCTTTCAACTCAGCTGGTTTGAACATTTCTTGATAAAGTTTCTCCGCTATGAATGGGGTAAATGGAGCCATAAGGAGTAGGAAGATTTTTAGTGTATAGTACAAGGTTGCGTATGCCGCTAACTTATCCGGGTCGTCCTTTTCTATCCACGTCCGTCTTCTAATCAATCTAATATACCAGCGGCTTAGCTCCTCAACTATAAACTCGTTTAATGTTCTTGCCGCCTCATGGAAGTGATATTTATCCAGAAAATTTGTTACAGTCTCAACCAAACTTTGAGTTCTACTTAGTATCCACCGATCCTCTTGCCTTAGATCTTTCCATAACAAATTAACAGTCCACTTTTGAGGATCAAATTTATCTAAATTCATATATGTGCTTGCAAAATTGTAAACATTCCACAAGACATTCATGCTCATTAATACAGCGTCCAGTTCCTCCCACTTAAAGCAAAAGTCCTCCCAAACGGTGCACTGAAGCTCATAAAAACGTAGAACATCACTTCCATACTTTTCTATGACTTTCTCAGGGGCAATGAAATTGCCGAGAGACTTACTCATCTTCTTTCCATCCGCGCTTAACGTATGTCCATGCATTGTCACACATTTGTATGGGCATCGATTAAACGCAACTATCCCCGCACCCAATTGACTGTAGAACCACCCACGCGTTTGATCGTGAGCCTCAATTATGAAATCTGCTGGCCACCATTTTTCGAAATTGTCCTTTACAACAGGATAGCCAAGCGACGCCCAAGAAGCTACACCTGAGTCCATCCAAACATCAAGGACATCAGGAACTCTTCGCATCACTCCACCACAAGTACACTTAAACACTATTTTGTCTACCCACGGTTTATGAAGCTCCAGTTTTCTAGGCATGGATTTTGCCCTTTTCCTCAATTCATCAAGCGATCCAAAAACCTCTCTGTTTCCACATTTTCCACAGGTCCAAATTGGTAGTGGTATACCCCAATATCGTTGCCTTGATATCACCCAATCACGTGCACCTAAAAGCCAATCCCTAAATCTCCTCGACCCTGCCCATGTAGGGACCCAGACTATTTTCTCATTCTCTTCGAGCATCTTATCTTTAAAACTGGTAACCTTAATGAACCACTGCTCTGTGGCCCTAAGAATTAGCTGCGTCTTACATCTCCAACAATGTGGGTATTTATGATCCACGGTCCCCTCATAAAGCAACAAATTCTTCTTACGCAAATCTTCAATTATGACCTTATTTGCATCCTTAACATACCTACCTGAATATTTTCCAGCATTAACTGTAAATCGTCCAGTAGGGTCCACTGGAGAGATCGCCGGTAACCCGTATTTTAAGCCAACCTCAAAATCCTCTTCACCATGTCCAGGAGCACTATGTACACACCCTGTTCCTTCTTCAAGAGTTACATACTCCTTACTCAAAACGACTTTGTGAGCATCTTCAAGTTGAGATTGAACTGGCACTTCTTCTAGAAGTGGCGGCTTATATTGAAGACCATTTATTTTTTCCCCGGGAAACGTTTCAAGTACTTCGTATTCCAACCCCGCTTCATCAAAAACAGGCTCACATCGTGCTTCAGCCAGTATGAAAACTTCTTTCCCAACTTTAACTCTAGCATAAGTGTATTCAGGGTGAACCATAACAGCTACATTACCCGGCAAGGTCCACGGAGTAGTTGTCCAAATTAGGATGTACTCATTTTCCTTCTGTAAAACTGGAAATTTTACATAAATTGACGGATCCCTTACAATTCTGTACTCATCGGTTATCTCATAACCAGCTAACGCAGTTTCACATCTAGGGCACCAGTGAACAACTTTAAGGCCTTTGTCTAAGAGTTTCTTTTCATCAGCTTTTTTCAGGGTCCACCAAGCCGCTTCAATGTATCTATTGGTATATGTGAGGTATGGGGTATCCCAATCCATCCACACCCCGAGTCTTTTGAAGATATTTGTTTGAACGTTTTCATTCTTCAATACAAATTTTTTACATTCCTCTATGAAGTGTTCAACACCAATTTTTTCTTCTATTTCTTTCTTCGTCCTTACTCCTAAGGCTTCTTCAACCCTTACTTCGATGGGTAAACCATGGCAGTCGTATCCTGGTTGATCACGTACATCATAACCCTGCATTCTTCTGAACCTAATTACAACATCCTTCATGATTTTGTTCCATGCTGTGCCCACATGGGGCGGATTTGTAACATAAGGCGGGCCGTCTAAGAAATAGAATTTCTTACCACTCTTCCTAGATACCCTCGCCTTCTTGTATGCGCCACTTTTACTCCACCAACTGATAACTTCTTCCTCTAACTTCCTTGGAGAATAGGTCTTTGTGATTAAACCAACATACGACTTTGGCATATCTTTTTTCCTTTATACGCACTTCACGTAGATCTAATGCTTGTTAGAGAAACCTTAAGCAAATATATTTAGCTTATTGAGCATTAAATCGACCATAAGCCAAATAAAAGATACGAAAAAGAGCATTTAGAAGGCTGGAGGCAAAAAGCGAGTGAGTTTTTCTAGCAGGTTGAGGAAACGATTTAGCAAGGAAGGACTAAAGGCATTCTTCAATTCTTTAAAAAAAGTTTACCCAAAATTTTCACGAGGAACTTTAATCCTATATACCTGCCTAACCCTCATCGTAATCATCGCATTTCTAGTCCGCATTTTGCCGCTTCGTTGGGGAGCATACCTATCAGAATTTGACCCATACTACCATTATCGCGTCACCGATTACGTGGTAAAAAATTGGCAATACATATTTACTGACGTCAAAGTACCAAGCACGGGCGCATCATTTTGGAAATGGCAGGATTACCAAAGTTGGTATCCTGGAGGGCGTGACATATGGGCAACAACTCCACCTGGGCTACCGTTCACAGGGGCAATATTTTACTTTTTATTGTCCTTCCTTGGCTTTCATGTCTCAGTTGCTGATGCCTGTATTTTCCTTCCACCTGCCATGGGTGCAATTACCTGTCTTGCGCTTTTCTTTTTTGCTAAAGATTTGGGAGGCAAAGAGATGGGGCTATTATCAGCTTTGATTCTATCACTAAATGCAGCTCACATTAGTCGAACATACTTAGGGTTCTACAAACATGAAACCGTCGGAGTATTTGCGATAATTCTAGTTTCTCTATTTTTCTTACGTTCAATTGAATCGGAAAAATCTCTCTCCAAATGTATCTATTACTCAATTGCATCTGGGCTATCACTTGCTTACCTTGATGTCTCTTGGAGTGCTTTCTACTATCTCACTGATCTGCTTGCAGTATTTGTTGTTGCTCTTATAATCTTACGTAGATATAGTTCACGTATCCTAATCTCCTTCAGCGTAACAATGGGCATCAGCCTTTTAATTGCGATACAAGTTCCAAGGCCAGGGCCTGGTTTACTAACGTCTTCAGCTACTTTGCCAGTATACATTGCGCTTGTTCTCCTAGCCTTTTCTGAAATGTTTAAGCGTATTAAAACCTTAAAAATTAGAACAATCGTGATCACGTTTTCTCTAGCATCGGTGCTTACTCTAATTCTTCTACTTACACAAATAGGGCTGATTTCACCTATAGGTGGAAAATTTATCTCAGTTGTTAATCCACTTCTTCGCGGTCAAATGCCTATAGTTGAATCTGTCGCTGAGCATCGTCCAGCCACATGGGCATCTTCATACTATCACTTTGGCTTTCTTAGTATACTCGCCCTAATCGGTTTCTTCTTTGCCTTTAAGAAACCGACCAACAAGAACATCTATCTCATACTCTTTGGTGTTACATCTCTTTATTTTGCAGTATCGTATGTTCGACTTGACCTAATACTGTCACCGGCCTTCGCGGTTCTCAGTGCACTGGCAGTAATGGAGATCGGAAAACCATTTGTCGACATCGCACGGGGAGTTTCATTCTTTCCAAAGCGAAAAGCACGTTTAATAACCCGGGTAAGCGTAGAGTTTGGAGTAATCACTGTAATTTTACTATTTTTCCTCGTTTTCTCAACTTTAGCGCGTGGTGTGGACAGTGCCTATGAGCCTGTCACAATAGCTTCCGCTACTATACCGACAAGAAACTACGTTGGCGATTGGTTGGAGGCATGTGCATGGCTTCACGATAATACTCCAAAAAATGCAGTAGTATGTTGCTGGTGGGACTACGGATACTATGTTACAGTAATCGGTAACCGGACAACACTCGCTGATAATTCAACATTGAATACAACACAAATAGCGAACATAGGTAGGATTTACATGAGTAATGAAACCGTGGCCATTCCAATTCTAAAACGGTACAATGTAACGCACATTCTTGTCTTTACCACATTAAACATTTGGGTCTCTTCTCAATTCAAAAATCCAGTTTTCTATGGAGATGAGGTAAAATGGGGATGGATGGCTAAAATAGCTGGTTTAGATGATAGACAGCTTCAGGATGAGGCTATATCAAAAAAACTTCAGCTTAGCAGTTATGGAATTTATCTTCCAAAAAACTACACTTTATTTACGAAGCTTACGCTTTATGGTGTACTCCAAGATAACATTTACACATATGGGGCAACTCCTCCAAGCTCCTCGTTTAACTTGGTATATTCCTCTTCATCTCGCCTAGTCATAATTTACAAAGTGATATACTAACAAGAAATTAGCTAAAATCTAGTTTTAACTAATGTAGGTTGTTTTTTCCTTCTCAACTTTACGCAGCGTCTTCTCGTACATTTCCATCTTTTCTTCCACTTCTTTCATTTTATTCAACAGTTCACCTGTCTTCTCAATTTCTTTGTCAAGGTCACTGAAATCTATTTCTAGGTCTAAGATAGACAGTAATGCCTTTAGTACGCCCTTTGCAGCCTTCGGGTCAGGCATATATCCTGTGGTTTCACCTAGAAGACACGCTGCTTCAATGTGCCTAAATTTTGATAATCCTACTAGTAAACCAGCAGTGCCAACGATAGGAACTCCATCTGGGCTTAGCTTAACCCCTGCATCCTTAAGCTTCTTTAAGAGCTCAGTTGATGTTGCCACACCAATTACCTGTGGTTCCGTTTCCATTATAGGTGCGCCATACCCTCCCAAAGTGATTATGAGTTTAACGCCGTGTTCCGCAGCAAATTTGAGGATTTCATTCGCAACCTCATATTGTCCTTCAATTGTCTGTGCTTGGCTATCCCCTGTTAGAAGAATGAGATCAATATACTTCTCATCGCTGCCCTTCCAATAATAGAAATTACATCGCAACATTCTCACGCTTCCCCTTCTGTCAACAATCACGTGATATGGAAAGTGTTGTGAGTACATACGTGCAAATACATTTGCCCTTAACTGCTTGGTAAGGTATCCTACAGCAATTTTGCCAACGGATCCAAGACCAGGCAGACCCTCTATTAATACTGGATTTTTTAATTTAACACCAGGTTTTTTATGGATAGTAGTCCTAGTCATTTATCTCTTCCTTCCTTCTTTAACACATACCTGTACTTCCAGTACTTATCATCGATCGAAAATTTTGCTGGATGTACTGCATAGACCTTATTACCACATACTGGGCATTTATCTTGCTGAAGTGTGTATCTCCCGCAGTTTCCACACTTCTTTATCAAATATACCAACTTATTCCCTCTTGAATGAACCTTGTCCACCACTCTTCTCTAAACTTTGTATCGCAGTCTCAAAGATTCTCTGAAGCAACTTCTCAGCCTCTTTGTAATCTTTAGCTGACACCTCTACACGATACCTCGGGGCACCAATGACATAGATCCCAACCTCGGCGTCCCTCGGTTTCTTCAAATTTTCAGCGGATATAAGCGTGTCGCGAATAATTTCTGCTCCATTAGGTGCTGGGCATGTAAGTTCAAGAATTCCTCTAATTTTTACCTTAGGTATCTTAATTTTAGAATGAGCGATCTCAGTTAGTACGTCTGCAATTTTCTCTGGCACTCCAATCTCTATCAAGGCACCAGCTCCTTTTTCAGAAGCCTCCTCTAATCCAGCGTACAAACTTCCATACCGTTCCGCTATCTTCAATGCAACCTTCTCGCTTAATTCTTCCAGTGGCATGTTAAGCCTTTCAGCAACCATTTTTAACAATGATTCAGCCTTTCTGTCGTGTTTCCATTGGAACAATTTTTCCTTCTTCTCCGAACCACTAACGCGTCTTAAAGAGAGATCTACATGCTTCTTCTCTCGATCAACCCTTAGAACCTTCAAAACAGTTTTTTGCCCTTCACGTACATGGTCACGTATATTCTTGACCCAACTGGAAGAAACCTCAGAAATATGGAGTAGCCCCTCCTTATCATCATACTCATCGAGTGTAACATAAGCACCGTATGGAGCAATGCTCTTAACAGTCGCTATTACGAGGTCGCCTACTTCCGGCCACTCAGCTTTTTCATGCGACACCGAATTTTCACCTCAAGTAATGTATAGCTAACTTCACTCGAACTCGCCAACAATTTCTCCTTTAATAATGGGCTTTCCTCCGCTTGGTTCCACTAACAATTCACCGCATTTATTACAATGTACTAGTGTTGCTGAGGAACTGAAAATTATCTGCTCGTTTTCACATTTAGGGCATTTAACACTCAGAAACTTGGTTTTGGGTCTCGGAATCAGCTTATCCCACTCTGCCAATCGCTTCACCTATGCTTTAATCTCCATTTTTCTTAACCGAATACCCACCTTTTGAATTGTATATCCACAAACTTTGCATGTCAACTGTAATGCTTGTTTCTTAGTTGTTTTTGCAGTCCTTCGTTGTATAGGTTTCTTTTGTCCACC
>Ga0315309_1000416_pt1 | contig 25773 bp, 37 predicted proteins | sample TDP4_MG_FD_203080 | JGI IMG/M metagenome (GOLD analysis project Ga0315309, IMG submission 203080) | Freshwater sediment microbial communities from Lake Towuti, South Sulawesi, Indonesia - TDP4 | ecosystem: Environmental > Aquatic > Freshwater > Lake > Sediment | place: Indonesia: South Sulawesi...
CGAGGCCCGGCAGCGTCGTGGTGCTGCTAGCGAAGGGAACGCGAGACGAGGCATTTTATTGGTCGGCCGTGCATAAGGAGGAGAGGATGAGGGAGGCGCTACGCGAGTACGGCGAGGGGGAGCCAATGGTGAAGGAGCAGCGGATGATTGAGGAGTTTACCCCTGAAAAGGTCAAGATCATCGTGGACCACAGGGAGGTGCCCTCGGGGGTCATCCATGAGCTCGCGCAGCTCGGCATCGAGGTCGAGGCGAGACAGCTGGAGGTAGGCGACTTCATCCTGAGCGATAGGGTCGGCGTCGAGCGGAAGTCGGTGGGCGACTTCCTTCAGTCGATCGTGGATAAGCGATTGTTGAGCCAGGCAAAACAGCTCAGTGAAACTTTTGAAAGGCCTGTGCTCATCCTCGAGGGCGAGGGGCTTTACTCTAGGAGGGCGATTCATCCCAATGCCATAAGGGGTGCCCTCGCCGCCCTCGCTGTAGACTTCGGCATTTCGGTTTTACCGACTCAAGATGAGAAGGAGACCGCCGCAATTCTGGCGATAATCGCGCGGAGGGAGCAGACCGAGCTGGCTAGAGAGGTAGCGATAAGGGGCGAAGCCAAGGGGCTGACCCTGCCCGAGCAGCAGAGGTTCATCGTCGAAGGCCTACCTGGTGTGTCGGCGGTGCTGGCCGAGAGGCTGCTCGCCCACTTCAAAACCCCTGAGCGGGTGATGGCCGCATCGGAGGGGGAGCTCCAAGAGGTGCCCGGCATAGGGAAGGTGAAGGCGAAGGAGATCAGACGCGTGCTAAGCAACCTCTACCAGCCCTAAAGGCGCTCGGTTGCTGCTTTTATCCGCTCAATCGCCTTTTTGATATTCTCCATCGAAGTCGCATAACTAAACCTGATGTATCCCTCACCATAAGGTCCGAACTCGCTCCCTGGCACAGTTGCCACACCGGCCTCTTGCAAGAGGTGCTCGCAAAGTTCAGAAGATTTCATGTCAAGTTCCCCGATGTTCGGAAAGACGTAGAATGCGCCCTTCGGCTTCATGCACTCGAACCCCTTGATCGAATTCAACCCCTTGACGATCACGTCGCGTCTTTTCCAATACTCCTCACGCATCTCGCTGACGCAGTCCTGGGGGCCGCGAAGGGCCGCCACGCCCGCCTCCTGCACGAATGCCGCGGCACACGAGGTCGAGGCCTGTTGGACCTTTATCATCTCCCGCGTGAGCTCGGCCGGAGCGACGGCGTAGCCCAAGCGCCACCCCGTCATCGCGTAGGCCTTGGAGAAGCCGTTGATGTAAATCTTCCGATCGTGCATTCCGGGCAGCGAGGCGATGCTTACCTGCTCGCCCTCGTAGACTAGGCAATCGTAGATCTCGTCCGACAGCACCCAGAACTTGTGATCCACCGCGAGATCGGCCAATGCGCGCAGGTCCTGTTTAGTTGCGGTTGCGCCTGTGGGGTTGTTGGGGTAATTGAGCACGAGCATTCGGGTTCTCGAGGTCAGTTTCTCCTGTACATCTTCAACCTTTAATCTGAATTCGTTCACCTGGATCGTCTCGATGTAGGTGGGCTTGGCTCCAGCCATGAGCGCGATGCCCTCGTAGGTCCAGCAGGGGCTAGGGATGATGACTTCGTCTCCGAGGTCGAGTGCCGCTGCCATGGCGCAGAATATCGCGTGCTTCGCCCCGGGAGTCACCAAGACCTCCTTCGTAGTTGCTGGGACGCCCTTTCCCTCAAGGTGCTCGGCAATGGCCTCTCGCAACTCTGGTATGCCGGCGCTTGGCGTGTACTTCGTCTCCCCCCTCGCGAGGGCCTCCCTGGCAGCATGCTTAATGTGCTCGGGCGTGTCGAAATCAGGCTCCCCCACCTCCATATGGATGATCTCGCGCCCCTCCCGCTCAAGCTGCTTGGCTATGTCGAGCATCCTCAGCGTGCCTGATTGCGGTACCTGTGCCATCCGCTTCGCTGGTCTCAATTCATCACCCTTTCAACTCTTCGCTGGAGACCTTTTATAAAAGGCTCGACTGGACACCGAACTGAGGAAATGACATCAAATCCTCCATTTACCCGATGGGAAAAGCTTTATCCGCGGCGCCTCGGCGGGACGCAGAAAATGACTGATATTCAACTTGAGGATCTCAACAACCTCCTCGGCATCATCGAGTTCTGTAATAAACCTTTGCGCGCCGCCAAGAGGCTGAAAGTGAGAGATCAAAACTCACTTAGGAGGGGCGGCGCGCGGCCCGTCGACCTCGGAGGAGAGGTGGACGGATTGCCGTATTGCTAATCATTAATAATAACACTGTTATATAAACTTACCTGTGCGAAGCTAAAAACCCACCTTATAAAGGTGGAGGATAGTTTCATAAATCCTAAAAATCGACCCATCGAGCCCCTAAACGGGATGGACATTTCAGACATGGAAAAAGGGGAAACCAGGGGCAAAAAAGTGGTCAAGACTAGGGTCCGTTTGGTGATCCGCGAGGGAGCAATGGAGGATGAATTGGAGATCCCCCTGTTCCGCCCCGAAATGGTGAAGGGCAAGCGCCGCAGGTGGTTCACCGACAAGTGAGAGTGAGGAAGGAATTGAAAGGGGTAGTTTGAGATGGCAGATACTTTGGGAGGGATAGAAATAGAGATTTATCGGGAATGTACGCTCTGCTGCGGCATAATCGATGACGATGATAAATCCCTTTACTTCTGGGACAGCGAAAAACTGGTAAACGTGTGCAGGAGCTGTGCTAGGAAGCTCTTGAAGAGAGAATGGAGGATAATCGGAATCACAAAAAACTCAGGGAAACGAGGTTGGGGAGGTCACCATCGGGCGGGCGGGGGGATCTATCAGAAAGTCAGGATAAGCCGATAGGGCCGACTTTTTGTGCTGGTGCTCCACTGAGATAAACGATCTAAAAATCTCGTCCACAGGTTGAAAGAAGGGCCCGATCTGGATTAGAACGAAATCGGGCGAGAAGCCCCGCACTTCAGCGTTGGGGCGTCACTTTTTATGAACTCTCGGGATAAAGCTACTTGACCCGTATGCACTGGATCGACCAAGTCACAAAGGCCCTCCTCCGGCGGGGTGGGAAGCATGTGATCGCCAGTGGCATCTCCATCTCAGGCCACATCCACATAGGACATTGCAACGATGTCTTCATAGCTGATGGCATCCGCCGCGCCGTCGAGGAGCAGAGGGGAAAGGCAGAGGCGATTTGGTACGCCGACGACTTCGACCCCATGCGCCGGATCCCATGGCCCCTGCCCGAGAGCTACAAGCAGTACCTGGGCATGCCGTACATCAGCATCCCATCCCCCGACCCGAGATACGAGAACTTCGTGGACTACTTCGCCCGCCCCTTCCTCGAGTCGCTAGAGGACTTCGGCATCCAAGTGAAGGTCTACTCTGGCAGTGAGGTCTATCGAAGCGGCAAAATGACCGACCTGATCCGAACCTCACTAGAAAAAGCTGGTGAGATCCGAGCTATCCTCAACCGATATCGCGAGAAGCCCTTGCCAGAGGACTGGCTGCCCTACGACGCCGTCTGCTCGAACTGCGGCAAGCTGGCTACGACGCGAACGTATGACTGGCATGAAAATTACGTCAGCTATGTATGCGAGGGCTGCGACTACGCTGCCGGCTGCGGGCATAGAGGTGAAGCTGACTACACGCGAGGTGAAGGGAAACTTACCTGGCGGGTTGAATGGCCGGCTCGATGGAAGCTCCTCGGAGTCACCTGCGAACCATTCGGCAAGGACCATGCAGTCTTGGGTGGGAGCTACGATACCGGCAAGCTCATAGCCAAGCAGGTCTTCGTGTACGAGGCACCTTACCCCGTGCCATACGAGTGGGTCAGCCTCAGGGGCAGGCGGATGTCCTCCTCGAAGGGTGTTGTCTTCACCCTCCCCCAGTGGCTCGAGATCGCCGAACCTGAGCTCCTGCGCTACTTCATATTCAGGAGCAAGCCGATGAAGGCCAAGGAGTTCGACCCAGGGCTGCCCCTGCTCGACTTCTACGATGAATACGATCTAATGGAGGGGGTGTACTTTGGAAAGGTCAAACCAAGTGGTCGCCGGGAGGAACAGCTCAAGCGCATCTACGAGTTGTCGCAGGCTGGGGAGCTGCCCACGGCGCAGCCGCAGCGCGTGCCATTTAGGTTCGCCGCCGTGCTGAGTCAGGTGATGCGAGATGCTGAGCATGCGACCGAAATTCTAACGTCCAGGAAAATGCTCATCAAGCCAAGCAAATCCGACATCGAGCTCGCGATCCTCCGTCTGGGTCGCGCGCGCAATTGGGTCGCGAAACATGCGCCCGAGCGCCTGCGTTTCAAAATCTCCGAAACACTGCCAGCCGATGTCAAACAAGCATTGACCCAAGAACAGAGGGAAGGATTAAGACAGCTCGCGTCCGACCTCTCGGTGCACGACTTTACACCGGTCGAACTCCACAACCACATCTACGGGCTCGCGGAAAAAATTGGGCTTAAGCCCCCCGAACTCTTTGAAGCCATTTACCTTGTGCTCATCGGGCGCGATTCCGGGCCACGCGCTGGGAACTTCATCTCAGCCCTCGACAAGGAATTTGTGATCGGGCGGTTCAAAGAGGCCTCCTAACTTACTTCCTGACGCGGAACTTCACCGCTGGGGTGCTCTTTACGAGCTGTTTGAAAACGGCCTCGAAGCTCTCATCCGGAGCGAGCTCGCGCTGCAAAAAGATGCCCGTGTGGCCGACATCGGCTCGACGCGTCAGGACTTGCACCCTCTCGCGCACTATGTCGAGGCTGACCCCTATGCGCTTTGCGACTTCGGCCTCCCGCCCGACGACCGGTCCCTCCACGTGGCCCTGCGGGGTTGGGTCGACGAACATCAGGCGCTTGTCGACGCCGGGCACTCGCATCTCGCGCTCGAGCTGCTCAAGGCCGACCGCCCCCCCGAAATAATAAAACTCCAACTCCAACGGCTTGGGCTCCACCAGCGGGAATGTAGCAGAATAGTCCTCATCCAAGTAAATATGGGCTTTGGGCAGGTGCCAGGGGGTCGCCATCACTATCTCGCGCTTCATCGGCTCAAACCCGGCCTCAGCGAGGGCCAACTCCACTTCATAGGATGGTAGGCGGCGCGGCACGAAAACATCGACATCGCTGCCGAGATCCACATCTCCCCTGGCGACGCTGCCGTGGACCATCGATTCAATTCCCCTCGCCGCCAGCGCTTCCGCAAGCTTTTTCGTCCTCTGTCTAAGCTGCCGGAAAAGCAACCAATGATCCTCGGTGTAGACGATCTCCACGATATCTGCTGCGCGGACAGGCCTCACCATAAAAATCAGAGCTCTACGACTCGATCTCCAACCACGAACAACTTTCCGCTGAGGTGCAATAGCGGCTTTACTCGCTCGGCGTCCAACCTGCCAGCCTTGAGCACCCCCTTTCGCACGTTCACCGCCACCACCTGCCCAGCCACTACGACGTACTCAGGGCCCTCGTGCGTCCAATCGAGCTTGCACTCGAAATTTGCCGGGCACTCGACCACCCGGGGGGGCTTCACCTTCTCCGATGGCTCCCAATGCAAGCCAGCCTTCTCGAGCTCGTTGACCCCCCTCGGGAAGGATTTGCCGCAGATCCACATCTGCTTCTTTATCTCCTCTGTCACGAGATTGACGACGAATTCACCCGTCTCGTGAATGTTGCGATAGGTATCTCCATCGTAGCCCGTGGAAAGGGCGAGGATCGGCGGCTCCATCTCGACTGGCATGATGAACGACATGGGCGCAGCATTTATCCGTCCCTGTTTATCGACTGTAGTGATGAGCGCGATGGGGCGGGGCGCGATCAACCTGTAGAAGTCCTCCAAGGCTATACTCATGCCATCACCTCAAGCTCTCCTCCAGCCATTTTAGGTATTCCGGCGATCCCCTCTCAACCGTCAATACCAGCACTTCCGGTACTTCGTAAGTGTGCAGTTCCTTGATGCGCGGAATCAAGCGGTCCAGCTTTTCCTGAGAGGTTTTAATTAACATCAATGCCTCGTCTGCATGTTCGATTTTCCCACGCCATCGGTAAACTGAACTCACTTTTGGCGCCACGCTCGTGCATGCCGCGAGCTTCTCCGAAACCAGCCTTTCGCCCAAGCGTTTGGCTTCCGATTCATCTTTCACCGTAACCAAGACGACGCAAAACATGCGGCTCCCAGAGGTTTAAGTTTCGCCAAATGTTATAAGGCTGAGGGATTGGATGAGCTGGACATGGTTGGCGCTAGCCGGAATTTTCGCGTTCTGGGCCCTCGCCAGCGCTTTTGTCTACAAGCGCGGCAAGTGGCGTGGGGTCTCTTTCGAGGGCAGCATGTTGATATGGCGTACCAAGTTCGGGCTGCGGTTCATCGATCGCGTCGGGAAAACTCTCAGGAAATTTTGGCTAGCTTTCGGAAGCACAGCTGCGGCCCTCGGCTTCATCCTCATGGCAAGTATCTTCGCTGCCCTATTGTTGAGCGCGGTCCTGATTTTTCAATATCCTGGAGCGCCCTCGGGAGTAAAACTGATTTACCCCGGGATCACGATTCCACTCATCGAAGGCCTCGTCGCGCTCTTCAGCGTGCTCATCGTGCACGAGTTCGCTCACGGTTTTGTGATGCGGGCTCAGGGGCTCCGAACGAAGTCCACCGGGCTCCTCTTGTGGATGGTGATCCCTGGGGCATTCGTGGAGCAGGACGAAAAACAGCTGAAGCGGGCCCCCCTCCTGAAGCGCCTGCGGGTCTATGGAGCTGGCTCGTTTGCGAACGTGGTGTTTGCCATACTGTGTCTAGGCATCATCCTAGCGCTCATCTCACCTAAACCGGGTGTCTATGTCTACGGCATCCAGCATGGTAGTCCGGCTGAAAACAATCTATGGTTGGGTGCACGATTGATCAAAATGGATGACATCACGATCAGCAGCTACGACGATTATTACAACTTCGTGGAGGAGATCACGCATGGGGAAAATCTAGACATTCTAACAGAAAACGGGCGTGTCACGATCACGGCCTCCGAGAACTATCGGGACAACATCGGGATCATTCCGATCGCTGCAACCTCCCGTTGGGAATTCACAAATCCCCTGATCGTGACGGTGGTGGCGGCCGAAGACCTCATAGGTTTCAGACCCATTATCCACCCCTACGTGTACAATTCAGTAATCCCTTGGGAGGGGATAACTATTTTGAAATGGATATTTATGCTCAACTTCGGCATTGGACTCATCAACCTATTACCGGCGGTACCGCTCGATGGAGGCTACATGCTCCGCGGTTTGCTCGAAAAGAAGGTTAAGAAGGAAACTGCCAAGCGGGTGAGTTACGCTATTGCTCTATTTGTATTGGCGCTAATCATCATCAACTTCTCCCCGATGGTGTTTAGATGAAGACAATCGTGGTGTCGGTTAGAATTCTTCCAGAGAAGCGAAAGCGGCGCATTAAGCTGCCAACTCGATCTAAAGTGGCGGGTCTGCTCGATGCGCTCGACCTAAACCCCCAAACCGTCGTCGTCAGGTGTAACGGCAAAATCGTCACGGAGGGGGAGCGCCTCGCCAGCGGGGACCTAGTCGAGGTCGTACCCATCGTCACAGGTGGTTGAATGCTCAGGTGCAGCTTCTGTGGGCGGAGGGCCGTCTACGATCGTCGCTATGCAGGAGTGATGTTGTGCGATAGATGTCTGATCAAAAGCGTCGAGAGGCGATTTCGCAGGGCGGTGGCTGAACACAATCTCATCTCGCCAGGTGAGAAAATCGCGGTCGCAGTTTCTGGTGGCAAGGATAGCGTGGTCTGTTTGCACCTGCTCGCGGAGTACCGCTCACGGCGGAACTGCGAGGTCGTGGCTGTGACCATCGACGAGGGGATAAGGGGTTATCGTGACCACAGCTTGCCGATAGCTGGGGAGAATGCGGAACTGCTGGGAGTCAAGCACTCCGTGGTGAGTTTTAAACAGGCCTTCGGCGCGACGCTCGACCAGATCGTTCGCCTTGCTAAACGTCATAAAACCGGCTTGAACCCATGCACCTATTGCGGCGTGATGCGTCGCTCGCTGCTCAACCAAGCTGCGCGGGAGCTTGAGGCCGATAAGCTGGCGACGGCGCACAACCTCGACGACGAAGTGCAGGCGATAATGCTGAACTACGTTCGGGCGGACTTCTCCAGGCTCCATCGCCTCGGGCCAATCTACCCGCCGAGGGAGGGATTTGTGCCAAGGATAAAGCCCATGCGCGAGATCCCTGAAAAGGAAATGGCACTTTACGCTCTGCTTCGGGGGCTGAACGTCCACCTCGCCGTCTGCCCCTACGCCGGAGGCATCCACATCGAGATCCGCGACTTTTTGAACAACCTCGAGGAAAAACATCCGAACTCGAAGTTCATGATCCTCCGGATGTTCGATAGGCTGAAACCGAAAATTGTCCAGGGCATGCCGGAGTTCGAGATGCGGAGGTGCGAGGTCTGCGGCGAGCCGACATCGACGAACGTCTGCAAGACCTGTGAGCTTCTGAGACAACTCGGGCTGGAAAAACAGCGAAAAACGCTTATTTAGTTGCGCCAAGATTTACATTGGCGGCGAGCTAGGCGGAGGGATACCCCTCCTCTGTACCACAAATGGGGTTTACGGTGGGCCGAAGCTCGAGGGCGGCGTTCGGAACTGCGCGCCGACCTGGCTTCCGACGAAGAAGTCCTGTCCCGCAGGGTCGGCGGTGGCGGGGCCCCGGCCGTAGGGCTGGGGAGAACTGCCCTTACCTCGCGAATCCCCTAGGGGCGGAAGATCAGGGAGGTATCATCCCTGAGCCGAATCAGCAAGGGTGACGAGGACGTACGGCGCTTGCGGATCACGGGGCGGAGATCGGGGTCAGCAATCGACGCGTGGGGAAGGCGTCCACCTCGTGCGCGCTCGCCGCCCTTTCAGAGCTCTGCCGAAAGTATACAAAGACTCTTCAAACCTATTAACCCCAAAAATGGTTGAGGTTAAATAACAGCGCGACAAAAGTTTAAAATGCGCCGGGGTGGCCCAGCCAGGTAAGGCGACAGGCCTACTTCAGGTCCGCCAAAGGTTGCTAACCTGTTTGCGCTCACGCGCAGCATGGGTTCAAATCCCATCCCCGGCGCCACAGATAGAAGCGATTGAAAACACCAGTTACAGTGATTCATATCCTTTTGGGCTTGTGAAGATCGAGCCACGCCCGCCTGTAGACCGCCCTGTACTTCCCGTGCTTTCGCGGGAGTGGAAGATGCTCCCTCAATGTTTCCTTTCTGCACCCAGGGCAAAGGGGCAGGAAGTTGTCGATCTCTTCCCCTCCCTCAGGTTCCACCTTGTAAAAGCAAACCCCGCGGGCTGAGCAAAGGGCACACCTCTCGCCCAAGAACTCCTTGAACTCCTGAAGCCTCCCAAGGTTCTCGATCGCCGTAGGTACCTCCCTGATCGATGGGACGGCCAGATCGGGTTCGATGTCAGCTTCCTCTATCGCCTCAGGGGTAACGAGCACCGAGTACATCCCCACCCCTTTCGCCCCCTTCACGTCCTCCTCGAGCGAGTTTCCCACATGGACGACCTCTTCGGGGTTGGCCCCGAGTTTTTCCAGCGCCCGTTTAAAGATCTCGGGATGAGGCTTTCTGTACCCTACCTCCCCAGAGACCAATATCGCCTTGAAATACCCCTCGAGCCCAGACTGCTCGAGGAAGCGCCTTGGGGCCAGACTCATGGAGTTCGAGATCACCCCTAGCTCGTACGACTCAGAGAGCTCGGCTAGGACCCTCCTCACACCCCTTCGCTCAGCTTGCTTGAAACAATCGAAGTAAAGCGATAGGATGTGCTCCAAAAGCTCCTCAGTTGGGGTTATCCCGAGGTCTCGTAGGACCTTGGAGCAGAATTCCTCAAAATTCATCTCGAGGTTATCCTTCCTCCTAAGGCGAAGCTCCTCAAGGCCTTTCGCCGTCGCCCGCGAGCACTCCTCCAAGCTCACGTCGAAACCCTGCTTTCTGAGGTAGCTGGTAACCTTGGACAGGTAGAGTTTCTCGTCTAGCCCACCCTTCGCCAACGTCCCGCCCACATCGAATGTCACGGCCTTGATCTCGGTCATTCGATATCCTCCCTGAACAACCATTTTCAGCTATTTTAATCCCACGATAATCATTAATATGGGGAGCCCATGCCGGAGCCAGAAAAAAAGCCTTCGCTGACGGGACGGGTGGTCTTTCAATACTTCTATGATGTCGGCGGAGACATAGAGCTCGATCGAGTGCCCCGCGAGAAGCTCAACGTCATCGAGCGCCACAGGGCACGGGGCACGAGGATCTTGGGGCCTAAATACGAGGAGGTGGGACTTCAGCCAATTGAGGTGGATTTGGGGGCGAGGAAGATCGATGGGCATAAGGCTACCCTAGAAGGGCACATCTTCTCCATAGGTGTCATAGGCATCTATACTAGCATCGAGTTCCGCAATGCCAGCCTTGAAAGCGTGATAAAGCTCGTCGGGCTCGACGAGCGCCGAGTTAAAATTGCCGGCAAGGAGGTCGAGTTCGAAGAGGTGCCCCTCGAGCTATTCAAGGAGCTCGAAAAAGTGGTGAAGCCCGCCATAGTCTCACCTTACACTCCTTTTGAACACCCGGAAATATACACCCTGATCCTCATCGCGGAAACGGAGCCGAGGCTCTCAGCGCAGGATTTCCTGACGAAGTTCTCGAAGGAGACGGCTGGCCTGCTTCGGGGGGAGAAGGACTGGCGAGCATTGAGCGATAAAGAGACCGAGGACGCCCTGAGATTCTACCTGAGCTACTCCGATGACGACATCGTGTTCGTCGACTGGTATTCTGCGCTGATAAGCGGCGCGGTCGAATACACCGATGAACTCGTCCGCATGATCGAGTTCGCGAAGATCCAATTGCTTGAACTCAAGACCTACGACAAGTTGCTCGATCGAAGGGTTGAGCGGGCCTATGGTTCACTCCGTGGGGCTTTCTCTAGGCCTAGGATGGGCATAACGTGGGGGAGCCGCCAATACAGCGAGCTTTCCAGGACCGCAAGTGATCTGGCCGAGCTGCGGGTCGAGGTCGTCGATCTCGTTGAGGACCTACGGAACATCCTGAAGTTCACGGGCGAATGGTACCTGGGCAAGCTCTACCGCATTTCCTCCGAGCGATTCCGCATCGCAGACTGGCTCGCGCTCGTCGATAAGAAGCTCGATCGACTTCAGGAGCTCTACGCGATGGCGATGGAGCGAGTAGACGTCCACCGCGCGACCACGCTCGAATTTCTGATGACGTTGCTCATCGTTGCTATAGTGGTGCTAGAGGTCATAATGGTGGCGAAGAGTATCTAACGGGCTACGCTTTTATGATTGCGGCTCGAAATCAGGACTTGGGCCCGTGGTCTAGTGGTTAAGACGTCGCCTTTACGAGGCGAAAATCGGGGGTTCGAGTCCCCTCGGGCCCACCACCGAATTATCTCAGTTCAGCAAGAAACATGTGTTCTTGGACAGAACTTCAAAATTGTTTCCTTAAGTCAACGACCATCGGTTTTAACCCGACCCTCTCAAATTCAAGCTTGATATCTTCCAATTTATCGAGCCCTATAGGTGCTCCTGCGCTCACCCTGTGACCCCCGCCCCCGTAGCGCCTAGCTATTCCTGAAGCGTCCAGCCCGACGAAATCCCTTCGGACGTTTATCCAGCAGCCCCCCTCGTAGAAGACCGCGGACGCTTTGATCCTTCCTCTACGGTAAAGGGAGAAGACGATGTGCGCGGAGACCGTCGAGCCTCGCCTCTCGAACCGGGGCATTAAAAGTATCAAGGAGTCAGGCCTTTGATCCTCAATTTTTTTAGATATAATTTGAACCATTTCCTCGGCTCTCCTCCTGAGCCCCCTAGTGTGCGAGATTTCCGCCTCGAACTTTCGCCTCAGCCCATCAAGCCCCTCGAATGCGAGCGTCTTTGCAAGCTCCACGAACTGCTCGCTTGAGGAAATTGCCTTGACGGCATCGTTTACATCCCAGGCCGGGTCATAATCGCCCTCGAGGGTAAAGGGGGCCTCGGTCAGGTAGCTCACCGAGTCAGCCCTATCCGCAATCGAAACGAGTTCATCCTCTTTAAGGCCTAGATATCGTGCAAGCAAGCTTGCGGCGCTCTTGGAGCTCGGGTCGTAGAGTTTTTCCCCCGCCTTGCCCTCCTGAACTTGGGCAAAGTGATGATCTATCCAAGCGCGAGCCTCCAGCGACTTCTCAAGGGGGAGGTCCACGATGATGTCGTATTTACCCTTCATCCCCCCGCCCTTGGCGCTCCCGGTTTCGATCGTAGCGTTTGGAAATCGCTTGAGGATGAGCGCGGCAGAAACTAGGCCGTCGACGTCCTCGATATCAGTCAGAGCCTTTATCCTCGCCTCTTTAAGTAGCATTCGAGGGGAGATCTTCTCTTCCTGTCTCATTGAATCACTAACCCCATCACAATGGTAAAATTTAAAGTATGGTATTGCCACAGCACGCAGGGGCGATGAATTGCCCATCTTGAAGCTGACCACGGTATTCGTCTGTCTCTGGCTGGCCTGGATCGGCCTCACGGGCTCCCTCGACCCCCAAGAGCTAGCTGTCGGTGCCATCTGCGCCGCTTTCGTCGCCGCCCTATCTTATGAGCTTCTCTTCCGAGGACCCATGAGGGAAAAATTCCAGCCCAAGCGTTGGGCCTATTTGCTAGCATATGTGCCTGCCTACATCTGGGCCGAGATCAAGGCACATGCCGACGTCATCTACCGCATCCTACACCCCCGCATGCCCATCAAGCCAGGCATCATCCGTGTACCAACCGACCTTCGCACCGACTTCGGCATAACCGGCTTGGCGGACTCCATCACCATGACCCCCGGCACGCTCAGCGTCGAGGTCGATGAGGAAAAGCCGTGCCTCTACGTCCACTGGATCAGCGTTAAAACCGTCGAGCCCGAGCAGACGAAGGCCGAGATAGCCAAGCCCTTCGAACGTTTCCTGATGAAGGTGTTCGGATGATCCTGCCGGGGATAATCATCGTGCTCGCGGGCGCCTGCCTTTTTTGCCTTGTCCGCGCCGTGCTCGGGCCCACCGCGCCGGATCGGGTGGTCGCGATCGATGCCCTGACGGCGATAATTTCCGCAGCCCTCGTCTTGCTCGGCGTCTTTTACCGGGCGAGCTTTTACCTCGACGTCGCTCTCGTCTACGCCTTTCTATCATTCCTGGGCACAGTCGCGATCTCAAAATATCTCGAAGGTAGGGGGCTCGAAAGTTGATCGACATCATCGGAAATGTTCTGCTGGGCATCGGCGCCGCATGTGCACTCATCGGCGCCATGGGCATCGTCCGCCTGCCCGACGTCTACAACCGCCTCCATGCGCAGACCGTTTCCATCGTTGGCGGGGCGATCATGGTCTTGCTCGGCATCAGCTTTATCGAGGGGCTCAGCTTGTACAGCCTCAAGGCCTTGACCATCGCGCTGTTCATGTTCCTGACAAGTCCCGTAGGGTCCCATGCCATCGCCCGAGCTGCCCATAAATCCGGCGTCAAACTTTGGCCGAAGAGCGTCGTCGACAAACTCAAGGAGGAGAAGCCATGACCTGGGATCTTATTTTTCATAACCTCCTGCTGCTACTCCTGTTGATCGTCTCTTGGATAGCTATCGAACTCAAGGACCTGCTCTATTCGGTAATCATCTTGGGCGGCGCCAGCGTGACCCTTGCGACCATCTTTTACATGCTTCAAGCTCCAGATATTGCAATAACCGAGGCCGTCGTCGGCGCTGGTGTCTCCACGATCCTCTATGTCGTCGCGATAAGCCGGACGAGGAGGGAGGAGTAGGATGAGACAGGCGGTGGCGCTCATTTTGGTCCTTGCGGTCGGGGCCCTGCTTGTTTTCACCGTGAACGCCTACCTCCTTCCCTTCGGAACATTCCCTGAGCGGAGAATAGGTGGGTTCGAGAACGAGAGCGTCGGAAAGCGAATCCTCGAGGATGCCCCCATAACGACGGGCTCAGCTAGCGTCGTGACAAGCGTGGTCTGGGATTACAGGGGCTACGACACCTTGGGCGAGGCCACAATACTCTTCACCGCTGTGTGTGGGGTGGCGATGTTGTTTAGGGTGGCTAGGAGGCGAGCCTGATGGCTGGGATGACGGTAATCGTCCGGACCATAAGCAGGCTTCTGTTCCCGTTCCTTTTCCTCTTTGGGGCTTACATCGTCGTGCATGGTCAACTCACGCCTGGTGGGGGGTTCCAAGGTGGAGTGGTCCTAGCGGCAGCTGTCATACTGTTGCTACTCGCATACGGTATAGAGGGGGCCCAAGCGAAGGTCAACGCGCTTCAGGCTGAACTCGCTGAGAGCCTCGGGGGTCTGATCCTTGTATGGATGGGTTTAATGGGTACAATTGTGGGCATAGCCTTTTTCCAAAATGTCCTACCATTTGGGTCTCTCGGCCACGTCCTCAGCGCTGGCAGCCTGCCCGTGTTCAACTTCGGCGTGGGGATAAAGGTCGCTGCTGGCCTGTTGACGATTTTCTATGCTATATTGAGGATTCAAGGGGAGGAAGAGAAATGAGCCTAAACTATATCATCGCCATGCTGCTCTTCACCCTTGGGATTTACTGCCTCCTCTTCAAACGAAACATAGTGAAGATGGTGATAGGCCTACAGGTTCTGACGAACGGGCTGCACCTGTTTCTGATAAGCTTGGGCTACCGCGAGGGCGGGATAGCTCCTATCTTAGCGGGGGAGATGCTCGGAAGGGGTGCAACCGCTGAATTCGCGGCAGCTGCGGTCGATCCCGTCCCGCAGGCCCTCGTGCTAACCTCTATCGTCATCAACGTCTGCACCATGGCCTTAGCGCTGTCCCTCGCAATTTACATATATCGCCACTACGGGACGCTCAACCCATTCCAGATAAGGAGGCTGAGAGGTTGATAGCCCACGCCCCAATACTAGCCATCGTGGTTCCCCTCTTCGCGGCATTTCTGACCCCGGTGGTCAGCATCGTGGCCAAGCGTTTCGGAGTTGAACGGGCGCGCGATTGGTTCGTCGTGGGGGCCGCCATCTTGATGCTCCTCATAGTGGCGAGCATGGTCCCTGCCGTGTGGAGGGGTGAGGTCCTAGTGTACAAGCTGGGTGGCTGGTCTCCCCCATGGGGCATCAACTTAGCCGTGGACGGGCTGAACCTGCTCGTGGCGCTGATCATAGCTAGTGTAGTCTCACTGATTGCGATTTACTCGGTTGTTTACATGGAGCGCGATAACGGGCTGGAGAAATACTACACTCTACTGATGCTGGTCACCGCGGGCTGCATGGGCGTTACGCTGACGGGGGATGTATTCAACCTCTTCGTGTTCTTCGAGATAATGTCAATTTCCTCCTATGCGCTGGTCGCATTCAGGCGCAACTGGGACTCGGTTGAGGCGGGAATCAAGTACATGATCATCGGCTCGCTCGGCACATCGTTCATACTTCTGAGCATCGCGCTGATGTACGGGCTCGTCGGCAGCCTAAACATCGCTGACCTAGCTGGGAAAATAGCGACAATCAAAGCTACCCAACCACTGCCGATGATAGTGCCTCTTATGTTGACGCTCTTCGTGGTCGGCTTTGGCATCAAAATCGCGATGGTGCCCCTGCACGCTTGGCTCCCAGATGCTTACCAGGCGGCCCCATCGGCGATAAGTGCCTTGCTTTCAGGTGCAACCGCGACCGTCGGCGTCTATGCGATGCTGCGCGTCAGCTACATGCTCTTCGGGGCGCTAGCGATAGGCACAATGTTCATAATCCTGGGGCTCGTTACCATGGTGGTCGGCGGCCTGATGGCCCTCGTCCAGCGCGATCTGAAGCGCCTGCTGGCATACTCATCCATATCTCAGATGGGCTACATCCTGCTCGGTGTCGGGTTCGGCACGGCGATGGGGATCCAAGGGGGTCTCTTCCACCTTCTGAACAACGCGATCTACAAGGTGCTCCTATTCATGTGCGCAGGTGCGATCGTCTATCGGGTTGGGACATCTAACCTGGATGAACTCGGTGGATTGGGTAAAAATATGCCGATAACGGCTACACTTTTCGTCGTGGGTGCGCTTGCGATCTCGGGGGTACCACCTCTCAATGGGTTCGCGAGTAAGTGGACGATCTACGTGGCCGGTATGGAAGCAGGACAACCGATATGTACAGCGATTGCGGTCGTAATGAGCGCACTCACCCTCGCCTACTTCCTGAAGGCAATAAACTTGATGTTCCTCGGCCAACGACCAGAACATCTTCGTGAGGTCAAGGAGGCACCTCCGCTGATGTTGTTCCCCATGTTAATGCTTGCAGCGTTCTGCGTCGTGTTCGGCATCCTGCCCGGGCTGGGAATTGATTTGGTTCGGCCTGCCCAGAGCGCGGTGATGAACCAACTCGGCTACATCGGATCGGTGATGGGGGCCGGATGATGGAATTCGGACCTGGGATTTGGGGGCCCATCGTGGCGACCGCCGTGATGCTGTTAGGTGTGGCCATCGGCTACCTCCTGCTGTCCATCAGCCGCAGGTACATGGTGCCCAAGCCCAGTGTTGAGAAGCTTAGGACCTACGCATGCGGCGAGGTTCTTGAGCCCGAGGAAGTGCACGTCGAGAGCGAGCAATTTTATTCACCCATCCGCCGAGTTTTCAAACCATTTTACAGGTTCGTGCGGCCTGCGCATACGGGGATCCTCAGTACCTATTTGCTATGGGTCTTCGTCGGCTTCATCATGATCCTGATCGCCATCGTGGTGGCATTGAGGTGAAATTGTGGGGTTGATGAGGTTCTTCCGGAAGAAGTCGCCTTGGCTGCTCCACTTCAGCGCTGGCGGATGCAACAACTGCGACATAGAGCTCGTCGCAGCTCTTACACCTAGATTCGATGTCGAGCGCTTCGGCATATTGCTGCGGAACACGCCTAGGCATGCCGACATCTTGGTGGTCACAGGGCCGGTGTCGAGGCAATGCAGGGATAGGCTCCTCCGCATCTATGAGCAGATGCCTGAGCCCAAGCTGGTCGTTGGGGTGGGGGCATGCACCATGTCGAATGGCATATACGACGGCTGCTACAGCGTCGATGGCCCGCTGGACAAGCATATGCCCGTCGATGTTTACGTGCCCGGCTGCCCGCCCAAGCCTGAAGCAATCATAGATGGAGTCGTAAAAGCGCTAGCGAGGTTGTGACATGAAGGCGAGTGAAGCTTTAGAGGCCATAGAAAATTACGTCGTTGAATCCAAAATCCTTGATGAGAGGAGGGCGATCGCTGTGACCGACCTCGCAAGATATCGGGACGCCCTCTTTGCCCTGAAAAATAAGGATGTTCGACATGTATCGACGATCACAGGCATAGATGCGGGAGAGGATATCGCAGTAATTTACCATCTTCACTGCGGAGGATCGCTTTTGAACCTGAAGGTGATGGTCCCGAAAAAGGATCCTCGCCTGCGGACGGTCACGGACATCTTCCCAGGAGCAGCCCTCTACGAGCGCGAGGTCATGGAGATGCTGGGCGTCACATTTGAGGGACATCCTGACCCCAGCCGAATATTTTTACCTGACGATTGGAAGGAAGGACATCCCCTACGCAAGGGGTGGAAAAAATGACGTTCGTCGTCCCAATAGGCCCCCAGCATCCTGCCCTGCTCGAACCCGAACATTTCAGGTTTGAGGTAAGGGGGGAAGAAATAATTGATGTCAAAATACGCCTGGGCTACATGCATCGGGGCATCGAGAGGGGCCTCATGGACCGCACCTATTACCAGGGCCTCTATCTGGCCGAGCGCATCTGCGGCATATGTTCCCACGCCCACAATCTCTGTTTTTCCCAAACGGTTGAGAGGCTTGCTGGAGTCGAAATACCGGACCGAGCGCGATACATTAGGACCATCGTCGCGGAGCTGGAGCGAATTCACAGCCACCTCCTTTGGGCAGGGGTTGCAGCCCATGAAATAGGGTTCATAACTCTCTTCATGCTTTTTTGGCGGGACCGGGAGCATGTCCAAGATTTGCTCGAGATGATTTCTGGCAATAGGTGTTATTATTCGATGTGCGCTATCGGGGGAACGCGTAGGGACATGAGACCAGAGCACCTCCCGAAAATTGATCGTGGCTTGAAGGTTCTGGAAAAGGCGACCAAACACTACGTGAGCGTTGCCACATCCGACCGCACCATCCTAGCTCGGTGCGAGAACATCGGTGTGCTCACCAAGCAGGATGCCCGTAATTTTTGCGCAGTTGGTCCGCATGCCAGGGCGTCGGGTGTAGATGTGGATATGAGGAGGGATGATCCCTATGCTGCATATGCCGAAATCCCATTCGGGGTGGTAACTCAGTCAGAGGGGGACGTGTTCGCGAGGGTAGTTGTAAGGCTACGGGAGGTATTAGAAGCCATCGGCATCATCCGGCATGCGTTGGATAAAATGCCCACGGGACCAATTCGGACGAGGGTTAGGGCGAAGATCCCTCCCAACGAAGCGACGAGCAGGGTGGAGGCCCCGCGAGGCGAACTTCTACACTTCGGAATTTCAAATGGGACGGAAAAGCCCGAGCGGTGGCGCGTCAGGCCCCCCACTTACGCAAATATCCCCTCGCTAGTGCCGATGTTTGTGGGTGGGACGATAGCTGAGATCCCCATTGTGCTCGCAAGTATCGACCCGTGTATGTGCTGCACCGACCGCGTCACCATAGTTGACGTGACCACGGGGAAATCCAGAATCCTGACAATGGAGGAGCTGAGGAGGATGGCGAGATGACGGAGGCCCTGAGCTTTCTGCTGGCCTACTTGATATTTCCAGGCCTGCTGTTCACAGGTGCAGTTTCACTTTTGTTCGTGGGGATCGACCGAAAGATAGCAGCCCACATGCAGAACCGCATAGGGCCGCCGATATGGCAGGAGTTCTTCGATGTCGGCAAGCTGTTTGGCAAGGAGGATATCACCCCTTCCTCAGCTCAAACGACGGTATTCACGCTTGCCCCTCTCCTCGCGTTTGGGGCGATAGTGGCGGTGATGTTGCTCTTGCCCGTGAATTCAGCCCAGCCCGCTCTGGTCCTCGTTGCAGATCTGATAGCTATAATCTACCTGCTGAACATTCCAGCGATATGCGTGATGCTCGGGGGATACTCCTCGGCCTGCCCGTTCGGAGCTTCAGGGGCGAGCCGCTATGTTGTCCAGTTGTTCGGATATGAGCTGGCCTTCATCATTGCTGCGCTGGCCGTCGCGGTTAAGGTCGATTCGCTCAGCCTGTCGGACTTCGTAAGCTATCAAGCTCAGAATGGATGGCTGGTGCTTGACTGGCGCCTCCTCCCGGCACTCATCGCATCCCTGATCGCGATTCAGGGCAAACTTCTGCGAGTACCATTCGACATACCTGAGGCTGAAGTTGAAATAGTGCACGGTCCCCTGACGGAATATTCGGGGCCCAAGCTCGCGCTTATGCGCATCGCATACGATATCGAAATACTGGCGGTCGCAGGCTTCATAACTGCCCTCTTCCTTGGGGGCCCCACTCCGTTCAACATCGGAGGGGTCCAAATCCCTGGGATTGTTAGTTTCCTTATAAAGTGCCTGGCGATAGTGTTGTTTACGACGACGTTAAGGTGCATCGCCGCAAGGCTGCGCATAGATCAGGCGGTGAGGTTCTTCTGGACGTTCGCCGTGATCCTGGCAGTCATGAGCTTGTTGCTGGTGATCTAATGCCCCGAATTCTGCCGGAAGTACTCCGAAACGTGCTCCGAAAACCTGCGACGGTTAAGTACCCCTACGAGCGAATCGAGCCTCCTGAGGGCCTGCGGGGGAAACCCGTCGTCGATAAGGAGAAGTGCATAAGCTGTGGGCTCTGCGTAAGGGTTTGTCCGAACCAAGCGATAACGCTTAATGAGGAAACTAAGAAGCCCCGAACATCGCTGTCGAGGTGCATCTTCTGCGGGGAGTGCGCGGATGCTTGCCCGGTTAAGGCGATAACGATGACCAAGGAGTATGAGCTGGCTGTCTACGACAAGGCTCAAGCCATTTCTGAATAAAGGACCTTATGCATTATTTCTATTCAAAGGAAAAGCTTTGGATAGAGCATCTGTGAAAGGTCTACGAAGTTAAAGTGACCTGAGTACTTTGCTTAAAGCCGTGGAAACCTCGATCACCGCTAACTTTACTCTGCTGGACATTTGCCCTCCTAAACTTGCGTCCTTAGGTTGGATTCCTAGCAAAGCTATTCTCGCCCTCGTTTGATCGCGCAAATAAGAGGCAAGAATAGAAAGTGGCAGCCTATGAGTTGATAACGGTTTTCCAACAATTGCATCAGGCTCCGCGAGCATCACGCTACCCAGCTCATCGCCAAAATCGGTCGCGTCTATCAGGAGGATGTGCGAAGGCTTAAAACGCTTTATTGACCCGAGGAAGTTCTCTGGGACAATACCCGCGTCGACCAGCATTACCTTTGGTGAAGCCAAGCGCTTTTGCAATCTTCGAACAACTTCAATACCGGCCGCGTCGTCTGCCCGAAGTTCGCTGCCAATGCCCACAACAGCCACGCGAGTAGCTCCTTTTAGGAATGAGGAAAGGTCGAGTGCCATTTAGTCACCTTAAAAATTTTTCTAATATCAAATCTTCAGCTTTTGCCCCAACCCGCCTGAGCATTGCCATTGGCCAGTCTATCCTCCCGACCTCAGCGACAGTGTGGGCATCCGTGCCTATGCTCAACTTGACCCCCTCGCGCAGGCAGGCTCGAAGGAGGTCTTCATCGGGCACGCGATATTTCGAGTTGAGTTCGATGGCGACCTCCTTTTCGGCGGCCAATTTCACAAATTCATCTATTTCATCTTGTGAAAGGTGGGTGGCAAGGTAGCGGTGAAATTGAAACGGGTGCGCCAAAATGTCCACTCGCTGGCGTTTCACGACATTCATGACCGCGCTCAAGTACTCCCTGGCGAGCTCCTCGGGCTGATGGCCGAACGACCCAAGCCTGTGCAGGCCCACCACCACGACATCGAGCTTTTCCACCACCCACTCGTCTAGATCAATCTCTCCATCCGTGCCGACGATGTTGGCCTCCATGCCGATGAGCACGGGGGTCCTCGCGTCTTTGCGTGCGAGCTCGATATCCTGCAGCATCGGAATTATCTTGTCGGGTGAGATGCCCACAGAGAGCTCGGGTCCATGATCGGTGATCGCTATCGCCGCTAGCTCACGCGCTTCCGCAGCCTCGACGATGGGCGCTACCGCGTCCTCCCCATCCGAGGAGTAAGACGTGTGGATGTGGAAATCGAACTTCGGCAACATTCAGGTCCTCCTATTTGCTGGACCCAAAAAAGTATATGTGACGCTGCTTCTAAAAGCCAACGGCCAAACTCCACTAATCCAGAAGTTGAAGATGGCGATCGTGGGGCACAACCATAAATAGAAAACGATTTCAAAATAACCTGATTGCAATGTGTTTGGCAATTCCTGGAAAAGTGCTGAAAATTGGTGAAAAGGTCGGAGTCGTGGATTTCGGTGGCGTGCGGCGGGATGTGAGGCTCGATCTGCTCGAAAAAGTGCGAGAGGGCGACTACGTCATCGTACATGTTGGCTATGCCATCCAAGTGCTGGACCAAGCGGAGGCCGAGAAAATACTAAAATCATGGGCTGAGATCGCCAAGGGATAAAAATGCATGAAGTTGTGCTGGCGAATCGTATATTGAACGCGCTTCGCACGATAACTGCTGAACATGATGCCAAGGTACTTGAGGTAAACCTCCGAATTGGTGAACTCAACGAGCCTCGGGCGCTCCGCCTATGGCTGAAAAAACTTGGACGCGATGAATTCAAATCAGCTAAATTCAAGATCACCAGGGTGCCCCTCTCCATTAGGTGCAAGTGCGGCTACTCTGGCGAGGCCGACCTGCCAGCTGACACACATCTGCCGGAACCGGAAATTGAGGTCGTTTGCCCGAAGTGCGGAGGACATGATATATCGCTCACCTCAGGCCGGGAGCTCGAGATAGTTGATGTCAAGTTGAAAAAAAGGGAGGTGCGAAAATGTCGGAGGAAAAAATATCGTTAGCCCATGGCGCGGGCGGGGCGGCGATGATGAAGCTCATCGCAGATGTCGTACTCAAGGAGCTCTCGCTCAAGCGCGCTGGCTCGGTTGGGCTGGACGAACTCGACGATGGTGCCACCTTAACCGTGGGGGGTAAGACGCTCGTGCTCACCACCGATGCACACACGGTCAAGCCGCTCTTCTTCCCCGGGGGCGATATCGGCAGACTTGCAATTTCCGGCACCGTAAATGACCTCGCAGTTATGGGGGCTCGACCGCTCGCCATGGCATGCGCAGTCGTGCTCGCGGAAGGTTTTCCGATCGAGGACCTTCGAAAGATCTGCCGGTCGATCGATCTAACCACGCGTGAGGTGGGAGTGCCGTTGATAACCGGCGATACAAAGGTGATGGAAAGCCGCGCCTTGGACGGGGCGGTGATCACGACGACCGGCATAGGCGTGACGGACGCAGTGGTGACCGACAGCGGCCTCAGGCCGGGTGATAAAATAATTATCACCGGGACCATCGGAGATCATGGCGTCGCTATTTTAGCCCATCGAGAGGGCATCGACCTCGAGTCGGACCTTCGTTCGGATGTTGCCCCGATATGGGAGACCGTTGAAGCAGCGCTAAAAGTTGGAGGCATCACCGCGATGAAGGATCCGACGCGCGGCGGCGTTGCTGCTGCGCTGAATGAGATGGCATCCAAAGCTAAAGTTGGAGTCGCCATCGAAGAAAGCAAGATCCCAATAACTCCGGCCGTTAGGGCAGCGAGCGAGATGCTCGGCATTGATCCGTTGCAGATAACCAACGAGGGCAAGGCGATAATTGGGGTCGATCCGAAGTACTGTGGCGACGTGTTAGCTGCGTTGCAAAAGACAAAATACGGGAAAAATGCCTGCGTGGTGGGTGAGGCAACTGCTGAACACCCTGGCGAGGTGATGCTTGAAACCGTGGTCGGGGGGCATAGGATTATAGAATCACCGATTGGCGATCCTGCCCCCAGGATTTGCTGATTTTTAATGGAGGTTAGTGTGGGCCATCGGCCTACTGTAGGCTGTTTGCCTACGTTTTATCGGCGAAGCCTCAAAAACGCGAAAAATTTCCTTGATGGCATCTGTTTCTTCATTTTTTTCCTTCGCACCATCACAAACTTCCGTATCGTTTGATGTGTAATTTTTGATACCCCATCCTTGACGGCGAGGTAGACCGCATCCCCAGCGATTTTCAACGCCTCCCGCGGGACGCCTCTAGATCGCCTGTAAATCTCGACGATGGCCTCCCGAGTAAATGGCTCAATAGCAAAGTTGTTAAAATCGCCCTCCCGCGCCCAAGCCATGCGCAGCGCCAAGAGTTCCTCCACCTCCTCGGCATTCAAGGGCCTAAGTTCGAGGATAAGCCTCCTGCGTTGCAGTAAAGCTGGCGAATGCTGCTCCAAAAATCTAAGGAGTCGATTCTTTTGCCCATTGAAAATCCATACTATGCCGCGCAGATCTGCAAGTGCTCGCGTCACCTCCAATGCCATTTCACCGATATCGGGGAATTCATCCACGATGAGCACGAGTAGGATATCTGGATACATCTCGTGCCATCTGAAAAGCTGTTCGAACTCCGATGTAAGGTCCCCTTTCGGCTCAAGTTCCAGCTTGGCAAGTATCAATCGAAGCATCTGTTCCGGCGTCTCGATGGATGGGCCATGTAAGAACACCGTGACCGTTTTCGGGTGCTCCTCCGCCGGTAAAGTTTCCGCCAAAAATTTACAAATGGCGGTTTTGCCCATGCCGATATCTGAGACGACAAAAGAGACGAGATCGCCCTCCCGGACGGCATCCACGAGCTTCTGGACCTCCCCCACCTGGTGCGGCACGAGCAGGCGTGGATCCGGCAGGGGATCCTTTTGGGCAAACGGCATGAACTGCCACCCATACTTTTTGAAAAAGGCGAGCTTCTTCCGCTCGAACTTATCGAAGCCAAATTTTTCCTTTATCAATGAGGGCATTCATTCACCTACATCTGCACCTTTACCGTCAGCTGGTAAATGTCACGCGAGGTTTTTTCGGCGTAGCCTGCTTTGACCAGCATGTCCGTATATTTTTTGACGATATCTAATGGAGCATTTGATTTCTGCGCGACATCAGCCAAAGCGAATATCTGCATTCCCCGCATTACAGCGAGGATTTTAGCTAATGTCATTCGATCGGATGGATTTGATACGCCCAAATTTTCATAAATAGCAAATTTTGTGGCCTCTGCTGCTCTTTCGACCGGAACTTCGCGCTTTTGCACTTCAGGTCGTAGCATTTTTACCTTAGGAACAGCTGCCCTCGGCTTTTCAATCGGTCGAACTCCTAATTTTGGCAAAATATCGAGCGCGACCGAGAAATTATCCCGCAATTCATCGACGTATCTCTTAAGCAGGCTGGGGTACTCGTCCTTCACGACCGCCAATATCCTCATCATTGTCTCATCCGTTGGGCAAGATGACCCAAACTTGTACTTGTAGACCGTCTTCGAGTTGACACCGATGGCATTTGATAACGGGCGGATGCCCATCTCCGCGATCAGATCTTGAACAATTCGCGTGCGCATATCAGAAGGCATGAACTTAGTTATGTCCGCGCTCATCTCCTTCACCCTCCGATGGCTTTTGGCCTACAATCGTAGTCCGTAGGCCTACATTTAAACTTGTCGCGGGTTTGCCCACGGAAGTCAAACAGGGGTTTTTCGGCTCTTTGGGATGTGCCTTTGAATTTCTTGACGAGTAACTACTTGTTGATCAGACCTTTTTTGAGAGCTCCTTTGTAAAATCCCAAATTTCTTATAAATCCCAACTTGAAAACATGAGCCGGGCGTGTGGCAGTCACCAAAAGTGTTTTTGTTTCCTCATTACGGAAACAGATTTAAGCCCCACAATGAAGATGATTTCGTTAAAACCCCTGTTCGGAGTTAGGTGAAAATGCCAAGGGAGGAGTTCGCCAAGGCTGAAAAATGGTTGCGAGAAAATTTGCTCGCACAAGCCTTACTCGAGAGGTCCCATCTCGACGAAAAAACACTTAAAACGATGCTTCTGCACTACTGGAGCAAGGATGTGACATTCGAGGAACTCGCTGAGAGGCTCCGCATCCAGAGGCCCGGAGCTTGGAAACGTTGGCGAAGGGGGCGCGATGCTATCATGCGCTCATTTTACACGCTCGAGCTGGCGATTTATGCAGGAGTTCTGGAAGCCGAAACGGCAGAGCTCATGGCGGACGACCTGCAGGACTATATCTCGCTCGCCCGAGGGGAGGGGGACCTGGATGAACTGCGGGATAGGATCGAGAGGCGGATGGTACAACTAACAGAGAAGGCCTCCCCGCGGCGTTGATCGTCGATTTGATAAACGTGACAACAATTCCTCAAATATCAAAAGGTATTTATTAGGCGCCGATTAAAGAGGTGTCCGACCAAACAGTAGGAGGCAGGAAACAATGGCTGAAGAAAAAACGGCAGAAAACGTAGTTTTTATTGGAGTGAAACCAGTGATGAACTACGTGCTAGCAGTGATTACCCAGTTCAACATGGGGGGCGATGAGGTCATCCTCAAGGCACGAGGCAAAGCCATCAGCAGGGCCGTCGATGTCGCAGAGATCGTCAGAAATCGATTTTTGCAGGGTCTGGCTGTGAAGGACATTAAAATCGGAACTGAGGAACTTCAAGCCGAAAGTGGCACGATTAACGTGTCCACCATAGAAATAATGCTCGGAAAGGGCGGATGAACACCTTTCCGACACTTTTATTTTTT
>Ga0315309_1000417_pt1 | contig 25770 bp, 23 predicted proteins | sample TDP4_MG_FD_203080 | JGI IMG/M metagenome (GOLD analysis project Ga0315309, IMG submission 203080) | Freshwater sediment microbial communities from Lake Towuti, South Sulawesi, Indonesia - TDP4 | ecosystem: Environmental > Aquatic > Freshwater > Lake > Sediment | place: Indonesia: South Sulawesi...
TTCCAAGCATGTATGCTTTCTCAAAAGGCCAATTGTACTCCCGCATCAAAGCCTTCACCGCAGCGTCAGCCGCAAATGTAGCAGCTTCGTCCAAGGTGTCGCCGCAAGTTAGAAAGGCGTACCAGTCGCGGGTTTCAAGTATCGGCCACTCTGCCTTTCTGCGTTTGAACAGGTTTAACCTAAGGAGAACTTCCCCCGCTACCTCAACAGAAGAGACACAAAGTTCTCCATCAGCTTGTATCGCATGCAGATCTCCAGCTGCAAGCAATGCTCCATCCGTAAACACTGGCAGAAGAAGCTTGGTACCCGCTGTTAACTCCTTGACATCCATGTTTCCACCATGCTTGCCTGGAAACCCTGTTGCTATGCCACTTGATTCTGGAGACACTCCAATAGTGCCTATCATTGGATTTGCCTTGACCCGAACACCTTCTTCGAAGTTAATGTATCCTTTGCTTATCCTAACCATCTTGGTAAGGGGTTCAAATCTTTTTCCTCCCAGAATTCCGGATCTAGGAACGGTGACTATCACGCCTTCATCCTGGACTCTTATGTCTAAGATTTCCACGATGAGTGTATCTCCCGGTTTAGCACCTTCAACGAACAATGGGCCTGTCGCGCCATTGACTTTAGACCAATGAAGTCTGCTTAGAGAAGCCTTTTGATCTCTGATTTGTCCTCCCAAAGCATCCTGCGTTTCGAGTAAAACGGATTCTCCGGGCTTGATATATTCAACCGGCTCGTGTTGAGGACTAAAACTGTATATCACGTTTCTTCTAGGAACGACCTTCACAATGATGCCCCAACTTATTGTCAACACTATTTTTTCGATTTAAAGTTTAAGAAAGCGACACTGTCAAACGAATGTAATGAAATTAAGGTAAGGATAAAGTTTAATTGAGCGTCAATCTTATGGCTAACAGCGCTATTTGGGTGAATTCGTCATGATAATTCCTGTTCGCTGTTTCAGCTGTGGTTATCTAATTGGTGATAAATGGGAAGACTTTGCTACGCGTGTGAAAGAGGGTGAAGACTCGGGCAGAGTATTAGACAGTCTAGGCGTTAAACGGTACTGTTGCCGCCGCATGTTACTCTCACATGTTGAGGTTATCGATGAAATCTTAAAGTTTTATGAAGAGGCAGGCAAACGCAAACTGGCCAAAACTATCGAATAGCCTGCAGCCTATCATCTAGGAGATAGACAGTGTCAGAGATTATCAAAAGCCTTTCAGCGCGAAAAATCTTTAACATCCGAGGAGAAGAAACCATAGAAATAGACGTGGCAACCAAAAACGGATGTGGACGAGCGTCGGCGCCCGCTGGCGCCAGCCGAGGAAAAGGCGAAGCCATACCCTATCCAAAAGGTGAGGTTGACGAAGCCGTAAGAAAAGTGAAGCAGGTTATTGCCCCCAAAATGATAGGAGCAGACTCACAGAAACAAGAACAAATCGATGCTCTACTCCACAAAATCGACGGAACATCAGACTTCAGGCACATAGGTGGAAACACTGCCTATGCAATCTCATTAGCCACCGCCGAAGCCGCAGCAATCTCACAGGGCATTCCGCTCTTTCAACACTTGGCAGGCAAACTCGCTAATGAGCTACCGCACCCGCTTGGCAATGTTCTAGGCGGAGGAAAACACGCAAGGGCTAGAGCGCCTGACATACAAGAGTTTTTGGCCTTACCCATAAAAGTGAACTCGTTTTTTGAAGCGGTCAAGGCCAACATTTTGGTTCATCGGCTGGTCGGCTCCTCACTGGAAAAAAAAGACCCAACCTTCACGGGTGGAAGAACAGACGAGGGCGCTTGGGCTCCAAATCTTAGAAATGAAGATGCTCTCGAAATTGTAACCGCCGCGTGTGAGCAGATTTCTGGTGAAACGGGAGTCAAATGTGGCGTCGGCATGGACATGGCCGCTTCTTCTTTTTGGAATCATGAAGAAGATTACATATACAAAAGAGACAACGTGAAAAAAGATTCGGGTGAACAGTTAGACTTCGTGATACGGCTGATAAACACATACAAACTTGTTTATGTGGAGGACCCCTTCCACGAAGAAGACTTCAACAACTTCGCTCTGCTCACAAAAAAAGTTAAGAATTGTTTGATCTGCGGCGACGACCTCTTTGTCACAAACAAAAAACGGCTGCAGAAAGGTATAGAGATGGGCGCTGCAAACGCCACAATAATTAAGGGCAATCAGGTGGGAACGCTTACGGACGCTTGGGAAGCAACCCAGCTGGCTCAGAGGGCGGGTTACTTGCCCATTATGTCGCATCGTTCTGGAGAAACAACCGAGGCACACATAGCACACTTGTCTGTAGCGTTCAGATGCCCCATAATCAAGGCAGGTGTTGTTGAAGGCGCCAGAACAGCGATACTCAACGAGCTTATCAGAATAGAAGAGATGCTGAAGGAAAGCGCTAAAATGGCGGCACTAACACTATAGGAGAGCGAGAACTATGTCAACCGAAGAAGAAAGGAAAGAAGAAAACGCAACCACACCTGAAACCTCAGAAGTTCCAGTTTCAATCAAAACTCCTACAGCTGCGCCAATCATGGAGAATGAGACAGAAATCCGAGTGGCTGAAGAACTGCTCTTACCACAAGACACACTCTTGTCTGCGGGAATCCACATAGGAACAAGAATGAAAACCAAAGACATGGCTATCTTCATCTATCGAATGCGCCCAGACGGACTATTCGTGTTAGACGTAAAGAAAACAGACGAACGCATCCGAACCGCAGCTAAGTTCTTGGCGCGCTTTGAACCGTCAAAAATCATAGCCGTTGCCGCACGCCTCTACGGTCGCGAACCAGTTAAACAATTCTGTGAGGTCACGAAGGCGACACCAATAGTCGGGCGCTTCATTCCAGGCATGCTTTCCAATCCGCTCTATGCGGGACGCGTCGAACCCAGCGTAGTCATTGTTTCGGACCCTAAGGCGGACCTTCAAGCGGTTAAGGAGGCTGGAGCATTGGGCATTCCCGTGATAGCGCTGTGTAGCACTGACAACGAGTTCGCGGGCGTCGATTTGGTTATTCCCACAAACAACAAGGGGAGGCGAGCGTTGGCGGTTATCTACTGGCTTCTTGCACGCCAGGTGCTGCGGGAAAAAGGGGAGATTCCGCCAGACGGCAACCCAACACTTTCAATTGACGACTTTGAAGTGAAACTGGTCAAGGAAGAATAAACGTCACAAGGGAGGCATATAGTCTTGAGGTTGAGACGCCCAGCCTACGCGGGAACGTTCTACGAGGGCACTGCGCAGTCTCTGAAACGTCAGATAGAAGAATGCTTTACCCATGAACTTGGTCCAAAAGCATTGCCAAAAGTGGCGGACGCTAAACTAGAGCACATAGTTGGTTTGATTAGCCCTCACGCAGGCTACATGTTTTCTGGTCCTGTGGCAGCTCATGGCTATTACAATTTGGCCTTAGACGGCAAACCTGACTTGATAGTGTTGTTCGGGCCAAATCACAGTGGAATGGGAAGCGGCTTAGCCGTTATTAGAGAAGGGGCGTGGCAGACGCCCTTGGGAGAAGTAGAAATCGACACAGCAACTGCTGACAGTATTGTTCGAGAGTCGCACGTAGTCGATGTGGACGAGGGTGCCCATCTGCGGGAGCATTCAATTGAGGTGCAGTTGCCATGGTTGCAATACCTGTACGGTTCAAGCTTCACGTTTGTGCCCATATGCTTCCTCATGCAGGACTTGCAGTCAAGCCGAGAAGTTGGTAGGGCGGTTGCGAAGGCTTTGAGAGACAAAAATGCGCTAGTGATTGCCTCCACGGACATGACGCACTACGAACCTCAAAAAGTAGCCGAAAAGAAAGACAAAGCTGTTATTGAAGCAGCCTCAAAACTTGAGGAGGGAAAGATGTACTCTACTGTGGAGGCGCTTCAGGTTTCGATGTGTGGCTATGGACCAGTTGTTGCAGCTATAACAGCGGCAAAAGAGTTGGGTGCTAAAAACGGTAAATTGCTGTGCTACAAGACGAGCGGTGATGTTGTCGGTGACTATTCAGCTGTTGTGGGCTATGCTTCTATAATGTTCACAAGGTAGTTTGTGGTGCTCGCTTTGAACAAGGAGGCTGTAACGGCTTCTGCACCTGCGAAGGTCATACTGTTCGGTGAGCACTTCGTTGTATACGGTGAACCTGCTGTTGTCCTTGCAATCGATAAACGAGCCTACGCCACTGTACAGTTGAGAAAGGATGAGCGAATAAACATAAAGTCCACAGACCTCCGGGTCTCAGGAACCTTCAAGGGAGAAAGATTTCAAGGAGAGAGAGGCGGCTCCAAAGCGCGTCTCGCACTTGAGCCCATAAAAAGCGCTGTTCGACAAGTTCTTGAAAGAGCGCAGAAAAAGGTAGGCGTAAACGTGAAAATCAGTTCTGATATCCCCGTTTCTGCAGGGTTAGGGTCGTCTGCTGCCGTGGCAGCCTCAACAATAATGGCGGTTGGCAATCTTTTGGGAATGGGTCTTTCCCGCGACCAGGTCTTTCACATGGCATACGAGTCTGAGCGCTATGTTCACGGCACTCCGTCTGGCATCGATCCAGCTATCTCAACTTACGGTGGGGCGCTTAGGTTTGAAAGGGGCAAAGATTTTACTCCCCTAGATGTAGGAATGAACATACCGTTGGTGATAGGCAACACCGAAGTGAAGCGTTCGACAGGCGAGCTTGTCGCCATTGTGCGCCAAAAGATGGAGCAGTACCCCATAATCACTAACCTAATAATTAGAATTGGCGGAAAAATCGCCCTAGACGCTGTTGAAGCCTTAAGAAAAGACGACCTGAAAACTGTGGGCGAGTTGATGAACATTAACCATGCCATGCTGTACGCCGTCGGTGTGTCCCACGAGGCTTTGGAACGCTTAGTTTACGCGGCGAGAAAAGGGGGCTCACTAGGCGCCAAACTTACAGGCGGAGGAGGCGGCGGCTGCATCATAGCCTTGGCTGAAAAGAATAAGCTGAAACGAGTCATGGACGCGATTGTGCAAGCAGGTGGCACTGCGTTCCAAGCTCGGAAGACCGATGAGGGTGTCAGAATTGAACCCTAAGCCAACAGTTCTCAAAATTGGAGGCTCGGTCATAACTCAGAAGAAGAAGCCGTTCACAGCCAACCCGTCAGCAATTAGAAGACTTGCAAAAGAGATCTCTGGAGCCAACGTTTCGCAACTTATAATTGTTCATGGCGGAGGTTCGTTCGGTCATCCCTTGGCGAAGCAGTACTCCATAAAAGAAGGATACAACTGCGAAGACGCTCAGCTTTTGGGGTTTTCTAAAACACATCAAGCCATGATAACCCTGAGCAAATTGGTTGTGGACGCTCTAATACAGCATAATATTCCCGCGGTAGCTGTTTCGCCTTCGTCTTGCATTGTTACGAAGTCTGGTCGAATAGCAACAATAATGAAAGAGCCGTTGAAAAGATTGCTTCAATCAGGCTTTGTGCCTGTGATGTACGGCGACGCCGTTCTTGACTATGACCTAGGCTTCACCATTTTGTCAGGTGACCAGTTGGCTGCTTACCTCGCTGCACAACTTAATGCTGAACGGATCGTGATGGGCATAGACGTAGATGGTTTGTTCACAGCTGACCCCAAAAAGCACAAGTCGGCAAGTCTTATCACACGCTGCACACTGCATGAGTTAAAGAAGATACAGTCACGACTAAACGAGACAAACACTACCGACGTGACCGGCGGCATGCTAGGAAAAATAATTGAACTCACGCCCGCCATTGAAAAAGGCATCACCACCCTCATCGTCAACGCAACCAAACCCAAAAACGTTTACAGGGCTCTCAAGGGCGAGAGAGTCACTGGAACACTAATTCAACAAGCATGAGGCGAAGCCTCGTATTGGCTAAAAGAACAGAAGAAAGAAAAAACAATCATTTAGAAATCTGTTTAAAAGACAATGTTCAATCTAGGCGAGTTACCACGGGATTCGAAGAACTCCACCTAGTGCATAAGGCTTTACCCGAAATCAACCGAAGAAAAATCGACTTATCCACGAAGGTTTTCAATCATGAGTTTTCAGCGCCGCTCATAGTGGAACCCATGACGGGAGGAACACCTAGATCAACCAAAATTAACGCCGCAATTGCGCGGGCAGTTGAACAACTAGGCTTGGGAATGGGAGTTGGCAGCCAGAGAGCCGCCCTCGAAGACCCTAAGCTTGAGAAAACCTTCAGCATAGCCCGCGATGAAGCACCAAACTCCTTCATCATAGCCAACCTTGGCGCGCCTCAGTTGGCACAAGGCTATGGCACCAAAGAAGCCAGAAAGGCGATAGACATGTTAGAAGCAGACGCTTTGGCGATTCACTTGAACCCTCTTCAAGAAGCCATTCAGCCCGAGGGTGAAACGAGCTACGTGGGAGTCTTAGATGCAATTGAAAAGATTGTTGAAGGTTTGGACGTGCCAATCATAGTGAAAGAAACGGGTTGCGGAATAGCCGCCGCGGAAGCCAAACAGCTTGAGGCTATAGGCGTCGCAGCGATAGATGTTGCAGGTGCAGGCGGAACAAGCTGGGCAGCGGTTGAATATTACAGAGCCAAAAGCCAAATGGACGAGTCTCGTCAAAGATTGGGAGAAACCTTCTGGGACTGGGGCATCCCGACAGCCGCCAGCCTAATAGAGGCAACACAGCGGGTTCATATTCCTGTAATTGCTTCAGGTGGGTTGCGTTCTGGGATGGATGTGGCAAAAGCCTTGGCGTTAGGCGCCAGCCTCGTTGGAATGGGGTATCCAGTCTTAAACTCTGCTGCACATGGAGCTGAAGAGGTGGAGAAAAAATTGCAATCGGTAATTGAAGAGTTAAGGAACACCATGTTTTTGGTAGGAGCAAATTCAGTTCAAAAACTCAAGAAGGCGCCGGTCATAGTGACTGGGAAAATGGTTGATTGGCTGACCATGCGCGGATTTGAGCCTCAAATCTACGCTAGACGGGGTCTCTAAATTTAGAGAAAGGTGAATTAGAAAGATGATAGATGTTGAAAAAATGCTTGAGGAAAAGGTTTCTTTCATCGATAAACTGATTGAAAGCTACATTCCTAGAAAATACTCCAAATCCTCTACTGTCTTCTCTTTGAGCCCAACACGATACGACTACAATCTTGAAGCATTGAACAAAACGGTGGCTGAACCCATTTGGAACTTTCTTGACCGAGGTGGCAAACGATGGCGACCAGCACTTTTTCTGCTGGTTGTGGAAGCCTTAGGGAGGGACCCCGAAGCTCTGCAAGAATTCGCTATTATTCCTGAGGTGATTCACAACGGAACGATAATGATTGATGACATCGAAGACGGCTCCGAGTTTCGAAGGGGCAAACCGTGCACCCACAAACTGTATGGTCTCGATTTTGCTATTAACGCTGGGAACGCAATGTACTATTTGCCACTCTTAACCCTGATAAAAAATCGTGACAAGCTTGGAGCTGACAAACTGAGCAGGATTTATGAGATATACACGTGTGAGATGATTAACCTCAGTTTGGGTCAAGCCATGGACATCGCTTGGCACAAGGGCTTGGCAGACGCCGACAAGCTAACGGAAACTCAATATATGCAGATGTGCGCTTACAAGACTGGAACCTTAGCGAGAATGGCAGCTAAAATTGCAGCTGTTCTCTGCGACGCAAGCGAGGACACGGTTGAAGAATTGGGTAGATTCGCCGAGGCTTTAGGGATAGCTTTCCAAATTCAAGACGATGTTCTCGACTTAACGAGTGAAGAGTTTGCTGAAAAAAAGGGAGGGCGAGGTCAGGACATAACCGAGGGCAAACGAAGTTTGATTGTGATTCGCACGTTGGAAAAGGCAAAGCCCACCGACAAAAAGAGATTGCTTTCAATTCTTAACATGCACACAACCGACCAACGGTTGAGAAATGAAGCGATAAGAATCATGGAGCGATACCACTCCATCGAATACGCAAAGCAGTTCGCTAAGAAACTGGTGGCTGAAAGCTGGACAGAAGTGGACAGATTGCTGGCGCCTTCGGGCGCTAAAGGAAAACTGAAGGCTTTTGCCGACTACCTCATTAAAAGAAAGATCTAGTTGAATACTCGCTAACGTTCAGGAAAAAGTGCGGGTTCATGGTGAATAGCAGAGAACGCGAAACCATCAGGAAAATTGCGCTTCTAAATGCGCTTCATTATGCTGGAAAAGCGCAGTTTCAGCCTGTTCTGGGAAAATCGCTCACCGAACAGCCTCAACTGAAGGCGAGAATAAAAGAAATAGTGCCTGTCATTAACGAAGTTGTTAAGGAGGTTAACAGACTTTCGTTAGAGGAGCAGAGAAGAATTGTAGAGGAGAAATGGCCCGAGGCCCTGCTCAAAGAGAAGGTAGAGGAGGAGAGGGCACTACCACCACTGCCAAACGTGGAGAAATATGAACGAGTTGTGACTCGTTTTGCACCGAACCCAGACTGCATGATTCACTTAGGCAATGCCCGCGCCATCATCCTCTGTGACGAATACGCTAAAATCTATAAAGGTTCGTTTCGGCTTCGTTTTGAGGACACAGACCCAAGGTTGAAGAGGTCAGCTTTACCCTTCTACGATGCCATACGCGAAGACTTGAAGTGGCTTGGTTGCACGTGGGACATGGAAGCCATACAGAGCGATCGCCTGCCAGCATACTATGAATACGCTGAGAAACTTCTCGCCAATGGAGGCGCCTACGTCTGCACGTGCCCTCCCGAAAGATTCCGTAGACTAATTCTGGCTAAGAAATCGTGTCCAGACCGAGACTTGCCCGCCTCGGAGCAACTTGCTCGTTGGAGAGCCATGCTGAACGGAACCTACAAGGAAGGCAAGGCTGTTGTACGAATAAAAACCGATTTAAATCATCCCAACCCCGCCGTGCGCGACTGGCCTGCTCTGCGAATCATCAATCCTAAAAGGTACCCCCATCCACGTGTCGGCGGCAAGTATCGGGTTTGGCCTCTCTACAATTTTTCCGCTGGAATCGACGATCGCTTGATGGGCATCACGCATATCATACGTGGAAAGGAGCACCTCACCAATCAAACAAGGCAAGAATACATGTACCAGCACCTGGGTTGGAAGTACCCTGAAGCCATCCATTACGGTCGCATGAAAATCACGGGTGGGCTGCTTAGCAAATCTAAGATCGTTGACGGAGTGAAGAAAGGAGTCTTCACAGGTTGGGATGACCCCAGATTAGCCACGTTCTTAGCCTTGAGAAAACGGGGAATAAAACCCGAAACAATACGGCGCCTTATAATTGAGGTGGGTCCCAAAACCGTAGACGTAACCTTGAGCTGGGAAAACCTCTATGCCATAAACCGAAAAATAATCGACCCTGTAGCTAACCGTTACTTCTTTGTGCGCGACCCCAGAAAACTAACAGTCAAAACCGTGCCAGAAACCATTGTAGCCTGTCTTTCAATACACCCCGACGATGAAAAACGAGGATTCCGAAGATTCAAAATTGTACCTCAAAAGGGCAATGCAGAGTTCTGGATTTCTACCCAAGACGCAACCATATTGAAGAAAGGAAAAATCATACGGTTGATGGGTCTCTTCAACATCCAGATTGAAAACGTCCAGAAAAGAGTGATTGAGACGGGATTCCACAGCAAGGGTCATGAGGAAGCCAAAAAACTAGGAGCCCCATTAATCCACTGGGTTCCTAAAGGAACAGGGATTCCATGTGAAGTAGTTATGCCCAACGCCACAACCGCACGCGGCATAGCAGAAGACGCATGCAGACAACTCAAACCAAATGATATCATCCAATTTGAACGCTTTGGCTTCGTGAGAGTTGGCACCATAAACTGGAAACTGTCAGCCTACTTCGCCCATAGGTAACTAAATCTGAAATTCATAATTTGCTTATACGGGTCCAGTGGAAAGATTCCTAAGCCAAGGGATATTCGTTTGCCCTTGGGAATTGACGTTGTCACGAAAGGATTTCGACGAGCTTCTGCTTGAGGCGGTTGATGAGGGGCTATCTTCGATGGGAGAATCTTCAAGGCAAGCAGTTTACTTCCATCTGGAGAAAGGCTTCAACATTAAGAGACAGGAGATTCCCTGTAAAATCGAGGCTTTTGAGCATTCAATCGAGAAGATTTTTGGGTTAGGAGCTAATTTCCTTGAAATCCTGATCATGAAGCGAATTCATGAGAAAGTGGGAGGACATTTCAAATGGCATAGATTACAAGATTTCACATTCACTGAATATGTGGTTGCGGCAAAGCGAAGTTTTCTCGCAGGGAAGGAAGCAAAAAAGACAACGGAAGAGACGGTTCAATGCGACCAAATGATGATCGAGAGGTAATTGAATCCTTTTCAAAACATATACCTCTTGCAAATGCCTTTGAATGCTTATTTGAAAATGCAAGCGACGCCATCTACATCCTTGACATGCATGGAAATTTTGTGGCTGTTAACTGCAAGGCAGAAGAACTAACTGGGTTCAAACGAGAAGAGTTCATCGGAAAATCGTTCAAAAAGATTATTCCGCCAAGAAGCTACCTTAGAGCTGCTAGAGGCTTCCTGGACGTAATCAGAGGAAAGTCCATAAGACTCGAATTAGAACTCAAAACAGCCGCAAAGAAAACTGTTCTGGTTGAAGTTACTTCAACGCCATTTATCAGCAATGGAAAAACTGTTGGAACTCTTGGGATTGTGCGAGATATCACCGAACGTAAGAAAGCAGAGAAAGCACTGCAGGAATCTGAGGAAAGGTTTAGGACTTTGATGGAAGAAACCCCAATCGGCATATGCAATACCGATCTCAAAGGAAAAATCACCTATGTCAACAAGAGATTCGAGGAAGCCACAGGCTATTCACGCGAGGAGATCATCGGCAAGAACGGTTTCAAGCTTGGTATTATGTCCGATAAAACATTGAAGTTATTCGCAGAACGGATGAAGAAGAGATTAATGGGGAAGCCCAGTCGCCTTTTGGAGGGTCGGTTCAAGAGTAAAGATGGAGAATGGATGTGGGCGGAAGTAGAGGGTAGATTAATCAAGAAGTTCGGGGTTCCAGTCGGCTTCCAACTTATTGCAAGAGATATTACTGCACGAAAGAGAGCGGAAGAAGAAAGGAAACGTTATGAGGAAAAGCTTTCAGCGTTGAACACTTACAGTCAGAAACTAAACATGGCAGAGAGCATGGAGGAGATATATCAACTGGCATTGGACGCCACGGAGAAGTTACTGGGGTTTGAAATCGCATTTTTTATGGTTGTGGACAAAAACATGCTTTGTGTCGTCGATCAACGCGGATATCCAGAGGGTCTTTCCATCAAGCTGCCGCTCGACGGGTCGAAAAGGGGTATAAGCGTTAAGGTTGCGAGAACGGGCAAATCGATCAACGTTCAAGACGCAGAAAAGGAACCTGATTGGGTTGAATTTTGGCCCGGCATACGTTCTGGACTCGATGTGCCCGTCAAGTTTGGACATAAAGTTCTCGGAGTTATAGGCGTAGATAGTAAAGCATTGAATGCTTTCGACGAAAAAGATCAAAAACTAGTTGAAATCTTAGCGTCTCACGTTGCTACCGCAATGAGCAACTTAGAACATGCTAAGAATTTAGAGAAGCAAGCCCGAGAAATCCGGGAGAGCCAAGAGAAGTTTGAACGGTTTTTTATGGATAATCCTGAGGCCGCTGTGTATGTGAGTCCAGATTTTCGCATTCGGGACGTCAACCCACGCTTTACCAAGCTTTTCGGCTACTCTTTAGACGAAATCAAGGAAAAACACATCGATGATGTTGTGGTGCAAGAAGATAGGAAAGACGAAGCAGAAATGTTGAACAAAGAAGCGTTGAAAGGATACTTTTATCATGAAACTATCAGAAAGAGAAGGGACGGAACTCTAGTTCCAGTTTCAATATCTGTTGCCCGCATTACAGTTGAAGGCAAAGTCATAGGCGCTGTGGGATTGTACAGAGACATCACCGAACGAAAACGAATGGAAAAGAAATTGGAGGAGTATTCGCAACATCTCGAGGAACTGGTTGAAAAACGAACCAGAGAGTTGAGAGAGACACAAGAACAGCTTCTCAAGGCTGAAAGACTCGCTGCCATCGGAGAAATAGCTGCCATGGTCGGCCATGACTTACGCAACCCACTTACAGGCATTGGCGCCGCTACATACTACTTGAAAAAGAAATTTGGTTCGGAAATCGACCTGAAAGCAATGGAAATGTTCGAACTCATCGAGAAGGGCATAGAACACTCGAATAATATCATAACCGATCTCCTTGAATACTCAAGAGAGATACAGTTAGAATGGACAGAAACCACTCCAAGATCAATTATGAAGGAAGCATTGTCCCTAGTCAGAATTCCTGATGACATTCGAGTATTGGACTCAACCCTGAACGAACCGAAAATAAGGGTTGACTTTGAGAAAATGAAAAGAGTATTCGCCAACATCATCAAAAATGCCACTGAAGCCATGCGGGAAGGCGGGGGCGAACTCACAATTACCAGCAACGAATTAAATGGTAGTTTGGAAATAGTCTTCACGGACACTGGAATGGGCATGCCAAATGATGTGATAGAAAAACTTTGGACACCGTTGTTTACAACGAAGGCAAAGGGAATGGGACTAGGCTTGTCCATTTGCAGGCGCTTTGTAGAAGCCCATGGAGGCAAAATTTCTGTGGAAAGCACCGTTTGTAAGGGAACTACATTCACGATAACTATCCCCATCAAACCCAAATTAGAGGGAGGTGAAAGAGCATGGATGAGCGTGCCAGAATCCTTGTTGTCGACGACGACGAAAGCATAAGAAAAACGATGGCTGCTGTTCTCGAAAACGACGGATACGTTGTTGACACAGCGGAAAACGGAAAAGAAGCAATCGAGAAGTCCAACACTAAATTCTACAATCTCGCATTCATAGACATCCGCCTCCCAGATATTGAAGGAACAAAACTGTTGACTGCAATGAAAGAGACTACTCCAAAAATGGTCAAAATAATTCTCACGGGTTATCCTTCATTGCAGAACGCCATTGAAGCTGTGAACAGAGGCGCCGACGGTTATGTGCTAAAACCGATAAACATGGATAATCTTCTAAACACGATCAGAGAACATCTTAAAAAGCAAAAAGGAGAAAAAAAATACAGCGAAGAAAGAGTCGCAGAATTCATAGAAACACGAGTCAAAGAATCGGAAATGTCGCCGAATGGAAAAACGCTTTAGCAACATTCTCCTCAATTTTCATTCAGACTCTTCATCCATCCTTCTAAGTCGCTAATCATCGCCTTCTTCCACACATGATTAATCCTAAGAGTAAGGAAAATTGTTTAGAAACTTCTTAGTTTATTTTCTCTACAGCTGAATCACAGTGTTTTAAAGAGGTCGGTTGTCCTGAAGGTCAGGGCTCATGTCTATGCGTCTGGAATGGTTCAGGGCGTTTTCTTCAGGAGCGAAGCCCAAGATGAAGCCTTGAGACACGGCTTAACCGGATGGGTGCGAAACATGCCCGACGGAAGAGTTGAGGCTGTTTTCGAAGGCGAGAAAGACATGGTTGAAAGGCTTGTAGAATGGTGTAGGCATGGGCCACCGGGCGCAAGAGTGGCAAAAGTTGAGGTTGCTTGGGAAAACTACAAAGGAGAATTTCGAGACTTTAGGATACGTTATGGCTACTAATGTATGAGGCACGGACGCAAGCGTTATCTTTTGGGAGGACGCCAAACCAAACCCAAAACGGGGGATTTACAAATGAAGACAATTCTGCTCATAAATGACGATGGAATCCACTCGTAGGGTTTAATGGCAGCGAAAAAGCGGCTTGGCAACACAACAAGAAGGCATTAGAAAACGTGCTGAAAGACATTGTACACAGTGGCCGTAAATAAAAAATTCTTACCTTGATTATCTGGAGACTCGGAAGTGTGATTCCTTGCCTGCGCTTATGTATTCGCCACCTGTGCTCCTGACCAGAGAGGCTATTTTGGCGAAGTTCTCCGACCCTAGATATTGACGAGGCTTTATTATGATGTATTTTCCCGTCTCTTCAAACGTGAGCATGTCTTCCAATTCTTTGGGAAACATTGTTCTAACATCTGCGACCGACCGCATTCGCACCGCAGGTGCTGGTGGAGCAGGTACAGCAGGGGTAGCCACAGCAGCTGGAGCTTCAGCTGCTTTTAGGTGCTTGGAGATATCGGTCAAATCTTCTGAGATTTCCCTTAAAACAACGAGAAGTTGATCAATTCTTTGTGCAAGTTCTTCCACTGTTGGTTTCTTTTCGGCCATACAACACGCCAGCTTAATACTATTCTAGCCGAGCCTCCATTTTTGTTTTGTCCTTAATGTTGCGTTATCAAAATATAAAAGAGCCACTTTAACTCAAATCAAAACCAGCCGTTAGAGGTTTCATTCGAGTGTTAGAAATCGACGGCAGCCGAAAGAGCGGCAGCGGGACCATTCTTCGTTTGTCAGTTGCCTTAGCAGGCATCTTAAACGAGCAGCTTCACATCTTCAACATTCGCCAGAAACGCACTCAGCCAGGGCTGCGTCCTCAACACCTCGAAGCAGTGCTCACAGCAGCCAAACTGTGCAACGCTGAAGTGCAGGGCGCAAAACAGGGGTCAAAGGAACTTTGGTTCACTCCCAGAGAAATACGTGGAGGCGAAATAAGCGCCGAGATTGGAACAGCTGGAAGCATTCCTATGCTTTTGTTAACGGTTCTGCCATTGTGTGCTTACGCAAGAAATTCTGTGCGGTTGCATGTGTCTAAGGGTGGAACCGACGTGAAAAACGCGCCAACAACAAACTATCTGAAACACTTATTGCTCCCTATGCTAGCGGGTATGGGCCTGAAGTCGTCACTTACCATACAAAAATACGGTTACTATCCCAAGGGCATGGGCGAAATTACACTCGAAGTCGAACCGTGCCCAAAGCTCAAACCCGTAATGCAGGAAAAATTCGGAAGTATTCAGCAAATAAAGGGTGTGTCTGTCTGCACTTTTTTGGCTGACCGTAGAGTTGCAGAGCGACAGGCAACAGCTGCGAATGAACGTCTCAAATCCGCCGGCTTGAAAGCGGACATTCAGGTGGTGAATGACATGTCTAATCCGCTTCAGAAGGGCAGTTCGCTTGTGCTGTGGGCTGAAACCGACACTGGTGCACTCTTGGGTGGAGACGCCATAGGCGAGCTGGGCAAACCCAGTGAGGTGGTGGGGCGAGAAGCTGCTGAGAATCTGCTAAGAGACCTGGAATCTAGGGCAACGGTTGACTCGCATCTTTCCGACATGTTGGTGCCATATGTGGCGCTTGCTGGGGGTCATTCGGTTTACGTGAGCCGCCTCGTGACTGAACACTTGGATACAAACACTTGGTTGGCTCAAGAAATACTCGGTGTAACGTTCAGCTTGACCAAAGTTGGTAGTCTCTATCGAATTGAAACAAAGAAACCATAAGTGCAAATCATTTCTTTTTGTTGGCAGCTCGGTTTGGAGCAAAGGATTTAAGTCTCGGTGTCGCTGCATGATTTTTGAAGTGATAACAACTATGGGTTTATGGCAGCTTCGCTTTTCCATTCTGGGAACATTAGCCGTTATCATCAGTTTATCAAGCTTGTTCTTCACAGTTCTTCTCTGGTGGTTAGGCGTCGATCTTCTCATGTTGCCCCTTTTCGTGATTGGCTTTAACCTCATTCAATGGCTAATTGCGCCATACCTCATAGACGCGATGTACCGTGTGAAAGAGGTATCAAAATCTGAAAAACCCGGTTTGCACGAGATGGTGGAACGACTGAGCGAAAAAAGCGGCTTAAAAAAGCCTCGCGTTATGATTGCTAACATCCCTATTCCGAACGCGTTTGCTTACGGTTCACCCATCGCTGGCACCAGAGTGGCTGTCACATCAGAGCTGTTGAACACGTTGGACGAGGAAGAGGTTGAAGCGGTTGTTGGCCACGAACTCGGCCACCTGAAGCATCGAGATGTTCAGGTTATGATGTTCGTTTCGATATTGCCTGCAATATTCTATTACATCTACATCACCACATTTCTTTCCTCGATGTATCGGAGCAGAAACGAGAGAGGCTCGAGCGGAGCCGCGGTCATCGGCATTGCAAGTCTTGTGATGTATTTCATTTTGACATTGTTCACGTTGTATTTGAGTAGACTGCGCGAGTACTTTGCAGACCGTCACAGCGCAAGCGTTGTTGAGGATGGCCCACGTAAACTCTCTGAAGGCTTGGCTAAGATCGTGAATTCCACGCACAGACTTAAACACGTCCGCAGAGATGTTGGCAGCTACAGTTCATTCAAGGCTTTGTTCATTTCCGACCCAGATAGAGCGACAACGGACCAAGCTGCCATATCTCAAGCAATTGGCCATCGACCTGACCAGCGATTAGTTGAAGATTTGCTCAGAAAAGGTGTGACCCCATCGGACAGACTGGCTGAGTTGTTCCACACGCATCCCAACATTGTGAAGCGGTTGAAAGCACTACAGCAACTGGCATAGTTGACACGTAGTGAGAACGTCGACTACCCTTGCTGGATTGCTCCTAAGTTTGAGCAGTTCAGCGATTGTGTTGGGAATTACTTTCCTCCTTTGGGCATATAAGTTCGAAACAATTAAAGGACAAAGAGATTAGAAAGGGTTCAAAGATTCTAAGCTAATTGCGTCAATTCCTCTTGGACTCTTCAAAGAATACCTAATGACTTGATGATTTCATCCAAATTGTTTTAACTTTGGGTTCTTTATAGGCGTGTGGTGGAGATGCCAAAGTTGAGTAGCAAGGTTCGCACTCCTATTGTTTTGGTGAATTTCAAAACCTATGCTGAAGGCACGGGAAAAAACGCTTTGAAACTAGCCAGAGTTTGTGAGAAAGTTAGTTCGGAAACCAAGGTTTGTATTGGTGTGGCACCACAGTTTGTAGACATCGCGCCTATCGCTGACGCTGTAGCAATTCCAGTTTTCTCCCAGCACATTGACCCGATCACACATGGGAGCTTCACTGGGCACGTTTTACCCGAAGCTGTGAGGGAGACGGGCGCGGTGGGCACTTTGATTAATCACTCTGAACGACGACTGAAACTCGCGGACATTGATGCTTCTATAACTCGAGCACGAGAAGCCGATTTGATCTCTCTTGTGTGCTCAAACAATGCATCTGTGAGCGCGGCTTCGGCTGCTCTAAAACCAGATATGATTGCTGTTGAGCCTCCAGAATTGATTGGAACCGGCATCCCTGTGTCTAAGGCTAAACCTGAGGTTGTGTCGGGCACAGTTACCTTGGCTAAACGAGTAAACCGTGGTGTGGTGATTCTCTGTGGGGCAGGCATATCCCACGGTGATGACGTGGCAGCGGCGTTGCGGTTGGGCACTGAAGGCGTGCTTGTGGCAAGCGGCGTCGTAAAGGCGAAAGACCCATATAAGATATTGTTGGAATTTGCTGAAGTCATGTCTAAGGCTCAGAGAGTGAGGAGATTTAATCATTGAAGGTTGACGTTGAATGTGCACCTTGCTTACTCCACAGAGGCCATATGGAAATCCTTGAAGCCACAAACGACAAGAAATTGCAGTTTGAAGCGATGACGGCGCTCACACGCCTCCTTCACAAAGATTTCAAGTCCATCGCTGTTCCCGCCAAGCTTGGAACCAAACGAGATCGATTGGTGAAAACTATAACAGGGAACGCTGACCCGTACGCCAAAAAGAAGTGGCTGAGCAACCAACGCGCCTTGGAAATTTTGCCCCAAGTAAAAAGGCTGGTTGCGCGAGAAACGTCAAGCGAGGCTAGGTTCAGACGAGCCTGCCTCTGTGCCATTGTGGGCAACATAATTGAGTTTGACATTCCAGAACACGAGTTTAGCTTTGAAGACATTGGAGAAATAGCCCTGCAAGCTCAACAAGACCTGGCAGTTGACGAGTTATCCAAGATTTTTGACACGGCTAAAAGAGCGGAGGAAATCTTGTACTTGACCGATAACGCGGGTGAAATCGCTTTTGACAAGTTGCTTGTGGCTGAACTGAAAAAACTGGGCGCACGTGTTGTAGCGGCGGTGAAGGGCAAACCAATAATCAACGACGCCACGCTGCAGGACGCAAAAGCCGTGGGGATGCACGAAGTCGCAGACGACCTAATCACAAACGGAACCGACACGGTGGGACTTGTCCTGAAAGAGTGCTCTAAACGCTTCTTGACGCTCTACAAGTCAGCCGACCTTGTGGTGGCAAAGGGCATGGGCTACGCCGAAACCCTCACAGAAACCAAACTGAACACCCCGCATGCTCTTCTGCTGCGAACAAAGTGTCAACCAGTGGCCAGATACTTCGGCACGGTAAAGGGCAAGAACGTGGCTAAACTAATGATTTAAACCTCCAAGCCAGATATTGTAGGCGTGTCAAAGGAGACATTGACCAATGTCAAATGTCTTTAACATACCCTTCCGAGACAACACAAAATTAAAACACATCATAGATGGAGTAAAGGAAGACACTCGGTTGTGGACTTTCTGGAAATGCGCCAACGTGATGGCAATTGACCGAATGGGCTACACTGATCATGGTCCAACCCACGTTAGAATCGTATCCAACTCAGCGCTGAAAATCCTACGAATCTTGATTGACAAAAAAGTAGCGCCCAGCATTGTCAAACACTATGGCATGAAAAACGAAGACGCAGAAGTAGTGGTGGTCTTAGGCTCAATCTTCCACGATTTGGGCATGATAGTCAGCCGAGATGGGCACGAACAAATTAGCGCATTATTGTCGCTTGAGTTTTTGAATAAACATTTGTCGCGGATATACACAGAAGAAGAAAAGGCAATAGTCACCTCCGAAGTATTGCACGCTGTCGTAACGCATGAACGACCTAAGAAACCATTGACAGTGGAAGCAGGCATTGTAAGCGTCGCCGACGCTCTAGACATGGAAGAGGGCAGAGCCAGAATCCCCTTCGAAGCTGGAAAAGTGGATATCCACTCGGTTTCGGCACTATCAATTCAACACGTGGAGATTCAAGAAGGTGAAGAAAAACCCATAACGATAAAGATTACAATGTCTAACCCCGCAGGCGTCTTCCAAATAGATCAACTGTTAAAACCGAGGATAGAAAACTCGGGGCTGAAGAATTATATCCATGTCGTGGCTGAAGTCACGGGTGAGGAAGAGAGAAAAATCTTAGAAAAACTCGAAATCTAACCATGCAGTATTTGAGACAAAAACTCAAAAAGCGCTGTGTAGGAAGCAAAAAATGTCTTCAGATGCCAACCCTATCTTGCCTCGATTTAATGTCGAGTCAAGCACGCTATCAGATTTGAGTAAGGCGCTGAAAACCGAGTGGCTGATGACCAACGGTTTAGGCGGATACGCCTCATCCACTGTTTTGGGCTTGAACACCCGAAAATATCACGGTCTCTTGGTCGCTGCCCTTAATCCGCCAGTTGACCGACGCGTACTTCTTACCAGACTTGATGAAGAAATCTTGCTGGATAATCGAACATACTTTCTTGGAGCGAATGAAAACACTCATGGAATCCAACCCGAAGGCTACCGTTTCCTCACCAGTTTTTCTCTCGCTCCATTTCCAACTTACACGTATGATTTGGACAAGCGATTTCGACTGCAAAAAACCATTTTTATGCCTCATGAAAAAAACGCGTCGGTAATCCTCTACGAAGTGTTCAACGCCACTGATAAGAGAGCTAGAGTGTCACTTGCGCCGCTTGTAAACTCCAGACACTTTCACTCTGTCACGCAAACAGACCGAATCCCGTGGAGTTTTGTTCAAAAAACCTCTAACCAAGACGTCACTACCCAGCCTTCCACCGGGCTTTCAGCATTAAAATTGTTCTCCACTAATGGACGTTACGTGACTGGGAAAGGTGAATGGGTTGAAACCTACTTTAGAGTTGAGGCCATGCGTGGTGAGAGTAGCCTTGACCACAGCTATAAACCTGGATTTTTCGAGGTTGAATTGGTCTCAAACGAAACCAAACAATTTTCCATATTGGCAGTAGCTGGCAAAAATGAGAGTGAAGCAGATAGCAACTTTTCCTCTATCTACGAAGACCCAGCAAGCATCTACACCCTCTACAATGCTGAATTAAAACGAAGAACAGATTTACTAAACAACTTTCTCAAAAGTCGCAGCGGCATTCAACTCGAGGATTGGTTGAAATGGCTTGTACTGGCAACCGACACCTTTATTGTAAACCGTGGATCTGCCAGAGCCAAGTCTGTGATTGCTGGCTACCACTGGTTTAACGACTGGGGACGAGACTCCCTCATATCCTTGCCTGGTCTAACCTTGATAACGGGACGGTTTGAAGACGCCAAGAAAATTCTGTTAACCTTTATACAATACTGCCGTGAAGGCTTGGTTCCCAACAGTTTTCCAGACAGCATTCAAGACGTGCCAGCCTACAACACTGTGGACGCCTCACTTTGGTATTTCAACGCCGTTCTCCAATTCTTGAAGTACACAAACGATTTCCAGTTCGTCAAAGAAAGACTGTGGCCCACACTAGAGTCAATCATTGACCACCATATACATGGCACCATTTTCAATATCCGTGTTGACGAGGACGGCTTAATCACTCACGGTGCCCAACTCACTTGGATGGATACTGCCCTAGGCTGCACACCCATCACGCCACGAGTTGGCAAAGCCGTAGAAATTCAAGCCTTATGGTACAATGCCCTGAAAGTCACGCAGCTTCTCTCAAACCGTTTTGGGCAAGAAGATAAAGCTGACACATACGGACTCATGGCTGAAAAAGCCAAAAGGAGTTTCTTGGAAAAATTTTGGAATCAGCAGAAAAACTGCTTATTCGATGTTGAAGTCAACGGCAATCAAAAAGATGACTCTCTTAGACCAAACCAAATACTGGCGGCTGCATTGGATTTTACGACGCTGGACAAGACAAGAGCTGAACAGGTTGTAGACACTGTTTGGAAGCAACTTTTGACTCCTTACGGGCTCAAAACCCTAGCGAACAGTGACCCTCGATACATTGGAAAGTGCGGAGGTAACAGGTGGCAACGCGACAAAGCCTACCACAACGGCACCGTCTGGCCATGGCTGCTCGGACCCCTCACAACAGCCTTCCTAAAACTAAAAAACCATGAAGCACAATGGCGCAGTTTTGCATTTGAAAACTTCCTGAAGCCTCTATTCAAGGAAGAGCTTTACCGCAATGGATTGGGCACAATAAGCGAGATTTTCAACGGTGACCCGCCGCACGAACCGAACGGTTGCATTGCGCAGGCTTGGAGTGTAGCTGAACCGCTAAGAGCCTATGTTGAAGACGTTTCATTAAGGAGGGCACCTTTCGAGAAGAAAGTCCTAGAATTCCTGGCAATATAAGAAATATTGAGTAGTTATCTTTATTGATGCTAAGTTAACAAATGATAAATAGTGAAACTTCACGTAAGGTTGATTTTGCCAACATAATAGGCTGGAAATCAACGTTGCCAGACGTCTGCTTCATCTTTGAGGTTCATCAGCCGCTGCGTTTGAGCAGGAACTTCCATGCAGACCTGTTGGCTAAGCCTCAGGTTGGGAAAAGCGACCTTGCCGACCTTTATTTTGACCACGCTTTGAACAGAGAGGTCTTTGAACGCGCGACCCGCAAATGCTATTTTCCAACCAACGGCATCATACTTGAGCAGATTGACCATTTCAAGCATGAGTGGAAGCAGTTTAAGGTGGCTTACAGCATCTCCGGCGTGTTTATTGAGCAGTGTGAACGCTGGAACCCCGACCTAATTGAATCTTTTAGGCAGTTGGCTGAGACTGGCTGTGTTGAATTCTTTGATGAAACCTATTTTCATTCGCTTTCCAGCCTCTTTGGTTCTGACCGTTCAGAGTTTGTTGAGCAGTTGCAAATGCATAAGCAACTCATGAAAGACTTGTTCAACTACGAGCCAAAGACATGTATTAACACCGAATGCATTTACAACAATCCTATTGCTAAGGCACTTGAGAGCTTGGGTTACGAAGTCACCATAACCGAGGGCGTAGAGAGGATGCTGCAGTGGCGTAGCCCCAACTACGTCTACAAGGCTAAAGACTCCAACCTGCGCGTCTTGCTACGCAATTATCGGCTCTCTGACGATGTTGGGTTTCGTTTCACTGCTCGCTGGTGGAGCGAGTGGCCTCTGACCTCCCAGAAATATTCGAGTTGGCTCGCAGCCTCACCTGGTCAAGTCGTCACGTTGTTCATGGACTATGAGACCTTGGGTGAACATCACTGGCCCGAAAGTGGGATACACGAGTTTCTCCGCTGGTTGCCGGGCGAGGTTATTAAATGGGAAAATCTGAATTGGGCCTTGCCAATTGAGGCTGTTCGTCGACATCAACCAGTCGGCGAAATCGACGTGCACGAGTTTCATTCCATTTCTTGGGCTGACTTGGAACGAGACATCACGGCTTGGCTTATCAACCCGATGCAGTGGAGTTGTTACAATCGACTGAAACAACTGGAGCCTTTAGTCAAAGAGATAGGCGATGCGGAGCTACTTCGGTTGTGGCGCTACCTTCAAATGAGCGACCACATGTACTACCTGAGCATAAAGGGAGGCGGCCCGGGCGATGTGCACAGCTACTTCAATCCGCTGGGCAGCCCCGTCGAAGCCTTCACAGTATATTCAAGTGTCCTCTCAGATTTTGAAGCCCGTGTTATGCGTGAACTGGAGAAACCCGAATGGATAGCACGGCGAATACTACGCTCTTACACTGTTGAACGCGGCTTCACTTTCTTTTATGAATTCGCACGACCAACGGATTTGACTGTTCACGGCTTAGAAGAGTTCCATGAGGCGTTGAAGGTTGTTGATGTTTCATCTGTTGAGTTTCATAATGAACGCGGAGACTTCGAAAGATGGATAAGACACGTTATAGGTGATAACATCTTAGCCGACAAGTTTAGAGAAATCGCAGGCGAAAAGTTGAATGGTGTACTTCTTAGGAAAAAGATAATAAACGTAGTTGAACAGCGAATGAAAGAGCTTAACAAAATAGCCCAAAGTGATAGATAATTTCGCTCAGACCAGCAGGGTGGTTGCTAGTTTTTGATTGCTATTTTTCTTGCTTCTCTGACAGCCTCTGTTATGATGCTAATTCGGCGACATCTTCATGGCTCTGTAGAAACTTGTCGATGTATGTCATGCTTGGTGGGATTATTAAACCGGGGTTGACTTTGGTTTTTGTAAGCCTACAACCTTTTCCGATGTGGACATTGTTGCCCATCACCGAGGTTGATTCAATGCTCGTTGGGTTTTCACGAGTTGATTCTACAGTGACTTTCCTGCCGATAATGCTGTCTGACACATGGACATAATCTCCAATCTTTGCAGCGTCCATGATTGCTGACCTTTCCACATTCACATGTTCACCGAGTATGCAGAAATTGTCAATGTTTGAATCTGTAATATTGGAATAGTCACCTATTCTGTTGTGTCTGCCTATCAGAGCAGCGCCATCTATGAACAACTTATTTTCTTTATATTTTCTGACTAATTCTTCCCGTCTCTTAATAGACTCCTCGCTGAATCCCTGAACCCAAACGTTTCTGTTGGGCAAAATTCTTTCTTCGAGAACTCTTATGTTCAACTTTCCGTAGAGAACCTCACGCATGGCTCTTAGATAACTTTCGGGATTCCCGACGTCGTACCAAACTTTCAACTCATAGCCGTAAACTGGAAATCCTCTATTTACCATGTATGGAATGAAGTCAAAACCGAAATCTAGTCTCCTCCTATCCTCCATGATTTTCTTCACTTCTTCGCTTTGAACTATCTTTCTGACCTCTGGTGAGAGGACGTATATACCAGCGTTGGCGAGATTGCTGGGGGCTTTCTCTGCAGGAGGCTTTTCAATAAACTTTCTAATCCTCATATCTTTGTCTAACTCGGCAATGCCATAGTCTTCGACCTTTTCCACCCTTGTTAGGGCAATGGTCATCAATGCTCCTTTTTCTTCGTGTTTTTTGATAAACTCATTTAAATCGATGTCGAAGAGGTTATCTCCCTGTACGACAAGGACCGGATCGCGAATATCATAGTATTCCATATTCAGCCTGTAAGAATCGGCGCTTCCTAAGTCGTCTAAGTTGGGTTGATGTTTGATGTGCACTCTGGGCTCGATCCTGTATTTCGCCGAGAATCCAACTCCCTCTCCATACTGATCGAAAAGGTTCGAATAGTTGGTGTAGCCGTACTCTCCGAAGATGAAGTTTCTCGCACCTTGTTCAGCAAGCGTCGCCATTGCAAACTCGATTAACGGTCGGTTCAAGAACCTGACACAAGGCTTTGATATGTCGTGCGTTAAAGGCCTTAACCTTTTGGCCTGACCACCGACTGGAATAAAACATCTCAGGTTCTCTATGTTCAACTTTTCTTCCTCTCGGTAATATTTACAATATTAAGTTTAAATCTCTTAGAGCTCCCCATACTAAACCTGTACGCAGAGGCACCAAGCAAAGATGCAACCAACCGTGTCATTTAATTCACACGTCTCAGATGTCTAGTTACCGTAGTAGTGAGATAATCTTACACCCATGATTTTTTAAGCGCAACAACGTCTTATTCATCTTTCCCGCCACGGACGTTGGTGAACACGTGCGAGTAGCCATGATAACATGGGAATATCCACCTCGCATAGTCGGCGGAATAGCCAAACACTGCGAAGGCTTAGCCAGAGCCCTCGCTAATCAAGGGCACGAGGTGCACATTTTCACTCTTGATTTTCCCGGTGCTCCAGACTATGAGGAAATCGGGGGCATCAGGATCTATCGGACAAGAAGTGAGGTGGGGCATCCCAATTTCCTCACGTGGGTTTTGTTGTTTAATCATTTTATTGAGAAGCGCATGGCAGACGTAGCCCGACTGGTGAATTTTGACGTTATACACGTGCATGATTGGCTCACCGCCTTTGCTAGCGTTGGTTTCAGGCACTTTAGCAGGAAACCTTTGGTGTTTACGGCTCACAGCACCGAGCATGGGAGGTCGGGACTGCACATTCCGGACTCGTTCACAATTGATGGGCTTGAGTGGTGGTCAACCTATGAAGCCAACAAAATCATAGTCACGAGCGGCGCCATGAAAGGCGAGGTCTGTGGTCACTTTCACGTGTCAGACAACAAGGTGGAGATAATTCCAAACGGCGTTGACGCGAGCAAGTATGAGGGGTCGGTGGACAAGGGAGCGGTTCGTGGACGTTATGGCATTCAGCCTCATGAAAGGATGATTCTGTGCGTGGGACGGCTTGTCCCTCAGAAGGGAATCGAATACCTGATTCACGCTGTTCCAATTGTGGCTAGGCGTCGTCCCGAGGCGAAGTTCATAATCGTGGGCGATGGATGGTACCGAGACCACTTAGAGTGGGTTGCCAACACCACTGGGCACCGATGGAGAATCACGTTTACAGGTTTTATTTCCGACTGGGATTTGATGGCATTAACCAAAAGCGCCGACGTACTGGTTGTTCCATCCGTCTATGAACCGTTTGGCATAGTGGCGCTGGAAGGCATGGCGGCTGGAGTTCCTGTGGTGGCTAGTCAGGTTGGCGGTTTAACCGAATTCGTTGAACACGACCGCACTGGGGTCTTGATTTATCCAAGAAACCCTGAGTCCATTGCATGGGCAATAGACCATGTCCTATCCAACCCTAGCCACGCGGAATGGTTGGTCAAGAACGCTCGAGATGTTGTGCAAAAGGCTTATAGTTGGGAAGCAATCGCTAAAAGAACAGGTAAGGTCTACAAAGAAGTTGCGGAGCGCAAAGAACAGCCATGAGT
>Ga0315309_1000419_pt1 | contig 25711 bp, 26 predicted proteins | sample TDP4_MG_FD_203080 | JGI IMG/M metagenome (GOLD analysis project Ga0315309, IMG submission 203080) | Freshwater sediment microbial communities from Lake Towuti, South Sulawesi, Indonesia - TDP4 | ecosystem: Environmental > Aquatic > Freshwater > Lake > Sediment | place: Indonesia: South Sulawesi...
ATCCACGGCAGCAACAGGTAATTCTACCATTTACCCCCCTCGGACAGTTTTACCTCCTTATTTTTCTATTTAAAGAGCTATATTTAAAGCTTTCTTAAAAATGGGGTTTAATATCGATATTTTTCGAAAAATCGCTAGGGAATTTCATCTTTTCACTTGAATGGAACGTTGTTTGGTTCATTGATAAGTTGTCCATTCTGTCGCACAATAAAGGGTAACACTTACACAACAAAAACAACTACAACCATAGTTATAGGGCATAGTAAAATAGTCAAGTTTTTCTTTACTAGTGAAGAGTCTACGATACCGGAAAGAAGAAGGAGAATTCCAATGGAAAAGATAGTAAATACTCTTGCATCTGAATTTGGAAAACTGAATTGCAGACTCAGGATCGTCTCGGTTATCCACTTAGTAGAACTGAGAGAGGAAATAGCCAGATTGAGAAAAGAAGGAAAGATAAGTGAACAGTTTTATGTCGAAAATCTGAGTGGCTTTCGATTCGAGAAGCCTGACGTACTACCGAATGCGAAGGCAATAATCGTAATCGCAACCCCACAAAGGATGACTCTTGTTGACTTTATGTTACAAGGGAGGCATCACTGGGTGGTTATACCGCCAACCTATATCTACGCAGAAGTCAGAAACGCCTGTACAACTATCCTGTCAAGAATTTTTAATGGGACGGGGAACAAGATCACTCGAGCTATTTTACCATTGAAACTTCTCGCAGTCAGGAGCGGGCTTGGAAAGTATGGGAGAAACAATATCTGTTACGTCGAAGGCATGGGGAGTTTTCATAGACTGGAAGCGTTTTACACGGACTATCCATTTCGTGCAGATAGTTGGCAGGAGAAAGAAATGATGGACAGTTGTACGAATTGCTCTCTTTGTTTGGAAGCATGCCCTACCCAAGCCATAACTACTGAAAGATTTTTGATTGACGCAGAGAGATGCATATCTAATTTCAATGAGAATGAAGGAGAATTTCCTAAATGGATTGATCCTCAATCACATAATGCTCTCGTTGGCTGCATGAGATGTCAAATTGTATGTCCAGTGAACCGAGAATTTTTGAGAACGGAGGAGAGAGAGGAAACATTTTCCGAAGAAGAAACAGATATCATTCTGAATGAAACACCAAAAGATAATTTACCAGACGAGCTCTCCGCTAAGCTCAAACGACTAAACATGGATGAATACTACTCAGTGCTCCCAAGAAACTTGGCTATTTTGATGAAAAGGTAGTGGAAACGACACTAGTGAATTTTGTGACAATATACGTCTGCCAGGACATTGCATGGAGGTCATTCGTAAAGCAAACCGAGTATCCGACGTATACACATCCACCTTCTTACCTTAGGCGGATCGAAATCGCCAAAAGTTCTCGCGCGAGTCTAACCCTTGCGGCATGGTCCGGCATGAGTGTGTCCATAAAAACTACCTTTATACCAAGTTCATCGATCACCGGGCCAAACTGCTCGTCCGTATTGTTTAAGACAAGTGCCCCTGCGACCCCCCGATATATCCTTGCCACCCCAACCGGACTTACCTCATATCCGAGCCCCCGCATGAGGACCCCCGCCGGACCACTGATCGGTGCATTGCCCACGATCGGGCTGACAGTGACAACTTTTCCGCGATTGCGTGAAAGCGCCTCACGGATCTCTTCTATTGCGAGTATTGGCCCTATGCTCGTGACCGGGTTGCTTGGCCCGATCAAAACAACATCAGCTGCCCCGATTGCCTCGAGCACGCCCGGCGCCGGCTTTGCGCCCTCCGCGCCCTGAAAGCTGATACCAAGGACACTGTCCGCGGCTTTTCTAGCGACCCAGAACTCGTGGAATGCCATCACACCTGCCTCGGTATTTATGAGCGTCTGCACGCGCTCGTCCGACATGGGCATGACATTCGCGCGGACGCCAAATCGCCCGCACAGCTCTTTCGTGATCGTGGAAAGTGGTCTGCCTCGCTTTAACATCAAAGTGCGATAGAGCTTCGTCGCCCGGTCACGGTCGCCTATTCGGAGCAGTTCGACGTGGCCGAGGCGTTTGAGGGCTTCATGGCAGAAAAACGTGTCGCCCCTAATGCCATACCAAGTCTCCTCATTGACGATGCCCGCGAGCGTATATACGACGGTATCGAGGTCCGGGGAGACATGTAGGCCCGAAATTTCCACATCCTCACCCGTGTTGACGATGATCGAGAGCTCCTCGGGCTTGAGCAATTGCGACAAACCCTGCAGCAGTTTCGGCGTACCCGTGCCGCCCGAGAGCACCGTGAGCAAGAAATCACCTGAAGAGATCCCGCTCAGGCGGCATCACGAGCTCACGGGCACTGCCATGACCCCTTTCGTATGTCGCGCCCTTGATGATGACCACAGGGGTGCCCTCACCGGCTTCCCCCATGACGGCAACAGCCGCCGCAGCTAAGGCATCAGCGGGCGAAGTAATCGTTACCTTCAGCTCTTTCCCATAGAGGTCTCGCCTGCCCCGCAGGTCGAGCAGAGGTGACATTCCGGCTACGCCAATCGCCACGCCCACGACTCCCAGCCTAAATGGCCTACCCTGGGTGTCGCTGACTATTACCGCCACATCCACACCCGCGATCCGTTTAATCGCGCTTCGAATCCGCTCGGCACTCGTATCCGGATCATCTGGCAAAAGCGTCACATGCTCCGGCTCAACGTTGGAATGATCGACGCCGGCATTCGCGCAGACGAAGCCGTGTTTTGTCCTCGAGATAATCACATGCCCCAGCCTGACGATCTCCTTCGACTGTCCTAGGATGACCTCTACTTCTTTGGGGTCCTTATCGAGCCGCTCCGCGAGGCGTTGGGCTAGCAGACCGGGCCTCACGGTCCTGAGGTCGACCACATTTCCCTCAGCTTTTGAAACGATGCTCTGCGCCACTACTATGACATCCCCATCCTCGACACGCGGCCCATTTTTTTCAGCCGCATGCGCTATCAGTTCGCCGATGTCGTCGCCTCGTTTCACCAACGGTAAACCCTCGAGCGCCATGACCTGCAAACGAGCACCGTCAGGGTATTTTAGCGCGCCCACCTTAAATCGTGGGGGTCATGATGAAGTTCGGCGTCGAATTCGTGCCCTACAGGACGATTGATGCCCTTGTCGCCTTGGCCAAACAGGTCGATGGGGCTGGCTTCGATTACCTCTGGGTATGCGACCACTATCACAACCGCTATGTGCACTCCGTCCTCGCCCGGCTTGCGCTTGCGACCAAGAGGGTGAAGCTTGGCCCGGGGGTCACGAACCCCTACTTGGTCCACCCCACGGTCACCGCCGCCGCGATCGCAACCCTTCATGAACTCTCGGGAGGCCGCGCGGTGCTGGGGGTTTCAGCCGGGGACCCGATCTTCCTATCCACTGTGGGGGTTGAACCTCGTCGGCCCCTTACAACTGTACGCGAGGCGGTCCACATCATGCGCAAGCTGCTGGCTGGAAAGCGAGTGAACTTCAACGGCGAAGCCTTCGTCTGCAGGGGTGCAAGGCTACGATTCAAGCCCAGTGACAAGGTGCCAATCTACGTGGGTGGGCGAGGAGCCCGAATGCTTGAACTGGCTGGTTCTATTGCAGATGGTGTGCTCATCAACGCATCGCATCACGATGACCTCCGTGAGTGCGTCCACTACATCAAAAGGGGTATTGAATCAGCTGGACGAAGGCTGGATGAACTTGATGTGGTCGCCTACATGGCAACTTCCATCCATGCCAACATCGCTAGAGCTCGAGCTGCGGCTAGGACAGTTGTGGCTTTCGTCGCTTCCTCAGCACCATCCTCGGCACTCGAGAGACATGGCATCGCTGCTGCAGATGTCGAGAGAATACGTGAGAAGCTTCGAGTTGGGAAAATCCAGGATGCTGCTACAGCCGTGACCGACCGCATGATCGATGCTTTCTCTATATGCGGCAAACCAGCTGAACTTGTCCGACATGTGGAGGGCTTAAATAAGCTCAGCATAACCCAAACTGTGATCGGGTCGCCGATCGGCCCGGAGCCAGCTAAAGCGATAAACTCAGTTAAAAAAGCGTTGCTCTGAAAGGTCACGGCGCTTGTTGTCCCCGAATCCAAGACGGTAAAGGTTTCCTCAACCTTCGCCTGCGTTCCATCTCTTCCTTCGCTGTCCGTTTCTTCGATATCGAGCGCCGCCTCACCGCTTCTATGCCGGGTTTTACCTCCTCAATTGGGCGCGCATTAAATGCCTTCATCCCCTCAGCAATCTCCGACGCCTCAGCTCCGACTTGCGTGCGCAGCAAGACAGTGGAATGGGCGAGCGGCGATCCTGCAGCTCCGACAGAGATATCCGCCAGCTCGGCCGCGAAGTCTGGGCAAAGTTTGCAGGGGACGTCCACGAACTGCTCGATGGCATCGACCGCTAACTCGCGCCTCGGCTTCCCGCGCCGGTAGATGAGGAGCATCCCCCTCTTGATGTCGAACTTCGCCACATCTGCTAGCTTAGTATCGAGCTGTTCCTCGACGACGCGCTTGAAGAATTGCTCGTACGGAAAGGCCCTGGCGCAGAAGAGCCCCACGCAGAGTTTGATCGCATCTGTGAGGCGATGGACCGCTCGCTCGTTCGTCTGCATCCTCCGAAGGGCTTTGATTTGACAAGGTAAGCCCACCACTGCAACTTTTTCGCAGGAATATAGGTCGATGACATCGCGCAGTCCGATCAAAACTCCTCCCCTGGAGTACTTTGACCCCGCGTACTCGATCAGCTCAGCTCGCGTGGTCGCTACCTTGGGTACAGGGCGCCATCCATCGCTCGCCGTGACGACCGCGCTATCGATGAATCCCGCCCTGAGAAGCGCCATGAGGAGTGAGGTGACAGCGCCGCCATCTTGACAATGTGTACGAACTTCATTGTCCGACGTCTGAGCTGAAATCGCCCTCTGATAGATGCCAATGGTTTCCTCGGCCAAGGCGTTGCGTCCGAAGACGTTCTTCTCAAGCTCCTCTTGGCTCACGAGCTGTGGACATTGGTCGTAGCAAATGCCGCAGAGCTCGCAGCGGCCCACGAGCTTCGGCTTCCCATCGCTCATCTCCAGCACCGGATAAGGGCAGGAAGATACGCATGCCCCGCAACCCAGGCAAAATTCGGGGTTTATGACCTCCTTCATGAGATGTCCGAACACTTTCAGCAAGTTACTTCCTCGCAAACCCATATTTGTCGGGATCATAAAACGGCCAGCTGACGACCTCCGCTGCATAGGACTTTCCTCGGATATCGACGGCTATCCTTTCCCCGGGCACCAGGCTGGAGCTCGCGTACCCCATCGCGATGCCGACGTTCAACAGCGGTGACATCGTTCCCGAGGTCACATGGCCCACTTCCTCGCCCCCCTTCAGCAATTTGTAGCCCTGACGGGGTACTCCGCGCTCCAGCATCCGCAGGCCGATGCGGGCGCGCTTCAGGCCCATCCTCTTTTGCTCCATCAATGCTTCCCGACCGATGAACTCACCCTTCTCGAGCTTAACGGCGTAGGGGATGCGCGCTTCGAATGGGGTTATGTCCTCGGTCAGTTCGTTTCCATATAACACGTAGCCCGCCTCCAAGCGCGTGGTGTCCCTGGCCCCAATGCCGCATGGTTTAATCCCGACCCCCTCACCAGCATCCAATAAAACATTCCAGAGATTCTCAGCCCTCCTCGGATCGGAGGCCGGCTCGCCCATGAGGTAGAGCTCAAAGCCATCCTCACCTGTGTAGCCTGTGCGGCCCACAAATAACTGCAGATCAGCAACTTCCATGAAAGCCGCCTTAAACCGCTTCAATCTTCCGAGCTCAAAATCCGTGAGCTGCTGGAGCACCCGCTCTGCCTTTGGTCCCTGAAGCGCCAGCATGACCGTCATGAGGGTGATATCTCCGACTTCGACCTCATCGCTCGCATGTTGTCTAAACCAATCATAGATCTTCTCGACATTGGCGGCATTCGTCACCGCGAGGTATTCCCGCTCACCCAGGCGATAAACGAAGATATCATCCTTGATTCCGCCGCGCTCGTTCGAGACGGTCGAGTATTGCGCATCGAACACGCCGAGCTTTGAAATATCGTTAGTCGTGACGCGCTGCAGGAAGTTGGCGGCCCCTTCCCCTCGAACCGAGATCTCGCCCATGTGGCTGATGTCGAAGAGCCCGACAGCTTCTCGAACTGCCATGTGCTCCTCGGCAATGCTGCTGTACATCAAGGGCATCTCCCAGCCGACAAAAGGCATCATTTCCGCGCCCAGCAAGCGATGGACGCGGGCGAGCTGTAGCTGCTTCATTCGTTGACCTCGTGGCGGGATTGCAATCGCTGGGGCTTAAGCATTATGCACACGAACTTTTTTAGGACCTTTGAATTATAATGCCGAGGGTTACGATGGTAGAAAAAAGGGCTGAAATATCAAGTGCTAGGCTGTTTAAGTACGAAAGCGATCTCTGCAAAATTGGGATAAAATACGCTGGAACGCCCGGGGAAGTGAAAGCCAGAGACTACATTTTTGATAAGTTAAAGGATTTTGGGCTCACCGATGCGCGGCTCGAGGATTTTGGATATTTAAACTACATGCCCACTTCGGCTGAGCTGGAGGTCCTCTACCCCCAACGACGGTCGATAGCCTGTGAACCGCTGCAGTACTCCGCAAATGATGTGGTGGAGGGGGAACTCGTGTATGGTGGAGCTTCCAAGGAGGAGCTCGAGGCCCTCCTGAAGGAGGGGGTGGACCTCGAGGGGAAAATCGTGATGGTTGAAACCCCTTTTCCATTTTGGATGTACCCCTTGGCAGAAAAACATGAGGCCGCGGGATTTGTAGTGATAACAGACCCTCCGGATGATTTGATCAGGGTGGCAGTTGCCGTCGCGGACAGACGGAAAGGCACCTTGCCAGGCGTCACGATCTCGCTGAGGGACGGGCAGCACTTGTTAAACTCATTGAAAAACGGAAAAATAGAAGTTCGCCTCAGGTCCCGGGGAACATTTTACAAAAGGACCTCGTGGAATATCATAGGCGAGGTACTTGAAAACGAGTGGCCCGAAGAAAAGGTGGTGATCTGCTCCCATTATGACAGCCAGATCAAAGGACAACATGCGTGGGATAATGTTTCGGGGGATGCGGGGTTGCTCGAGATCGCTAGGGTGGTCGCTAACCTACGTCCTAAACGAACCATCGAAGTCGTCTTCTTCGGGGCCGAGGAGCAAGGTGCATTCTGGGGTTCGACATCTTATGTGAAGGTACATCGAGAGGACATGAAAAACTGCCGTGCATTGATCAACTTGGATGGATTAAGTTCAGCCCTTTGCAAACAAAACTTCCTCGAGACGACCCCCCAAGCCAAGGATTTTGCATTATCGATAGCTAAAGAACTGGCTTGGCCCGTACATCACGTCGGATATCCGATGCCCCTCAGCGATCACATCCCATTCATCGAGGCCGGCGTCCCCGCGATATGGATCCACGATGGGCTGATAGACCCATATTACCATACCGAAGGAGATACACTGGATCACATAGACTTCGAAAAATTGGCAAGGATAACTCATGTAGCTGGGCTCTGTGCCTCTAGGCTGGCATGTCTGGACAAATTGCCTTTTTAGGAGTGATGATCTCATGAGAGGTGCTGATCTCGCGGGCGTTCGGGTCGGTGGAGGTAGCCACGTTGTTATCGTGGGCGTGCTCAATACCAGCCCAGACTCGTTCTACGCCGGCTCGGTCGTCAGAAGTCCGGCCGAGGCGGTGAAGCGGGCGCGGCGCATGCTCGACGAAGGTGCTGATATTATAGACGTCGGGGCGATGTCAACCGCGCCTGGGGTGAAGCCTGTCCCTGTTGGTTTGGAAAGGCGAAGGTTGTTGCCGATAGTCGAGGCTCTTGTAGAGAAGCTCGACTCCCCAATTTCGATAGACACCCAACGCGCAGAAATAGCCAGAGCCGCGCTCAAGGCGGGTGCACACATCATAAATGATGTCAGTGGTTTGAAAGCGGACTCAGAGATGGCGCGGGTGCTGGCGGACTTCGGATGCTCGGCCGTTCTAATGGCAGCTAGGAGAAAACCGGGTGACGTCCAAACGATCGAGGAGATCAAGCATGAGTTGGGGAAAAGCCTACGCATGTGTGAGCGCCATGACATCGACCTGAAAAAAATCGTCATCGATCCGGGCATAGGGTTTGGGAAAGGGGCTGAATGGGACCTCTACATCCTGGCGAACCTGGGGAGGCTGGCAGCATTGGGGCGCCCGATATGCGTCGCGGTCTCACGGAAATCATTCATAGGAAAAGTGCTCGATCTGCCTGACCCAGCCGGCCGCCTCTGGGGCTCGCTCGCGGCAACTGCCATCGCCGTGCTCAATGGCGCCGATGTCATCCGAACTCACGATCCAAAGGAAACCCTGCACGCCGTTCGCTTGGGCGAATCCGTGCGGAGCGCTGGGAAGCCAAAAAGTTAAACCCCAACGGTCAAATGATAGGTGATCGAATGCGAGTCCTCGGATTGAAAATGCCGTTGATCAAGCCCGGGGATGACCTACCGACCATGATCTTGAAAGCCTCGGAGCAGGTCGGTGGCTTGAAGGACGGCGATGTAGTCATCTTGGCATCGAGTGCGGTTGCGACGGCGCAAGGTCGGCTTCGGAAGCTGGCGAACGTTCGCCCATCCAAGCGCGCGAAGCTGCTCGCGAGGCGCTGTGGCCTCATGCCGGAATTCGTCGAACTCGCGCTGCGGGAGGCCGACCAAGTGCTAGGTACATCCAAATTGGCCGTTCTCACGCTCAAGAATGGCAGGCTGTGCGCGAACGCCGGCATAGACAGCTCAAACGCCCCCCCGGGGCAGGTCGTGCTCATGCCGACCAAACCTAACCGAACTGCGAGGGAGATCTTGCAGGCGCTGAAGCAAAACGAGAACGCTCGCCTAGGCGTCATCATCGCGGACAGCCATATCCAGCCGCTCCGATTGGGCACAGTCGGTCAGGCTGTAGGAGTTGCTGGAATTGAGCCAGCCGTAGATTGCCGAGGGCAGCCCGACCTATTCGGCAAGCCACTTCGGATAACATTTAGGGCTGTAGCGGACCAGCTCGCGTCCGCCGCGCAGGCAGTGATGGGTGAGGCAGCCGAACTGGTGCCGGTCGCCGTGGTTAGGGGAGCGAATATGATTTTTACGGAGAAGGCTAAGACATCGCCTAAAATAGCTCCAAAGCGATGCATGTACGTGAGTTCCCTGAAGCTGGCTAAACTCCCTGGGAGTAAGAAGGTCAAGTAGCCATTGCCTTTCTATCTTTTGATTCGACCTTTATCTTTAACAATCTTGGATCTGATCTTACTTCCCGGAAAATCTATTTCAAGTCTTTGAGGGCTTAACGAACCTCCGCTGATAGATCCTCGCGGCTAGGCCAAATGCCGCCGTAATGATGGCTAATACGAAAGGCCATGCCAGCGACACCGCGACTGGAAGAGTTATCGTCGCATCCCCGACATGAAGGGTCGAGGTCGTGCTCCCTGAAATATAGGGCATGCTGAATTCCTCGAGTTCAGGCGTCTTAGCCACTATGAACTTATTTACCACTAGCGCCATCAGCGTGACCAACACCAGGAGCATGACAACCATCCAGAGCACCTTCGTCGCGCCGAAGCGGATGAGCCGATTTGACCACCATCGCTTGGGTAGTAGGGAAGCTAGGAGTATGAATATCCCGGCAATTATGACGATGAGCGCGACGCCAAAGCAGATATATCGAGCCAACGTCGATTCGATTGGTTGGCCCAATGCGGTCATATTTATCTTGAACGGCGAAAAGGCCACATCCACAGCTTCGGTGCCGACGGTTAGCCGCCACCAAGGACCAGCAAATGGTAGCACGATCATCAGGATGCCCGCGACCACGCCAATCAAGTTTATGCTTTTTAGCCATTCTGCGTTCTTAAGTGAAAATCTGTGGAGTTTCATTTGGACACCTCTATAGATGGGAACGAAGCGGAAGCCCCAAACGGCACCGTGATCCTCAGGCCGTATACATCCAATTGGATGGTTCCGTTGAGATTTAGTGAAGTATTGAATGAAGTCCCATCAAAATGGTTGTTCAGGAGGTGGTTGAAGCCTTCGTAAGTGATCCCAATGACGATGTTGATAGATCCCGATGAATTATGTTGAACAACCGTTTCCTGCTGTAGCAGCCCTTCGCCAAGCCTGTAGTTGTCGGAAGAGCAAAAGACATCTACGGAAACATTTTCCACCTTTATCGAAAAGGAGTAGGGATTGGTGAAATCCACTGGCACCCCCACCGCGGGCACGGAATTCTGGCCCTCGTAATGGGCACCCATGTAATACCAATCGCCGTAGGTGCTATCGCGGCCGCCGTAGAAGATCCTGACGTGGTACTGGTAATCGCCCTCATCTAAGAACGCATCCGCGACCTCGCCAATCGGTGTATGTGGTTCTGGACTCATGAACCCCTCGCACGGGTAATAGAATTCCCACCCAGCATTGGTGAAAGCTGTCTTAATTGCATCTATGCTCGATCTTACCACCACCGCGTTTGTCGGGTCATCTCGTCCGACAATAGGAGGGATATCCATCGGGAGTGGGGCCGCAAAAAAACCAGGGGATGCGCTGAACTCGAATACCGGTGCTCTACCATCGTTGGGGTTAACGCAGTCCTTGTTTGGGTCAGCGTCGTCGTAATCGGGTATTGAATCCCCTGCACAGCCAAATCCAGGAATATCCTTGGTAGGCGAATGTCCTTCGTGGGGTCCAGCATTGCCCAAATCTACGCGACCGATGACTTGTCCGAGATCGCTTACTAACTTCGACTCCGCATTTTCCCAGGAGATGACGTAATGATATGAAGGCTTAAATTCATCCAGATCCCCCAAAAGTCCGAACTCCCCCACTTCCACCTCAGGTTCCTTTGATGCCAAGTTCTCAAGTGGGCCCAAATCCCCCATCACAGTGGCACGGAGATCCCACCCTTTTGATGCAAAAGCCACTAGGATAGGGCCGAGCAAAAGAGCTATCGACAATAGGATAAGACAGATGCGCAGGGTTCTTTCACCCATGTAGATTCAACCCCGTTCCAACGGAGTTTTTCGCGCAGGCTTTAAACCCTTTGGATGGTGGGCCCGCCGGGATTCGAACCCAGGTAACTACCGTGTGAGGGTAGTGTTTGTTAGGAGTTTTGGTCTCCTCTTAACCACTGGACCACGGGCCCGAGTAAATTTTGCCGCGTGATATTAAATCTTCTGTGAAAGTGGTAACTGGGCGATTTCTAGAGGAGCTTTCACTTTTTAGTGGGCTACTTTTCCAGTTTTTCCAATACCCGCTCCAAACGTGTCAGCATCTCCTGCTTTAGGCCTATGAAAACACCACCGGCTTTACCGCTCACGAAGGTCGTCTCGTTCGGCTTGATTATCTCATTCAGGATTGGAGCCTCGATGTCAATGTGCGGGATCTTCGAGCGGGTCAATGGGTCGCGCTTATGGATGTAAACTTTCGCTCGACCTCTATCTTGCTCTCAGCTGGACCAGTCATTTTACTCAAACTCAACTGTTCCCTCGTCGGCATCGACTATCAACTTATCGCCGGTCTTGATCTTGTCGATGTCGATCCGATCGATGCAGGGTATCCCGGCTAGGATGACCCCAGTCGCCACGATGGTCTCAGTCTCCTTGTTCACAATCGCCGCAGGGGCAACTCCGTTCTTCTTCAGCCCATAGATGACATAGGAGCCGACCGTGGAACCCTTCCCCTGAGGAAAAACCAAAATTTTATTTCTCACGCACTGTCCCTTGATCTCGTGGCCTTTCTCAATGACGATGCCGGTCTTGGGATCGATCCCGCCGTAGAAGCTTAACGGCGTCCTCGAGACGATCGCCTCGCCCCTGGTCTTCCCCGGGCTGATGATCCTTCCCTTCATGCAGCCTGTCCCTCCAGCAGATCGTCGAGGCTCTTGAACACGACCTGTTGTTTGCAGAAACCCGGAAGGTAGTTTGCGGCCTTCCCCGAGTCGACCGCGGTGGTCCTGTAGCCCATGTGCTCGATCGGGGAGACCACGGCACATGTGTCGGCCACCACCTTCCCTCCAGCTCTTTCGATCAACTCGGTGAAGCCCATGCGGGTCGCGGCCTCCTTGGTGACGCGGGAGGTGCAGATCCAAAGCGGCTTTCGGAGCCGCTTCCCCTCCAGCTTGCATGCGAGCGTCGCTATCTCCTTCAGCGAGGCGTGGGGACATCCGAGGATGATGATGTCTGGATCATTTCCCGTGTTAAGCTTCTCGTATGCCTCGCGCAACTCTCGATCCCCAACTTCGATCGTCTCGAGCCCTGAGGGGTCCATGAGGCCAGCTTCGGGAGTCAGGCCCTCAATGTGGTACAGGGCAACGGCCCCGGATGCCGCCATCGCAGCCCCGAGCGCCTTCAGCTGGTCGACATCTGCGCCCTTTATCCCCTGAAAGTAAGGGACCTTGTCCTTGACGATCTTCCCGACATGATAGCCTAAGGCACCGAAATCTGAGTTGTTTTTCAATTCAGCATCGACTTTTACGAGGAAACTCGGCCTTCGATTCTCGTCCAGATGGAGCCCGTAATTCGGCGTCACCCCGCAGAGCGCCGCTGCAAGTGCGGATGGTCCTCCCTCGCGGTTCGTGCGTGCGCCTATCACAGAGTTAGCGAACGAAACCGCCGAAGACTCCGACCACGCTATGTGCTCGCCGAAACGCGGTAAGTTGCCCACGAGGTAAGGGGTGCACGTGGCGGTCATCATTATTCCCATCTTCTCGAAGGCATCGATTATCCGCAGTTGTTTTTCGGCGAAATCCTCGGGAAAACCGAGCTCCCTCCAGTCCTCTAGGTCCATTCCGGGAGGATTCAGGGTTGTGGGCACGCGGACCTTGACCCCTTTCTCCGCGATGTCCTCTAGGAACTCAAGCCCAGGGTCGCCTATCGACTTATAGGAAACACCAGCGACTTGGACGGAGCCAACCGGGATCATGCGGTCGGCGCCGTAAATCTCGCCGAGCCTCACGAGCAACCTGAAAGAGCGCTCGACGACTTCCCCGTGCTCCCCGCTGAGCATCTTTTCTTGTTCTTTGGTCAGGTACACGCCATCACGCCAGGTAGTCCTTTAGGTCGAGCTTCAATGGTAGCTCGGGCTTCTTGAAGTCCTTCAGGTCCCTCCCCCAGGGTATAGTCAAATCAAATCCGACCTTCGCAGTCATCCTTGTCTCTAAATCCGAGGAGGGGTCCAGCGACGAACCAGGCTCCCGCTTGATCACCATGTTCTTATTACCCTGGAACCTCGTCGCCATCGCCCACTCCACCTCGTTCGGATTGTGGATGTCTATGTCATCGTCCACTACAAACACATGCTTCAGCGACTTGTGCCCCCGGAGAGCTGCTTCTATCGCCTTCCTGCCATCATCTGGACCCTTCTTCCTTATGCTTACTACCGCGTGCAGCCAAGAACACCCTCCCGGGGTTATCGAGACATCCTTGCACTCGCAGACCTTGCTGACCTCACGGAAAATCGTGGGCTCACGAGGCATCCCCATCAATATCTTGTGCTCCAGGCCGCCAGGGAGCAGGGCGTGGTAGAGGGGGTCCTCCTTCACGAATATCCGCTTTATCCTCGCCACCCGCTGTTTCCTCACTATGTCAGGGGTTTCGGTCAGGTCGAGGAACGGGCCCTCGTCTTTCTCCTCCCCAGTCATCTCAGCTACCATGATAATTTCCGATTCTGGAACCCTGTGGCCACCAACTTCGATTAGATTGGTCTCAGCCAAGGCGTTTGCTATTCCGAGCTCGCTCTTCCCCAACTCCACCGATACTGCCGCGGCCACCAAGACCGACATGGAGTTTCCTATGCAGATGGCGAACTCCTTATTTCCCCGCTTAAGGAAGGCGTCGAAATCCCGCGGCAAGATCCTCATCACGATCTTGTCCTTCCCTATGACCATCATGCGGTGGAAGGACGCGTTTAGACCGAGCTCCGGGTCACGCGCGATGATGACGCCCGATGAAATGTACGGGCCACCATCGAATGGGTAGTGAACCAAGATTGGGAAATTGGTGAGGTCAACTGGCACTTCCCGGTAGCCCTTCGCCTCGATGATCCTCGGCTCCTTCGGGTGGTCGATGGCATCAGCGAGTTTTTTAATTATTTCATTTGGTTTTATCCCCAACCCAAGTGCGACGAGCTCCCGCGAGGAAGAGATGTTCGCCACAACCTGCGTCTTGAAACCCTTGACCTTCTCGAAAAGGATCGGCTTTCCATCGAGCATCTTCATTATAGTTGAAGCTTCGTACTTCACATCCACGGGCTTCTTGATCCTTATCAAAAGCCCCTTCCCCTCCAGCGACTTCATGAACTCTCGCATATTCATGCACTCACCCCTACTTTCGTTCTCAGGGCCTCGAAGCCCTCACGCTCGATTGCCCTGGCCACTTTCTCCTGCAGATCTTTACCCGGCGTGAGCGCGACCATGTTCCCTCCTCGCCCGCCGCCCGTCAGCTTTGCTCCCAACGCACCATGATCGCGCGCCAGCTCTACCAGGAAATCGAGCTCCCTGCAAGAAACCTCAATTGACTGAAGCAGCTTATGGTTTTCGTTCATCAGCTTCCCAACTTTTTTCAAATCGAAATTCTCAAGTGCCTTCCTCGCCTCGTGGGCCAACTCCTCAGCCTCCTTGAAAATTTTATCGTACTTCGCGGGATACTTTTCCCTCCTCTCGCGAACCCCTGCCACCACCGCTGCAGTGTCCGCGACTATGCCCGTGTTCCCCATCACGACCTCAATGGGCCCCTTCACCTCGATCCGCTCGATTGGCTTGCCCCGGACGAACCAGATGAGGCCCCCATAGGTCGCCGCGGTGTTGTCTACTCCAGATGGGGTCCCGTGGTAGGCCCGCTCGCCCTCGTATGCGATCTCGTTTATCCTTTCGTCTGAGAAGTTCAAGCCGAGCTCGTCCGATAGGGCCCGCGCGATCGCCACGCAGGATGCGGCGCTCGCCCCGATCCCGCTCGCCGCGACCAAATCTCCGCCGAAGGTAATTTTGATTGAAGTTTTGGAGGGTTGTATCCCTGCAGCTTTCAGTATTCTATCAATCGAATCTTTTTGCTGCTCGAGCTTCTCCTCCTTGTACCTAGGTGTGGCCGGCCTATTGTCCTCCAGCGCCCAACCGGGTTCCTTTGAGCGTTCGACGATGGCTATGGTCGCTTTATCAATTGCAGAAACAATCGAGGGGGCGCCATAAATGACAAAATGCTCTCCAAAAAGTATGACTTTCCCGAACCCTGTTCCGAAGCCCACTTCTACCCACCTTAACCAAGACCTAACCTTTTACTTGATGGTTTATATTTTATGGATGGTTCGACTAACTTCAAAAAGCGGTCTATTAGCTCCTTTTGCGCTGTTTGGAGCGCGTATACGAATACTGAACGTGTCATATATGTGACAAGTGGTTGGAGAACGTCGAACATAAACTGTCTATATGTGACATCCAAATTGGGCTCGTCATATATGTGACAGGTCGAGTTCTGCGATTCTTGTCATATATGTGACAATAATCGATGGCAGCTAAATACGTACCAGCGATGAAATCTCTTTGGAGTCGACATGGAATTCAGGGAACTCGCCGAACTCTGTGACGGGCTTGAGGCCACGACAAAGCGGGGCGAGATGGTCAAGCTCGCGGCCGAATTCCTGCAGAAGTTGCGGGTTGAGGAAATCGAGCCTGCCACTCTGATGTTGCTCGGCCGGCCCTTCCCGAGGTGGAGCCCGAAGGTCCTCGAGGTCAGCTGGGCGACCCTCCACGAACTCATCGTTCGCCTCACCCGGGTCAGGCCCCAAGAATTTGCGGCTGCATTCGACAAAACCGGCGACCTGGGAGCGGCCACGGCGAATGTATTCGAATCGGGCAGGCGAGGGCGGCAAGCCGTCTTCATCGAGGAGCCCCTCACCATTTCGGAGGTCAGGAAGACATTCGAAAAGATCGCCCAGCTGAAGGGACCTGGGGTCAGGGAGAGGAAGGAGAGGCTGCTCGAGACCATGTTGAGCAGGGCGACTCCTCAGGAGGCGAAGTACCTGGTCAAGGTCATCATCGGGGAGATGAGGACGGGCTTTCAGGAGGGGCTGATGGAGCTTGCGGTCGCCGAGGCATTCAACGTTCCCCACGATGCCATCCGGAGGGCGGCGATGTTCACAGGGGAGGTCGCGGATGTCGCTGAGATCGCGAAGGCAAGGGGCGGGGAGGGGGTCCGAGCCCTGAAGCCCGAGGTTTTCAGGCCCATCCAGCCCATGCTCGCGCAGAACGTCGAAAGGGTCGAAGAGGCCCTTGAAACCCATCGGGGCAGGACCGCATTCGAGCAGAAGATAGACGGGGCGAGGGTGCAGATCCACAAGTCTGGCGACGAGGTGAGGATCTTCAGCCGGAGGCTGACAGATGTCACGGAGAGCCTGCCCGAGGTCGTCGAGTCCATCAGAAAGGGGGTGAAGGTGAGGGATGCCATCCTCGAGGGGGAGGTGGTCGCGCTCGATGAAATGGGGAGGCCGATGCCTTTTCAGTACCTGATGCAGCGATTTCGTAGGGAGCGCGATGTCGAGAGGATGATGCGAGAGCTCCCGCTCGGGCTCCACCTCTTCGACCTCCTCTACCTCGATGGCGAGAGTCTGGTGGACCTCGAGTACCAAAAGCGACGGGAGAAGCTCGGCCAAGTCACCGGACTTCCCCTTACAAAACAGCTCATCACTGATGATGCCGAGGAGGCGAGGAAGTTCCTAGAGGAGGCGTTGGCGGAGGGACACGAGGGGCTGATGGCGAAGGAGCTCGAGAGCCCCTACGTCCCAGGCATCAGGGGCAAGCGGTGGCTGAAGATCAAGCCCGCCCTTGAGCCCCTCGACATGGTCATCGTCGCTGCCGAGTACGGATACGGGCGGAGGAAGGATTGGCTCTCCGACTACTACCTCGCGGCTCGCGATGCTGAAACCGGGGAGTTCTCGGCGGTGGGCAAGACCTTCAAGGGGCTGACGGATGAGGAGATCGTGGGGATGACTAAGAGGCTGAAGGGGCTTGCAATCAGGCGAGAGGGGAGGAGGGTCGTGGTCAAGCCCGAAATCGTGGTCGAGGTAGCGTACAACGAGATCCAGCGCAGCCCGAAGTACAAGTGCGGGATGGCGCTCAGGTTCGCGCGGATAACTAGGATTCGGGACGACAAGGGGCCTGAAGATGCAGATACCATCCAAAGGGTGAAGGAGATCTATAAAAAGCAGGTCAAGGAGCATCGGTGAAGGAGTTAAATTTTTTATTAAATCTTAGTCCCCTACCCAAAAATAACGCAACAATCAAAGTAATCATGAAATAAATGTTAAAAGCTAGTTTTGGCTCCATCGCTTTTGCGAGAGCGGAGCAAATTATCTGAATCGGAACTAACAGAAGAGATGTCCATAAAAGGACTAATGATATCCGCTTTAAGCCCCTTGCTAATCCTTGATATCCCGTTTTAAATCTCCGCCATCTTATGTCTATCCCTTTTCTTCGGGCCAGAACGCTTCCACTCCAAGACAACAATGAGGAGACAAATACTGTTATGTGGAGAGCAAGAGGCATAAGATAAAAATCTACAAAAACTTCTGTGAATTCTGTAAGATTGTTAGCAGCAATGATATTCCCTAAAAAGAAAAAGAAACTCCATGTAATTGTTATGATAAAAGCTACTGGCATTGCTAATGTTTCAAATAATTTATCACAATCGTCCATCAAATTTTCTATCTTTTTCTTATCTCCACGAGCTGTCAAGGTTGTATCCCTCCTCACGCCTAAGGTACTGCGCCAGCTTTATCGGCTCCTCCCTATTGCCATCCACACACCAATCATCCCCTCTCAGCTTTAAGCAAATATTTAACGCTCGACTCATACGTCATCCAAGGTGGAAGAGATGGAGCTGCTGACCGCGAGTACTGGGAGCTACCCACGGATAGGCGATAGGCCTGAACAACAGAGGCACCGCCAAGCCTACGCGCGGTGGGAGCGAGGCGAGCTGTCCAACGAGGAGTTCGAGCGGGTGCAACGCGAGGTGACCCAAGAGGTCATCGAGGAGCAGGTGAGGGCGGGGCTAAACCTGGTGACGGATGGACAAGTTCGGTGGTACGACCCTATCTCCCATTTCGCCCGGAAGCTGGGGGGATGCGAGATCGGCGGCTTGCTCCGCTTCTTCGACACGAACTTCTACTTCCGCCAACCGATCGTCGTCGGGGAGGTGCGGTGGCGGGGGCCGGTGGTTAAGGATGAATTCCTCTTCGCGAAGGAGGCCTCACCCGTGCAGGTAAAACCGGTTGTGACAGGCCCATACACCCTCTCGAAGTACTCGATCAACAGGCGCGGGGCGGATTTCGACCAGCTCTTGCGGGAGTTCGCCGATGCCATCTCGCGGGAGGTCGGCGAGCTGGCGAAGGCAGGCGCGGACCTGATTCAGGTCGACGAGCCCGCGATCTTGGGGTACCCGGATGATTTTCAGGCCTTTGAAGGGGCTATGGCGAAAGTGGCTGAGGAAAAGGGCAATGCGAAACTAGCCCTCTACACCTACTTCGGGGATGCCTCGCCGCTTTACCGAAAGTTCGTGAAGCTGCCCGTAGAAATTATCGGATTTGATTTCACCTACAGCCCGAACTTGCCGAACACCATCGCGAGGCTGGGGTGCGGGAAGGACCTAGGGCTGGGGCTGATCGACGGCAGGAACACGAGGCTCGAGGGCGAAGGAGAGGTGCTCGCCACACTGAGGAAGCTCCTGCCAAACATAGGAAGCAAACGCGTTTACCTAAACCCCTCGTGCGGGCTCGGGGAATATCTACCTCGAGATGTAGCATTTGAAAAGCTCAAAAATATGGCCTCGATAGCCGAGAGGGCGAGGGAGGAGCTGTTGTAGGGTGTGAAAATGCGCGAGAAATTGAAAAAGCTCGGGATAGAGCTGCCCCTCCTGCCGACGACCGCGGTGGGGAGTTACCCCAAGCCAGAGCAGCTCCTCGAAGCAAGGCGGATGATGCTCGCGGGAAGGCTCAAGCCCAAGGACCTGAAGCCCCTGGAGGAGCGGGCGACGAAGGAGTGGATTTCCCTGCAGGAAGAGATCGGGTTGGATATCCTCGTGGACGGCGAGATGTATCGAGGGGACATGACCACATACTTCGCGGATAACCTCGATGGGTTCAGGATAAGCGGGTTCGTGCGCTCCTTCGGCAACCGCTACTACCGGAAGCCCATCATCGTGGGGGAGGTCAGGTGGAGAGGGCCGATAACCGTCGATTGGTGGAAGTTCGCCCAGGGGCTGACGAGGAAGCCCGTGAAGGGGATGATCACTGGGCCCTACACCATGATGGACTGGTCGTTCAATGAGTACTATCCTAGCCGACGAGAAGCCTGCCTAGCCTTAGCTCGAGTTCTGCATGGGGAGGTGAAAGCCCTCGCCAGCGCAGGGGCAAAGATCATCCAGATAGACGAGCCGGCCATCTCAACCAGGCCGGAGGAGCTGCAGGAGTTCGCGATCGAGGCCATGCACATCGTCACCAAAGGCATCGACGCCTATTTCATCAACCACATCTGCTACGGGGCGTTCGAGTTCATCTACCCCGGGATGCTGGAGCTGCCCGTGGACAACTTCGACCTCGAGATGTCGAACTCCGAGTTCGACCTGGTGGAGGTTTTCAGAGAGCAACCATTCACTAAGGACCTTTCGTTCGGCGTGGTCGACGTACACTCACATATCGTGGAGGATGTGGGGAAGGTGAAGGAGCGCATCCGGCGAGCCTTAGAGGTCCTGAAGCCCGAGCAGCTCTGGATCGATCCCGACTGCGGGCTCAAGACGAGGACCCGAGAGGAGGCGATCGGGAAGCTCCGGGCGATGGTAGAAGCAACTAGGGAAATCAGGAAATCTTTGGGGAAGGAATAAACACCGATGCCAATGAGTACACGGCCGTGCATAGGTGGTTAGGTGCAAGAAATATGGGGGATCGACCGGGAGGCCCTTGAATTCATCCTGGGGGCCTCGCGCTCAAGTCATCCCCGCGAATTTGCGGGCGTGCTTCGAGCCGAGAGGGGTATCATCAAGGAAGTGCTCTTGCTTCCCGGGACGCTATCCTCGAGCGAGTCCGCCGTACTAAGGCTACACATGATCCCCATAGACCCGAGCGCCTGCGGCTCTGTGCACAGCCATCCGTCCCCCAGCCCGGTGCCTTCGGGACCCGACCTCGGGCTATTCGCTAAGTTCGGGCGCGTGCACCTGATCGTCGCTGCACCCTACGATGAGGGCTCTTGGCGAGCGTACGACCACCGCGGAAACGAGATACATTTAGAAGTCATGGAAAGCAAGCATCCTTGGGAAGGTGGTCATGGGTGAAAAGGGCAAATGGATCGACATCGCCTCAGAATATCGCTTTGGTTGTTGTAATCATTGCGGTCGCTCTAGCGGCCTCATTAGCTATTGTGCTCCTCCGGGCACCTTCTAAAGAAGCGATATCTGTCGAAGAATTTGAGGAGTTCGACGAGATCTCCATCGATATCGGCGCGAGCGGTGGCGCCAGGTGCCAGCTCGTCATACAAATGCCCCCGTCCAAACTTGCCGATCTCTTGAAGCAACTGACGCCTCTGGTCGGCATCGATGAGATGAAACAGAGCTACATAGAATCGTTGCGAGGTAGTTTTGCCAGATATGGCCTGGAAGTGAGGGATCCCACCTGCGACATAGGCATGGGAGAGAATTTCACGATCACCTTGAGGTGGGAGACGCCTGCTGTCGCCAGGTGGGAGGACAACCGCTGGACGGTGACCCTCGAGTGGGTTGATGACCAAAGTGCAGCTAAGGAGGCGATCGCCGAATTGGAGGATTCCTGGGTATTCGTCCGCAACGTTGCCCAGATGTACAACATCCAAAGTGCTCGGTACAAGATCTCCTCTAGGACCGTTTCGATCCTACCAGAAAACGCTGGAGATGTCCGCTGTCAGCCCCTCGGTTCCTCGCGGACGATCGACCTTGGAGGGGGATCATACAGCGTGACCTCATTGCACTCAGAGAATATCATTGGAAGGCCCGCCATCGTTGAAAACGGATCAACCTTGATTGTGGCAGAAAATGAGTTCGTGATAACGCCTCAGCAACTCATCGAGAACTCCATGTTTTACATCATAAATTATGGTAGAGTTTCTCCCGAAGATGCTTCGTTTGAAAGTTCGGTGGAGCAAGTTCGTCTAGACCTAAAATACGGACGAGAGCTCGGGGAGCGATATTCGATTTATAGTGGGGGATCATGGTATTCCCTTTCCCCTGCCCAGGTGCTGTACTATGCGGCCGATGCGATCGATAACTACAATCAGGGGAGCCAATTTTCGATCCGGCAGCCGATCTCCGTCGAAGCTCCGGATTATGAAGATGGCGATTGGGAAGCATGTTGGGGGAACCTCTCCAAGGACGAGTACGTTGACCTAGCACGAACAATTCGTGATGAGATAAAGGCCACCGCCAAAGCACCTGGCACCATTCAAACCTCCATCGGAAATATCAGATTCAGGGATGCCCTGTTCACCTTCACCAGAATTCTCTCCTCCTACAGGGAAAGCGGAGAATTGCCGAACGCGCTCACCTTTGCGCCGGACCCCACGGGCGAGCTAACTCGAGGCGATGACGAGATCCCCGCAAATTACGCGTACTTCCTTCTTTCCGACACCTACGTGATCACGGACACCAGCAAGGTAAACGAGGTGCTGGATAACGTCTACGAGGTCGGCTACGACGACAGCACGTTTGCCGAGGAGCTCTGCAACTGGGCAGGCACCAACATCACCTACAGCCTGTCGTACTCTCCCCCGACATCCGAGGAGGTGCTGGAATCAAGGACGGGCCAGTGCAGGGACTACGCGAACGTCTATCTCGCCCTGACCAGGACCGCTGGGATGCCAGCTAGGAGGGTGAGCGGATGGGTCGTCTCAACCTGGCAGCCGCCCGCTGGATGGGAGTTCGTCGTGGGCACAACGCCAGAAGGGAAACCCATAGGCGGGCACGCGTGGACCCAGGTTTACCTGCCAGATGAGGGATGGACGCCCGTGGACCCAACGGCAAACCGCTTTCAAAACCTAGGGTACGAGATATACAAACAGATGGAACAGACTTGGATAGATGCTCTGGCGGGCTACGAAACCGCACGGGAATTAATTTGACCGGAAGGGGAAAACGTGCGCTGGAGTGTTTGGCGTCCCTGGTATATCCGAATAGTCGAGCGGCTGGGACTCGATCAAGAAGCTGATGCAAATGCGGCCAGGGCCCTCGATGATCTCCTCCCTGAACCTGACATCGCAGGGCTGAGGAGATTGGTGGGCTCTAGGGATTGCGTGGTCCTCGGCGCCGGCCCCTCGCTCGATGAGGACCTCGAGAAGCTCGAGCGCAGGGGCTGGATGGATAAGTCGTTGATCTCGGCGGACGGTGCAACTTCGGCCCTTTTGAAATATCATCCGCCTGATATCATAGTGACAGATTTGGATGGAAACGTCGGCGACCAGCTCGACGCCTGGAGCCGCGGGTCTTGGCTGGTGTTGCACGCGCACGGCGACAACTTGGATCAAATTCGAAAAGTTGCGCCTCGAATCGATACGCGCGTGCTCGGCACCACCCAGGTCGAGCCATTCGGCAAGCTCTTCAACTTCGGAGGGTTCACGGATGGCGACCGGGCGGCATTCATGGCTCACGAGCTGGGGGCTTCTCGAATTTATCTGGCCGGCATGGACCTAGGCACCGAGATCGGCAGGCACTCCGGAGATAAGGACATCGGGCGAAAGCTCGTAAAGCTCGCCATCTGCAAGGAGCTCTTGGCATGGCTGGCGGGCGAGCTCGGGGCAAAACTTATCAACCTAACAGCTAAAGGCGAGGACATCCCAAATGTCCCGAGGGAGATTCTATGAAAGACCCAGCGCGCAAGTACTTCGCCCCAAATGTTACCGATCGTGAAAGGGCGATCTTCGAGGGAGCCATCACATTAGGCGCGCTCTACCATCAGTTCGTGGGCGCGGCCATCCACGACGTCCGAACGCTCGAGCGGGCGATGGAGCAGGCGGCGATTGCCCAGCCATTCATCGAACGGGCTAGGGTGCGCATCAAGTGCCCGAAAGGTGGGCGCAGACATCCGTACATCTACCCGGAACTGTCGGGGGAGATGCTCACGATCAACCTCGTCGCAAAGTACGGCAAGGCGAGGGCGCGCGTGGGCATGCGGTACGTGAAGGAGATCGACTACCCGCTGATGTTCATCGTCCGGTAAAGGGGAAGCTCAATTGTTAACATCCAAGTATTGCAGTTAAAAAGGGGATCAAGATGAAAATAAGAAAAGCGAGACCAGAAGAAATTGGTCAAATTGCAGATTTGCAGCGGGAGCTGATGCTTCATGAAAAGAAAATCGATCCAACCTATTTTGACATAAGTAAACACGCTAGGAAAAGATTTGTCGAGTTTGCAAAGAAGAAGATCGAAACTAGAGACAGTAGATTACTAGTCGCAATTGTTGATGATAAAATAGTAGGATATATCTTGGGATGGATTAAAGAAAGGCCACCAGCTTATAGGTTAAAAAATGTTGGTTACATTTCCGATTGTTTCGTGATGAAGAAATTTAGAAGGAAAAGGATAGGAGAGAAGTTAACCCAAGGAATGTTAACCTGGTTTAGGACTAAAAAATTGAATCACGTTGAGTTAGTTGTCACATCTAGAAATAACATAGGTTTAACTGCGTGGAAAAATTTGGGGTTTGTGGAGTATAGAAAAATAATGCGACGAAAAATATAGGATAGTTTTATACGATTAGTAATCAAAGAACATTCCGACAATTTAAAGGAGGAGGTGATGCATTGATCTTCATCACCCTAGCTAAATGGAGGAAAAAGCCCACAAAGGAATCCGTCGCTCAGTCGGGGAAACTCTTCGACCAACTCGTTAAGGAGGGTGCCAAGATTCTAGGCATGTATTGGACGCTCGGCAGATACGACGCGGTAGTTATAATCGAGGGACGAAATGAGAAAGATGCCATGAAGGGCTTGATGAGATGGGGAGATCTAGCCTCAACCGAAACCCTAGTAGCGTTACCAAGAGGGGAGGCCATAAAGCTCCTCGAATAGCCATTAAATGGGAGAACCTTGACACTCTAAACCACGGATTACGCGAGCCCAAAAGGGCTGGGCTCACTTTTCTTTTTTTTTAACGAGGATAAATAAGGTCATGCTTATCTACTCCTGCGTTTTCTCCTAAAAAGCGATCAAGGAAGGATTGCTCAATAGTCACGAGGATTAGGATATTGCTGAATTCATTTCGGAGAATTTTGCGTAGAATGTGGGTACAAATCTGGGATTCAAACTCCTAGTACCGCACCATACTCTTTCAAGTCGTTTCTACGGCGCTTTTGTGGAAATCTGCTGTATACGCGCTATTTTCGGTACAGCCAACTGATACTACACGTCCTAAGAATCGAATGGTACTCGCCCCCTAAAAAGGTGTGAAACCCTCCGGGCCCGCTAATTTTTTTTTTAAAATTTTTGAAACATGCATCAAATATATTTCAAAAAGCGAAAGAAAGCAACAATAAAGGTTTTAGGTTAACAGCGCCATATTGTAATTAATTTAAGTTAATTCCATCAAAAGTAAAGGGGTACGAATGAGTAAAAGGGCGGAGAATGTTATATATCTGCCTTCGGCTTTATTCTCAAAAAAACTACCACTTGGGCCCGAAGACGAAAAGGCATTTGTAGTTACTCTTGCATTTAGAAAAGCCGCTGAGAAAAAGTTAAAAGATCAATTCACTTGCCTACTTATCGGCTTAATTTTTATTACGGCTTCTATTGTACTTTTTATGCTGTTTTTGTCCCCGCTCCTTTTTTTTGGAGGGTTAATAGGCGCTGTAATTTTGGTATACGGTTTTAGCCTGAAGCCATATCCCATATCCTTTATTGCCAAAGCTTACTGCGTTGCATATGTTATGCCGTTTGATAAAGGGGCACTCATCTTCGATGCTAATGGTTTGATAGAGAAACAGACTTTTTCATATGCATCAATTCCGGTGGAAGAGCTGGACCAAACACTAAAGTCTTTACCCTATACATTGAGCTTGGAAAATGAGCTATTACTCAAGGATATTTTAGGTAGGATACCTAAGATTACACAGCAGAGCAGAACTGAGTCCGTGGTATCACCAATTGCAACCGAGGATCATCTTTTTACAAAGTGTGTCCTTATGGTGCTTCAGAACGGCATAGCTGGACACCCCTCAGAGCTTCTACCAACCATTTTTGATATGAAGAAAGCGGTGGATTACATAAACGCACTTCTTGCCCTTGAGAGGTCGACAAAGTTACTAAATCAAGCTAAGGAAGAGTGTCAAAGTAGCTCTAAAATTTTCACGAATCAACTGGAGAAAAATCTGAATATCGTTCAACAATATTTTCAGGACTTTAATTCACTACTACGGTACAGGCTGTTAGGAGGGTATTCTTATCATAAAGTAGAGGATCCCGATGTAATTGGGTTCGAAACGTATGATGTTACAAAGCTCCCAATTTTCGTAAACGCAATAACGCCTTTTCAACGCGCGATTAGTGTAATTAATGAGCCCATCAAGTCACAAGTTCAGTCGATTAAACATGAATTTGAAGGTGAAAAGGCGCGTCTTTATAAAGAGTTGGACCGAAGGAAAAAGGAAATCGATTTTGAGAC